>ENA-ORNF01000254-ORNF01000254.1-human-gut-metagenome-genome-assembly--contig:-NODE-254-length-55139-cov-6.313176_pt1 | contig 55139 bp, 59 predicted proteins | sample MGYA00242110_ERZ509012 | MGnify/ENA primary metagenome ERZ509012 (study PRJEB26280, sample SAMEA2338714) | human gut metagenome | biome: human gut; feature: human-associated habitat; material: faeces... | reverse complement strand
TATCGACACACCTGGACATGCTGCATTTGCTGCAATGCGTGAACGTGGTGCAAAATTAACTGACGTTGCGATTTTGGTTGTTGCTGCTGATGATGGTGTAATGCCTCAAACAAAAGAAGCAATCAAATATATCAAAGAGGCAAAGGTTCCAATGATTGTTGCAATCAACAAAATTGACCTTCCAACTGCAAACATTGATAAAATCAAAGAAGAACTTGCAAAAGAAGATGTTCTTCCTGAAGAATGGGGCGGAGACACAATCATGGTTCCAATTTCAGCAAAGAAAGGAACAAACATTGACAAACTTCTTGAAATGGTATTGTTTGTTGCTGAATATCAAAATCTTCGTGCAAATCCAAATCGTGATGCATCAGGAAGCATTATCGAAGCTCGTCTTGACAAAGGAATGGGAACTGTTGCAACAGTTTTGGTTCAAAATGGAACATTGAAAGTTGGTGATAATGTTGTTGCTGGAACTGCAACTGGAAAAGTTCGTGCAATGATCAATGAAAAAGGTGTTCATGTTAAGAAGGCTCTTCCTTCAACACCTGTTGCAATTTTGGGTCTTACAAGTGTTCCAAATGCTGGTGACCAACTTTATGTTGTTGACGAAAAAATGTCACGTAACATTGCAAACGAAAGGACGAACAAAGAAAGAACAAGTATGATCAAGTCTGAAGATTTATCAATTGACAGTCTCATGAGCAAAATTGCTGATAAGAACTTTAAAGATTATAATGTTATCATTAAAGGTGATGTTCAAGGTTCAATTGAAGCTTTAAAAGAATCTCTTTCTGTGATACAGAATGAAGAAGTAAAAGTAAGATGCATTCATGGTGGTGTTGGTGCAATCAATGAAAATGACGTTATGCTTGCGGAAGCTTCAAATGCAGTTATTATTGGCTTTAACGTTAAACCAGATGCAAAAACAAAAGCATCTGCAGAAAAGAAGAAGGTTACAATCAAATTCTTCAGAATTATTTATGAGGCAATTGACTTTGTAACTGCAGAAATCAATAAAATGCTTACACCAAAATTCAGAGAAGTTGTAACTGGACATGCAGAAGTTCGTGCACTCTTTAAAGCAAGCAAAGTTGGAATTATTGCTGGTTCATATGTGCTTGATGGTAAGATTTCTAAAAACAGCAAAGTAAGAATCACAAGAAATGGCAAACAAATTTATGAAGGCACAATTGCAACACTTCAAAGAGAAAAGAATGAAGTTAAAGAGGTTAATGCCGGATTTGAATTTGGTGCAACTTTTGCTGGTTTCAGCGATTTGCAAGTTGGCGATATCTTTGAAACTTATGCAGAAGAAAGAATCTAAAAATAAAAAATAAGATATAAAGGAGAAATTATGGCAAACGTTAGAATGAGCAGAATTAACAGTGAAATGCAAAAAGCAATTGCCGAGATCATTGCAAACAGAATGAGAAATCCAGATTTTGATGGGCTTATCATTTCTGTAACAAAAGTTGAAACAGCACCAGATCTTAAAAATGCAAGAGCATATATAAGTGTTCTTTCAAGCCTTGAAACAAAACGTTTGGTTGTTGCAGAACTTAACCGATCAAAGGGCTATATCCGTCGTGAACTTATGCACATGATCAGACTTAAAACAATGCCAGAACTCGAATTTAAACTTGACAACTCAATTGAAGAGGGTCAAAAAATTATAGACATTATTGAGAAACTTTCAGGAGAAAACAATGAAGACTAATTGTAATGATTTTTCTGAAATTGCCAAGATAATTGACAAATATAAAACCTTCGCAATCTATAGTCATATTCACACAGATATTGATGCGATTGGTTCTTCACTTGGGTTTAAAATGGCACTAGAGAAACTTGGAAAAACTGCGCATGTTTTCATTGATTCGGTTTTTCCAGATAATGCCTATACACTTAAAGATGTTGAAAAAATCAATAATGAAAAACTAGATGCATATGATGTTGCAGTAATTCTTGATTGTGCAGATGTGGCTCGACTTGGCAGGCTTCAATTCAGGTTCAGAAAAAACACAAAAACAACCTTTCAGATTGATCATCATTTGGCAAATCCTCTTTTTGCGCAAACAAACTATGTGAAAGAAGATGAAAGCTCAACCTGTGAACTTGTTTTCAATCTTTTGAAATTTTTAAATGTTGAAGTTGATAAAGATATGGCGCTTTGCCTTATTTCGGGAATTTTTACAGATACAGGTTGTTTGAAATTCTCAAACACAAAACCAGCAACTTTAAGAGTTGTTTCAGACCTTTTAGAAATCACTGGTCTTGAAATGGATCAAATCACATATCCACTTTTCAACAACCTTACACTTGGTGCATTCAATTTGAGAAAATTGTCTCTCAATAAACTTGAATTTATTTGTGATGGCAAGGCTGGACTTGTTGTTTTAACAAAAGAAGATTTAGAAAATTGTAATGCAACATTTGAAGATACAAAAGGTCTTACTGATGCTCCAATGCAAATTGGAAAAGTTAAATGTGTTGTTGTTGCAACACAAAGTCCATATGATGGAATTTACTATGTATCAATCCGCACCAAAGATAATTTTTCAAGCAAAAATATTGCAAGTGAGCTTGGCGGTGGTGGACACCTTAAAGCAGCTGGCGGAAAGGTTGATGCGTCAAAAGATATTGTTCGTGAAACCTTGATAAAAGCAATTTCAAAGGAAATTAAATAGTGATTGGATTTTATAATATTTTAAAACCAACAGGTGTTTCTTCGGGTTTTGTTGTAAATAAAATTAAAAGAATCACAAATGAAAAAGTTGGACATCTTGGAACTCTTGACCCTTCGGCGTCAGGAGTTTTGTCTATTGCGGTTGGAAAGGCAACAAAGTTCTTTGACTATTTTTTGAATAAAGATAAAGAATATGTTGCACTTGCAAAATTTGGAGTTTTAACCAATACTCTTGATTCTGATGGTGAAATTTTGAAACGTGAAGATGTTCAAGTTTCACTTGAAGACATTAAAAAAGTGCTCCCATCACTTTGTGGGAAAGTTGATCAAATTCCGCCAATTTTTAGTTCAAAAAACGTTAACGGAGAAAGGGCATACGATTTAGCAAGACAAGGCAAACAAGTGGTCCTTGAGCCTAAAAAAGTGCAAATTTACAGCATAAAAGCTGAAAAACTGACACAAAATAACCTTTTTCGCATAAAAATTCATTGTTCAAGTGGAACCTATGTCAGGTCGATTATTCGTGACATCGCTGAAAAAATTGGAACTGTTGCAACAACGGTTTGCATAATTCGAACTTGCAGTGGGAAATTCGAAATTAGTGATAGTATAACTCTTGATGAATTGGCAGAAAATCCTGAAAAGCATCTTATAAAAATCAATTCAATTTTAAATTTGCCAGAAATCGAACTTTCTTTGCTTCAGGCAAAAGATTTGTTTTCTGGAAAAGAAATTATGCTTGACAGAGATGATGGAGAATATTTATCATTTTATCAAGGCGAAGAGTTTTCGGTTTTGAAAATTGAAAACAAAAAAGCAACAAATAAAATATTTTTAAGCAAGGAGAGTTTTTATGGTTAGATTTGGTCCATCTGGTTTTTGTGAAGAATTTTCTGAGAAATACAAAACCACAGAAGAAATGCCTGCATGGCTTGAAGCACACGGTCTTGATGCTTATGAGTATGCATTCAATAAAGGCGTGAGAATAAGCGATGAAAAAGCAGTTTCAATTGCAAAAGCTTTTGAAGGGAAAAACAAGCAGCTCAGTGTCCATGGTCCATATTATATCAATCTTGCAAATCCTGATGATGAAATGGCTTTTAAATCTAAAATGTATATCATTGACAGCCTTACAAAAATGCGTCTTCTTGGTGCAAAATATCTTGTTTATCACCCTGGAAGTTTGATGAAAAGCACACGTGAAGAAGCATTTAATCTTGTGATGAAAAGAACTAAAGAACTTATTGGCATGCTTGATGAATATGGTTTTCATGATATGTATATTTGTCCAGAAACGATGGGAAAACATGGGCAGGTTGGAACTGTTGAAGAAGTTGCTCAAATGTGTGCACTTGATGAAAGAATCATTCCAACTCTTGATTTTGGGCATATTAATGCATTCACACTTGGTGGGCTTAAAACCGAACAAGATTTTGAAAATGTGTTTATGACACTTAAAAAATATATGGGTGAAAGATACAAAAAAGTGCATATTCATTTTTCAAAAATTGAATATGGAGCAAAAGGTGAAATTCGTCATCTTAAGTTTGATGAAGACGAGAAGAATTATGGACCCGATTTTGAACTTCTTGCAAAAGTTCTAAAGAAATTAGACATCGATGCAACTGTAATATGCGAATCGCGTGGATCTCAAACGAAAGATGCTGTGAAAATGAAAGAAATTTTTTATAAGAATAATTGATTTGATTGCTTCGTTGTGTTATACTTAAGTAGTAAATTAAATTTTGGAGGAAAATATGATAACTGCTGGTGAACTTAGAAAAGGCGTTACTTTTGAATTTGAAGGAAAAGTTTATGTTGTTGTTGATTTCTTGCATGTAAAACCTGGAAAAGGTGCTGCATTCGTAAGAACAAAACTTAAAAATGTTGTTACAGGTCAAGTTATTGAAAGAACTTTCAACCCAGTTGAAAAGTTTGAAAAAGCTGTCATCGAAAGAAAAGAAATGACATATCTTTATAACGATGCTGGTCTTTATTATTTCATGGATTGCGAAACATATGAACAAATTCCACTTAATCATGACCAAGTTGCAGATGCTCTTAACTTTATCACAGAGAACATGAATGTTACAATTCAATTCTATAAAGGAACTGCATTCAGTGTTGAACCACCATTCTTTGTTGAACTTAACATTGTTGAGTGCGAACCTGGAATTCAAGGTGATACATCTAAAGCAGGTTACAAACCTGCAACTCTTGAAACTGGATATGTTCTTCAAGTTCCTTTGTTTGTTAACAATGGTGAAAAAATCCGTGTTGATACAAGAACTGGAACATATATGTCAAGAGTATAATAAATTTCATTTTTTAAATAAAATATGCTGTTTTTCGGCATATTTTTTTTATGCACAAAAACATATAATCATGTTTGGTTCAATAAAATTTATTAAGGAGTTTAGACATGCTTTTTGATTTGTTGCCATACTTAATTTGTGAGTGTTTAAAACAATATAACGAACAAAAAATATATGAACTTCGTCTAAGGATAAATTGCCCGATTGTGATCAATTATGGCGGGAAAAATATTCTTTTAGAAAACGAAAGAAAAGAAAGTATTTTTGCAACACGGGAAATTATTGACTATGTGATAAGAAAAGCAACTGAAAATTCAATTTATGCTTATAACAACCAAATGAAACAAGGATTTATCACTGCAAAAGGTGGAATACGTCTTGGAATTGCAGGGCAAAGTGTTATATCGGACGACTATATGCCGAAAACTTTAAAAGATATTTGCTCGGTGAATATTCGTGTTCCACATCAAGTGAAAGGTTGTTCGATTGTCGCTTTTAAGTTTATATATAGCAAGGTTTATGGACTGAAAAACACATTGATAATTTCTCCTCCAGGTGCTGGGAAAACAACATTTTTGCGAGATGTTGCATGTCAAATTTCCAAAGTGACGGATAAAATTTATAATACACTTATTGTTGATGAAAGGTTTGAAATTGCTTCGGTTGTTGGCGGATTGCCAATGCTTGATGTTGGTGAGTTCTCGGATATTGTAAGTGGCGCAACGAAAAAATTTGCTTTTGAAAACGGCATAAGAGCACTTCGACCTGATGTGATTTTGACTGACGAACTTATAAACGAGGATGATGCAATCGCTTGCGAAAATGCAATGATGTCTGGTGTAAAGGTGATTGCAACAGTTCATGCAAACAATCTTAGAGAGCTTGAAGGCAAAAAAGAATTTAAGGAACTTTTAGATAAAGGTTGTTTTGAAAGATATGTTGTGCTTTCAAATAAAAATGGTGCTGGCACGTGTGATGGAATTTTTGACGAAAATAAAACTTGCATATATTTTTAAGGAGAAAAAATGATTTTTGCTATTGCTGCCATTCTTGGATTATCAGCTGTTTGTGGAAAGATGATTGCACTTGTTTATGAAAAGCGTGATAAGTTTTATGAGGAACTTGAAACTTTTTGCATGTTTATGAAAAATGAAATAGGGTTTTGTCAAACAAAGGCTGGCATGATTTTTGATAAATTTGTGAAGATATACAATATCAAAAATTTCGAAGCATTTAAAGAATTAAAAAGTTGTGTAGAAAATAAAAATGTTTCAGAGCAAACAAGTCGAAATCTATATTTTTTAAAACAACATGAAAAACAAATGATATATAATTTTTTTAAAAATCTTGGAAGTCTAGATGAAAATCATCAGGTTGCAGACGTTGAAAATTTTGCTGAAATCATTAAAAAAAATCATGAAGAGGCGACTGGTAAACGAAAACAAAATGCTCCACTTTGTTATAAACTTTGCCTTGCAGTTGGTGCAGTTGTTTGTGTGATGATCTTATAGGGGAAACAAAATATGGATATAAACATTATTTTTAAAATTGCAACAATAGGAATTTTAACTGCAGTAATAAGTCAAGTCTTGCAACATCAAGGGAAAAGTGACATTGCAACACTTGCGGCTCTTGCTGGTCTTGTGATTGCGCTTGTCATGGTTTTGAACATGGTTGGCGATTTGTTTGAGACTTTAAAGACAATGTTTAATTTATATTAGGGTGAAATCATGCTTTTAAAAATTCTTGGTGTTGGAGTTTGCACACTTATTGTGAGCTTGGTGTTAAAGCAATATAAACCTGAGCTTTCAGTTTTGGTTTCAATTTGCGGTGGTCTTATAATTTTCATGCTTGCTCTTGATTCGGCTTCAAACTTGGTTTCTGAATTTTATGCACTTGAAGAAATGGCTGGTCAAAACGTTAATATTGTAAAGCCAATAATGAAGGTTTTGGGGGTCGGATATATAACTGAATTTACAGCATCGCTTGCAGAAGATAGCGGAAACAAATCTATTGCTTCAAAAATAGTGTTAGGGGGAAAGGTTGCAATATGTACTCTTGCTTTGCCGCTTATAAAAGAACTTGTAAATGCAATAATTTCCATAATATAAGAAAAATAGGTGCAATATTTACATATATTCTGGTGCTATTTGCGTTTTTATTTAAAATGAATAATTTTAAACCGAATATTTTTATCGCGGCAGAACCTGTGACAAATAGTGAAAAAACGGTTGAAGAAGAACTTTCACAATCCACTTCTGAAGTGCTAGATGACATTGATTTTTCTGAACTTGAAGACTTAGTGTCTTGCATTGATTTTGATTTTTTTAATGGTAAAACTTTTAAGCAATATGTGAAAGATGTCATTGACGGGAAGGAAGATTTTGACATTTCTGATTTCTTTCAGATTATTAAAACTTTGATTTTGAAAAATATTAAATCTATAATTTCTCCACTTTTGATTGTTCTGTGTGTCGCTCTTTTGTGTGTTTTATTTTCAAATATGCAGTCAGGCAAAATTGGTCAACAACTTGAGATAGTATATCTGATTTGTTTTTCGGTTGTGGTTATTATTGTTTCTGTGATCATTTCCAAACTCGTTTTTAATTCTAAAAATGGCATTGTGAAAATGCAGAAGAATATGAATGCAATTTTTCCTATTTTGCTTTTGCTTATGTCGAATATGGGTGGTGCAATATCGGCAAAAGCATATACGCCACTTGTGTCTGTTTTGTCAAATATCATTTCTAACATTTTTGTATATTTTTTACTTCCATTGTTTTCCTTAAGTTTGGTTCTTTCAATCATTTCTCACATTTCATCAAACACTAAATTGAATAAGTTGAATGGATTTATAAAATCGCTTTTTAAGTGGGTTATCGGTTCTGTGTGTGCAGTGTTTATGGGTTATCTTGCGATAAAGGGTTTCACTGCAGGGGCGAGTGACGGGATAAGCATTAAGGCAACAAAATATGCAATTAAAAATTATGTTCCAATTCTTGGTGGATATATTTCAGAAGGATTTGAACTTGTTAAAGCTGGAAGCATGATTGTTAAAAATGCAATTGGATTTGTTGGATCGCTTGTTATTCTTTTTATAAGTTTACTTCCGATTTTATCAATTGCGATTTGTGAACTTGGATTGAAATTGATTTCAGGAATTTTGGAACCAGTTGGTGCTACAAAAACAGCAAATTTGCTTGATTCAATTTCGGGCAGTTTGAAACTTCTTTCTGCAATTGTGATTGGGGTTGCTGTGATGTATTTTTTAACAATATATTTGATCACTTGCACTGCTGTAAACATTATTTAGGTGGGTCATGAAACAGTTTATTTTGAACATTATTATTTGTTGTTTATTTGAAGTTTTCACGGGAGTTTTAGTTCCTGATGGGGCGATGAAAAAATCGCTATTGTCGGTGATTTCAATCTATTTGCTTTATGTTTTAATTGTCCCAGTGTTGTCATTTATCAGGAATATTGAATTTTTATAAATTGCAATAAAATGTCGAAAATGGGGAAAGTGTGCTTGAATTTCACGCAAAAATGATAAAAAATGCGGTTTTTATTTATATTGTAAATTTTGGAGGCTGAAATGGAAGAACAAAAACAAGGCAATAATATTTTTAAAAATATAGTTTCAAGGTTAACAAATTTTAAGCACTTTAAAACAATTTTTGTTGTTTTTTTATCAATAATTGTTGTTGTGATTTTTGCAAGTTCTTTTAAAAGAAAAACTGTCAAAAATAGTTCCTCTTCGACAAAAACTTCTTCGCTTGCAATTGAATATTGTAAAAGTCAAGAGAATAGACTTGAACAAGTCTTAGAAAACGTCAAGGGCATTTCGAATGTGAAGGTGTTTGTGATGGTTGATGAAGGCCCAACTCTTAGATATGTTGAAGACTCTTCAAAGTCTGATTCGCAAAACAATAACACCATAACGACAACAACTGTGATTGTGAAAAATGGGACAATCTCTCAACCGATTGTTGTTGTTGAAACTCTTCCAAAAATTAAAGGTGTTCTTGTGATTGCAAAAGGTGCGGGCAACATTAAAACAAAATCAATGCTAACAAACATAATTTCAAGTGTACTTTGCATAAACATTTCTAATGTAGAAGTGTTGGAGGGAAGATAATGAAAATTCTATTTTTTAGGGAGGGAAAACATATGAGCAAGAAAAAGAAAATTTTTATTTTAATTTCAATGGTGGCATTACTTTTGGTTACGGGATATTTAAATATTGCACTTAACAAAAAGGATAGTGATCTTGAAGCAAGTTCAAGCACTGCAAACTTTTTTACAAGTTGCAGAGCTGACAAAATTTCTTCAAGAAATTATCAGCTTGAAATTTATGATTCTATTATTGCAACATCATCTGATGCAAAAGAAATTGAATCTGCAAAAAGTGAAAGAAAAAATATTGCTGCAAAAATGGAACAAGAACTTGTTTTGGAAAATAAAATTGCAGCAACCGGATATGATGATGTGATTGTAACTTTTGCTTCAGACAATGTTAACGTTTTTGTTAAAACTGCAAATGGTCTTGCAAGTGATGAAGTTGCCAGAATTCTTGCAATTTTGGTTGATGAACTTCACGTTAAGGCAACAAATGTTAAAGTTACTCCAGTTGCATAAACTTTAATTTAAAAGGTGTAAAAATGCACCTTTTTTTTATTTTTTATTCTTTTTGTGAAAGTTTTGATTGTTGTTTATTTGCTTATAATTTGCTAAACATATAGTGTGAAATCAGTGTATAAATGATTTGATAATTTGCTGATTCTTTAGCATTTTTTTGTTGCATTTCTGATATTTTATATTTATATAAAAATTAAAATGTAAATTTTAAAATCGTTGCATGTGGGAAATATTTATGATATACTTATTTTGCTATATTAAATTAAGCGAGGTTTTTATGGCTGTTAGAAAACAAAAAATGATTGAAAGTGAAGAAGGAAGTCTTTCATATAAAAGAAATGTTGTGCATTCTATTGTTAAACTTGCAACTCAAGAGATCAATGGAATTGCTTCTCTTTGCACAAATGCTTTTCCTTTTTGGAAGCAACTTTTTAATAAGAATTATAACCGTGGAGTTATAATTGAGTTTGGCGAGGATAATGACGTTTATGTTGAAGTATATGTAAACGTTCTTTTCGGCTATTCTGTTAAAGATGTTGCATTCCGTGTTCAAGAGAACATTAAAAGTTCAATTGAATCTATGACCGAATATAAAGTTTCATCAATCAACGTTAATGTTGTTGGTGTTGTTTTTGTTGAAAGCGAGGAAACTCAAAGCGTTTAAATTTATTTTTGTGGGGTTACAAATGAAAAAGAAAAGAAATATTTTTGCAATTGTTATTTCATGCCTTGGCATTTTGCTCGTCGCAGATATTGTTTTGTTTGCATTTAAGATTTTTAAACTATGGTTATTTTTAACCTTTCTTTGTGCAAGTTTAATTGGAATTGCTGTTTGTTTGGTTTTGCTTTTAAAAACCATCAAAAAAATTAAAATTATGCAACTTAAACAATCAAGTTCAAACAAAACAACGGGCAACTATATGCTTGATGTTTACACTTTGCTTGGAATCCCACCACAATATAACAAAGATGGATCGCTGAGAAATATTTATGAAATTTTGCAAATCAAACCGGTCTATGATGAAAATGGAAACAGAGTTTATACTGTTTATGAACTTCTTGGAATTAAACCGATGATTGATGCAAATGGCAATGAAATTCCACAGGTTTTTGCAATAAAAAACAGGGCAAATCGAATTGCCAGAGTTTCTTTGTCAACTGCATTTTTGACAAGAAAGCTTTCGCCTGAAGAAGAACAAAAGATAATTCGAGAGACTTTAGAGCAGAAGCTTAAAGAAGCTGAACAAACTGGAGACAATAAAAAAGCTGAAGCAATTAAGAAAGCAATCAAAGCTCAAGACAAAAAGAAAGATGCAAAAAAGAAGAGTGCAGAGAAAGCGGTTGCATATAAGGCTGCAGCTTCAAACCCTAAGAATGCAAAATTTGAAAGTTATAAACCAACAGCTAAAGAACCAGTTATAGTGAAAGCTCCAAAAATTTCAAATATTTTTGGAAATTTTAAATCAACAAAACCACAAGAAAGGACAGTTGAATCGGCACCGGCACCAGCACCAGCACCTGTAAAGCCGGCTCCGGTTAAAAGAGCTCCAGCACCAGAATCAGATTTTGAGTTTGTTATTGATGCAGAACAAGACATGTTTAGATGATAGTGGACTATAGGAGAAATTATGAGTAGAAGTTATGCAAGAGAATGTGCATTCAAACTTGTTTTTGAATATATATTTAACAAGGAAAAAGATGATGAAGCACTTTCCGAATTTATAGAAGAAGATAAAAATAAAGCTGAAGTCGGATATATTTCAGAAGTATATAACGGAGTTATCGCTCATTATGATGAGCTTGTTTCTGATGTTGAAAAATTCTCAAAATCTTTCAAGATTGACCGTGTTTATAAAGTTGACCTTGCAATTTTGCTTGTTGCAATTTATGAAATGAAATATATTTCGTCAATCCCAGCAAAAGTAAGCATGAACGAAGCTTTGAATCTTTCAAAAATTTATTCAACTGAAAAAAGTTATAACTATATCAATGGAATTTTGTCAAATTTCGTAGGTGAATAATGCAGAATTTAACACTTTCGATAACCCAACTTAATAACTATATCAAAAACATTTTTGACAATGAAGAATTGCTTATTGGTGTTTCGGTTTATGGCGAAGTTACAAACTTTAAAATTTCCAATGGCATTGCATATTTTGACATTAAAGAAGATGGGGCACAGCTTTCATGTGTGAAATTTTCGGCATATGCACCTTTTGCAAAAAATGGCGATCAGGTTATCGTTACTGGAAAACTTAATTATCATGTTCGCCTTGGAAGGCTTTCATTTGTTGCGTCAAAAGTTGAGCCATATGGAATGGGCGAACTTTACAAAAAATATTTAGAGCTTAAAGCAAGGCTTGAAAGTGAAGGACTTTTTGATGAAAGCAAGAAAAAAGAACTTCCTCATTATGCGAGAAAAATTGGTGTTGTCACAAGTGAAACAGGCGCTGTAATTCGTGATATTTATCACGTTACAAAAAAGAAAAATCCGTTTACAGACATTTTGGTTTATCCCGCAAAAGTTCAAGGTGTGGGAGCAGAAAACGAAATTGCAGAAGGAATTGAGTTTCTTGATAAAAACTCAGATGTAGATGTGATTATCGTTGCTCGTGGTGGTGGATCATTTGAAGATCTTGCACCTTTCAACACTGAAAAAGTTGCACGTGCAATTTTTTCAGCAAACAAGCCGGTGATTTCAGCAGTTGGTCATGAAACCGATTTTTCAATTTCAGATTTTGCATCTGACTTTCGTGCACCAACTCCATCTGTTGCTGCTGAAGTTGCAGTGTTTGATTATTATGAAGAGCTTCAGTGTCTTGAAGATAAGAGAGAAAGGCTTAAAAGGGCAATGCAACGTTTGATTGAACAAAACGTTAAAAACGTTGAAACTCAAGTTTCTCAAATAGTTTTAAATGTTTCAAACTTTGTTAATGTTGAGCAAAAAATGCTAGAAAACAAGATTGACAGTATTGTGAACAAGGTTGAAAATATTGTTGAAAATAAAAACAAAAATCTTAACATTTTGGTTGCAAAACTTGAAAAATCTAATCCGCTTACAATTTTAAAATCAGGCTATAGCAAGCTTGAAAAAGATGGAAAAATTGTTTCAAGTGTGAAAGATGTTTCGGTTGGACAAACCATTTTAAACAGCCTTTCAGATGGTGAAATTGAAAGCACAATAACATTTATAAAGGAGAAAACACGATAATGACATATGAACAAGCAGTGAAGGAACTTGAAAACATTCTTAACAGTTTGGAAAATCAAGACACAAGCCTTGATGAAGCAATGAAACTTTTTGAAAAAAGTGTTGAGCTTTCAAAAATTTGCTTTGACAAAATTAAGCAAACACAAGGCAAAGTTGAAATTATAAAGAAAGAACTTGATCAAATTAAAGTTCAAGATTTTACAGATATTGAAAACAAATAGGAAAAAAGATGCTCGAAAGATTAAGTATTAAAAACATTGCACTTATCCGTGAACAAACCATCAATTTTAAAAGTGGATTTAATGTTTTAACGGGTGAAACTGGTGCGGGAAAATCGCTTATTATTGACTCTTTGTCGCTTCTTCTTGGTGAAAAAGCAGATAAGAGTCTTATTTCGCATGGAGAAACTTTTGCAACAGTTGAAGCTGTTTTTTCTTCACTTTCAGACAATGTTTTAAATCTTCTTGAAGAGTTTGGGCTTGAAAGAGAAGACACCTTAATCATTTCAAGAAAAATTTCAATTGATGGTAAAAATGAATGCCGAGTTAATGGAACAACTTTCACTTTGTCAATGCTTAAAAAACTCAGTGCACCACTTATGGATTTGCATGGGCAATTTGAGCATCAAAACCTTTTAAAGGTTTCAAACCACATTGGAATTTTGGATAGCTATGGAGCAAGTAAAATTTCGGGGCTGTTGCAAAACTATCAAATTTGTTATGCAAAATATGAAGAAAACCAGAATGAACTCAGAAAACTTGTAACAAATGATAAAGAACGTGAAAGGCTTATTGATCTTTATTCTTATCAGGTTGAAGAAATCGACAATGCGGGTTTTTATGATGGTGAAGAGGAAGAGCTTAAAGATTTTAGAAATCAAGTTCTTCATAGTGAAAAGATCATGGATTCACTTTCAAATGTCGTGTTGCTTGGAAAGGGTGATGGCTATGAATATGCAGGTGTTGCAGAATCCATAAAGAAAATGCAAACAATGCTTGGCATGGTTGCTGAATATTCTAAAGAAATTGCTCCACAACTTGACCGAATCGAATCTCTTAAAATTGAATTTGAAGATGTTGTTGACACTCTTGAAGAGATTAAAGATAACATGTATTTTGACGAGCAAAAGGCAAAACAAAATGAAGAAAGGTTGGATCTTTTAAGTTCTTTCAAGAAAAAATATGGATCAACAATTTCTGAAATTATTGAATATCGAGATAAAACTCAAACAGAACTTGAAAAACTTATAAATTCAGAAAATAGAGTAAACGAGCTGAAAAAGGAACAACAAAAACTTGAAACCGAACTAATACTGACTGCGGAAAAGTTGTCAAAAGCAAGAAAAGAAAGTGCTTCGAAAATGGAAAAGGAAGTTACAAGTGAGCTTGTAAGCCTTGGAATGAAAAGTGCAAGATTTGTGATTGACATTCAACCACTTTCGCTTGAAAATCGAAATAAAGACGGTTTTGACAGAGTTGAATTTATGTTTTCTGCAAACCTTGGTGAAGAAGTTAAACCACTTAAAGCTGTTGCAAGTGGTGGTGAAATGAGCCGTTTCATGCTTGCGGTTAAAAATATCACTGCAAAAATTGAAGGAATTTCAACCCTTATTTTTGATGAAATTGATACTGGTGTAAGTGGAATGATGGCACTTGTCCTTGGCGAGAAACTTTGCATGGTTTCTAAATTTGCACAGGTGATTTGTGTAACTCACTTGGCGCAAGTTGCAAGTTTTGGAAAAACTCAGTTTTTGATTGAAAAATCTGAATCACAAGGCAAAACAATTACAAGTGTTAAAGAACTTGACAGAACTGAAAGAGTAAAAGAAATTGCAAGGCTTGTCAGTGGTGTGGTTTCTGAAAAAGCACTTCAAAGTGCTGAAGAACTCTTGAAAAATGCCGAAGATTTTGAAATTGCAAATTCAATTTAAACAAAACATAAATTTAAGTATAGATTTAAAAGATGTTGCAAAAACTACTCACATGAATAAGTGGGTAGTTTTTTTTAATGGTTCAAAAAAGGTTTTTAAATATTTATTCTTCACTTTTTTAAGTTTGGTTTTAGGCCTTGTCGCTGTAAATGGATTCAGCGTTCAGACAAATTCTAAATGCATTTTTGAAAACAGATTTGTTGCTTCATCAAAATTTACGGATTTTTTTGAAAGGTTAAAAAATCTATTTGTTGGAAAGGAAAAAGATAAAAATCAAAACCGAGAACAAAGTGTATATCTTGGTGGTTATCCACTTGGCTTTACCCTTGAATGTGATGGGGTTTTAATTGTTGCAATTGGCGATGTTGAAACCGAAAATGGAGCGGTTCGTCCAAGCAAAAACAAGAACATTAGAGAAGGTGACGTGCTTTATAGCATTAATGGAACAATCATTAAATCGGCAACGCATTTACATGGACTTTTAAACTCGCAAAAAGCTTTTGAAATTGCAAATATAGTTATAAAACGTGGAAAGGAAATCATTAATGAAACAATTGTTCCTGTAAAAGAAGTTCCTTCAAACATGTATAGACTTGGTTTTTGGATAAGAGATAATGCCGCAGGTGTTGGAACACTTACATATGTTCGTGCAGACAACAAACGTTTTGGAGCTCTTGGACACCCAGTTCAAGATGTTGACACTGGAAAACTTTTGCCGGTGTCTGGTGGAAATATTTATAAATGCAATATTGTTGGATATAACAAGGGAACTCGTGGAAATCCTGGGGAACTTCGTGGACTATTTTTGCGAACAGGGGCAACAATTGGAACTCTTGATAATAACAACGAATATGGTGTTTATGGCACAATTTCTGAAGAATATGTTGCAAAGCTTGGCGATCCAGTAAAAGTTGCTTTTCGGGACCAAGTGAAAACCGGAAAGGCAAAAATTCTTTGCACGATTGATGGGACAATCCCAAAAGAATATGACATTGAAATTGTGAAACTCTCTCATCAATCAAAAAGCGATAAAAAGAGCATGGTGATTAAGATTGTTGATAAAGAATTAATATCTAAAACTGGTGGAATTGTTCAGGGAATGAGTGGAAGTCCAATCATTCAAAACGGAAAACTTGTTGGTGCAGTGACTCATGTTTTTGTAAGCGATCCAACAAAGGGTTTTGGAGTTTATATTGATTGGATGATTGATAACTAATTTTTGACTTTATATTTGACATAATTCGACAAAAATTAATATGAAAAATGTTATATTTTTATAATTCATTTAAAAAATTTCAATAATTTTGTAAAATATTTAAAAAACACTTGTGTTAAAACTTGCAAAGTGGTATATTTTACTCGTGTTCGTTTTTAAGCATAGTTAAAAGCGAGCTGGAGGAGCCTGTCAAATGTGTTATAAAATATGTTATTTTCAAAAAGATGCTTTAAAAAGTATTCGGTTTTTCAATAAAGATAACTTATTGAAAATGGGATTCAGTGTCGAATCTGTATGCGGGAAATGCCAAAATGCCTTTGAATTTTTTTCAAAGAACCGAGTGGATATTTTAATTCTCGATGCAACAGATATTGAAAAGGAGAGATTGTCACTGGCTGTTGACATTATTTATAACAACTATTGCAAAAATATTATAATAATCACAAATCATTGTCTTGAGATAAGAGAAGGTATTTATCTTTTAAGTGCTGACGACATGAACAATATTGATCTTAAAATTGATACAATTTTGCTTGATATTCGCAGAAAAGATGAAGATAAGTGCTCGAAAAATATTCCACTGATAAAAACAAAAATTTGTGATTATTTAATCAATTTAAAATTTAACAGCCGTCTTGATGGTTTTAAATATTATATCGATGCGGTTTGTAAAATGTTTTTAAGGTTTCCAGAACGATATTCTATGATGGATATTTATCAAGAAGTTGGTGAAACCTATGGAAAAAGCGCCTATGCTGTTGAGAAGAGCATGCGTGGAGCTCTTTTGTCTGCTATCAAAAAATTAAACTCACTTTCAGAAGAAAGAGAAAATGATAAATTTCGTGGCTTGCTTGCTTATGACATGAACAATCGATCAACAACAAATATGCTTGTAAACAAGCTTATGTTAGATGACGAAATTAAAGAATCAATGGATCAAGATTTTGCTATTCATGCAATCAATGTTTAAAGATTTTTTGCATATAATAGAATATGAAACCATATTCGATTAAAGATTATTTTAAAAGTCATTTTAAAGAAAATTCTTTTAGATATGTGATAATTTTAATATCTTGTGCCATTGCAATTGCCGTTGGTATTTATTTTGCTGTCAGCGGCTTTTCTTATGCAGGACTTTTGACAAATGCTGACAAGAACATGTTTGGCTATATTTCGGGAACGGCAGAATATAGCTCTATTTTCTGGTCACGTTTTTTGTCCCTTTTGCTTTGCATTGTTTTGATATTTTGCTTTAACATTGTTCGTGAAACAGCATTTTTAAACTATTTTTATTTGGCATATCAAATGTGTTTAATTGTGCTTTCTGTTGCTGCAATTATTTCAATTTATGGGCTTTATGGAATTATTAATGTTGTTTTGTTTGTAATTCCAATCAACCTTATAAATTTTTGTTTAATTTGTTATCTTTCAGTTTTATCAATGGACAGGGCATTTTTCTGGAAAGCATATAGAACAACATTTTCTTCAAGTTTCAGAGAAGTATCATATGTGAAAAAGTTTTTGATAACAATTTCATTGATTTTTGCTTTTTGTGTTGTGTATAGTTTTATTTTTCCACTGATTTTAAAAAGTTTTGTTGTTGTGAATTATTAGTGTATAATTTGTCGAATTTTGGCAAAAAATAAGACTGACAATATAAAGGGGACAGTCTTATGAAAAAAATAAATATTATTACACTTTTTGTTTTAGCTTTAACTTTTTTCAGCTTTGGGGCATTTTTACCGCCAAAGAAAACAAAAGTAAGTGCAGAAAAGGTTGAGCAATTAAGTTTTGAATGTGCTTCTGCAATTTTATATGATGCGAAAAGCAAAACAATCATATACAGCAAAAATGAAGACAAAAAACTTCCAATTGCAAGCATGACGAAACTTATGACACTTTTGCTTGTTTTTGATGCGATTGACCAAGGAAAACTTTTACTTGATCAAAAAATTAAAATAAGTCAAAATGCTGCCGATGCTGAAGGTTCAGAAGCATTTCTTGATGCGAAAGAAGAATATAAACTCAGTGACCTTATAATGACAGTTATTGTTTGCTCAGCAAATGACAGTGCGGTTGCACTTGCAGAAGCAGTTGCAGGAAGCGAGGTCGGATTTGCAAAATTGATGAATAAAAAAGCTAATGAGCTTGGGCTTAAAAACACAAACTTTATAAATGCCACAGGACTTCCGGCAATTGATCACTATTCATCTGCAAAAGATGTTTCAATCATCTATTCACAAATTTGTGATAATCCGGTTTATAAAAAATATAGCAAAATATGGCTTACAGAACTTGTTCACCCATCAGGAAGAAAAACAGACATTGTGAACACTAACAGATTGATTCGCTCATTTGAAGGTTGTGACAGCGGAAAGACGGGATATACAAAAGAAGCTGGCTATTGTTTGGCTGCTTCAGCCACTCGCAATGACATGAGACTTGTTTCTGTCATAATTGGTGCAAAAACCAGCAAAGATCGATTTAATGCTGTTGCGGACATGTTTAACTATGGGTTTGATAACTATGAAAACAAGATTGTTTTATCAAAAGAAGCTCCAATTTACACTGCAAGTGTTTCAAATTCTAAAACCAAAGAAATTGAGCTTTATGTAAAAGAAGATTTTGTGAAATTTTTAAAGAAGGGTGAAGATTTTGCATATAGTTTAAAATATGACGAAAAGAAAATCAAAGCTCCAGTAAAGGCGGGTGAGGGGCTTGGAAAACTATATGTTCTTAACTCTAACAATATCGTAATTTTTGAGACTGACCTTGTTTCAAAAGTTGATGTTAAGAAGATAAAAATTGGTGAAATTCTTCATAAAATATATGAAAACCTTGCATAGGAACAAGTTTTCTACAAAATGAAACAAAAAATCGGCACGTTCAAAAAAGCAACGTGCCCTTTTGTTTGACAACCTGCTTTTTATAAGTATATAATAATAACATTAAATAAGGTAGGGGTTCATGCTCAGTTCAATTATAAGTTCAGGCGGAGATATTCTTGTTTTGTTGGCAATTCTAATTGCATTTTTGTCAGCACTGTTTATTTCCATGCCTGCACATGAATTTGCACATGCACACACCGCCTTAAAAGAAGGCGACCCAACTGCAAAAGTTCTTGGTCGTCACACATTAGCACCTTTTGCACATATCGACTGGTGGGGGCTTTTATTGCTTTTAGTGTTTGGAATAGGTTTTGCAAAACCAGTTCCGGTTGATCCAAATAATTTCAAAAACGGCAAAAAAAGCTCGGTAAAGGTTGCACTTGCTGGAGTGTTTACAAATCTTATTATTGGAATTGTCAGCACGATTGTATATGCATTTTTGGTGAACGTTTGGCCAGAGCTTTTTAACAACTATGGTTTTATCAGTGACATTTATTATTTCTTTTTCAATTTCATGATTTCAATCAACTTTATGTTCGCTTTCTTTAACATTTTGCCAATCTATCCGCTTGATGGTTTCAGAGTTGTTGAAACATTTACAAAGCCATATAGCAAATTTGTTGCTTTCATGAAAACATATGGATTTTATATTATGATTTTGGTTGTGTTCACTGGGCTTACTGGACTTTATCTTCAATATACAGCTGGCTTGCTTTCAGACTTGCTGTTTAAGGGAATGAATAAACTTTTCGCACTTATATTTTAAAGGATAAACATGGAAAAAAATACAAATGAAAATTTAATCAATGTTTCTTCTTCAGATGCTGAAGAATTTTTATCGATGTCAGCAGAAGATGAAAAGGCATTGAAAGAAAAAGATATGCAGGCTGAAATTGCTTCATTTGATGAAGATGCACCAATTCAGATTGAAGGCATGGATCAAGAAGAAGACATTGACAGTTCGCTTCGTTTCAAGCTTGATCAATTTGAAGGCCCGCTTGACCTTTTATATCATCTTATCAAGGTTGCAAAAATTGATATTCGTGATATTTTCATTTCTCAAATCACCGAGCAATATCTTGAAATGATGAAAGATATTGATTCGCTTGACATGGAAAAAGCTGCAGATTTCACACTTATGGCTGCAACTCTTCTTGAAATCAAATCTAAACAACTTTTGCCAAAACCAGAAGTTTTGGAAGAATCAGATGAAGAAGATCCAGAAGAAAAACTTTATCGTCAACTTGAAGAATATAAGCTTTTCAAAGAAGCAAGTGAAAAAATGAAAGAAATTGAAGATGTAGGCAAGTTCTATAAAAAACCAGACGACAGTGCGGGTGAATATCGCTATGAGCTTCCTGAAAAACTCAGTGTTGACGCACTGATCAATGCATTTTCAAATCTTTTGCATCGTGTAAGTGTTAAGGCGGAAGAGATAACTGAAAGAAAAATTGTTAAGGATAGATTTACTGTTGCTGAAAAAATTGCTCAAATTAAAGATGCACTTTTGCTTAAACCAAAATTCAAGTTTAATGAGCTTTTTGAAGCAGACTATTCAAAAAGTGAAATTATCAATACGTTCCTCGCACTTTTGGAACTTTTGAAAACACAAATCATAAAAGTCGAACAAACATCTACGTTTGGAGAAATTGAAATCACTAAACGTGAGGAAGAAAAATAATGGAAAATCTTGAAAATATTCTTGAAAGCATTTTGTTTACAAATGGCGATGCTGTTGACATTTCAGACATCACTTCAAAAATTGATGTCACAAAAGCAGAAATAAATAAGGCAGTAAACAAACTCAAAAATAAATATAACGAAAATTCAGGAATTGTTTTGCTTTCATTTAACAATAAACTTCAACTTGCTTCATCAAGCAAATATGCAAATGAAGTTTCTCTTGTTTTGAATCCAATCAGACAAAGAAACCTTTCAAAGGCAACACTTGAAACTGCATCTATTGTTGCATATAAACAGCCAGTAACAAGAATGGAAATTGAAGAAATTCGTGGTGTAAGCTCGGATTATGCAATAAACATTTTGCTTGAGCATAATCTTATTGAAATTGTCGGAAGAAAAGATACTGTTGGAAAACCTGTTTTGTTTGGCACAACCGATGAATTTTTGAAACGTTTCAACTTGTCAAGCCTTGACGAGCTTCCAGACTATAACACCTTAATGGAAAAAGTTCGAGTAATTGAAAATAAAGATGACAGACTTTATAATCATTTTGAAGTTAAGTCAGATGATGATGAAGAACAAGTTGCTGCTTCAGTCACAGATCCTGAAAGCATTGAGCCTGTTATTGGTGAAAAATATGATGAAGATTTCAAGCCAGAAGCCAAGAAAGAAGGTGAAGATGATTTTAACTCTGAAATGAAAGTAGAAGAAGAAAATGAAGAAATGACTGTTTCAGAAAATCAACCAGAAGTTGAAGAAAAAGAAATCCAAAAAGAAGAAACAATTTCAGATATTGATGATCTTGAAGATAATGGAAATGACAATCTTGACAGTAAAGAAGATTTGCTTGAAAATCAAGGATCAGACGGACTTGACGATGATGACCTTGACGATGACGATTTTGATGATGATGGCTTCGATGATGACGATGATGACTTCGTTTAATATGATCTAAAAAGATGACATTATAAATTAAATATAAAACAATAAAAACCGCTTAAATGCGGTTTTTATTATGCTTTTTTATTGTTTGGTGTATTATTTTTGCGTTTTTCTCTCAATCTATAAATATGAAAGATATTGTGTTGACATGTGTGATTGCTTTGTTTTTTATATGTGTTATTCTTTATCCTTTCAAAGTTAAAATTGCTCTTCATTTTAATGTTTTTGAAATGATTGGTTTCGTTTCAATAAGAGCTTTGTGTTTTAAACTGTTTTCAGGAAAGTTTCTTGTTAATGATAAAATGCAATTTGAACTTGAAAAACCGAAGAGGAAAATAAAGAGAAAGAAGAAACCAATAAGCTTGCTTTCGGTTTATTTTTTAACACTTGCAAAGCGATTGTCGGTGAAAAAATATGAATGGTATTTTACATGTGGAAGCAACACTGATGCAAGTTTAGTGTCTCTTCTTTGTGGCTATGTGTTGTCATTTGATGCAATTGTTTCAAGCGTTCTTTTAAACTCGTATAGTCATGTTAAAATTTATAACGACATTGATCCGATTTATGATTCGGATAGACTTGAAGCTTCATCAAACTTTGTTGTTTCTTTTTGCTTGCTTGATATGTTTATTTCTTTGTTTGTTGCATATAAAAAATATTTTGAACTTTTGAAGGAGAAGAAAAATGCTTGAAAATCAAATAAATGAAATCATGGAAGGGGCCATTTCAAAAATTAAAACTTTTCTTGACACAAGCACTGTTGTTGGGATTCCATTTGAGACAAAAGAAGGGTCTTTGTTGATTCCGCTTACAAAAGTGTCGGTTGGTTTTGTTGCTGGTGGTGGAGAATATGGTGAGAATAAAAAGTCAGATAAAATTCCAATGGCTGGGGGAAGTGGTGGTGGTATTTGTGTTCAACCAATTGGATTTTTATCAATCAAAAATGATGTTTGCAAGTTGATAAGAATTGATGAGAAATCAAAATATGACAAGCTTTTAGATTCAATTCCAGACATTCTTTCCAATGTTTCTGAAATGTTGCATAAGGGTGGTAAAAATGCGAAAAAATAGAATATTGGTGTGTTTTGTTGCAATATTTCTATCATTTATTGCCAATTTTGCACTTTTTAGTTTCATGAATAATAATGAATGTGTTGCGGTTGATAATGAAAAAATGACAGATGCAAGAGCAATGATGGTTGTTGAAAGGTCAACTGGAAGAAAAATTTTTTCTTTTAATGAACATGAGAAATTAGCAATGGCAAGCACCACAAAAATTATCACTGCAATTTATGTGATAGAGAATTGTGATGATCTTGACAAAGTTATTCAAGTTCCAAAATCTGCAACAAAAATTTCAGGAACAAGCATTGGTCTTGTGGAAGGCGAGCATCTTACAATGCGTGAACTTTTATATGGGCTTATGCTTAGATCGGGAAATGACAGCGCAGTTGCTCTTGCAATTGCCACATCGGGAAGTGAAGAGCAATTCGTTTCAGATGTTAACAATTTTCTTCAAGAAAAAGGCTTTTTTGAAACACACATTTGTAACCCGCATGGGCTAACAGAAAAAGAACATTATACAACGGCAAGTGATCTTGCAAAAATTACAGCATATGCAATGAACAATGAAACTTTCAGAGAAATTGTTTCAACCAAAGAAATGAAAATTTCTAATGAGCTTAACAGTAAATATAATCGAAATTTGAAAAACAAAAATAAACTTCTTTCAAACTATGAAGGCGCCGATGGAGTTAAAACTGGATTCACTATGAAAGCTGGAAGGTGTTTTGTTGGAAGTGCAACAAGAAATAACATGCAACTTATTTGTGTGCTTTTGAATTGTGTGCCAATGTTTGAAGATTGCGAGATGCTTCTTGATAAAGGTTTTGATATGTATCAAAAATGCAATCTTATCGAAAAAGGAAAACAATATTTTGTTGATACGACAAATGGAAGAAAAGCTTTTGTTTCGGATATTGATTTTTCATATCCACTTTCTAAACAAGAAAAACAAAATGTTTCGCTTAAAATTGTTATGGGTGATGAGAACCAAACAAATGAGAATGGTCAGTCATGTTTGGCTGAAATGCAAATTTATCATGAAAATCAGTTGATTTTTTCGCATAAAATATATAATATTAATACTATAGAAAATAGTGGTTCTATTGCAGACAATATTCAAAAAATTGTCAAAGAAATGTAAAGGCGAAAAAAATAATGAGAATAAATAAATATTTAGCAAGTGCAGGGTTTGGCTCAAGAAGAAAAGCTGAACAACTTGTTTTAGATGGAAGGGTTTGTGTGAACGGCAAAGTTTGCACAGACCTTGCTTTTGTTGTGGGCGATAATGACAGAGTTACTGTTGATGGAAATCTTTGTCAGCCAGCAACTGAATTTGACTATATCATGCTTCACAAACCAAAAGGTGTGATAACAAGCATGAGTGATGATTGTGGAAGAAAAACCGTAATTGACATTCTTCCAGAAAAATATAAAAAGCTTAAGCCTGTTGGCAGACTTGACTATGACAGTGAAGGTTTGCTTTTGCTTACAAACGATGGAGACCTTGCATATGTTTTAACACACCCATCACACGAAATCACAAAAACCTATGTTGTTCGTGTTGAAGGTGAAGTTAAAGAAAGTCAACTTGCAGTTATTCGTGCAGGTGTTGTTATTGATGGGGTTAGACTTTCAAAGTGTAAAGTTAAATTTCTTGAGAAGGTTCCAAATGGAACAAAACTTCAAGTTGTGATCAGTGAGGGAAAAAATCGCCAAGTAAGAAAAATGTTTGAAGCGGTTGGGCTTAATGTTGCATTTTTGAAAAGAACTCAAATTGGTGAACTTCGCCTTGGTGGACTTGCAAGGGGCGAAGCAAGACCACTTTCAATTGAAGAAGTATTATATCTTAAATCACTCTAGGAGAAAAAATGAAAGTTTGTATAATTGGTGGTGGAGCTGGTGGAATGATGTCTGGCTTGATGATTGCAAAAAAAGGTCATCAGGTCATTTTGCTTGAAAAAAATGACAAACTTGGCAAAAAAATTTATATCACCGGCAAAGGCAGATGCAATGTTACAAATGCGGTTACGGGAAATGAATTTTTAGCAAATGTTGTCAGAAATCCAAAATTCATTATGAGCAGTGAAGTTCGATTTAACTCGCAAGACACAATGAACTTGTTTGAAGAACTTGGTGTTCCACTTAAAATTGAAAGGGGGAATAGGGTTTTTCCGCAAAGCGACAAGGCAAGTGATATTACAAAGGCTCTTGAAAAAGGACTTAAAAAATATAATGTTCAAATCAAACTTAACAGTGAAGTTTCAGAAATTTTGACAAAAGACAACGTTGCTTGTGGTGTCAAACTTAAAAGTGGTGAAGAAATTTTGTCTGATGCGGTGGTTGTCGCAACTGGTGGAATAAGTTATCCGCTTACTGGAAGCACTGGAGATGGATATAAATTTGCAGCCGAAACTGGACATAGAATTATCGAAACTGTTCCGGGGCTTGTTGGGATTTTAACAAAAGATCAAGATATTCATGCTTTAAGTGGTCTCTCTCTTAAAAATGTAAGACTGTTTGCAATTCAGGACTCAAAAGAAATTTTTAAAAGTGATATTGGTGAAATGCTTATAACAGGCAATGGGATAAGTGGTCCGCTTGCCTTGACTCTTTCAAGCTATATCAATCGTTTTTCACCTGAAAATGTTGAAATTTATATCGATTTTAAGCCTGCGCTTGATGATTTTGCACTTTTTTTAAGAATTGAAAGAGACATTAAAGAACTTAAATCAAAACAATTTTCATCACTTCTTGAAGGGCTTTTGCCAAACAGCTTGGCAGATGTTTTTGCAAAAAGACTTGGAATTTCTAAGACAAAAAAAGTTTCACAACTCACAAAAGAAGAACGTGAAAACTTGTGTAAAATGCTTAAAAACTTCCGCTTAAAATTTGACCGTCTTGATGATATTGAAAGAGCGGTCATCACAAGTGGTGGTGTCTCAACAAAAGATATTAAGCCAAAAAACATGGAAAGTAAAATTATCAGCAAACTATATTTTGTTGGTGAAGTTGTTGATGTTGATGCGCTCACTGGTGGGTTCAATTTGCAACTTGCGTTTTCAATGGCTGCCGCTTGTGCAAGTGATTTTTAAAGGAGAATACAAATGATATATGCAATTTCATTTTTCTTTTGTTGGATCTATGTAAAACTTTTCTATCCAACAAAAGTGATAGGGAAAAAGAACCTTCCTAAAAAGCAAGGCTATGTTTTAGCATGTAATCACTATTCAAATTTAGATGTTGTAATTTTGGGTGTGTCGCTTGGCAAAAAAATTCGCTATCTTGCAAAAAAAGAACTTTTCAAAAACAAGTTTCTTGGCTGGTATATAAAGAAACTTGGTGGCTATCCAGTTGACCGTGAAAATCCAGATATTTCTGCTTTCAAGTTTGGCGTAAGTGCGCTTAAAGATGGACACATTCTTGGAATTTTTCCAGAAGGGACACGAAATAAAGGTGCCGATGATGCCGAGCTTCAAGATTTAAAAAGTGGAGCTATAACATTTGCATCAAAAACTGGAACAAAAATTGTCCCAATGATGATTTATCGCCGTGCAAGATTTTTGAGAAGAAACTATATTGTGATTGGTGAGCCAATTGATCTTGTTGCCGAAAATCCAAAACGTTTGACACATGAAGAAACAGAAGAAAACGCAAAACGTCTTAAAGAAACAATGATAAAGTTAAGAAATGATTTTGAAGCCGAGCGTTTTGAGAAGAAAAATAAAAAACACAAGAATAAAAAGGAGAAGGTTGGAATTGAAAAAGAATAATGAAGTTCAAGATGAAAGCTTAAAGAAAGGCAAAATCTCTGTTGAAGATCAAGTTATTCGTTTGTTTGATGATGTTATTGAAGCTGACGAAACCATTCAAAAAGGTTTCAAACCAAACAAGAAAAAAGTGTTTGCTTCATTTATTATTTTTGATGTTATTGTCGCTTTTTTCTTTTCTCTTACGATTCTCGGAATGTGGCTTGATGGTGAAATTCCACAAAAAGAAAAAATAATTGGAACTTGCATTGTTGCGGGTGTGGTTTTGCTTATTGTTTCATTTACAATGTGGTTTGTTTCACTTTATTATAAAAATGCTTATTATGTTTATACAAATAAAAGAATAATTGTTCGCACTGGTGTTTTTGGGGTTGACTTCCACAGCCTTGATATTGAAAATATTGGTGCAAGCAATGTTTGTGTTTCGCTTCTTGATAAAATGGTTGGAAAGAACACAGGATCAATTCGTTTTGGAAGCAATTCAAGTCCTATCACAAACTCATATTATGGGTTCATGAATATTGAAAATCCATATCAAGTTTATAAAGAAATTAAAGGATATATTCAAACAATTCAAACTTCAGAAAAAGAAACTGAAACAAAAAAATAAATAAAACAGGTGCTTTGCACCTGATGTGCTGGTGTGGCTCAGGGGTAGAGCAATTGATTCGTAATCAATGGGTCGGCGGTTCAAATCCGCCCACCAGCTCCAAAAAAAAAGTCTGACAATCTTGCCAGACTTTTTTATTTCTCTACGATATAGTTTAAATTTTAAAGCTTTGGATTTGTTAAAAATAACTGCCAAGAGTAAACATTGTGCACTATGGGGAGAATGGTGGTATTGACTTTTGGGAGTGATTTGTGGTATAATTTTTGTGTTTAGAGGTGAAGATTATGCAAATTAAAATTACTAAAGTTGAAGATTTGAGATTTTATGATTATGCAAGTGAAATTGACCGTGCCGAGATTGATTTAAGAAAAAGACGTCCAGACCTTGAATGTAAAAACCGCATTATGAATGAAATTAGGGAACAAGAAATGATGATTGAAAAATATTCGGTTGATGCTGAAGATTATGAAATTGATTCTTTGTGGGAAAGTTTCAGAGAATTTGAAAGTGAAAAGATTGATGAATATTATAATGAAATGGCTTCAGAATATAAAAGCATTTATGCGATTTTTGAAAATCAAACCGCACAAGAACCAAGACTCGATTTTACAAAATATCCAAAAATTCAAGAAATGAACTGGGTTGTGAATGTGCTTAAACATTCTAAAGGTCCGTCATATCAAAATCTTGTTAATATGGATTCTAAGTTTGTTAAAGAGCCAGTAGAATTTAAGGGGATTTTGCCGGGAACAACAGCTCGTGAAATTTTGAACCTTGAATTTGAAGACATTATTGATTTTTGCAATCAAGCAAGAATTGCATGGAGTGATCGCTTGAAAGAAGAACAAGATGCTTTCTATGCTGCAAAAGCAAAAGAAACAGAAGAAGAAAGTTCAAAAGAATAGTTTATCATTATTGCATTCACTATACTTTTCATTTTTAATATCTTATTTTAAAAATAAAAGGCGAATCAAAATAAGTGTGAAAAAAGAAAAGATGATAAATTAAAATATCAAAATAAAAAAGTCCAAACCATATGGCTTGGACTTTTCTTGATTTTTGGAGCAGGTAGCGGGAATCGAACCCGCAACTAAAGCTTGGGAAGCTCTCATTTTGCCACTAAACTATACCTGCACGGCTATTTTGTTATAGCACTTTATCTTGATTTGGTCAATGATATTATATGGTTTCTTATTTGTTTTTTTGCATTTTCAAAAATGAGATGAAAAATCATAATGGATTTTCAGTTTTATCTAGGAGATAAAAGACTTTGTGAGTATTGTTTGATTTTTCAAAAATATTTGATATTTAAAGCAAGACATGTTACAATGAAAATATGGAAATTGAAGATGTCTTAGAACACATTTTGCTTTTTGAAGAACCATGATGAAGTGCAAGAAATTTGCAGGGGATATTCTGGTGCAAAAAAGTATATGGTTAAGGCTGATGGAAAGTCTTATTTTTTAAAAATTCAAAATTGGTCAGCAAGAGAGAATGTTGAAAACATGCTTCAAAATGCTGGTGTTGTCCATGCACATATTTTTGAAACTGGCAAGATTGATTATGATTTTTATCTTGTTGAAGACATTGCCTCACTTTATGGAAAAGGTGAAGGAAGAGTTCATTACACGGGAAAGATTTCGGGAAAATCAAGAATTTCAGATGACTCAATATTAAATGGCGACAATAGTATTTTACAAGAAGTAAAAAATGTAAAGTATCAAGGTTATACAAAACAAATGAAAGATTATGTGGCTGAATTAGGAAAAACAATCAAACAAGGTGATGACACAATCATATTCAGATATTTGGAATTGTTTGTTAGAAAAAAAATGGTGGAACAAAAATATCTTCAGGATTGAGGGAACTAATTGAAAAGGGTTTAATAGTTTTAAGAGAGGTTTTATAATAATGAATAATAAAAAAATATATCGTAATTTAAAAGATTATATGTTTAACAACTATTTTGAAAAGGTGGGATTTGTCCGTTCAGGGGAAATTAGCGAAAAAATGGAAAAAAGAATAACTGGTTATTCTGAAAGGTTTGTTAAAGACTTGGGCGATGGCGTATTTGATGTTGTTGATTTATTTGGATACACCGATTCTGGATTATTTAAATTACAAATTGCGTATGGATTGTTTGTCCCAGAAGCGGATTCAGAGAATTTTAGCAAAGATGAAGTTAAATATGATTCAACAAATTTAAAAATGAAAGGTCAAACTGGTATAAAGGTTAAACATATAAATGACGAATATAAGGGTGCTTATATTATAAACGATGACAACATAGATGGTATTGTTGCTGATATTGACCAAATTTTGCAAACACAAGTCATCCCATTTTATAAAGGTATCAAAAACAGAGAAGATATAATTAAATATATGGAATCGCATGGTCTGATAAATGTTACATTGGCTTATATTTATGGGGCTTCCGGAAAAACTGATAAGGCTGCTCAAATTTTTGGAGGAATACTTAAAGAGGCTGTTGATGAATTTTTGGGTGGAGATATTTATGCGAAGAATGTGGTTCCATATTACATCCAAAAAATGATAAGTCTCGGTCTACCAGTGGATAAAGAACTAATGGACAAATTTGTCCCTGAATGCAAAAAGTTTTTGGAAAGCCGTTCATTGTCCATGAACAGAATAAAAAAGATTGATGAGCCGTTATACGATTGCTTAACGAGAGAATATTAAACATAGGAAAGAAATAAATGTTTAAATTTGATGAATATCCAGAAATAAAAAAGGCTCATGAGATAAATGAAAATTTTAGCATGAAGATGTACGCGGCTGAAATAAAATCTTATAAAAAGGCAGATGCGTCAGATGATGAAAATTGGGGAAAAAGTATAAAAAATGGATTGGAATTTAAAACATTCGTATATTCAAAAATAGTTTTTGATGTTTTTGCTCCATTGAGACCACAACTGACAATGGTTCACGAGGGCAAAAAATACGAATGGGATTCTGTTTTTGGACAAGATTACAATGCATTAAGCGATGCACAGAAAAAATATTTATCAATGATGGTTGAAAATGAAAGACCATATCGTCTGCCAGACGAATATTATGACGAGAGAGATAAATATGAAGAGTTTATGAAAAATCATAAATAGGACACAATAAAGAGAAAAGCAATGTTTAAATTTGATGAATATCCAGAAATAAAGAAAGCGCATAAAATGAGTGAGGACTTTAATATGCGTACTTATAAGAAAGAATTTGCATATGAAAGAACCAATAACGGTGGCGCAAAAACTAAATGGGCTGAATCAATTAGAGATGAGGCAAGTTTTAATGAACAGATTTATGCAAATATTGTGTTTGAAACATTCTCAAAAATTAAGCCTGTTTTAACAGTTGTAAAGACTGGTGAAAAAGTTGCATGGAATAAATGTTATGCTGAAACTTTTGAAAAGTTAGACAAAAATCAAAGAAAAACTTTGTTTATGTTAATTGAGGATGAATATCCATATCGCTTGCCAGACGAGTATTATGACGAACGAGACTGGTATGAGGAAAGTAAAAATAAAAAGTAAAAAGAGACGTATAAATGAGAAATTCATTATTAAACATATTTATAGGAGATATCTATAATTCATATTTCAAAAATCTTGGATTTGTTCGTTCTGGCACTTTGGAAACAAGAAGTGAAAAGAGAATGACCTTATATTCAGAAAAATTTTCCAGAGATATTGGAGATAATTTATCTGATGTTGTGAATTTCGTGTATTATAAAGATGCGGGTATTTTGAAATTTGAGTTTAGTCAAGGCTTCTTTGTCCCAGAGGTTTATACAAGAAGTTTTGATAAAAATTCAGTGACATTTGACAAAAACGACCCGAATCATAATGTTATAATATTTATTCAAACTCAAAGTGCATTTCAACAAGATTATCCATATTCTATTGACTCTTCAAACTTTGAAGGAATAAAAGAGGACATTGTGAACATTACAGAAAATCAAGTGTTGCCAGCATTTGAGAAAATAAGAAATAGACAAGATATAATTGAATATTTAGAGAAAGTAGGAAAACAGGATCGCTCATTAGCATACATTTATGGAGCAAATGGAGACATTGATAAGGCAGAAAAATATTTCAACAAAAAATTAAATGAACGTGTTTCAAATTTTTTAAATGGTGATATCTACGCAAAAAATGGTATACCTGCATTGGTTCAAGAAATGATTTCTCTTGGTATGCAAATTGATAAAGATGCCATGGACAAATTTGTCCCTGAATGCAAAAAGTTTTTGGAAAGCCGTTCATTGTCCATGAACAGAATAAAAAAGATTGATGAGCCGTTATACGATTGCTTAACGAGAGAATATTAAACATAGGAAAGAAATAAATGTTCAAATTTAATGATTATCCAGAAATAAAAAAGGCTCATGAAATGAGTGAAAAATTATCAATGAAATCCTATGCCGAGGAGTTTAAAGGAGAAAGAAAAGGTATTCTTGGAAGTAAAAATGACAGTTGGGGAAAGGCTATAAAAAATTGTCAAGATTTTGACGAAAACGTATATCCAAAAGTTGTTTTTGATACATTTTGTGAAATTAAACCAACACTAACCTATAAAAAGACAGGGGAATCTTTTAACTGGGATAGTGTTTTTGAAAATAAGCCTTTTGACAAACTGGATTTAAAGCAAAGAAAAACTCTTTATATGATGGTTGAATATGAGCGACCATATCGTCTGCCAGACGAATATTATGACGAGAGAGATTGGTACGAAGAAAGTAAACATCTCAAAGCGGGGCAAAAGAAATGAAAATTGATAAAAACTTGAACTTGCATCATTTCAAAGATGTTTTGAATGACACATTATTGAAGCCTGCTGGCTTTTCTCGCTCGGGAGAAAAGTTTCAGAGGATTGAAAAATCAATTTTAATATATGATGAAGCCTTTTTCAGAGAGATGAACGACGGTTTGGTTGATGTTGTAACATGCATGTGTTACAAAGACCGTGGTGTATTTTTCATGCAGGTTGGATATATTGTTTTTGTTCCAGAAGTGGCTTCTGAAAATTTGAAAGATGATGTACAGTTCAATCCAAATGAATGTTTAAATTTGCCGGGCGTTGCAATTGATACAAGGTCAGTTTCAGGCAAAAAGATGAGAACTTATAATCTTTCAAAAGAACCAGAAAAAAGTATAAAAGAGCTTTCAACTGCTCTTTCAAAGATAGTTTTGCCAGAGTTTGACAGGCTTACAAGTCGCGAAAAACTTGTCAAATATCTTGAAAAGCATAAAAATCAAGAATACACGCTTTGCAAATTGTATTATGTTACAGGACAACTTGAAAAGGCTTCAAAAATTCTGAATAAAGAGTTGAAAGGATATGTAAAAAAGTTCGGCGCTGGTGCCTTGTGGGCGAGAAACAGTGTTCCTCATATTATATTTGAAATGCAAAAAATGGGGATAAAACCAGATATTGGTTTGCTGAAAAAATATAAGAAATATTGCGAAAAATCTTTTAAAGATGCATCATATACAGTAAAAGAATTGCAAAAACGTTTGTTTGATGTGTACAATGTATATCTTTTTGCAGAAAAAGAAATCAAAGAAAGTAAAAATCTCAAAGCGGGGCAAAAGAAATGAAAGTTGTTTGTTTGAAATTTGATAAATTTCCAGTGCTAGAAAGCATGCATGACAAATTTGCTTTGCTTGAAAAAGAGGTATATACTTTGGTGTTCAATATGAAAAAACTTTGGACAATGCGTTGCTTGAAAAATCAAAAGTGCTCACAAATAAACTTGATGCATTTTGTGAGCATGAATATCCAAAAGTAATTTTTGATATTTTCTCTAAAATTGCACCAAAAATTGTAAAAATGAACTGTGCGAAATCTTCAAGTTATAATACAATAAAAATGATTTATGCGGAGAAATTAAAAGATGTTAGTGATTAAATTTAAATTTAATGAATATCCAGAAATTAAAGCAAAACACGAAGTGTTTGCAAAATTGGAAAAAGATGCTTATTCAGCTGAAATTGAATATGAGGAAAGAGGAGATGAAGCACTTTCTGAAAAGTGGAGTGATTTGCTTGATAAGCTTGAAAAGTTTAATAACTCTGAATATGCTTTTGCAATTTTCAATACATTTGCAAAACAAAATCCAAAACTATTGGTTATGGGTGGAAAAAAAACTGTTTGGAAAGATGTTTTTGGCTTAGATTTTGAAGCTTTATCTGATGATGAAAAATCAGAATTGATACCTATTTGTGAAGGTGGCGGGGCATATCGCCTTTCTGCTGAATATTATGAAGAAATCGAGATTGACAATGTGTCTTTGAAAAACCACAAAACCAACCGCAAATTGAAGGATAGCGACCTGTTTTAATGTTGGCGGATATTGACTTTTCTTTTTTGTGTGATATAATTTTATCAGAGAGGAAAAGTTAAATGGAATTTAAAATTACACGCATTGAAGATTTGCGTTTTCATGATTATATGAACGAGATAACTCGCTATGAGCAAGTTTTAAGAAAGCGCCCAGACCTTGCATGCAAAAAACGTATTCAAGACGAAATAAACGAGCAAAGACAAATGCTTGAAAAATATTCGCTTGATGCCGACGAATGCGAAGATATTGATGCTTTGTGGGAAAGTTTCGAAGAGTTTGAAAGCGAAAAAATTGATGAATATTATAATGAAATGACATCATATTTCAAAACTCTTTATGCAATTTTCGAAAACCAAACCGCAAGAGAAACAAGACGCCTTGATTTTGACAGATATCCAAAAATCAAAGAGATGAATTGGGCTGTGAATGTGATGAAACATTGCAAAGGCAATTCATATCAAAATCTTGTTGATTCTGGCTCAAAGTTTGTTCAGCCACCAGTTGAGTTTCCTGGAATTTTGGAAAGAACAACCGCTTCGGAAGTTTTGAATCTTGAATATCAAGACATGATAGATTTCTGCCAGGCTGTGCGTACTGCATGGAATGACCGTTTAAACGAAGAACAAGCAGAGTTCCGCCGTGCTCATGCAGCGGAAACTGAAGAAGAAAGTTCAAAATAAATAGTGCCACAAAGGTGGCAAATGCAGACATAGTTTAGTGGTAAAATAAGTGCTTCCCAAGCACCTGTCGAGGGTTCGATTCACTCTGTCTGCTCCAAGTAGCAATGCAGAAGACTCCACATTTGTGGAGTCTTCTTTTTGCTGGTGAAGAGGTAATAGTGAAGAGGTAATGGGATTGAAAAATGCATTGATACACTTCATCACTTTGCTAAGCCCAAACATAGACAAAACCAAAGAATATAACAATCACATTTTTTGGCCTTTTGATTTGAAAAACTATCGAAAGTCAAATTGGTGGATTAAAACTGCAAACACACCAATTAAAGACAATATCACAATCAGAACCGCAAACACAGTAAAAAAATTGCTTGAACTTTGCCAAAATAAACATCAGTCAATTGCTGATGTTTTTTGTTTTATATAGAAAAATTCGGCAAAGATTGGATGAACTTTGAATAATTTTTCAGTTGTGTTTGTTTGCACTTTAATGTATAATATTGCCGAGGATTTCAAATGAAAAAGATAATTGCATTTTTGGTGGTTTTGATTTTTGCCGGGGTTTCTGTTACACTTGGCTTTGCATATAAATATGACATTATCTATTGGTATGCTTCGACAAAGCATATTAAAATTGACAAAAGTTCAACTGCTCAGTCGATTTTGTCTTTCAATGTCAGATGCATTTCCGATGCCGACAAAAACGATTTCAGTTGGAAATATCGCGCATCTTTAATTTGCAACATTTTGCAAGAAACCAAACCATCTATCATTTGTTTGCAAGAAAACAAAGAAGAGCAATATAGTTTTTTCAAGAAGTTTTTAAAGGGATATGATTCGGTTGCAACCCAGCGCGACAGCACTTCGCTTTCTGAATGCCTTCCAATTTTTTACAGAACCGACCTTTATGAACTTGAACAATCTCAAACCTTTTGGCTTAGCGACACTCCAGAAACAATGAGCAACAATTGGGATTCATACTATTTCAGAATTTGCACTTTGGTGGTTTTGAAAAACAAAAACACTGGAAAAAGATTTGTTGTTGCAAACACTCATCTTGACTATAAAACCATTGAAACCCAAACAAAAAGCGTTCAACTTATTTATAACAAATTGTCTGCTTTGGATTTGCCCGCAGTCGTGATGGGAGATTTCAACTGCACGCCAGACAGCGAGGCAATTGTTCTTGCAAACAAATTGTTTGTGGATATTGCACAAGGTTTTGAAGACGAAAACAAGGGAACTGCAAATAATTTTGAAAAAGACTATAATGTCAGAGCCGATTTCATGTTTCAACTTGCTGGCAGTTTTAGCGTTGAAACTTTTAAAGTTATAGACAAAAAGATAAACAATCATTATGCAAGCGACCACTTTCCGCTTTATGCTGAAATAAACTAGGGAAAGATTGCAAAAAATATTATTATAAAGGTGAAAAATGAAAAAGTTTTTGTGTTATTGCTTCTCGCTTATGCTTTTGCTTGGTGCAGTTTTAACTGTGCCTTTTTCCGAACTTAAAAGTGCAAGTGCAGAAGAATATGTTTCGCTTTACAGCAAGACAAACGCTCCGCTGTTTTATGGTGTGACCGGAATAAAAATTGATAAAAATGTGACAACAACTTTCAGCGAAAAGGATAGCCGTTTCCGTATTTTTGCAAAAGACTTTGAAGATGGCGACCTTTCACATAAAATTGTTTGCTATTTTAACAATGTTCAAAGCACTATTGCTGGGAACTATGAACTGAAATATCGTGTTACAGATTCGCATGGCAACAAGTCGGAATTCACTGTTCCAGTAACCATTCAAGACAAAGAAGAGGGTGAATGCATTGTTGAACAAACAGTTTATGCAATCCCGTCAATGGCGAACATGCAACTTGTTGGAACAGAAAGATGCAACACTGGAGACCGCCAAATTCTTGGCATTTTTGTTCCAGAAAATCAAAATTTTCAAATCAAGATGATAGAAGGTGACCAAAATCTTCAAATCACTTTTTTCACGAACACAAGGGCGAAGAATAGTTTTGTTTCGGTGAACTGCAAAAGCACTGATTATCAAACAATTCAAAACACAAAAGGAGACACAGTTCCAGGGGCTGTTCCGCTTGTGACATCGCCAAGGCTTGAAAGTGCAACCGAGATAAATCGCACATTCAAAATTGAAGTTAAATATAACAGCTCGGTTAAGGCTCTTGACTATTATCACTATAAAGACAGTGAAGAAGAGTTTAAATCGTCGTGGAAGCAGTCTGAAAATGAATATGGCGTTGTCGACGGCGAAACAATTTTATGTGTTGTTCCTTTTGCCGATGTAGACAAACTTAGTGGTTATATTGCAAGTGGCTATAACAATCCATTCGAGTCTATCGACGCATTTTTGGAATATTATAAAGAAGTTGTAAACCGCTATGACAAAATGATAGGGCTTGAATTTGATGCTAAAAACGCCTATGACCAGAACTATCGAACAAAATATACCGCGGTTGCAGATGCTGCGATGGTGGGGATTGGGGCATACTATAATGGAAACTTTATTGCGGTTTGCAGTTCAACAATCTCTGCGATTTTTCAATATGGTTGGGGAACTCTTCATGAAATTGCTCATGGCTATCAAGGAACGCTTGGAAAAGGCATGTTTTTGAACGAAACCGGAAATAACATTCTTGCGCACTATATTCAGATTGATGACTCTCTTTACAAAAAGAGTGACCGCTATATCGGAAAGCTTGAAGATTGCGAGCAAAGTTTGAATAACAGTCGATACAGCAAAGTTTCGGCGGGGAAAACAATTTTTAATAATGACAGCGGAACCTATACAAACACTTCTGAAAAATTATATTCAATTGTAAACATGCTTGACGCGTTCGAAGGAACAGTAACCTATGGAAAACTTTTCAGTTTCTATCGCAAACTTGCAAGCGAACAAAATGTTTCGTCTTTAACCGTTGCCGATGTTTATGCAAAGTTCTTTGCAAGCGAATATAATGTTAACATTGTTCCATATTTGAAGCAGTGGACAATGCCGGTTTCTGAAAGTGTTGAAAAAGAAATTACAGATTTGGGGCTTTGTGCGGTTTCAATCACGGCTGATGCACTTTCAGATGAAACGTTTGAAAAAGTGAAAACCGGTGAAAATTTGAAACTTAAATATGGACTTATTCGCGAAGATGTTTTGCAAAAATATGTGGGCAAGTGTAGTTTGAAAATTAATTTTGAAATTGATGATCTAAACGCTATCAAAAACAAAAATCTTGCAGTTTCATATCATGGCGAAAATAAACAAGTTTTAAAAATTTCTTCAAAAAACATTGAACTTTCAAACCTTGAAATTGGAACTTATGAAATTAAAGTTCCAACATCTTTTGAACATGAAAACAAGCTTTGCACCATAACTTTGAAAGAAGGGGAAAATGTGCTTGATGTCAAGTTTGAAAAAACTACGTTGCCAGATTATAAAGGGCACCCTACAACAATAACAATTTTTGGTGTTAACGGAACGGTTGGCTATTCTTTAAAATTTACCGACGGCTATAGCAAAGCAACGCCAACCCTTGGTGCAGCAAACCTTGGAAACCAAAACAAAACATGGGAAGCAAAACCTGATGAAGTTTTTGCATCGGTTACAATTCTTGATAAAGACGGAAATCAGATTGACAAGATTGAAGTTAAGGGCAAGGAATATTTCACAGACAAAACTGTTGCGTCAAGTGAGTATGAAATGACAGTTGGTTGCAAAATTATTGTTTACTCTGAAAGAGCAGACCTTGTTTCGGTTGTCTCGCAAATCACTGGGAAAAAGATGCCAGAATATGCTGTGACAAGCGCAAAGACAATTGAATATGAAATTACAAAAAACGGCTTAAAACTTTTGACTGCAGAAAATTTTGATGAAGCAAATGTTCTTTATAAAAACAGCCGAGCAAAAATTATTGAAATTATTGAAGAATATAAAAACAATGTCACAACCGAAGAAATTGAAAACAAAAGAATAAATGCGAACAAGAAAGTTCAAGTTATCTATGCCTATAACAACCTTGATGCCGAAGATAAAAAGGTTTATAAATCTTTCATTGACAAACTTATTCGTGGTGGACTTCCAACAATCTTTGCAGAGAAAGAAAATTTAACAATTTTTAAGGGCGAAGAACTTGATTTATATTCACTTATCAAAATCACCGACAACGAAGATTTTGAAATTGCAAGCAACCAAAATAATGTTTCAATTGTCACAGAATTTGACAATATGAATGTTGGAACTTATACGGTTTCATATTCTGTTTCCGACTCCGACGGCAATAAAGTTTTGAAAACAATCAATGTTTCAGTGCAAGAAAAATCAAGCGATAGCACAGATAATAATTTAAATAACAATCAAATTAAATCGGCTGTTATAATTATTGCTTCAGTTCTTGGAACTCTTATAATTGGAACAATAATTGTGTTAAAAGTCCTTAAAAAGCGTGAAAGTAAATAATTTTTTAGTGACATAAATGTGATTTTGCGTAAAAATGCAATTTTTATTGTAGATTATGCTTTAAATATAGCTAAAAAACGCAAGATAAGATTAATTTTATTGAAATTTTATATAATATCAAACAAAATGCACGTAAAATCCATAACGATAAATTTGCGTGCATTATTTTTTTGTTTATGTTATAATGTTTGCAGGAGAAATATAAAATGGAAAACAAAGAATATATTGGGAAAATTGTAACTGTAAAAATGGATCGTCCACTTGGAATGGCTCACCCAAAACATGGTTTTATTTATCCAGTGAACTATGGTTATATCCCTGGAACTGTTTCAGGTGATGGAGAAGAACTTGATGCCTATGTTCTTGGAGAACATAAACCCCTTGACGAGTTTACTGGAAGAGTTGTTGCAATCATTCACAGAACAAATGATAATGATGATAAGCTTGTTGTAATGAGAGATGGAAGGAACTATTCAGATGAGCAAATTCGTGCATTAACAGAATTTCAGGAACAATATTTTGAAAGTATAATCTTAAGATAAGGATAAGTTTATGTTAGAGCTATTTTGGAGAAAAGAAACCTGACCCAGACAATGGAAAAACCTATGATAGAGTTCTAGCTTCACCTGAAAAAGTAAAACAGCTTTTGAATTGGGGAGAAATTGGAAGAAAAATTATTGATTGTGCAGTCAATGTTGCAGGGGAAAAATATCATTTGCAATTTGATGGTTCAAACGATGAAATTTTTGTTTAGAATTAAAGAAGCTTTGACAGCTTCTTTTTTTAATAAATAGCACACAAATTTGTGATATACTTGCAAAAATACGTGAAAATGTGCTATTATCTATCTCAAAAGGAGAACAACATGTATAATTTTAAAGAGATTGAAGAAAAATGGCAGAAAAAGTGGGAGAATGAGCCTTCTTTTAAAGCTGTGGATTTTGATAAAACAAGAGAAAAATTTTATGTTCTTTATGAGTTTCCAAATGTAAGTGGAAAGTCTCTTCATATGGGGCATTTAAAGGGAACAGTTCCTGCTGATGCTCTTGCAAGATATAAACGATTCAAAGGATATAACGTTTTGTTCCCAGTTGGTGGCGATGCGTTTGGTCTTCCTGCAGAAAACGCTGCAATTAAATATGGAACAAACCCAAAAGATTTCGTTAAAAATGGTTTTGAAGTTATCATAAATCAATTTAAAAAACTTGGTCTTTCATTTGACTATAGCAGAAGCTTTTGCACAAGTGATCCAGATTATTATAAATGGACACAATGGATTTTCTTGCAACTTTTGAAAAATGGAAAAGCATATAAACAAAAGGGAACTGTAAACTATTGTGAGCATTGTCAAACTGTTCTTTCAAATGAAGACAGCCAAGGTGGAAAGTGTGACCGCTGCGGAAACGATGTTGTTCAGGTTAATCGTGATGTTTGGTTCTTGAAAATGAAAGAATATGCTGACAAACTTCTTGGAAATGTAGATCGCATTCAAATGGCAGACTATCTTAAAGAAGCTCAACGCAACTGGATTGGAAAAAGTGAAGGTGTTCAAGTCAAGTTTCAAATTGTGAACGAGAAAAATGAAAACGTTGGCGAAGTTGAAATTTTTACAACCTGCATTGAAACAATCTATGGTGTAACTTTTGTATCACTCGCTCCAGAAAATGACCTTGTTGAAAAACTTGCTCCATTCATTAAAAACATGAACGAAGTTCGTGAATATCAAAGAAAAACTGCTCTTCGCAGTGAATTTGACAGAAAGAGCAATGTTAAAGACAAAACTGGTTGTCTTCTTGAAGGAATTCAAGCAATCAACCCTGTAAATGGCAATGCTGTTAAACTTTATCTTGCTGATTTTGTTTTAAACGGCTATGGAACTGGTGCTGTTATGGCTGTCCCAACACATGACCAACGTGACTTTGAATTTGCGGAAAAATTTAATATTCCAATGATCCAAGTAATTGAGGGTGATGTTTCTTCTTGTGCTGTTGAAAAGGCTGAATATCTTTCAAAAAACAGTATAATGATGAACTCTGGCGAATTTACAGGCATGCATGTTAAAGATGCAAAACCAAAAATGGCAGACATGATTGTTAAAAATGGCTGGGGAACAAAAGTTGTAAACTATTCACTTAAAGACTGGCCTTTCAACCGTCAACGTTATTGGGGTGAGCCATTCCCAGTTGTGTTCTGTGAGCACTGCGGAATTGTTCCTCTTGAAGAAAAAGATTTACCACTTTTGCTTCCAGAAACAAACGACTATATGCCAAACGCAAATGGTGACAGCCCACTTTCAAAAATTGAAAGCTTTGTTCATTGCAAATGTCCAAAGTGTGGAAGAGAAGCTCGTCGTGAAACTGACACAATGCCAAACTGGGCAGGTTCAAGTTGGTATTGGCTTCGTTTCTGTGATCCTCACAACGATAAAGCTTTGGCAGATTTTGACAAACTTAAATATTGGGGAAGTGTAGATGTTTACACTGGCGGAACAGAACACATCACGAGACATGTTCTTTATGCGTTCTTCTGGCAAAACTTCCTTTATGATATTGGCGTTGTTCCAACTCGTGATCCATTCATCAGAAAAATGGGAAGTGGACTTATTCTTGACAGTGAAGGAAAGAAGATGAGTAAATCTTCAGTCAATGGTGTTTCTCCACAAGAAGTTATTGATAAATATGGTGTTGATGTTGCTCGTATGCATCTTCATTTCTTGGCTGGCTATGAAGACAGCTGCATGTGGACTTATAATGGTATCGATGGAATTGTAAACTTCCTTGATAAGGTTTGGAAACTTCAAGACATGATCAAGGGTGAAGCTGTTTCAAAAGAGCATGAAGTTGAACTTAATGCTCTTATCAAAAAGGTTTCATTTGACTATGAAAACTTGAAACTTAACACTGCAACTGCTGCTTGCATGTCATTTATCAAGAAAATTAAAGAAGATGGTTTTATCACTCGTGATGAACTTAAGGCTTTCTTGATTGTATTAAATCCACTTGCTCCACATGTTACAAGTGAGGTTTTTGAAAGAGTGTTTGGCAAAAATATTCTTTCTGAAAAATGGCCAGAGTTTGATGAAAACAAAACAACTCGTGATGAAATTGCAATTCCTGTTCAAGTGAACGGAAAACTTAGAACAACAATCACTGTTTCAAAAACAATTTCACAAGCAGAAATTGTTGAAAAAATCAAAGCTGAAAACAAACTTGCAATCGACTATGCAGTCGTAAGGAAAATTATTTACGTTCCAGGCAGAATCGTAAACTTTATTGTGTAATATGGTTAAAAATTGTTTTAAAATTAAAAAGCCAAGCTTGGAAATTGGAAAAGTTATTTCTGATGGTGAAAATTCAATAAGAAGCAAGGATATTGTTGGTGATTTTACACTTATGACAAAAGTTGGCTATTTGGGGCTCAACATTGATTTTGGCACAATGCAACTTGCATCGCTTGATGGATTTGTTGGAAAAGTTAAGCTAAAAACTTTGAAAATTGAAACAAAAAACAGAGAAAATGGTTCTTTGATTCTTGATGCGGAAAGCAAAACATTTGGTCGTGGCATCGGTTATGATTTTGATTTTTCTGGTGATGTTTTCTATGATGAGAACTCTAAGTGTTTGCTTGTTGGAAAAACTGAATGTGATAAGCAAATAAAACTTGGAGAAAATGTTACAGCACTTTTGAAAAACTCTGAAAATGACAACTATGCTTTAAATGGGATTTTTATTGAAAATATAGAGCTAAAAAAGATTTGCGAAAACGAAAAATAAAATAAAAAAAGCACTCGCTGTCGCGGGCGTTTTTTTGTGAGTAAAAATAAAATTTTGTTTATAAAACAATGTGTATTTTTGAAATGTGTGTTATAATACGGCTATGAAAGATTTAACATATAATAAATTTATAAATGAAAGAAAAATATTTCTTGAAGAAAATTCAAAGAAAGATCATGTTGTGCTTTTTGGGGAAAATAACATCTTAATTTCAGCTCCACATGGTGTTTCACAGGTTAGGCTTGGGAAATATAAGATTCATGAGATTGGTTCGCTTTCAACAGCTCTTTATCTTCATAATCAAACAGGTTGCTTTCTTATTGCGAAAACTAGGAATAATAATGACGATGCAAATTTTGACGAGAAAAGTGAATATAAAAATTCAATAAGAAAACTTATAAAAAATCAAAATATAAAATATATTATAGATTTTCATGGGCTTGCTGCTCGCCGTGATTGTGATGTTAATCTTGGAATCAGTTTGGGTGAGAACGTAAAAAATAATGTTGAATTGTTTGAAAGGCTTAATCTTCTTCTTGAAAATAATAGCTTTAAAGTTTCGATTGATCAACCATTTATGGGCGGTGGAAAAACCATAAGTGGAACGTTTGCAAAAGAATTTAAAAATGTTTGGACAATTCAAATTGAGATTAATTGTGCAATAACCAATAAAAAAGAAAACTTTGAAAAGAATAAGAAACTTCTTGAAATTTTTGAAACTTGGATAAAAACAATATAGTAAAAAAAGAGAATAATTATTCTCTTTTTTTTGGTTTGTTAATTTCACATATTCATTTTTTAAGGAAGAACGAAAATATAAATATACAAATTAAACATTCAAAATTGTAATGCCAAGGGCAAGATACATTGCATAAAGGAGCCAAAGTGTATAAGCTGTAAAAATAATTCCTGATGCAAGGTTTGCTTTATAATAGCGGAAGGTTACAATGATTGCGGTGATAACAACAAATGCAAGCCAGATTGTTGCAAAAATAAGCATGTTGAGTCTGAAATAGAACAAGCTCCAGAACATGTTAAAGAAAAGGTGAATGCCATAACAAATTAAATCGCAGGTTCTTTTTTTCTTGTCCTTAACTGAAAAATATGCAAGATAAGCGGCAATACCAATTGCAACATAAAATATGCTCCACATGACAGGGAAGAGCCAGTCGGGTGGGAAAGCTGGCGGCTTTGTTAAGCCATCTTGCATGCGACCACCAAGCAGAGAAGCAAGCCCACCAACAATAAGAGTTGTTCCAATCAAAATGATTGCACCAATTGCATGGCGGACATTGTCGTTTTTGGTTTTTGGTTTATCGTTTTGCACAGCATTGTTTTTTTCTTGCACTTTCTGTGTGTTTTCTTCATTCTTTGTTTTTTGCTCTGCATTATTTTGTGTTTGATTTTTGTTTTTAATTTCACCAAGTTTTATTGTTTCTTTTTTTGTTTCTGTGTTTGTGTTTGCATTAAGACTGTTTGTTTTTGTTTGCGAACCTTTAGAAATTTGACGTGTTCTATTTTTCTTGTTTTGATAGTTTTGATATGATTTGTTTGCCATAATTCATCTCCAAAAATCATTATAACCAAGCAAAAGAAAAATATACACAAAAAAGAAAAACCGCAAAAATGCGGTTTTAAATGTTGAAAAATGGTGTCAGAACGTTAAATTTAGTTAAATTCTTCAATATTTGTTCTTTCAAAAAGATTGTCCAAAGCTTTCTTTGTGTCTTTTTTGTGAGCAATAATGTCTGCAACGGTTTGTGTGATTGGAAGGTCAACATTATATTTCTCTGCCATTTTTAAAAGTGCATATGATGTTTGAACACCTTCTGCAAGTTTGTCGAAATATTCATGTTTAACAAATTTTTCGCCAAACATTCTGTTGTGTGAATGTTGTGAAAATAATGTTGCTTCATAGTCGCCAAGATGGCAAAGCCCATATGCTGAAAGTTCGTTTCCGCCAACAGCACGAATAAGTCTTGCAACTTCTCTTGTTCCACGAGCCATTAAAGCACCTTTAAGTGATGTCATGTTTTCGCCATCAAGCATTCCTGCGGCAATGCCCATAACATTTTTTGCAGCAGCACCAATTTCTGTTCCTATCATGTCGTGACCTTGATAATAACGAATAAGTGGAGAACGAAGATCTTTTGCAAATTTTTCGCTGAGTTCTGGATTGTAAGAGTCAACAATCATCATGCTTGGAACTCCACGAACGAAGTCTTGAATGTGACCAGGGCCAACCCAAACTGCAATGTTATTTTTATCAACTCCGCTGTCAATCATAACTTCAGACAAACGTTTTCCGGTTGTTTCTTCAATTCCTTTCATGCAAAGGATATATTTTTTGTTTTGATATCCATCAATTTTTGAAACATTTTGCATAAGAGAGCGAAGGTTTTGTGAACTGATTGAGATAATGATATTGTCGTTTTTATTAACCGCTTCTTCAAGGTTGTTTGTTGTAGCAATTGAGTCTGGAAAGGTTACATAGTTGTTTACTCTTGTTGCGAAGAAGTTTACAACATATGGATCGGTTCCGAGCCCCCAAGATGTTACTTTGTGCCCATATTTGTCAAGATACCAGGCAATACAGCTGCCCCAACGTCCGCAGCCTAAAACTGTATAGTTCATAGTTTTTTCTCCTTTAACTTTTTTGATTGTAACACACTTGCACTCGTTAAGTAAAATGATTTTTGAATTTAAGTTTGACAATAAACCAACTTTATTGTATAGTTATATAGAAATATTATAAAAGGTGATAGATATAAATGATTCTTGTAAATAATGTAAGACTTCAATTTGGTGGCAGAGTGCTTTTTGATGAAGTAAATTTAAAGTTCACAAAAGGCAATTGTTATGGAATTATTGGAGCAAATGGCGCTGGAAAATCCACATTTTTAAAGCTTCTTTCAGGTGAAATTGAACCATCATCAGGTGAAATTTTAATCAGTAAGGGCGAAAGAATGAGTGTTTTGAACCAAAACCAAAATGCATATGATAACTATACAGTTCTTGACACCGTAATGCATGGACATGAACGTCTTATGCAAATCATGAAAGAAAAAGATGAACTTTATGCAAAGCCAGATTTCAGCGATGAAGATGGAATTCGTGCGGGCGAACTTGAAAACGAGTTTATGGAACTTAATGGTTGGGAAGCAGAAGGAGAAGCTCAAACACTTCTTCAAGACCTTGGAATTTCAACCGACTTTTTTGGTGTTTTAATGAAAGATATGGAGCCAAAAGCAAAGGTTAAAGTTTTGCTTGCAAAAGCACTTTTCATGAACCCAGACATCTTGATTTTGGACGAACCTACAAACAACCTTGACGCAATGACAGTAAACTGGCTTGAAAACTTCCTTCTTGATTTCCCAAACACTGTTATTGTTGTTTCGCATAACCGTTACTTTTTAAATAAAATTTGCACACATATTTGCGATGTTGACTATGGAAAAATCAACATGTATCTTGGAAACTATGACTTCTGGTATGAAACATCACAGCTTCTTGCACGTCAAGCAAAAGAACAAAACAAGAAGGCCGAACAACGAGCAAAAGAGCTTCAAGAATTCATTGCTCGTTTCTCTGCGAATGCTTCAAAAAGCAAGCAGGCAACCAGCCGTAAAAAAGAACTTGAACGTCTTGAATTTGTTGATATTAAGCCATCTTCAAGAAAATATCCATATATAGATTTCCGCCCAGCACGAGAAGTTGGAAATGAAATTTTAAAAGTTGAAAAATTGACAAAGAAAGGATATTTTGAAAACGTTTCATTCACTGTAAATAAACAAGACAAAATTGCCTTCCTTTGTGACAAGGCGAACGTTGTGACAATGCTTTTCAAAATTCTTGTTGGTGAAGAACAACCAGACAGTGGAACAGTGAAATGGGGTGCAACAACATCGGTTTCATATCTTCCTGAAAATAATGAAGAATATTTCAAAGATTGCGACTTGACTCTTGTTGACTGGCTTGCTCAATATTCAACAGAAAAAGACGAAACTTTTGTTCGTTCTTGGCTTGGAAGAATGCTTTTCACCGGTGAAGAAGGAATGAAAAAAGCAAAAGTTTTGTCTGGGGGAGAAAAAGTTCGTTGCATGCTTGCTCGTGCAATGCTTAAAGCTGGAAATGTTCTAATTTTAGATGAGCCAACAAACCACCTTGATCTTGAAAGCATTACAGCTCTTAACAAAGGAATGATAAACTATCGTTCTCCAATGCTTTTCACATCTCAAGACCATGAAATTTTGCAAACTGTTGCAAATCGAATTATTGTTCTTGACGGCACAAAGGTTTATGACCGTGAAACAACCTATGATGATTATCTCGGAATTAAATAAAGATCAAATGTATTATAAAAGGCATCTTGAATTTGATGTCTTTTTATTTTGCTTTTATAAATTATAATGTTCATGTGATTAAGGAAAAGGGAAATGATTACCATATATAAAACAAATTTAGATTAAAAAATAATTTAAAACTATTGCAAAAAGAATTAATATGCCGTATAATGATAATGTTCTTGCAAACAGACAAATGAAATTTGAAAATATATTAAAATTTTTCAAATTTTGTTGACAAGTTAGATGTGAATAGTGTATATTTAACTGGTCAGCTCACAAGAATGGTTGTCGGGGTGTAGCGCAGTTTGGTAGCGCACGTGGTTTGGGTCCATGGGGCCGGGAGTTCGAGTCTCTCCACCCCGACCATACAATTTAAGTCTTGATAAGGGCCTTTAGCTCAGTTGGTTAGAGCAACCGGCTCATAACCGGTCGGTCCTAGGTTCAAGTCCTAGAAGGCCCACCATTTATAAAAGTAAATCATATATGGCTCGGTAGCTCAGTTGGTTAGAGCGCAAGCCTGTCACGCTTGAGGTCGAGGGTTCGAGCCCCTTCCGAGTCGCCATTAACTTTTATAAATGTCCTTCAGGACAAGCCAATTTTAAATTGAAGAAATTCAATTTATATGCCTCGGTAGCTCAGTCGGTAGAGCAAGGGACTGAAAATCCCTGTGTCGGCGGTTCGATTCCGCCCTGAGGCACCATTTCTTTTTAAAAGAAATACAACTTAATATTTTGATTAAATCTTTGCAAAAGCAAAAATTTAGATATGCTGGTGTGGCTCAATGGTAGAGCATCTGACTTGTAATCAGACGGTTGTTGGTTCGATTCCGACCACCAGCTCCATTTTTTATGGGAAGTTTGCAGAGCGGCCAAATGCAACGGACTGTAAATCCGTCGACTTCGTCTTCGGTGGTTCGAATCCACCACTTCCCACCAAAAAAAGAACAAACGACAAGTTTGTTTTTTTTTTTTGCTTCATCACTTTTCACTAATCATTTTTCACTAAAATATATTAGATAAAGGGTGATGGAAGTGGTGATGATTCGAACACACCGAACTGTGGTTCGGGCTGTCGCCCCGGGCCAAACTTGCGAGGCAAGTTTTCCCGGCTTTGGCTAAAAAGTGTTAATAACACTTTTCTTAACGCGTCGCCCCACCATTCCCACCAAAAAAAGAACAAACAAGAAGTTTGTTCTTTTTTTTGCTTCATCATTATTCACTCTTCATTGATAATGGCTCAAAATTTTTTGAATTATTGATTTTGAATTTTTATCATTTGTGCTTTTAATTGAAAATATAAACATGCTACTGATATTTATAATTTATAAATAATTTATACAACGGATTTACAGTCCGTTGTTTTTTATTGCTATTATTATTTTTCTATTTATTTCGTCATGATGCGACAAAATTATTAATGTTTCTTTTTCTCGAGAGAGTGGTATAAATGGTAATATTTTTTCAGGGGGAGATGATATGGAAATTAACTATTCGCTTAATGATGGTTCGGTTTGTGCTTCGCTTTCTGGTGAGCTTGATGAGTTTAGTGCTGAATATGTCCGTCTCAGTCTTGACACACTATTGAAAGACCCGGGAGTTGAAGGTGAACATAAGCTTGTTCTTGATTTTTCAAGTGTGTCTTTTATGGATAGCACGGGCATTGGTGTATTACTTGGAAGATATAACAAATTTATAAAGCGAGATATTGCACTTTTTATAAAAAATCCGCAAAAACATGTTGATAGAATTTTAAAAATGACAGGCATATATGAGCTTATGCCAAAAGTGTCATAGGGGGAAATATGGAATTTAAATCAGAATTTGATAATAAATTTAGTTTAGTTTTAGATGGAAAACTTATGAATGAGGGATTTGCACGAAGTATGGTTGCAGCTTTTTGTGTGCCACTTAATCCATCGGTTTCGGAAATTAATGATATAAAAACGGCTGTAAGTGAGGCAGTAACAAATTGCATTGTTCATGGATATGCAAACGGAGCTGGAAATATTGATATTTTTGTTGGAATTCGGAAGAATGTTGTTTATATCAAAATAAGAGATTACGGTGTTGGAATTGCAGACATTGAAAAAGCTAAACAGCCATTTTTTACTACACGTTCAAGAGAGGAACGTTCAGGAATGGGCTTTACTTTAATGGAATCGTTCATGGATACACTTAATGTGTATAACAACCTTGATGGTGGAGTTACGGTTGAATTGTCAAAAGAAATAAAATCTTAGGGCTGGTGAAAATGGAAGAGTTTGTGCCTCTTACACAGGAAGAAACACTTGAGTTTGTTGAAGAAGCAAAGAATGGAAGTGCAGAAGCAAAAGATAAACTTATACAGGGAAATTTTCCGCTTATAAAATCAATTGTAAAAAACTTCCAAAATAAGGGAGTGGATTATGAGGATCTATATCAGATTGGTTGTGTTGGTTTTCTTAAAGCGATAAATAATTTTGACGTGAAATTTGATGTCAAATTTTCAACCTATGCTGTGCCAATGATTGCCGGTGAGATTAAACGATTTTTGAGAGATGATGGAAACATAAAAATCAGTAGAGCGATAAAAACATTGTGGCTTAAAATCAAATCATATGTGGACGTATATGAAAAGTTGCACAATGAGTCTCCAACAATTGACGAAATTGCAAAAGCACTTTCTGTGACACCCGAAGAAGTTGTATATGCACAAGATGCATCAAAACAAATCTTAAGTCTTGATGCTCAGATTGATGAAACATCGAACAACTCACAATCGGTTCTCGACAGAGTGGTCGAAGAAGATAAAAGCGAAATTCTGCTTGATAAGCTTTTGCTTAAAGAAGCGATTTCTTTGCTTCCGGAAAGAGAAAAGAAGATTGTTTTATTGCGATATTATCGTGGAAAAACTCAAAGTGAAGTTGCAATGATGCTTGGTGTTTCGCAAGTTCAAATTTCACGTCTTGAAACTAAAATTATCGACAAGTTGAAAAATAAAATTAAATAAAAAAACCGCAAAAATGCGGTTTTATGTGATAAATTATAGGTCTATTTTGTTAAAAATGAACATAATTTGCTTTTTCAACGTTTTTAATTTCGCTTAATGCTTTGTCGTTGTTGCTCGCATGGTCCATTGTTTTTAGTCTTCTATCACGATTTGATTTGTCTTCTATAAAGAAGTTTGAAATCTTATTTTTAAAAGTATTTACATTTTCTTGTGATTGTTTATTTTCACGAATTTCTTTTTGTTGTTCACGAATTTTTTCGTTTAAAGTGTTATCGTGCTTAACCTCATTTTTGTCTGTTTTTTCATTGATGGTTTTCTTATTTGACCCTTCATTATTACTAAGAATTTCATCTTGATTGCTTGAAAATTCTTCTTCAATTGTATGGCTTACATTCACTGTTTTGTTTTGATTTTGTTGCCCTGATTTAATGATATCTTTTGTTTTATCGGTTTGTTGTGATTCACTTTCTAGATTCTGAGTATTATTTTCATTGTGTTTTATATTATCAATGTTTTGCTCTGATATATCTTTTAATGTGTTTGTTTCTGCATTCGCATTGTCGGCTTCTTGTTGTTCTTTTTGATTTTTTCCATTGCAGTTTTCACATTGATTGAATGGTTGCCAATTGTATGGTTGATATGGCATTGGGAAATAACCTGTTTGGTTTCTGTAATATGGATTATTGTAAGGATAAAAATCTTGTTTGTTTTCAAAATTTGGTTGTGGGAGATATGAAATGTTATTATTGTTTAATGTTGGTTTGTTATTATTTTCAGTATTAATGTTTGCATTTTCAAAGCCTTGAGTGCTTTTTAAATTTTCATTATTGATTTGATTTGTGGTTTCTGTATTTATAGGCTTATTTATGTTGTCTTGAGTTTTTACATTATTGTTTCGAATAGCATTTTGATTGTAATTATTTAAGATATATGACTTTGAGTTTGAGTTTTGACTTCCTTTCATGATGTCTAAAATTGAATCCATTGCTGAAATCGAGCTTTCAAGTTTTGCAATTCTTGTTGCAATTGCTTCATTTGTTCTTATTATGTATGCATTGATAAGTGATGATGAATTGTCTGAATTGTAAAGTTCTTTTGCTTGGTCAATTTGATTTGTCACAAGTCCTCGGTGTTGGTTGAAATATGAAGTGTTGTCTTTTAAAATGTTCATATATGCATTAACTGCATTTTTGTTTGTGCTTGCAACTGTAATATTTCCTTTATAAAGATCATTAATGTAAAGAAGGAGATTGGATCTTTTATTGATCAATTTTGAAATCAGGCTTTGAAGGGTTTGGTTATTTTCTGAAATTTGCTCAGTCGAAAATGAAACAAGTGCTTTTGTTTCATTTTTTTCTTGCATATTATCTGCTGTGTTTGTTTGATTTGAAACAACAGAATTTGTTTTATTATACCTATAACAATATGTGTTATATTTTGCTTTTGAAATTGGTTTGTCGCAAAATTCTTTGTTAAAACCAGGGTATCCGCTCATATTTTTATTCATGTTGTAATTTTGATTTTTTACTTGAAATTGTGATAATGAGTCGGAATTATTGCAATTCTCACAACAATTTGCGTTTTTTGAGTTGTTGCTTATTTGATTTTCTGTTATATTTTCATTTTCCTTGTTATCTGTAATGTTGTTTGTTTTGTTTGTGTTTGTGCTTAATAAGTTGAGGTCGGCAGTGTCTGCGAAATCTAGATTTGTTATAGAATAAACAAGATTTGTTACAGTGTTGTCTAGATTTTTTGCAAGTGTTTTATCGGCTGAATTGCAACCTGTAAAGATAATGAGTGATAAAGATAATAGCGAAAGCATTGTAAGTCTTATGATTTTTTTCATTGTGTTCTCCTTTAAACATGTCATATATAGTATTTGATTGTTTCAAAAAAATATTTGTAAAAATGAATATTTGATGAAGAATTTGCAAGAATTGTTTATATAAATTGCGATTTTATTTTTGGAGAATAATTATGAATAAGATTTTACGTAACAAACAATATCTTGAATATGTTGAGCAAAAATCACCGAAAGCGGGTTGGCTGAGCTCTCTTTTTCATGCATTTGTTATGGGTGGAGCAATTTGCTGTCTTGGGCAAATGTTTTCTGATATTATCAGATCTTTTTATCCAATGATGGATTTACTGACTGCTGGTGCATGGGTTAATATTATCATTATTGCAATTACGATTTTGCTTACTGCTTTTGGTTGTTTTGATAGACTTGGAAAATATGGCGGTGCTGGAACATTTATTCCAATTTCAGGATTTGCAAATTCCATTGCTTCTTGTGCAATTGAATATAAAAAGGAGGGGTTGGTTTTTGGTGTTGGAGCAAAAATGTTTTATGTTGCAGGTCCAGTTCTAGTGAATGGGGTTGCATATTCACTTATCGTTGGAATTGTATATTTTATTATTGGATTATTTTAAGGAGCCATTATGAAAAAGATTGGAAATCAGACCTATCAACTTGAAAAAAATATATATTTGATTAAAGGTGTCAGCCTTGTCGGGCGGAAAGAAGGTGACGGCCCGCTTCACTCATATTTTGATTTTGTTGAAAAAGATGATAAGATGGGTGAGAAGACCTTTGAGAAAGGTGAAAGGAAAATGTTTTTTAAAGCTATTTCTGAATGCATTAAAAAATCTGGAATTAATAAAGGTGAGATTGATTTATATGTTGGTGGAGATTTGATGAATCAGCTTGTTTCATCAAACTATACGGCAAGTGAGTTAGAGATTCCTTTTCTTGGACTGTATAATGCATGTGCAACAATGGCTGAAAGTTATATTATTGGATCAACATTTCTTGAGAGTGGCGGCTTTAAAAATATTGTTTGTGCAACTGGAAGCCACTTTTCGACAGCTGAAAGACAATATCGTTATCCGCTTGAATTTGGAAATCAGAGGCAATCTTATGCGCAGTGGACAGTTACGGGTGTTGGAGCAACTGTGCTTTCAACGAAAAGCAACAGCAATGTGAAGATTGAGCGGTTTACAATTGGAAAGGTTGTAGATTATGGGATTTGTGATATTGCAAACATGGGTGCAGCAATGGCACCTGCGGCAATGGAAACGCTTGTTGCCTTTTTTGAAGACACTGGCACAACTGAAAAAGATTATGATCTTATTGCGACTGGCGATCTTGGAAAACTTGGGTCGGACATTTTGAAAGATTTGATGCTTAAAAAGGGTTATGATCTTGAAAGCAATTATATTGATTGCGGGCACATGATTTATAATATTGATCAAGGGACAATTCAGGGTGGAAGTGGTGCTGGCTGCAGTGCGAGTGTTTTTAACTCTTATATTTTAAGAAAACTTGAGACAAAAGAATTTAAAAAAGTTTTGCTTATTTCGACTGGTGCATTGATGAGTACAATAACAAATCAGCAGGGGGATACAATCCCATGCATTGCACATTTAACTCAGATGGGGGTGGAGTGATGGTTTCTGCATTATTAATGTATTTAAAGGTTCTTTTTGTTGGTGGATTAATTTGCATGATTGCTGAATTGATTGTAATAAGAACAAAAATTACACCAGCAAGAATATTGGTTTTATTTTTAATGGTTGGTGCTGTTCTTGGTGGCTTTGGGCTTTATAACTATGTTGTTGAATGGGCGGGGGCTGGAGCGACCGTTCCGATTCTTGGGTTTGGAAACACACTTGCAAATGGGGCAATCACCGCAGTTAAAACTGATGGTTTTTTTGGCGCTTTGTCTGGTGGATTGATTGCTGCTTCAAGCGGTGTTGCAGTGTCGATTGGACTCAGCTATTTAGTTTCATTTTTTGTTAGTTCTAAAACTAAAAAAGACTAATATTTTTCGATTTTATCACATATATTTTAATGTGTGAAATGAAAAATAATTATATTGTAAAGACAATAAATATTCATAAAAAACGCAAAACTGTATGCATTTTTGCAATTATATTCGCAATTTTTGCGTTTTTTATTATGTATATTAAATTTCTTGTGACTCCACTTATGGTTGACATAAGTTCTTCACAAATAAAGGTTTATGGTGCAAAGTCAATGAACTATGCGATCACCGAAACAATGAATCAAAACATATCATATGATGACCTTATAAACATTGTTACAGACAGTTCTGGAAAGATTGGAATGATTCAGGCGAACACTGTTAAAATCAACAATGTATCAATGATGATTGAAAGAATAACACTTGCTCATTTGCTTGATTCTTCTAGAAATCCAATTTCAATTCCACTTGGGGCTTTCACTGGAATTTCTATTTTTTCTGGTATGGGACCACCGGTAAAAATAGATATATATCCATATGGCGAAGTGACTTGTAGGTTTCTTTCTCAATTTATCAGTGCTGGCATTAACCAAACTCAGCACAAAATTTATGTTGATATTAAAGCAAAAGTGAATGTCGTTTTGCCTTTTAAAACATTAACCATTCCAATGGAGAATGAGGTTCTTGTTTGTGAAAGTGTTATCATTGGAGAAATTCCTGAAACATATTTAAAGGCAAACACACTTTCAGACATGGTGAATTTGATTCCATAATTTGTTGTTTTTTTGTGGTTTAATGTCATTAAATTTTGCATTGTCTTGACTTTTATGCTAAATTTTACTATCCTTAAACAGGAAGGAAAATATGGAAAGAATTTTTTATTTAGATAATGCGGCAACAACAAAAATGTTTGATGATGTAAAAGAAAAATCAAGCAAGTTTTTGAATGTTGATTTTTACAATCCATCTGCGGTTTATAAACAATCGGTTGATGTGAAAAGAGAAGTTGAAAATTCAAGAAACAAACTTTTAGATTTTCTCGGTGGGCTTTCAGATGATAAACTTATTTTCACGGGAAGTGCAACCGAGGCAAATAATATGGTGATTTTTTCGCAAAGAAATTTTGCAGGAAAAAAATATTTGTTTGGAGCAGGTGAGCACCCATCGGTTAAAGAGTGTGCAAAAGAACTTGAAAAACGTGGATATAATGTTTTGTTTGTTCCACTTGACAAATCTGGAAGAATTGATGAAGAAAAGTATAAACAAATGCTTGACTCAAACGTTGTGTTTGTTTCTGTTCAGCATGTTTCAAATGAAACAGGTGCTGTAAACAACATTAAGCGTCTTGTTTCACTTGCGAAAAAAGCAAACCCAAATGTGAAGTTTCATAGTGATGGGGTTCAGGCTTTCATGAAGTTTCCAATTGATGTTCAAGACCTTGGTGTTGATTATTATACAATTTCCGCACACAAAATTGGTGGGGCAAAGGGTGTTGGTGCTCTTTATGTTAAAAAATGCTCTAAAATTTCACCGGTTGTGTTTGGTGGTGGGCAAGAAGATGGGCTTAGAAGTGGAACTGAAAATGTTTTTGGAATTGTAAGTTTCGCTTTAGCGGCTGAAAAAATGAATGCAGACATGAAACAAAATTTCGAAAAAGTTTCAAAAATGAGAGAAGAACTTCTTTCAGAGCTTTCAAAAGTTGGTGTAAACTATGTTGTTCATGGTGAAAGTGGAGTTCCTCATACAATGAATATCATGCTTGAAAAATCAATTCGTGGGGAAACACTGGTTCATGCTTTAGAGCGTCG
>ENA-ORNF01000253-ORNF01000253.1-human-gut-metagenome-genome-assembly--contig:-NODE-253-length-55351-cov-13.174967_pt1 | contig 55351 bp, 35 predicted proteins | sample MGYA00242110_ERZ509012 | MGnify/ENA primary metagenome ERZ509012 (study PRJEB26280, sample SAMEA2338714) | human gut metagenome | biome: human gut; feature: human-associated habitat; material: faeces... | reverse complement strand
GCGCTTTATGGCGACACTTTGTATCGTCTTGACAAACAACAATAGTCCGGTCAAGACGTAACCGCGGAGACGCTTACGACTGGCGCGTGAGCGCCGGGCAGCGGCAAGGGCCAGCTCTGCTCAGGGTGCTGCGCAATTCGCCGCGGGCCATGCCGCTGCCCGGCTTGTCCTCCCTACGACACCTTCTGGACTCGTCCGTCCGGGACGTACCAGAGATAGGAAGTGACGTCCTGATATCCCAGAGAGCGGTACATGTCCGCATATTCCTTCACCTGGGACTCATAAGAAGCGGTCGGAGCGCCGAACTTGAAGTCCACGATTATGATCTTGCCGTTGTCATTCACCACACGGTCAGGACGACGCGTTTGCCCGTCGGACATCATTACGGATGTTTCATTGATGACCTTGCTGCGGTCTTCAGGGAACCAACCCAACGGAATCGTCAACTCCAGACCCGCCTTCAACATTGACCTGATATCCGTCATTTCAGCCTCATCGATCTCGCCGGCATCGAAACTTGCCGACAATGCGCCTTCCAGATCTTCAGGGACAATGATTCTGGACAATATGTCGTGCAGCACCACTCCGCGAAGTCTGCCGGACGCTTCTATGCCGGTCATGCCGTCCTCCGAGAAGAAATCTCCGGCTTCCGTACTGAATTTCAGACGTTCAGCCCCAGCATCAGCATTCTGCGGGAATGAAGGATATTCATCCACGTGCACCATCTGCACCACATTTTTCGTCTCCTCGCTCTTGTCCTTCGGAAGTGTTGCAGGCAAGCCTTTGCGGTATCTTTCCCCACCTTCAGGAATCTCAGTTTCTGCAGAAGAGGCCAGATGGACAAACCCATCACCGGAGCTCTTGTCGATAATGTAGCAGAACAGTATCTGCGAGAAATTCGAGAAGTTGTCAGGTGTACCGTTCTTCAAGGATTTGAGGAAAGTGTCTGAAGGACAAGAAGATATGATGGTCATTCCATACTTCGCCCTGGTTGTCGCCACGTAGAAAGTATTGATGGCATCCACCATCTGCATCAGGTACTCGTCACGATAGCTTTCAGCGAAAAACGTATTCTCCACGTCGGAACTCAGATTGACCTGATAGATACCACGGGAAGCGGAAGGCATTGACCCTGTCCCCATCTGAGGTCTGCACCAATGCAAACCAGGCTTATAAAGCTTCACACCTTCCGTATATGGGAAGATGACATATGGGAACGCCAGGCCCTTGGACTTGTGAATCGTCATAATCCTCACGGCGTCAGCGCCATCCGGAGAACTGATTTTCGGATCCACGCCATCCCAATACTTGAGGAAATCCGAAAGAGAATTGCCGTTTATCTGAGCCCAGTCCTGCACAGTATCCATAAAAGCCTGGACATAAGGCACTTCCCCACCGAACCGAGTACCGAGAGCAGATTTCATTGACCTTATGAAATACTCGCACAGATCGACGAGCGAATGCCACTGCGCAGGCGGGTCAATGTGAAGAGACGAGGCAAGGAACGAATTGAGCTTGTCCTCCGGATTGTCAGCAAATGACAGCAATGCCACGAGACGCTTTATCACAGGGGACATCTTCACATTGAGCGAATCATCCGAAACCACAGGTATATCCGCCTCGAGAAGCGCCGTAGCTATGGACGCGCCAGTATCATTGGTCCTGACTAGCACTCCTATCTCCGAATAGGAAACGCCCAGGGCCACAAGCCGTCTCACCTCATTGACCACAGCCTCGAGCTGAATGTCGGGATTTTCTTTATCTTTCAGGAAAAGCACATCCACATTGCCCTTGAACTCAGGATGCTTGGACTTCGGAGTCTGAACTACGTCAGAATATATTTTAGAGATTCGCTTGTCAGGCAGTCCGGTCATACGGTCCAGCATCATGGCCGCATATGGGTAGAGCGAATTGTTGAACTCCACGATGGTATCCGCACTTCTCCAATTGGACAGAAGAGGCACCTGCCTGGAACTGGGGAACTGCTCCAGAAGCGTGGAATCCAGCAATTTCCAGTCAGAGCCGCGCCACCTGTAGATACTCTGCTTCACATCCCCGACAATCAGGTTTCCATTGCCTTTCGCGATACTGTCAGCAAGCAGCGGACGGAAATTGTCCCACTGAATCCTGGCCGTGTCCTGAAATTCGTCTATAAGGAAATGGTCGAACCTGACACCGAGTTTCTCGTAGATGAAAGGGGCGTCGCATCCGTCGATTATCCCTTTGAGAATAGTGTTGGAGTCGTCAATGCTCAACACATTTTTCTCTCTCATAAGGTCTGTAAATGAATCATTTATCTCTTTCTGCAAGCCGAGCGAGAAAATCCGTGAACGTATTGTTTCCGCGGTGAGATACTCCTTGTAACTGTCACCGAAGAGAGCACAGAACTCTGCCAGTGGCCTCTCAAGCCATCCCTCAAATTCAGGCAGGCGTGAGGCATTGGCCTTTTTCAGCCAAGATTTCTTGTCCGCCGCATTTTTCAGGAAATTGGCACTCGGAACAGGACATTTCTCCCCGCGCTTGAGGGCAGCACATTTGCTCAGCGGAGTACCGAAGCCCCTGAAAAACAAATCGATATTCCCGTCAAGGCCAGAGACAATCTCGCCGGCAAGTTTCTTGACTTTTCCGACAAACGTCTCCACCACGTCATCACATTCTTTCTTCAGAGCCTTCAAGGATTCCCTTGAGCAGAAAGCATTTTCGTCAATGCCATATTTCTCCACCAAGTCATTGTGTTCATCATTGCGCAGAGCCTCAGCCGTATTATAGAGTTCCTGATCCAGGGAGAACTTGCCACCGCTATTGAGCTGTTCGGTCACGCTGTCAGTCAGCCAGTAGAGCAGAGATTTGCTGTCCTGGGTCAATGAATCCAAAATACGGTCAACGCTCTCAGTCACAAGCGATTTCTTGTCCAGTTCCACCTGATATGAGGCAAACTGGCCAATCTCCTTGGAGAACGCTTTCAGTGTCCGCTGGAAGAACCGGTCAATGGTGCTGACCGAAAAAGAACTGTAGTCATTCAATATGTTGCCGAGGAGTTTTTCCGCCATCCGGGACACCCATTCCTCAGTTTTTCCGGTACTTTCTCTGATACCGTCCAAGTATTTGGACTTTTCCGGAGACGAAGCCAGGCAGTCCAGCTCGTCGAGAATACGCTGCTTCATCTCGTCTGTGGCCTTGTTGGTAAATGTCACAGCGAGAATGTGCCTGTACGCATACGGATCACCGCTCCGCATAAGAAGTTCTATATATTCTTTGGCAAGGTTGAAAGTTTTTCCCGAACCTGCCGACGCTTTCAAAATCTGAATCATATTTTCCTCAATTAACGTCCACAAATCTTCTTGAAATCACAATACTTGCATGTGTCACTGTCTTTGGTCCTGCGGAAATCAGTGCCCGTATCCATCATTTCCGCAAACAGGCCTTCCAGCTTTTCCGTAACCTTATCGTCAAAATCCGGGCACTCCCTGGACGAGAGAATATTCGACGCAAGCTCGGGTGAACTGAACAGACGGGGTATAGGATAAAGCACATTCAGCACGCTCTTGTCCTTGACATCCTTCTCCACGAACCGGTCGTACACAAACAGCTGCACGGCTATCTCCGGACGGTTTTTCGACTTGGTGTCAGGACTGAAAAGCGCATCCACCACATCATCAGCATTCTCATCATTGATCTTGACTTCTTTCTCATCCACCTTGCCGGTCTTGTAGTCCACTATCCTGACTTCATCATCGCGGAAGCTGTCCATACGGTCAATGTAGCCCTTGAATTTGTGCCCCTTGAAATCCCAGAAACGCTCCAACTCCAGACCGATTACCCTGAATCTGTCAGTATTGTACTCTTCCATCAGAGCCAGATCTGTCTGGAGAGTCTTCACTACATATTTGTTGAGAATCTCCTCAAATACCAGGTTACGGCCGGCAATCTCATCTGCATTGAGCTGACGCTTTATCAATGTCCTGATTTTAGGTCCGATGATTTCCTTCTTCTGGGACAGGAGCCACTCGATGTACTGTTTCGTGATTACCTCAAGAGGCTTCTTCACATTGGCAAGGACATTTTCCCTCGACATATCGAACTCAGCCTGCAGAGCCTCTCCTCCCTTATAGAGGGCGAGCATAGTATCATGGAACACCGTTCCGAGCATACTGTTGTCAAGAGACTCGGAAACCTCCGTTTCCACCTTGAGACGCTTCACATAAGTATAGTAGAACTTTGCCGGACACGAAAGATACTTTTCGATGGACGAAGCCGAGAAAGTCATCTTCTTCATAAACTCCACATCCTCGTCAGTCTTCGCTATAACATCCTCACCTTCAGGGATTTTAAGATCATAGCCCACCACGGACCTGTCTATGAGCGGGTACTTGTACTGGTACTCCAGCTGCTTGATGTACCGGCTTTCCTCACCGGACTTGAGCCCTTCCGTCCTGGAGTCATACAGCAGCCACACATTCTCCGCACGCTGGATCATCCTGAAGAAATAATACGCCCAGACGGCATCCTGATTCTCATAGGTAGGGAGGCCGAAGCCCTTGCGGAGTTCCGGCGGAATGAATGACGAGCTCACGCTGCGATGCGGGAAAGTACCCTCGTTGCAGGAAAGGACAATGAGATTCTTGAAGTCCAATGCTCTGGTTTCGAGCGGCCCCATAATCTGAAGTCCTTTGAGCGGCTCCCCATTGAACGGAACGGAAATGCCTCCTATCAATGACTGCAGCAGACGGGTATAAGTCATAGGCAATATGCTCAGCACCTGCGACTTGAGCCTGTTCACAGAGAGGTAATACTGCTTGGCGAAATGCACTTCGAGCTCCATTCCGTTCATTCTGGTCATCTTCGCGCCCAAGGCACTGAGGACATCCAGCTGGTACTGTGCAAATGCCTTTATCTGCTCTGCTGAAGTAGCCTTTGCATCTGTCACCACCGGCCTGAAAATCAGTTCAAACAGTTCTATTCCTGCAAAATCCGACTGAGGAATATAGTATTTTGCCGCCGTCTTGATTTCCTTCACACGCTGCCTGGCCCGCCCGTCCATCATGGATGCTATGATGCCGGACGAGAAAATCGACCACACCTGCTTATGGTAGAACGCCCAGCCGTCTTTCTGCTTGCGGACATGCAGCTGGAGGGCGGATATATTGTTCATAAGGCTATATATGTCACTGCCCGACATAGGATAACCCATTGTCACATTGACAGTTCCGATTTCCAGAGGGAGAGTGTTCAGCACCGGGATCAACAGACTCTCATCAGGAAGCACGATGGCGGTATCTGACCAGTCCGCCTGTCCTGCCTTCTTCTGTTCTGCAACAGGGGCCAACAATGAAGGAAGCTGCTTGGTCTGCCCTACTGAAGACGGCACGCTCATGACGTGAATCTTCGGACCGTTTTCAGGCTCAGTGACACCTGCATTGACAAAACTCCCGCCGGAGGCTTTTCCCGGGTCAATGCTGAATGCCTGTGGAAATTCCACGACATTGGATGACATGAACATGGACGCGCGGTTCATAGGATCCTGTATCATCTCGGACGAGTAATCCCAGCAGAATTCCGCAAGCGAGGCATCCCGCATTTTCCTCATTACCGCCTTCTCACATTCATTCAATGCATTGAGACCGACGAAAACGAACTTGTCCGAACGCGGAAAGGCCGCCTTCAATATGTCACGGGCGCTTTCAGTCTTCAGACGTTCCACGAACGAGCGGTAAACCATGCCCTCGTAGGCTTTGCCTTTTTCTGTCAATGCAGAATTGAACGAGGTATAAAGCGGATAGAGCAGATTCCATATCATAAGGAAGCGCTCTTTCACATCGGGACTCTCGGAGCCGATATTCACCGTGAGTTTTCCTCCTTTACGGAAATGCGATATGAAATTCCGAATGGCTTCTTCCTGAGTCTCAGACAGATAGGCATAATCATCCTGTATCTCCTTGAAGTCGGCGACATTGGTGAACAGCTGCTTAGAAGAGGCCAGATACTTGTCCGTGTCATCGAAGTCGCCGAGGATGACGTCTCCCCAGAAGATGAAGTCGTCCAATGATTCCGCTTTAGGATTCAGGGCCTTGTAGCAGTCATACAGTTCCAGCAGAAGACTTACACGGTCCGTCACTGCTGACCCGCTTACTTTGTAGAAGAAATCGTTCATTGTCAGCAGTTCCGGCATCGTGAACACCCTGGACTGCGGATCGTTCTTCGCGGTCTCGGACAACCACTTCCTGAAGAAGACCATAGATCTCCTGTTCGGGAAAACAAAGCACAAGTCACTGATATTCTGTGTGTTGTAATAGTGCTCTGCTATCTGTTTCAAAAATTGCGGCATAGTTATATTATCAGTTTTATTATCCTGTTTATTATTCCGTTTTTACATATATACAAATTTAGGTGAAGAATCTTACAAAAAAACAGCATTTTTGTTCAAGAAAAAATTTGGATATTCTAAAAATGTCCGTATATTTGTAGTGCAATTTAGAGATTTTCTAAATTAGAAACTATAAAAACAACAATCACAGGCAGTTTGCTACAGTGAGTTTATCCTATAATTTACGTGCAACTGCTTAAAAAAAGGAGAATAGAATATGAAAAAGAAATTCAGATGCCTCGTTTGCGGCTATGTTTATGAAGGCGAGAACCCACCTGCAGAATGTCCGGTTTGCCATGCAAAAGCTGACAAATTCGTAGAAATCAAGGAAGATGCTGCCAAGACTTGGGCTTGCGAGCACGTTATCGGTGTTGCCAAAGGATGCGATGCTGAGATCCACGAAGGTCTGGAGGCGAATTTCGCCGGTGAATGCAGCGAGGTCGGCATGTACCTGGCCATGAGCCGTCAGGCTGACCGTGAGGGATATCCTGAAATCGCTGAGGCGTTCAAGAGATATGCATTTGAGGAGGCTGAGCACGCTGCCAAGTTTGCTGAACTTCTCGGTGACATGGTTTGGGACACCAAGACAAACCTCGAGAAGAGAATCGAGGCTGAAGGCGGCGCATGCGAGGGTAAACTTGCCATCGCTACCAAGGCAAAACAGCTGAACTACGACGCTATCCACGACACTGTTCACGAGATGGCAAAGGACGAGGCTCGCCACGGTGCCGGTTTCCAGGGTCTTTACAACAGGTATTTCAAGAAATAAGGAAATAACTTGAAAGTGTTGATAGAGGATGACTCAAAAATTTTGGGTCATCCTCTATTGGTTTTCTACCCCCCAACTGGCTCGTCTGCGACCCATATCAGGGGGGGGGCAGTGGGAAAACCATATGTGCAGGATTCACGCCGGCAGCAGCAAAGCCCGCTCAGCTCAGGTGCTTCGCAATTCGCCGCGGGCTATGCAGCTGTCCGGCTATGAACTGGTCCCGGAGCTAACTTGCGACGAAAGTGCTCTCCTGTGTTTCCTTTAACTATTGACGTTTGAAAACGCAAAAGTTGAGGCCGATCAGCAGTACGTCAAGACATGACTGCGGAGACGCCTGTAAATTTTGGAACCAATGAGCATCCCCACAAAGCCGCAATAATCCTTGTAACATATTGAGCCATAGATTGTTACGCCGACTTTAACTCGCTATCCAATATGCTCACTCCCATAAAAAATTAGGGTGATGAGCATATTTGCATTTTACCATAAACTTGTGCAATTGCTTATCAATCAACTTATTACACTGATATTAACAGCCTTATCAGGATGCTCATTGGTTCAGAATGGTAGGGATAGCGGGCTCCGGAGAGTATAGATCCAGTGGCAGTTTTAGAAAAAAACAAAATGTTTTCAAAATGTTTTCAAAATGTTTTCAAAATGTTTTCAAAATGTTTTCAAAATGTTTCATTTTTTATTAGGAATATCAACACTTTATTGATAAATTCGCAAAATGACCGAGACAAATCTCAGTACCATAAACCCATAAAACAAGAAAAACCAACTGAAACGAAATGAAATACCGCAGCGTCATCATAGCCATTGCTACAGCATTGTCAATATCGGCATTGACCCGGATAGAATCAGCGGCGCAGACAGTAATTGCCGGCAGCATGTTCGGCCGCACATCATATCGGCTGAAGGCTGAAGTGGCAGATTCCACCAACAATGAGCCTATCAGTTTCGCCTCCATCTACATGAGGCACATCAAAGATACCGTCATAACGAATTTTTCATTGACAGGCCCCGACGGCAAATGCGAGATAAATGACGTCACCAGAGGAGAATACGATGTTTTCGTGGAGTTCATGGGCTACAGCAAATTCCACAGGCAGCTCTATATAAGCAAAGACATTGACCTCGGCAAGATTCTGCTGAAGCCGGACCTTGAGGCCCTGAAAGCGGCAAGAGTTTCGGCCAATGTGAATGCCATGGAAATCCGTAAGGATACCATAATATATAATGCGGCGGCGTTCAGGACCATGCCTACCGACAAGCTGAAGGACCTGCTCAAGCAGATGCCGGGCGTCGAAGTGGACGGGAGCGGAAACGTGAAGGTGAACGGAAAAACCGTCTCACAGATCACTCTGAACGGAAAGACATTCTTTCTGGGCGACAAGACTGCAGCGCTGAACAACCTGCCGGCATCCGTTGTTAACAAGGTGAAAGTGGTGGACAAGGAGTCCGAGACGGCAGAATTCACCGGCATCAAGGATGACAAGAAGAAGACAGTGATGGATGTGGAACTGAAGGACGAATACAAGAAGGGTGTGTTCGGAAACATCAGTGCAGGGGCAGGAACGAGCATACCGGGAAAGCAGCGGGAGGAGTACAAGGAATACAAGAAGTTCCTGTTCAACACCGGTGCGTTCATGTCGGCCTACGGCAAAAAGGACCAGCTCACGATATTGGGCAGCGGTCTCAACATTGTAGGTGCAAATGACGGAGTAATCGTCACAAGCGGGAACGAGGAATACGGCAAGAAACTGGAAGGAGGCGGAATGCACACGACTTGGCGCGGCGGAGCAAACCTGAACACGGACAGGATAAAGAAAATGGAGACCAGCGTGTCAGCTACTTTCACGTCCGACCAGTTGAACAAACGTAGCAGGACTGACCGCATCACCTACCTCGACGAGGGAAACCTGGAGGACAATGACACAAAGACATTGACCGGAGACGTGCAGAAGTTCTCGGCCGTCATGGAAATCAAGAACAAGAGCAAGAAGAAAAACAATTTCAAGTTCACGCCGGCATTTACCTACAATGACTACTCCGACCATGGTAACGGCATGACTGAGAACACGTTGGACGGAGTGTCACAGAGCAGGAACATATCTTCATCAGCCGAGAAGGAAAGGACATTGTTCACGAAAGGCGACGTGACTTTCGGCGTGAAGGACATCGGAAAGAAAGGGCGTTCCGTGACGGTTTCAGGCTCATATGCTTACGGCAGCCTGGACGGGAACTCCAGCGAAAGCACTAACACCACGTATCTGGACGGAAGCACGGTTTCGAGGGACCTGCTGTATGACAATGAGGGCACACGGTACTCATACGGCGGCAGCTTCAAATACGTGGAGCCTATCGTAAAGCATTGGGCAGCAGAGGCTTTCGTATCCAGCTACTACAAGGTGCAGACAAGCACGTCCGATGCATTCAACGCGGCGGACAACAGCAGCAACGAGTATTACTCCTCACTTAGCGAGAACTACTACATCACGAACTACGGCAGGCTTCTGGTCCAGTACAACAACAAGTCCACCAATCTTCAGGCCGGCGGTTTCGTGAGAGTCATAAACAATGAGAACCACGGCCGGTCCTACGGACTGGACACCCATACGGGAAAGGGAGAATGGGCCACAGCATGGTCTCCTTTCCTGAAACTGACCACGACCATAAAGGACAATTTCATCCTCCTGAAGTACGACATGAATTCGGAAAGGCCTACTCCTTCCAGCATAACCCCTGCTGCCAGGATACTGAATCCGCTGAGGATTTCTGCCGGAAACATCTATCTGAAGCCGTCATTCACGCACGATTTCTACCTTACTGCAGACGGAGATTTCGAAAGATGGAATTACTACATCTATATGGACGGAGAATACAGCAAGGATGCGAAATCAAATGCCTCATGGTTCGACAAGAACAGCGTAAGGTACAGCATACCAGTCAATTCCAGAAAAGGCGGCGGAAGCATCCAGGGATATTACAATGCCTATATAAACCTGACCAAGAACAAGAAGCTTGCGCTAAGCACCACCCTTTCATTCAGATACTCGAAATCAGTCAGTTACCAGAGCACCGGCAGACTGGACCTGATGGACATTGACCATTTCGACTACCCGACATTCATGAAGGCATTCTGGGGAGACAATGCTTCCGGAGACTTGTTCTACTCCGGGAAAAGCGGTTTCAAGGAAAGCACTATGACAGGGGTGGAGGCCAACGGCGAAATAGGACTGAGATGCAGACCCATTGACAATCTCACCATATCGCTTATCAGCCGGACCACCCTGGACCGCTCGAAGTACTCGCTCGACCAGAACGCGAATATGAACGTCTGGGAGTTCGGGCAGTACGGTACCGTCGCATGGAACACGCCTATCGGCATCGACATGATGACAAGACTGATCTGGACTTCCAGAAGAGGATATGCCAAGGGTTACAATGACGACACCTGGGACTGGTCCCTGATATTGTCCAAGAGCGTCAAGTCATTCAATTTCGCACTTGAGGTGCAGGACATTCTCGACAATGACAAGTCCATGTCGCACACTTTCAGGGAAAACTACGTCCAGGATTCCTATACCAATGTCATGGGCAGGAACATCCTGCTGCGTGTAACATGGAATTTCGGCAAGATGAACTCGTCCCGCAGCCGTGCCGCGAGGAACGCCATGTGGAAACTATCTTATTGACAAGTCTTCCGTGCGAAAGCCTGAGAAGTTGAAATACTGAGCAATAATTGCTATATTTGGCGTTCTATAAACAAAGAGAAAGAATTCTATGGAAAAAGTGATATTGACAGGCGACAGGCCTACTGGCAAACTGCATCTTGGACATTATGTGGGATCATTGAAACGCAGAGTGGAGTTGCAGAACGCGGGGGACTACGACAAGATGTTCGTGTTCATCGCTGACGCCCAGGCACTTACAGACAATTACGACAATCCCGAGAAGGTACGCCAGAACATCATCGAGGTAGCGCTCGACTATCTTTCATGCGGAATCGACCCTGCAAAATGCACATTGTTCATACAGTCGATGATTCCGGAACTTACCGAACTGACTTTCTATTACCTGAATCTCGTAACTGTATCCAGACTTCAGAGAAATCCTACGGTAAAGTCTGAAATCCAGATGAGGGAGTTCGAGAACACTCTTCCTGCAGGATTCCTCTGCTACCCTGTAAGCCAGGCTGCAGACATCACCGCATTCAAGGGAACCATCGTTCCTGCCGGTGAAGATCAGGAGCCGATGCTGGAGCAAACCCGTGAAATCGTCCGCAAATTCAACAGCATCTACGGGGACGTGCTCGTGGAACCTGAGATCCTGCTTCCGCAGAACTGTGTATGCATGAGACTTCCGGGCACGGACGGCAAGGCCAAGATGAGCAAATCGCTCGGCAACTGCATCTACCTCAGCGACGACGCTGCCACAGTATGGAAGAAGGTAAAGAAAATGTCAAACGGCGAACCTCGTATGAGCCAGGACGAACCGGGCCATCTTGAGGGCAATGCCGTATTTACCTATATGGATGCATTCAGCACGGCGGAGGACTTCGCGGAATTCTGGCCGGAGTTCAAGAGCCTGGACGAACTGAAGGAACAGTATGTGAAAGGCGGTATCGGTGACGGCACCTGCAAGAAATTCCTCAACAGCGTGCTCAACAAGCACCTCGACCCGATCCGCGCACGTCGCCACGAGTTCGAGCAGGACATTCCCGAAGTGTTCAACATCCTGAAACGCGGCACGGAAAAAGCCCGCGAAACAGCAGCACAGACATTGTCAGAAGTGCGTAATGCAATGCGCATCAACTACTTCGACGATGCAGCGCTCATCGCTGAGCAGGCTAAGAAATACGAGAAATAATTTATTCGTAGTCGTCATATCCCGGCGGATCGTCCGGGAGGTCGGCATTGAAATCGATCTCACCCCACATGGCGTCGATGGTGCGGCGGTCCTTCTTTGTCGGACGGCCGGTGCCACGGTCACGCTTTACGAAGAATGTCTCCACAGGAGCCTTGAGTTTGTCAAGTTCCTCCTGTGGAGTTTGATTTTCAGCATATTGCGGAACAAGCTGAGCCCCGACACGGTTCTCAATCAGTCCCAGAACTTTCCATTTGTAATATACGGCAGCCTTACGGACAGTTATCACATCCCCGACCTTCACATCGCGGGACGGCTTCGCATCGGCATCATTGACCTTCACACGATTGCCCTTGCAGGCTTCAGCCGCTTCACTGCGCGTCTTGAATACCCTTATTGCCCATAAAAACTTGTCAATACGTACTGACTCCATAACTCTTTAAGGTTACTTAATTTAGTCTGCCCGGATTCTTACGGAGAAACTCCTCGATGGACGCCACCTTCTCATCATCATCCGGAAGTTTTTCCTCAGCCTCCGGGTCGATATACTTGTCTTCCTCATCATAAGGCTCGATGGTCACCTCGAAAAGCCTCGTGTCCCTATCATCCGGAACCAGGTAGAAATCAGTCACATCCGCAGGCACCAGAACCAGTTCACCGGACTTGAAGTCATATCTCGCCGCACCGGTCTTCTCATCCTGGATCTGAACGGAAGCCGCCCCGCCAAGACACACATAGACCGTGAACGCATCTGTCGTACCCGTATCAATATGAACCGGATCCTTAAGGTCAATGCTGGTGACGCTGAACTCCCTCAATGCAGCCACGCGGTCCGTGATTTTTCCCGCTGCAGCATCCGGATTTGCCACTGAACGCACATTGGCATCGAACGCTTTCGCAGAATGTTTTCCCGCAGGGATATAAAGGTCGCCGTCATACTTGCCAAGGTCAATGAAATCCAACGTCGCCTCGAGCGCAAGTTCCTCAACCTGAGTCAGTTCACCGAACCCGTAGATTCTGAAATCAAGGTCTGACGACTCTGTTATTTCCAATATGGAAACACCTCCCTGAGCAGCATGAGAGAGGCACGGAGTCACCAGGAACACGTCTCCCTTATGCGGAGTCACCACATTGAGCACCTCTTCCAGCGTCCCGTTGTGGCATCTGTCATACAGTTCCGCTGCGGAGACCTCCCTCTTGAAGCCCATATAGACCTTGGAACCGGGCTCAGCATCAGCGACATACCAGAGTTTCATCTTGCCGAGCGTATCATAGCGCTGGGATGCGGTCTCGTCTGTCGGGCACACGGTCAGAGGCATTTTCCCGTCAATGCGGAGCCACTTGACCATAAGCGGAAACTGCCTTCCGTAAAATGAATAGCAGTTCTCCCCCACCAGTTCCTCAAGATAAGTTTCAAGCACCTCACTCAGAGTGCTTTCCGCCAACCATCCACCGGTCACTTCAGAATCTGTCTTGCCGATATCGGCAATTCCGGTCGTCTCAGTTCCCCACGCAGTTTCCTCGACTACAGGATTGAACTTCAACGGATATAATTTCTTCTTTTTCTGTTCCATAATCATAATCCGGCGCTATCTTGTACGCCCATCCTGCAAAGTTAACTAAATTCCGTCAATGACAGCAGTCAGCTGACTTGCAAGCGAGGTATTGTAACCGGTAGAGATATACACCACGCGGCCGAAACTGTCGCACATCGCGATGACAGGAAGCGTCCTGGAAGCGGTATGACAGCCTTCGCACAGCATTTCACGGATTTCCCATTCAGGGTCAATGCCATAATGCCAGTCCTTATTGACATTCAGCTTGGCCACTGCCGCCTCATTCTGTCCGAGAACCACCACAGGGCGTCCCCATTCCTTGAGTTTTCCGGCAACAGCCTGCATTTCCCTGATCGCATGGTTGCTCGGCTCATCACCCGCACCAAGCACGGCCAAAAGGAAATATCCCCTGCCTGTGGTACTGAGCAGCGACACCTTGTCCGCAGCCTTGTCCTCAGATACCGGAATATAGAATGCTTCCGGATTCATTGCGCCCAAAACGCTGATTTCCTCTGCAGAATGACGCATAACCAGTTGGACATCAGTGGTCTGATCCTTAAGGACATTGAAAGTAACCATCCTCGCAAGAACTTTTCCGCTGGCCATACGTGTTCCGCTCGTCAGCACATAATTCCCCTCATCCAGCTGGAACGGCTTGCTGAAACTCTTCGCTGAAGCTTCCGCCCCCAGTTCAGTCGCGTCTCCGCCTTCGAAATCGAGAAGCACCCGCCTGCCGTTCTTCAGAATCTTGGCCAATGTAAAATGACGATAGTATTCCGGATTCTCCGGCATTCCCGCCTCAGGTTTATAACGCATTGTCATCCATCCTTTTTCAGAGACTGTTCCCACCTGATTTCCGGCGCCCATGACGATATCGTTCCATACTCCACCTGTGAAATACTGCGCCTTTCCGGTCATCTGGTCTATCCTTGCCGGGATACCGAATGTCCTCAGAGCCGCCACCGTGAAGATATCACGGGAACGCCTGTCTGACTTCCTGAGGCTGAGAACGCCGGCCGGAGTCGCCTGCAGACGCTTGGAGTTCAGATTGTCAGCTATTTCGAGATTCTCTTTCACCCAATTGATTACAGATGCCGTCTTCTCAGCATCCGTCATATCAGGAGCAATCTGCGTCAGAACTTCCCTTATCTGTTTGCGGTACGGCTGTATGAATTCGCCTGCCACACGCGGGCACAACACATATTTATAGAACAGTTCCGCATCAGGATAGTCCTCCGCAGAGAAGTCCACAGACTCCAGAGCATCTTTCAGAACGTCAGATTTCGTATCACGCAGGTCTTTACGGGTGAGTGAAGCCAGCATCGGCAGAGCAGTCTCCACCTTGCCGCCTTCATAGGCCTCGGCAATGAATTTCCGAATCTCGCGCCAGTTGCCCTTGGCGTCAATAAGCTGACGGCAAGCCTTGTCCGCATTCTCCCGAGACAATTCCGGAAGACCGAGACGCTCCTCAGCATTGTCCGATGTCGTGAATGTAGATGTATATGCGTGACGGATAGAGTCTTCCGCAGCAAGTCTCACCTTGTTCGCCTCGACAGCCTCAGCTGTCGCGTGAGCAGGGATATTGCCCGGAGCAGGAGGATTGATGTCGCACACGATTTCGAGAGAATCTCCGACTTTATGGCTCAGAACGATGTCCTTACGGCATTCAGGACCGTCGCCTTCGAGTTTCGCATAACCGAAACTGCCGTCACTATATGCCCAGACCATCATATCTCCAAGTCCGGTGTGAAGCGATGCCTTCCCGTCCTTGTCCGCTGCCAATGTAACAGCAGGGAACACTTCTCCGTAATTGTATATGCAGAAATCCACCTTCGCTCCGCTGACAGCATTTCCGTCAATGTCTTTTACGGTAACGACATTGTCACGTGTCTTCACGTAGTTTCCTATCACATTGATTTCCGTGAAGTTAGGCGTGCGGCGGATAACATCTTCCTGTCCGTTGTAGTCTCCGAACACGCGGGTGTGCATAAGCATTGCCCGGGAAGCGGGCTCGTTGAACCAGGCCATATTCAGTTCCGGCTCAGGCTCGCAGGCTCCGAGGAATGACCATTTCCCGTCAGTCCAGACTTCCACCCAGGCGTGGTTGTCGTCGGTATGCGCCCATCTCGGAGTATAGACCTGACGTGCAGGGATTCCCATGGTACGCATCGCCGCCACCGTAAATGTGGATTCTTCTCCGCAACGTCCTTCTCCGCTCAGGATGGTCGCCATCGGGGATGAAGTCCTTCCGTCAGACGGCGTATAGGTCGCCTTTTCGTGACACCAATGGTTTATTTCAAGTGCCGCATCGTGCATCGAGAGACCAGCGACACGGGTTTTGAGCGTATCGTAATATACCTTTCTGAAATCATCCAGGCGCTCGTTGTTCACTCGTACCGGAAGCACGAAATGTCTGAACAGCTGGTCAGGCACGTCCTTGCCCCACGGCATCTCCCGTCTTGCCTGCAACGACATTTTCACATTTTCCCTGAAGAATTCTTCGCTGTAATCGCCCTGGTCCGCGATATCCATATACCGGTACAGGAATTCCATCGATTCCTTCTCCCCGATATGATTTCCGCAGGATGCAACAAGAAAGGCTGCCGCAATGGTCAATGTCAATGTCACGAGCCTTGAATACACGTTTCTCATAATGCTGTCTGTATTTGTGGTTTCCCGCAAAGATAGCATTTTTCCGCCTCTCAAAACGGATAATTTTCATTATCTTTGCGGACTTTATCCGCAGTGGCATATGCGGACCTAATCTGCAATTGACGAGGAAATGAAACGGACAGCTGTCATCAGAACGGGTATCTCATTGATACCTATCATAATACTGATTATATTATTGGCATTGAACATCAGCTTTTTCGGGAGCGATGCGATTCTTGGCGCGAGCCAGGTCTCACTGCTGTTCTCCGCAGGCATCTGCGTGTGGCTTGCGATGTGGCTTTTCAAGAAGCCGTGGCAGGATTTCGAGGATGCGATACGGAGCAATATCGGTGACGTCACGACCGCGATTGTGATATTGTTCCTGATCGGAGGCATATCGGGGACCTGGACCATGAGCGGAACTGTGCCGTCAATGATATATTATGGTGTGAAAATCATCTCCCCGAAGATATTCCTGCTGACCGCCTGCGTTATCTGCGCGTTCATCTCCGTGATGATAGGCAGTTCGTGGACTACCATCGCCACCATCGGAGTGGCGCTTATGGGTATCGGCAAGGCTCAAGGCTTCAGTGAGGGGATGATTGCGGGCGCCATCATTTCCGGAGCGTACTTCGGGGACAAGATTTCCCCGCTTTCCGACACGACCGTGATGGCCGCCTCCATTTCGGGCACTCCCCTTTTCAGACATATCAAGTACCTGATGCTCACGACCATACCGTCATTTGCATTGACCTTGGTCCTGTTCCTTATCCTGGGATTTCTGCACACCGGCAGCGACTCGGCGCAGATTTCCGTCTATACTGAGACATTGGCCTCGAAATTCAACATTTCGCTCTGGACTCTGGTCGTTCCGGTCGCGACGGGCATCATGATTGCGCGGAAACTTCCGGCTCTTGTCGTGCTGGGCCTGTCCACTGTTCTTGCGGCCTTCTTCGCTCTGATTCTGCAGCCGCACATCATTACTGAGATCGGTGTGGGTTCTCTCCAGTCAATGGGCCTGAGTGCAGAGGGTGCAGGAAAAGGCGGAGTGATGTTCACCGGCATTGTCAAGACCATCTATGATTCGGTTTCGGTGAATACCGGTGTGGCGGACGTGGACAAGCTGGTTTCGTCAAGAGGTATGCTCGGTATGCTCAATACTGTATATCTGATCATCTGCGCGATGTGTTTCGGCGGATGCATGAAGGCCAGCGGAATGCTTCACCACCTGGCTTCATTGATCCTGCCGATGACCAAGACGCGCACGGGGCTCGTGGCCTCAACTGTGAGCACGGGTGTCATACTGAACGGCGTCATCTCGGACCAGTATCTCTCCATCATCCTGACTTCCGACATCTACAAGGACATCTATGCCAAACGCGGCTATGAGAGCAGGCTGCTCGGACGCTCCGTAGAGGACTCATCCACAGTCACTTCGCCGCTTTTCCCGTGGAGCAGCTGCGGTATGACGCAGGCCACCATCCTCAGCACCGCGACCATCGCCTACCTCCCGTATTGCTTCTTCAATATCATAAGCCCTCTGATGAGCATATTCATGGCAATGCTCGGGTATAAGATCCGGAAGAAAACTAAATAAGGAAAGTTGAAAATATCGCTTATTAGTCGTATATTCGTGGATACGAAAATACAACTAATAACGTGCTATGAACCGTCAACTGCTTTGCGCAGCACTTGGTATTGCGCTTTTATTCTCTTGCAACAGATGCCCTGAGGGCACTTTCCGTATCGGTAGTGACAAGGAATCCGTAATCAGCGGACTCCACGCGCCTTGGGACAGCCTCGAGGACGACACCCATTTCTCCTGTCTGACCGGAGACTCCGCCTTCAAATTCGTTTTCGAAGTCAATGATTCCACGCTGACCGTCAATGAAAATCCACAGGCCGAACTGGACCTGCTGAATGACGACAGGGTGGAAATTTTCTTCAGTGCGGACAGTGCCATGACCTGCTATTACGGAGCGGAGATGACTCCGGCCGGGCACACCTTGGATTATAAAGCCAAATACTACAGGGATATCGACTACGCATGGAATTTCAGCACTCTGAAACTGGAATGCGAGCACACGGATATGCACTATACCGTGAGCGGAAGCATTGACCTTCAGGAGCTTGAGTCGATGGGGCTGAACCTGAAAGACGGATTCTACATGGGCGTTTTCCGTGCGGATTACCGCTCTGACGGCTCCGTAAACTCTGCTGTCAAATCGGACGACGAGTCTCCTGATTTCCACAAGCCGGACATGCTCTTCAAGGCGGCTATCAGATAATAGTTTCACGAAAGTTATAAACAATAAGATATGGACAGAATCATTGAATGCGTACCTAACTACAGTGAGGGACGGAACAAAGAAATCATTGACCAGATCGTCGCGGCAGTGGCTGATACCAAGGTCGTTACCGAGCGCGGCGAAGAATCCGTAAAAGTGCTGGACGTCGATCCGGGCGAAGCTACCAACAGGACTGTGGTGACATTCGTGGGAAGTCCGGAAGCTGTTCTCGAAGCTGCTTTCCAGGGCGAGAAAAAGGCTGCCGAGCTGATCGACATGCGCCATCATCACGGTGCGCATCCACGTTCAGGAGCTACCGATGTACTTCCGCTCGTACCGGTTGCAGGTATCACTCTTGAGGAATGCGGAGAGCTTGCCAGAGGACTTGCCAAGCGCATCTACAATGAACTCGGCATCCCGTGCTACTGTTATGAGGCTGCGGCCTACAAGCCTGAAAGAAAGAACCTTGCAGTATGCCGTGCGGGAGAATATGAAGCCCTGCCGGAAAAAGTCATTGACCCGGAAAGAAAGCCTGATTTCGGGCCTGAGGCATATACAGAGACTGTTGCGAAGGCCGGCGCCAGCAATGTCGGAGCGAGGGATTTCCTGATTGCCGTGAATTTCAACCTCAACACCACTTCCACGCGTCGTGCGATGGCGGTGGCTTTCGACGTGAGGGAGAAGGGCCGTCCTGCACGTGAAGGAGGAAGCCTGACCGGAAAAATCATCAAGGACGAGGCAGGCAAGACCGTATGGATTCCGGGAACTCTCAAATGGTGCAAGGCAATCGGCTGGTTCATAGAGGAATACGGTATCGCCCAGGTTTCCATGAACATTACGGATATGAACGTGACTCCGCTGCATGTGGCCTTCGAGGAAGTATGCAGGGCCGCTGCTGCCAGAGGTTTGAGGGTTACGGGAACTGAGATTGTGGGCCTCGTGCCTAAGAGGGTACTGGTGGACGCCGGCAAATTCTACTTGGAAAAACAGCAGCGTTCTCTCGGCGTGCATGAGGAAGAGCTTATCAAGATAGCAGTCAAATCATTGGGCCTCAACGACTTGAAACCATTCAACCCGAAAGAGAAGGTTATCGAATACCTGATGACGGACGAGGAAGTCCAGGCCCGCAAAGAGCGTCTGGTGAGGATGAGCGTGAAGGGATTTGCCCGTGAAACGGCTTCTGAGTCAGCTGCTCCGGGCGGCGGTTCCGTATCCGCATACATGGGTGCTCTCGCTGCGGCTCTGGGCACTATGGTTGCCAATCTGTCCGCCCACAAACGTGGCTGGGACGACAGGTGGAAGGAGTTTTCCGACTGGGCTGAAAGAGGCCAGGATGTGATGGAAAGGCTGCTCAGACTGGTAGATGAAGATACTGAGGCATTCGCGAAAATCATGGATGTCTTCTCCATGCCTAAGGGTACTGAGGAGGAAAAGGCAGCACGCGCCGAGGCTATGGAGAAGGCTACTCTCTACGCCAGCAGAGTGCCGCTCAAGACGATGCAGACAGCGATGGAGGCGATGCCTGTGGCATTGGCCATGGCACGTATCGGTAACCCGGCATCCGCTTCTGACGCTGGTGTCGGCGCGATTGCCGCCCTCGCCGCTGTAAGAGGTGCCCACCTGAATGTCAGAATCAATGCAGCCGGCCTGAAAGACAGGGCATTGGCCGCGGAACTTACCGACGAGGCCGCAAGAATCGAAGCCGAAGCGGTAGCGGCTGAGGCTGAGGTACTTGCTGAAGTAAACAAGAACATAGGACAATAAGATATGACTGATTTCCAGAAACAGATTCTCGAAGGCATTCCTGCAGAACTGCCCGAGAAAAAACCGTATGACGCGTCCGTGAACCATGCACCGAGACGCAAGGACATTCTCACTGACAAAGAGAAGGCGCTCGCGCTGAAGAATGCGCTCCGGTACTTCCCGGTCAAGTTCCACGCTGTATTGGCGGAAGAGTTCGCCCAGGAGCTGCACGACTACGGAAGAATCTACATGTACAGGTTCCGCCCTGATTACCAGATGTTTGCCCGTCCTATAGACGAATATCCGGCAAAGAGTCGTCAGGCTGCCGCGATTATGGCAATGATTCAGAACAACCTGGACCCGCGCGTCGCACAGCATCCGCACGAGCTCATCACCTACGGCGGAAACGGTGCGGTTTTCCAGAACTGGGCACAGTACCGACTGACTATGAAATATCTCGCGGAGATGACTGACGAGCAGACATTGTCGATGTACTCAGGCCATCCTATGGGACTTTTCCCGAGCCACAAGGATGCTCCGCGCGTAGTGGTGACGAACGGTATGGTCATTCCGAACTACTCCAAACCTGATGATTGGGAGAGGTTCAATGCATTGGGCGTTTCCCAGTACGGTCAGATGACGGCCGGATCTTATATGTACATAGGTCCGCAGGGAATTGTCCACGGAACCACGATAACTGTCATGAACGCAGCACGTAAACAGCTACAGGCCAAGGGCATTGACGGAAGCCGCGAGAACATGAAAGGTCTTCTTTTCGTGACGGCGGGACTTGGCGGCATGTCAGGAGCACAGCCTAAGGCCGGAGATATCGCCGGCGTGGTAAGCGTGGTGGCGGAAATCAACCCGCTCGCAGCCCGCAAGCGCTATGACCAGGGCTGGGTGGACGAGCTTCACGAGAGTCTCGACGAGCTCATCCCACGCATCCGCAAAGCCGTGAATGACAAGGAGGTAGTGTCAATGGCCTATGTCGGCAATGTGGTGGACCTCTGGGAAAGGCTTGCTGAAGAAGACATTGACGTAAATCTCGGCTCCGACCAGACATCGCTGCACAATCCGTGGGCCGGCGGCTATTATCCGGCCGGCTACTCTCTTGAGGAGTCGAAGGTGATGATGGCGGAAGAGCCTGAGCGCTTCAAGGAGTGCGTAAGAGAGTCATTGAGACGTCAGGTCGCAGCCATCAACAGGCTTACGGCCAAGGGGATGTATTTCTTCGATTATGGCAATGCATTCCTGTTAGAGTCTTCACGTGCAGGCGCAGACATCATGAACGAGGAAGGAGGCTTCCGCTATCCTTCTTATGTTCAGGACATTATGGGCCCACTTTATTTCGACTACGGGTTCGGTCCGTTCAGATGGGTATGTATGTCCCAGAAGCCGGAAGACCTCGCCAAGACAGACGAAATCGCAGTGAAGATATTGTCCGAGGAACTTGCAGAGGCTCCGGAAGAGATCCAGGGCCAGCTCCGTGACAATATACACTGGATAGAGGAAGCAGGCAAGAACCATCTCGTGGTAGGTTCCCAGGCACGAATTCTCTATGCGGACTGTGAAGGCAGGACGAAGATTGCATTGGCCTTCAACAAGGCTGTGAGAAACGGCGAAATTTCCGCTCCTGTCGTGCTCGGACGCGACCACCATGATGTTTCCGGCACAGATTCACCTTTCCGTGAGACCTCCAACATCTATGACGGTTCTCAGTTTACGGCCGACATGGCCATCCAGAATGTCATAGGCGATTCGTTCCGCGGCGCCACCTGGGTTTCGATTCACAACGGAGGCGGCGTAGGCTGGGGCGAGGTCATCAACGGCGGCTTCGGCATGGTCGTTGACGGTTCCGACGATTCTGCAAGACATATTACCAACATGCTTTTCTGGGATGTGAACAACGGTATCGTACGTCGCAGCTGGGCCCGCAATGAAGGTGCCCTGCACGCCATCGAAAGAGAGGAGGGACGCACCCCGTCGCTCAGAGTCACTGTTCCTGTCAATGCAGATGACTCATTGATACAGAAGACATTGTCCAAATTTTAAAATTCGCTTTCATGTCACATAAAATTTCAAATGACACATTGACATTATGGAAAATAAAGGAAATCATTGACCATAATGAAACCATAACCCTTTCTGAAGAGTCGGAGAAGCAGGTCCTCAAATGCCGTGAGTACCTGGACAGCAAGATGGAAGATATCGGCAGGCCTGTCTATGGTGTCACCACTGGCTTCGGCTCGCTGTGCAACATCACGATTCCTGAGGAGGACCTTTCGCAGCTGCAGCACAATCTGGTGATGTCCCACGCCTGCGGAACCGGCGACACGGTACGTCCGGAAATCGTGAAACTGATGCTGCTCCTGAAGGTGCAGTCGCTCTCTTACGGTCACTCCGGAGTGCAGCTTGCCACCATCGGAAGGCTTATGGACATGTTCAACAACGACATTCTTCCTGTTGTCTATCAGCAGGGTTCGCTCGGAGCTTCGGGAGACCTGGCACCGCTCGCCCATCTCTGCCTTCCGATTATCGGAATGGGTGAGGTCCTTTATCACGGCGAGATCCGCTCTGCTGCAGACGTCTGGCAGGAACTCGGCTGGGAGCCTATCAGACTACAGTCCAAAGAAGGTCTCGCCCTGCTGAACGGTACACAGTTCATGAGCGCGCACGCCGTATGGGCACTGCTCAAGAGCCAGCGCCTTTCACGTTGGGCTGACTGCATCGGGGCAATGTCTCTGGAGGCTTTCGACGGCCGCATCGAGCCGTTCTACGAGCTCACTCACCTTCTGCGCAGGCACAAAGGACAGATGGAGACGGCTGACGCATTCCTCAGTCTGCTTGAGGGCAGCGAACTGATCCGCCGTCCTAAGCAGCACGTCCAGGACCCGTATTCGTTCCGCTGCATCCCGCAGGTCCACGGAGCCGTGAAAGACAACATCAGATATGTGGAATCGGTCATCGGCAATGAGATCAACAGTGCCACCGACAACCCTAACGTTTTCCCTGACGAGGATATGATCATCTCTGCAGGAAACTTCCACGGTGAGCCTATCGCGATTCCTATGGACACATTGGCAATCGCCATGTCAGAGCTTGCAAATATCTCAGAGAGACGTATTTACAAACTTATCAGCGGTCAGAGAGGCCTGCCGATGTTCCTGGTTGCAAAACCTGGTCTGAACAGCGGATTCATGATTCCTCAGTACACGGCCGCATCTATCGTGAGCCAGAACAAGATGCTCTGCTGGCCTGCTTCATGCGATTCCATCCCTTCTTCCCAAGGACAGGAGGACCACGTGAGCATGGGTTCGAACTCTGCCACGAAGCTGGTCCGCGTGATGGACAATGTGGAGACCGTTCTCGCCATCGAGCTGTTCAATGCAGCGCAGGCGCTTGAGTTCCGCCGTCCGGGCAAGTCATCTCCTGCTATCGAAAAGCTGTTGGAGTCTTACCGCAAAGTCGTTCCGTTCGTGGATGTGGATACATACATGCACCCTCTCATCATGAAGAGCATTGAATTTATCCGCAACGAGGCCAACATGCTATGAGGACTCTCATAAAGAATATAGGACAGATTGTCGGCATCACAGACCCGCAGACCCGCCGCAAGGCTGGAGTGGAGATGTCGGTGACCGGAACATTGGACAATGCCTGGCTTCTGATCGAAGACGGGCTCATTTCCGGTTTCGGGCCAATGTCCGACTGCCCTTGTAGCTGCGAAGTCATTGACTCTGAAGGCGGTATGGTATTGCCCTGCTTCTGCGACTCCCACACTCACATTGTCTTTGCGGGAAGCCGTGAACGGGAATTCCTGGACAAGATCGAGGGGCTTTCCTATGCACAGATTGCGGCGAACGGCGGTGGCATCCTGAATTCTGCAGACCTGCTCCACAGGACTTCGGAAGACGAACTGTACTCACAGGCGATGGCCAGGGTGAATGAAATGATTGCCGCAGGTACTGGTGCCATTGAGATAAAAAGCGGCTATGGGCTCTCGACTGAGGATGAACTTAAGATACTCAGGGTGATAAGACGTATCAAGGAGTCGTCTCCTGCTATAATAAAGTCCACTTTTCTCGGGGCTCACGCTGTGGGACGCGCCTATGCCGGAAGGCAGGAGGACTATGTGAAGCTTGTCTGTGAGGAGATGGTCCCGGCGGTAAGCGCAGAGGGGCTTGCGGATTTCATTGACGTTTTCTGCGAGGAAAATTTCTTCACTCCGGAGCAGACTGACAGGATTCTTTCTGCCGGTGAGAAATATGGAATGCGTGCGAAGCTTCATGCGAACCAGCTTGCGGTTTCGGGCGGCGTACAGGTGGGCGTGAAGCACAATGCCCTTTCTGTGGACCACCTCGAGAGCACGACTGATGATGAGATACGCTCTCTCGCCGACGCTCCTGACACGATGCCGACAATGCTTCCTGGCGCTTCTTTCTTCCTCAGGATGCAATACGGCAAGGCCCTGGATTTCATTAACTCGGGACTGGGACTTGCATTGGCATCAGACTATAATCCGGGCTCTTCCCCTTGTGGAGACATGCGGTTTGTCATGTCGCTCGGATGTATCCAGATGAGGCTGACGCCGATACAGTCGTTCAATGCCTGCACGCTAAATTCCGCTTATGCTATGGGCGTGGAAGGCGAGGCCGGCTCGATTACGGTCGGCAAGAAAGCCAATGTTATAATTACCAATAAGATACCTTCATTGACCTGGATTCCTTACTGCTACCGCTCGCCTTTCATAAACAAGGTTCTGCTCGGCGGAAAGGTAATGGTTGACAATAACAAGAAACTGTTTTGAAATGATTGTTTGAACTGATTTTCAAGATAGTTTTCAAAACGAACTGAAATATGATAGTGATGAAATTCGGCGGCACGTCCGTCGCTGATTGCGCTGCGATTTCGCGCACAATAGAAATTATCAGGAAAAGGCTTCCGGAACGCCCTGTCGTGGTAGTGTCAGCATTGTCCAAAGTGACGGACCTGCTCTACCGCATATCCGATGAGGCGAAGAAACGTGATTTTGAAGAGGCCTCGGCCTTGCTTGAGCAGCTCAGAAGTAGGCATCTTACTCTGGCTGAGGAACTTATAAGTCAGTCGGATAGCATTGACAAGGAAAGCATTTTGGAGGACGCTCAGAGGCGGGTCAATGAAATTTGTGACAAGCTTTCACATTTCATTGAGGCGGTATGTGCGCTTGGAGAGCTTTCGGACAGGAGCAAGGCCGTCATCATCGGCAACGGCGAGTATCTGTCGTCCAACATCATCTGCTGCGCGATGAACGCGAGGGGCATCAGCACCCGTCTTATGGATTCGCGCAAGATGATCATCACCAATGCCGATTTCCTGAAGGGCGAGCCGAAACAGGACCTGATCTCGATTAAGGTCAATGCTGAGGTTTCCTCTCATTACACTGACTGCGAGGCCGTTATAACTCAGGGATTCGTTTCCGCAACGGAAGACGGAGAGCCGACGGTGCTCGGCAGAGGTGGTTCTGACTATACGGCATCATTGATAGGAATGGCTGTCGGGGCACAGCGAATCGAAATCTGGACGGATGTGGACGGTGTCAAGACTGCTGACCCGAGAAAGGTGGAGGGCACGCGGAGTCTTGAGCGCATTTCGTTCGAGGAAGCTGCCGAGATGGCGCATTTCGGTGCCAAGGTGCTGCATCCGATGACTATCGAGCCGGCGGTGAAGAAGAACATTCCGATTTACGTGCTGAATTCCATAAATCCGGACGGCAAGGGAACTGTAATTCTTCAGAATTCGTTTATCGACGACGGTGTGAAATCCGTGTCCAGCAAGGAGAACATATTGGTAATCAACATCTTCTCTACGAAGATGATCAATGTTGCCGGCTTCCTTATGAGCGTGTTTGAGATCTTCAGCCGGAACAATGTGTCTGTGGATCTGATAAGCACGTCTGAGGCCAATATTTCAGTCACGGTGGATGCGTCCCAGAATGTGGACAATGTCATCCGCGAACTTTCGTCTTTCGCCGATGTTTATGTGGACCGCGACAAGGCTCAGGTGAGTGTAATCGGCAAGAATCTGGACAATGTGACAGGCATTCTCGAGAAGACGTTCGCTCCGCTAAGTGACTACCGTATCTATATGATCTCGCAAGGCGCGTCCTATGTCAACATCAGTTTCGTGGTGGACCGCACCGCTCTCGACAAGGTGGTCTCTCTGCTTCACAGGAGCCTGTTCGGTTAGGGTATATCCGCAACTTTTCTCCGGTATTGGATTAGGTCAACGACTGCTTTTGTGGATGTCCCGATGCCGGTTGTTTTGGATTTTTGAAAAATATACATAACTTTGTAATCCTTTCGGACACAGAAGTAGGCAGCTTCCAAAAGGCCGACTTCAGCGATGGGCTTAATGTTATGAGTCTTCCGAAGGGTTTTGCGAGCGTGTTGTAATTGGTAGCCAAGCCAGACTTAGGATCTGGTGCCTTCGTGCGTATGGGTTCGAGTCCCTTCGCTCGCACAAAAAAAGCCGTGGAACATTCCACGGCTTTTTTCGTGCGAGCTTCGGGCCTCATGGCTTTCTTTCCCCTCTGTCACTAACGTGACATCTCCCCAGGGAGAATATACGTCTCCGACGTTTCGTCGCTCGCACTCGCACAGAACAGCAGAAGACTCCCTCGACCACCTCTTTCAGTGCGAGCTCGGGCCTACCGGCTTCTTCCATCTGTCACTGACGTGACATCTCCCCAGGGAGAATATACGTCTCTGACGTTTCGTCGCTCGCACGCGCACAGAACAGCAGAAAGCACCCTCGACCACTTTTTTGCGCGAGCTTCGGGCCTCCCGGCTTCGTTCCCCTCTGTCACTAACGTGACTTCTCCACAGGGAGAATATACGTCTCCGACGTTTCGTCGCTCGCACACTCTCAGAAACGGCAGTAGTCTCCCTCGTCCTCTTTTTGCGCGAGCCTCGGACGTACGCCTAATGATGGAGGTGGTTTACTCCCGCCAGGATGCGCAACGCTTATTCTGCTGGCTATCAGCGATTTAGGTATTTTCAGAGTTGTAAAAACCACAACTCTGATTTCGGTTAAACAGCTGATGCACAGCAACTTGCAGGTCGCGCTGCAAAACGCGGAGACGCTGGCCTTTTGTTTCCATGTTAATCTGTTCTTGAGATTTTCATGGGCAAAAGTACGGAACCACAAAAAAACGCGTTAATACGTAACAGCGGAGACGCTTACCATATTGTCGCTGCCTTAAGTCAGGAACAGAAATCAACCGACCAGCCGTCTATGGTTCTTGTCACGGTGGATATGTTCACCCCTATTTTCACAAGCCTTTTTCCGTCCTCGAAGCGATACGGTATCATATAACCTTTGTCGTCAATCTGTTTCAGGGCTGTTTCCGCAGTGCTGTCAACCTTGAATTCGAAGACATATATTGAATCCTGTGTCCAGCACACGGCATCCGCACGTCCGACCGCTGATTTCTCTTCTGTGCGAATATGGTAGCCCAACAGGGAGAAAATGAGATAAATAATCGTTTGGTAGTGCTTATCAGTCTTTTTTTCAAGGTCGTTCGGCATCCCTGCGAGAAACGATTGCATCCTAGACAACGCCTCGTCAATATCGCCCTTCCTCAATGCAGCATTGAAACGAATCACGAATGAGGCTCCTGACGGGTTGTTTCCATTGTAACCAGCCAGCAACGAGTCCAGAAATCCCGAGCGCACTTCTTTGTTCGGATATCCGAGCGTATAACTGTCAAGTTCCCTGTCATAGTCCTTGATAGTAAGATAGCCAGTCTGATAGAGAAGAGGTATCGGATTGGTCCGTAAGCTCCGGAGAGACATTGAACTCATTTAGAGAAACATACTCCATCTTGTCAAGCTCCCGCTCGTCAATCGGCTTGCGTTCGAGCCTCTCTATCAGATATGTCGGAGTGGCCGTCTCAAACCAATATTTTCCGAAACGTCTGTCGGAGAACGCGTTAAGCAGGCTGAACGGATTATATATATCCTCGGAACCTGCACAGAAATGATAACCGTCATAGTTTTCTTTCAGAAGTTCCAGCGCCCTCTCTCCACTCACGCCTTCAGCCTTCGCGAGTGCCTCTATCTGCTCAGGGAAAACACGCTCAAGTTCCGATTGGGAGATTCCGCAGACCGCGGAGAACTCAGGAAGCATGGATATGTTCTTAAGGTTATTGAGTTCACTGAATATGCTGAGCTGGACAAATTTGTTGATACCCGTTATGAAAACGAAGCGCAGATAAGGGTCGAGACTCTTTATCGGACTATAGAAATTCCTCATTATCTGGCGCATAGGAATCAACCGCTCCCTATCATTCATCACATCAAGAAGAGGGGCGTCATACTCGTCTATGATAATGACAGCTTCCGCTCCGGTCTGCTCGACGGAACGCCTTACAATACCTGCAAGACGCTGATTTATATTCTTTTCCGTTTCTCCACGGCCAAAAACCAGTTCATAAGTATGAAGTTTCTCATTCAGTTCCTCAAGCAACTGCTCCTCATTCATATGCTTTGCCGTTGACATATCAAAATGAAACACCGGATGCTTCACCCACTCAGTCTCCAGTCTGCCGGCCTCCAATCCATAGAAGAGTTCCTTCTCCCCGGCAAAATAGGAATGGAAAGTCGATGACAACAAAGACTTTCCGAAACGGCGTAACTGTCATAGCAATAGCCGCTACGGGCTTTACGACCCGCAGCGGCATATCGTTATAGAGGGCAAGTGCCTGTTATTTCAACTTCGGTTCTGAACCTGAGAGGTCCCAGACATCAGTGCTCCAACCAAGGGACTGAGCCAGGCTTGAGGCTGTGGCTGTGGTCTCGGCGGCTTTGCCATGGTATGGGTAGATGTAGGTGTACATCGAAGGAACTGCGTTTATCACCAATGGAGTTGTCGCGTCTGCGTCTTCCTGGTCATATAGCTCACTGCAATATTTGGCAGTCAGAGTTACCGTCGATTTTCTCCAGCAGTTTTTCAAGGTATTTTTCGTTCCTGTATAGCCGACAATTATTCCTGAACTTCCGCCATTCTCATCACCGCGAGTTGCAGTGATATTGTCAAACCAGGCAATGCAGGACTCGATTGTATTGTCATAGCCATTACCGTTTGCGTTCCAAACAAGACCGCCGGCTCTGCCAACGATTCCGCCGACACCTGTCCAACCTGTTATGTTCCCGGAAACATAACACCTTCTTACAGACGAGCCAGTTCCCAAATCTCCGACAATACCTCCGACTCTCTGACCGGTAGGGACATTCATATTTCCTGAAAAGATGCAATCTTCAACAATGACAGTCTTACCGTTGCTTGCAAGTCCAAGAACACCGCCAACACCATCTACACCGTTAACGTTTATCTCAATAGTTGACGATGACGCACAACATCTGACAGTCAATGTATTTTCATTCATTCCAACAATTCCTCCAACATTGTTCTTGCAAACTATCTTCCCTGAAGAAAGGCAATTTTCAATGATCGATGCAGATGAAGTAATACCTGCGATGCCTCCTGCAAATTTGGTTGCAGCATAGACTTCGCCGTAGAACTTGCAGCCTGACAATGTGCCTCCCTGATAGTGTCCGACGATTCCGCCGACTCTTTCTCCCGCACTCTTGACCGTCGCATATAATATCATATGGTTATAATGCTGTCCCGGAACGGAGATTCCGGAACAGCCATGTGGTTATCTATTTCTTCGTATCCATAACGTATATATGGGAGGATAGCACCCTTTCTCCTGTGTGGTCGAAACCGCCTCTGTCTGTAGGATAGTTCACGACGTGCGTGTCCGGATCGCCCTGACCTGCCACACAGAGAGTTGAGGAGCCGCCACCATCCATATTCAGGGCATACTGAGGATTGAAATTCTCCTTCAAGAAGAAGGTAAGTTCGCGCGCATTCATACCCTCGGCAATTCCAGGACGTCGTCCGTCAACGACAATCATCAGGAAATGTTTGTCTTTCGTAAGTGCCACTGCAGTTCTTGGATGGCGCACTCCCTGGTGACGAATAGGATCCTCATACTTGAGAGCCTCAAGCTGCGACTGGGAGTAACCGTCCGGAACGAAATTGGCCCCAACCGTCTCATAATTGTCTATGAGCATAGGTGCTGAAGACAGAATGTTGGCTTCCTCTCTCTTATTGTAAACAGCGCGTGTCTTTTCGATGTCCCGATTGCAGTCCTTTGCGGTAAAATCTATCTTCACGTCCTGCTTTCCGTCGGTATATACCGCAGCTTCCGATTTCCACTGTGGCACTCCGGTATTCATAACGTAAGGATTCGGAATTGCGAACTTGACTATGCCGTCCACCTTTATATAACAGGACTCCGGCTCATATGCGGCATTCACCACTCCCACGGCACCGAGCTTTGACATTGTCGCGGACGTTGTCGCCCCGTCGTGATAGTCGAACTTGACTTCATATCTGTCGGAATTAAGATCGACATCAAGCACTGAAACAATCTGTTCCGCACCTGAAATCTCATCATATCCACGGAAAGATTTGAAAATCAGTCCTTCACTGACTGGACTCTCTGTCCACTTGCCCTGAAGCTCCGTCTGTGAAGTGGAAGGACTGCTGTCCTTTGGCACAAATGCAGAATTGTCCTGCGACTTTGCACAGCTTCCACAACCTGCGAGCAGGATGACGAGAGCGAAAAGAATATATCTTGTTGTGTTTGTTTTCATTTTTTTCTATGATTATTTTTTAAGAGATGGAATTTGTTTCGAGAAGTCCCAGATGGATGCATCCCAGCCGAGGCTTTGGGCGACAGCGGAGGCATTGCTGCCAGATGCCGCCTTGCCGTGGTATGGGAATATGATATAATCCGCAGACGTGGAAGGTTCAGAGATTACCAGCGGAGCGGAAGGACCGGCATTTTCCTGATCATAAAGATTGCTGTAGAACTCTGCCGTCAATTTCATTTCACTCTTGCGCATGCAGTCCTTCAGGACATTCTTGGTCGCAGTAAAGCCGACTACCGCACCTGAACCTGCCTTTGTATTTGTGTCTGAGGCAGGACGTGTTGCAGTTATATTGTCAAGCCAGACGATGCATGACTCGATGCTGTTCCCATAATCAGAGCCGGCTGCCGCCCAGCCACCGTTGCATGCTCTTCCGACGACGCCACCTATACAGCCCCAGCCATCTACAGCCCCTGAAACGAAGCAATTCTTCACAGAGGAAGATGAACCCAAATCACCGACTATGCCGCCGAGTCTCTGGATACCTTTCAGCTTTCCGGAGAAAAGACAATCTTCAACAGTCAGTTTGTTCTCATTTTTTCCGATAATGCCACCACAGTTTTCCACACCTTCCACTTCTCCGGAGACCATGCAAGACTTAATGCTCGCGACTCCACCGGAGATTCCTGCTATTCCTCCTACAAGATTGGATGCAGAACTCAGATTACCGCTGAACTCACATCCGGACAAGGCTCCGCCCTGGAAATGGCCGATGATTCCGCCTACACGCTCGAGTTCACCCCTCACAGTCGCAGTCACCACGCATCCTGTCACGCTGACTTCACCGCCGGATTCCCAACCGATAATACCACCTGTGTATTTGCCCTTGTTATTGATGACACTGCCATCTACTTTGCATCCGGAAATCACGACTCCGGCATTTGATTTTCCGACAATTCCTCCGCAGGATGCCCTCTGCGTGTTGTGAACCACGTCAGATATGACGTTGACAGTAATGTCGCAGTTCCTGAATTCACTGTTTGCAGCCACTCCGGCAAGGCCTCCAGTCTGCGCTTCTCCGGCCGCTTCGTTGGTCAGCGTCACATTTGCCTTCACATTGGAAACCAGAGCCTTGATTCCGGCATTGGTTCCTGTCCAACCGCCGAGAAGCCCGCAATTCCCTGCAATGCCGAGCACCGTAGCGTCAACGAACTCCACATTTTCGCAGACTCCGTTAAGCACGCCGAAGAAACTTGCATAGATTTTGGCGCCGGAGCAGGCAAAATTGAGGATTTTATGCCCATCCCCGTCAAAATGGATTCCGAGGTCGTAAGGGTCTTCAAAATTGAGCGGCGTCCAATTCTGCTTTCTCAAATCTATATCTGTCGTGAGCTTGACATAGACAGTCTCTCCTTTCTTCAGGACAGACTTGAGGTTGAACAGTTGTCCGGCAGTGGAAAGAAGATAAGGGTCGCTTTCCGTTCCTGAGCCTTTGCTGATTTCTTCAGGAGTTATCGGAGCATCGGGATCCTCCACCTTGACATGTCCGCAAACTTCTGCAACATCTGCCCTCGAAGCAAGCCAATTGAAAGCAGGGTAGCCGTTTGCAACACTGCCGTCCTTTGCCCAAGGATCACCCCAGCCGGTGACGACAGCACGAAGTTCAGCGTCAGTCTTTCCATCAGGATTGTCAAGTTCCGATATGGTATTTGCATAGGTGCAGGCTCCGTCATAGACTTTTTTCGTCCCGCTCACAAGACCGGTATTGTCTTTAGGTCCGGAAACGGAACTGTTCCAAGCCACCACGTTCTGGAGATAGGAACTACCCTCAAGATTACCGGCTATACCTCCGCAGGCTCTGTCAGCGGAGACTCTTCCAGTAGCATATACGTTTGTCACAATTCCTCCATCCAGCATATTGCCGACAATGCCGCCTCCATGACCAGATGCACTGACACGGGCAGACGAATAGCAATTGTCAATCTGACATGAATAAGGGGAATATGCAGTTCCAGACATTCCTACTATTCCTCCGGCAGGATTTCCGCTGACCGAGCCGCTGACAAAGCAGTTCTTTATGCTTCCTACGTAGTTGCTGCTCTTCGGGGCACGGATGCCGAGATAGCCTGCGATGATTCCGGAAGCATTGGAGCCGGAAATCGCAGCGTCAAGAAACCCAACATTGCGACACTCACCGCAGAGTATTCCGAAAAAGCTCGAATAATTCTGCCCTTTGCAGTTGAGATTCTTGATGACATGTCCGTCACCGTCGAAATCGACAAAAAGACTGTAAGGCTCCGCATTGTTGAGCGGAATCCAAGGGATGTCTTTCATATCTATGTCCGCTGAAAGTCTGAAATAGACCATTTCTTCCGGAGACAGCCCCTGTGGCATATTTGCCAAATGCTGCGCTGTCGCAATAATATATGGAGATTCCGGAGTTCCAAAACCAGAAGCGAAGGCTCCTCCCAATCCTCCTGTGTCTTCACTGGAGTCTCCTGTTCTGTCTGGCGGTACCCTCGAATATGAATCCAAAGGGTCATAGCGGCAAGACAGAAGCGACGCGAGCGTCAGCATCAGTGTAACGACATATACCAATATTTTATATATCCTTTTCATAAACATTGATTTTTACCATCCTTTATTCTGTTCGATTTTTCCGCCCGTAAGGATTATATCTTCCTTAGGAATCGGATAGAAATAATCACGCTCTTCGTTCCATTTTCTCACGATATCAGAGAAGAACACTATTTTCCCGGAGCCGTTCCCTGAGAGCTTGTAGTCTGTGTCAATGTTGAACCATGTAACGTTCTCCTTCACGGAAGGTTGAGCGCCGCTATAGACGCAGATGTCAGCATTACCGTCACCGTTCACGTCATAAGCCTTTCCTATTTTGTCGGCAGGAATGTAGATGCCTTCCATTTTCTGTCCTATGCAGGCACCCTCCTTCCATCGCATCAAATCCCACCAGCGGTTCTGGCTCTCAAGCACGAGCTCTATTGTCCTTTCCCTGCGGATTTCGAGAATCACGCCCTTGTTCGCACCTGTGACATTGGCATAGCCGGTCTCCGCAGAAGACAGGTATGGATCCGGAGAATCATTTGCCGCGCTAAGATTCAAATCAGGCATCTTTGCCCGTGCACGAATCTTGTTCACTGACACATCAAGGTCCCCTTGGGTGATTTCTCCGAGTTCAGCCTTCGCTTCTGCATAGTTGAGATAAATCTCCGCCATACGGAAAAGCGGCAGATCATTGTAAGAAGCCGCGTTGGAGTTAAGGTTCGCTTCAACGATGTATTTATGTGGCTGATAGCCTGTTATGCAGTTAGAGAAATTCAGTCCCTTGGTTGTTCTGATGGTCTGGGCAAGACGCGGGTCACGTCCTGAGACTTCATTGACAAATTCAATCTTGTCATAATCCGGCTTGTCCGTGAATCTCGTTCCGTCTGCCATAAGATAGCTGTTTACGAATTTCTTGGTAAAGCCGCAACGACCCTCACCAGGAGTATTGAAAGTTCCCAAAACGGAATTCGGAAGGGATGCTGACTGGTCATAATCCCTCGCAAGGATAACCTCAACGGATTTTGCGTTGTCAGAGGTGAAGAGATCGCGGTATGGCTGAGTGCCGGATGTGTAGAGAGAATAGCCACGCGTGGCATTCATGAGTGCGTCTGATGATTCCACACATAGGCGAAGCCATTTTTCCGAATCCGCAAGGCCATGATATTTGCGGAAAGTACCCTCAAACAAGCAGATGCGGCTTTTGAGTGCCATAGCCGTCCACCAAGTCACGTGATAGAGGTCTTTCGTACTGTTTTCTTTCTTGAAAAGTCTGATTGCCTCATCAAGGTCTTCGATGACCTTTTCCATCACGAAGTCGCGGGAATCCCGAGCTTTATAAAGAGCCGGATCATCGGTTCCCGGAACGTGGTCAAGCCACGGGACATCTCCGAAACGTTTCACCATATTGAAATAGTAGTGTGCCCTGAAAAATTTGGCAACACCGGTATATTTCCGCACAGCTGCCGCATCAGGGCAATTGCCGATATTCTCAAGCAGGAAGTTGATATGCCTGAGAGCTTCGAAAGACCAGCCTCCGCCCTTTTCAGGAACGGTACGTGTGAGACTAACCTCACTCGCAAGCGGAATCCAAATCATATTGTCACCGATTTCCTTGTATATTCCGTTTCCTCCAGGGAGAATATCGCTATAGAACCGGTTTGCATAAAGTTCCAGCTCCGATTCGTTCTTGAAATATGTCTTCACAGTCACAGCAGCCTTTGGCGTGAGATCCAGAAGATCGCAGGAGCACAACAATGCTGATGCAAAAATGACGGATACAATTCCTTTTATCATTGATTTTTTCATATACATTGTCCTCCAGAATTAAAGTGTTATGTCAAGTCCGAAAGTGAATGTTCTCGCGTACGGATAGACCATTCCTGCTCCTCTTCCATTTTTCCATGTGAGCGATGATGACGCCTGTTCCGGGTCAATGTACCGGCTCTTCAGCGCAGTAAAAGTAGCGAGGTTCTCACCTGAGAAGAAAATGCGGAACTTGGTCATATGCATCTTCTCAAGCCACTTCTCAGGAAGAGTGTAGCCAATGGTAAGATTTTTCAGACGGCAGTAGCCGACATTCTGGAGATAGCGGTCGTTTACCGCTCCTAGTTCTCTGTTGGTCATGAGGGCGACATAACCCCTCGGCCTCGGGAAATACGCATTCTGATTGGTCTCCGACCATACCCTGCTCATAAAATCCTTCGGAATGAATGAAACGTAAGGACGGGAATACGGTCCCCAGAAAGCATAGTCTTCGGTACTAGGATACATATTCTGACGTCCTATACCCTGCAACATTATGGAGAAGTCTATGCCTTTCCATCCGAGACTCAGCGTTCCGCTGAAGTTATAGCGCGGAAGTGAATTTCCGATTACGACCATATCTTTTACGTCATCTGCCGAAGTCGTAGGCTCAATCTTCCCGTTTCCGTCCAGATCAAGGAACTTGAGGTCGCCGGCGTGGAGTCCTGTATCCACAATCTCCGTGTTGATCATATCATTGACAGCACTCTGATCCACTTTGTATGCCATTGCATCTGCATTCGTCGCAAAGAGTCCTCCTATACGGTAGCCCCAGATATCTCCGAGTTTCTGCCCTACGTATGGGCTTGCCAGCGTCTTGTTCGGATTGTCGTATTTCGTGACATATGAGACATTGTCGCCCAGGCCGAAACTGACCCCATAGCTGAAGTCATCGCCGGCAAGACGGAAACTGTCATTCCACGAAATTGTGAACTCATAACCGAGAGTGCGAAGGTCCGCCGAATTGTTTTTCGGAGCAGCAGCACCGTAAGTGGAAGGAAGTGCCTGACTCTGCATTATCATATCCTTCGTATCGCGGATATATGCATCTCCGCTGAAGTTGAGCCTACCTCTGAACATCGAAAGATCGAGTCCGATATTATTTGTGTATATCTTCTCCCATGAGATGTCTGACGCATTCGGTGAAGACTCATTGGCGTAATAAACTTTCTGACCCTCACCGAAACGGTAATTGAGCTGGCCTGAGGTGCTGATTGTCTGTATGTAATCATAATATCCCACTGCACTCTGGTTTCCGAGGGAGCCATAGGAATACCTGAGTTTCAAGTTATTGACTACACGCTTCGCATTTTTGAAGAACGGCTCCTCACTGATTCTCCATCCGAGGGAGAATGAAGGGAAGAATCCGAAACGACGTCCTTTGGCAAAACGTGAACTTCCGTCGTAACGTCCACTGGTCTCGACGAGATAACGGTCTGCATAGACGTAGTTGAGACGATAGAAGAAACCGAGGACTGCATAGTCGTTCTGACCTCCACGAGTATATATGTTGTCGCCTACAGCAATATTGAAATCCGAAATTTCCTCACTCAAGAGATCGTAGCGACGCATATAATTTGTCTTGTAGTATTTATATTCGTAATTGACACCCGCCATAGCCTTGAAGTCGTGCTTCTCTCCGAAAACATCTCCGTAAGTCGCATAAGCATTGAAGACATTCCTGCGGGTAGTGTTGTAACTCTCCTGGATTCTGTCTTTCGCAGCCTCGTCAGAAGCCGACATATAGAGAATCTTGCCCGGTATGCGGGAATAAGGGACATCCACGAAACGGTTGAATGCATAAAACATCAAGTCGGTGTAGGAATAATTTGCCCTTATCTCAAACTGTTTCACCGGTTTGATAACGGCTTCAAAGGTAGTCCTGAGTTCTGTATTCTTGTCCGCCATATCATGCTTGCCGTATTCGGCGATTGCATGAACTCCGTTTGTCACCCTGTATGTAGGGCTTGTTGAAGAGTAGTAAACAAATGTACCATCCGGATTTATCGGGACAATACTTGCAAGGGCATGATTCCATGCGCTGGAGAAATATTGGTTGAAAGCGCTGGAGCTACCTGGGAACGACTGCTTACGGCTCGACCAGTTGGTGTTGTTGGTGAGTTCGAGCCAATCTGTGACCTTAACTCCGATTTTCGTACGGAAAGTATAGTGGGTATAATGATCCGGCTTTATCGCCTTGGCTCCAGTCTGGTCATAGAAATTGCCGGAAAAGAGGAAATTCACCCTACCAGTACTTCCGCTTACGCTCAGGTTGTGGTCGTGAGTCGGACGGGTATTGTTGAACATATAATTGTACCAGTCGAAATTGGCGTAATATTTATATACACCATCCTTCTCGACTACCCAAGGTCTCGACGGATCTTCCACTTTGTCGTTACGGCGTATCCACAGTTCGTGGTAGTCCTCTGCAGTGTAAGTCGTGTAAGGTGTACCCTGATAGGTACGAAAGAACATATCATTGATATATGCGCTGTAATAGCCTCTGGTCTCGAAATCTGTTGACACCGTGGATGTTCCGAAAGTGAACTTTCCGTTGTAGGATACCTTTATCTTTTCATCCGTCGGGTTCTTGGTATTCACGAGTACGACTCCGAAACCGGCACGCGCACCATAGACTGCAGATGCCGAAGCATCTTTCAGAACGCTAATAGACTCGATATCGTTAGGATTCACATCACGCAAGTCCCCCTCTACGCCGTCAATGAGAATGAGAGGTCCGGTTGATGAGGCTATTGAGGTCACACCTCGGATGTTCACTGTCGCCCCATCACCCGCACGTCCTGAAGTCTTGACCATGACATTAGGCATAGCACCCTGAAGCATCTCACCTACGGAAGCAGCATTGCGGTTGCGCAGATTGTCTCCGTCAACAACTGCCACTGCGCCGGTAAGGTTCACTTTCTTCTGAGTACCATAGCCTATGACCACGGTTTCCGTGAGGAACTCCGTATCCGGGGAAAGAACGATTTCAAGCGGAGCCGTATTCCTGACAGGAATTTCTACGTCCGTAAAGCCTATAAACGAAACGACGAGAATTTCATTCAAAGCGACGTCAAGACTGAATTTTCCGTCAATGTCGGAGACCGCTCCGGCTCCATGGCGTCCCTTGACCACAATCCCGGCTCCGACCAACGCTTCTCCGTCATCGGATTTTACGCTGCCTTTCAAGTTGAAGCGTTCGTCAGACCTGCCGACATTGTCTTTCTCCGCCACACGGCTCTCGGAAACAAGCACTGTGCGTCCGCTGACGCTTACAGACACTGGCTGTCCCTCAAATACTTTCCGTACAGCTGTTTCAACGTCAACATCCGCCAGCGACACGGAAACCTTTCGCTCCATATCTATTCCTGACGATTTGACCACCACCGAATATCCATATCGGGACTGGATTTCGGCGATTACCCTCGACACTTTGACATCACGCATATTCAGCGTTATGTCCTGGGCGTACCCCAGTGCACACGACAGAAAAACTGCGGTCAGCAAGGCGACGAGTACCCTGTTAAAAGATTTCAGGTTCATCTTACTGTTAGTTTAATTTTGTTATTAATGTGATTAATTCTGAAATGCCGCTCTACATTGAGCGCATTCAGTATCTCATCGAGATTTTCCCCGTTAATGAACGACGCATAGTATTTTTCCCCCGCGATGCTGTCCTCCACGCTGATATCCACCTTGAAGCGGCGTGAAAGCGTGCCAACTATCTCTGAGAGTGTGGCATCGACAAACTGAAATCCGTCCACTTTCAGAACCCGTTCATAACTATTGACATCGAAATGTAATCTTTTTATATTGCCTTTTTCCTTGTCATAGCGTATAATTTCGCCAGGAACGAGTTTCACGGATGTTCCGTCGGCGCGCATACAAAGCTCTACAGAACCGTTGAGAAGCGCGACCTCCTCATTTTTGGAATTCATAAAAGAGGACACGTGAAAGCGGGTTCCGTGGACGATTACATCAATATTGTCGGAAACTGCGACGAATTTCTTCTCAGGATCCTTTGCGACATCAAAGAGAACATCTCCGCTGATAAATACTTTTCTTTCAGAAGATGAGAACTTGTCCGGATATATCAGGCGGCTGCACGGACCGATTTTCACAGATGTCCCGTCGGATAGTTCCACAGAAGCATTTTCCGCATATGCCGTGGAAATCTCATTCCATACGGTCTCCGTCTCACCACCTGCTCCAAATGAGAGCCAAAGGCAGGTGAACAGCAGCGGGATAAATAAAACCGCTGCAATGTTCGAGATAATGCGCAGCGCCGAATGCCATCTCTTGCGGGTTGTCAGACCGACATTTTTCGCAAAACTATCAAAAGCCGCCTCGCCCATCGAGACGTCCTTCCCTGAAACTTCTGACTCCGCCTGCCTGAGCAGTTCGCCAAGAACCACATCAAACTGGGGACTATCCTCATTCTCCAGAAGCAAGTCCTGGAATTTACTTATGTTTTTATCTGAATTCGAGTTCATACGATACTATTAACTCGAAAAGGAGGAGAATCCCCCAATCAGAAAATGAAAAAATTGCTCCTACGACCGGAACTTGGTTTTCAGTTCGCTGAGTGCCAGAGTGATATGTCTCTCAACTGTCTTTTCGGACAATTTGAGTTCTTCAGATATTGAGCGGTTTGTTTCCCCTTCCATTTTCATATCAATCACGGTCTTACGCTGCTTTGGCAATGTTTTCACAGCATCATCAAGCATTTTCCTGCGTTCTTTCCGGAGCAGTTCCTCCTCCACTGAAAGCATAGTTTTGTCCTCGATTTTGGATTCTTCCACCTGCGCAAATGACTTCCTGTCACGGAGAAAAGTGAATGCGCTGTTCCGAGCTATCACATAGAGCAATTTTTCCACCGAGGCGACAGAATCAAGCCGATCGCGGTTCTTCCACAGTTTCATAAAGACCTCCTGGACTATGTCTTTCGCCGAGTTCGCATCTCCAACAATCTTGGTGACAAATCGCAGATACACAGCATAATAACGGACAAAGAGATGACGCCACGCCTCGGCATCACCTGTTCTGAGTCCGTTCACAAATCCGCTGTCATCCGTCTTTCCCATTGAAGTCTGTGGTTGTTTTGACGAGGCAAATATAGAAAAGTTTTTATATCTGCTCAAATCCGGATAAAAGATAATGCTTCTGAACATTTACAGTTTTATGAGGCACAATGCCGTCTGACAACTCCCGCCAGGATGCGCAGCGCGTATTCCGCTGGCTATCAGTAATTTAGGCATTTTCAGAGTTATAAAAACCGCAACTCTGATTTCGGTTAAACGGCTGATACACAGCCACTTGAAGGCTGCACTGCAAAACGCGGAGACGCTTACCTTTTGTTTCCATGTTAATCTGTTCTTGAGATTTTCATGGGCAAAAGTACAGAACCGCTAAAAACGCGTCAATACGTAACCGCGGAGACGCTTAAGGATTACTGAATATTTTTTACTAAATTGCGGAATGTCGAACTGGTCGGCAAAAAGAGACGGTCATCAGTTTAGAAACTACATATTATGAGAAAATACATATTACACATCCTACTGATTGTTACGCTTGTTTTCGGTTTCAATGCATGTAAGCCGGAGAGCGTACCGGAAAAGCCAGATCAGGAGCAGCCTGCTCCAAAACCTGAACCCGAGCCGGAACCGGAGCCCGAACCGAATCCTGAACCCGAGCCTGAGCCTGAGCCAAAACCGGAACCATCTGAGACCGTCATTTACTATGACAATCTCGACAAGGTAAAATCTGATGAGAACAACTACTTCAACACTTGGAGTGACTGCCGCAACATGGAGGGCACAGGCATTGCCACTGTCACCTATGACGGCTCCTACACCTCCGTGCGAAGCAGTTTCTCGTCCACCGGATATCCCGGAGCTTCTGGAGTCAATGGAGTATATTACAGCAGAAACGGCGCCCGGATAGAAATCAACGGCATCGGCCTGCCGTCAGACAAACGCACTTACAAGCTCACGGTCGGAATGTGCGCATTCAAGAAGGACGTAGTGCCGAACAAGACCTTCACCATCACGGTTTCCGATGAGCATGGCAAGAAGAGCTACAATCTGAACTAAACTGTACAGAAATATGGCCAGTCATGGTTTCTTGCCACATCCATCTTCGAAATAAGCGGCACCGAAACCACCAGGCTGAACATAAAGATCACCGCTCTTGCAGACGGAGCGCAGGGCCGCACTGACGACCTCAGACTCGTGACGACCACCGATACCGCCTCTGAGACATTCGATTTCGGACACGGAGCGGAGCCGGTCAAGGATTATATCGAAAGACCTGCCACGCTCAAGGCCAATGCCGACTACAAATATGTGGACCACAGAGGGAAAACCTACAGGTCCCAAAAGGACGTCCGCAATTATGAAGCCTGCTACGACATCCGTCGCCACAACCCTATGTGGGTAGCCTATCCTTGTCATGAAATCTATTGGGAAGGCGGCTACACCCGTCCGAGGCCTGATCCTTGGAGGCCTGACCCGTCTTTCAGCGAAAGTGAGCAGTCGATCATATACGCAAGCGACTGGAACAACTGGCCGTGGACAGCGACGAACGGAAAGCCAAGCGACAAGCATTATTACTGGTCACCACTGCCTTCAAAGAATACAGTCGGCAAAGGACACATGATGCGCTCGGCTGAAAGAGGCTGCGGAAACTCCAGCAAACTGTTTGACCTCAACACTCAGACCTTCTATCCTACCAACATTGCTCCTGAACGGTATCTGAATGAGACCGAAACAGACTCCCATTGGTCAATGGTGGAATACATCCTGCCTAACGAGTGGAGATGCAGCGACACGCTTTACGTGGTCGTCGGATGCTATTACGGTGATGACACATGGGTTCTGAAAGATGCCTGCAACTGGGGAGAAACCAGTTCGAAATCAAAGGATTGCCTTATGCCGACCGCCCGCTACAAACTCGTCATGAGGACAAAAAGCGGTTCGACAGGAAAGCCGATCTGGGAATGCGCCGCAGATGAAGTGATGGCGATTGGGTTCTGGTTCCCACAGAGTTTCACAGGAGAAAAACTCAATTCGCTTCCACCGCTTGCAGACTACATCTACTCGGTTTCTGAAATCGAGAAAATGATCGGCGGAGAATTCGATTTCTTCCCTCTGGCACCGGAAGGAGTCAAGAACAGCTGCAACATCAGCGACTGGCCAGGCCTTTCATCCATCGCAGGCAAACCGTCCGGCAAGGGATAGTAAGTTAATTACGACAATATAGAAGACACTGTGACGGGTGACTCTTTCCTCAACTTGAGGCAGGACCATCCGTCACGTGTTTTATGCCCCTCGAGCCGCAGCCCGTATTTTCCGGTTTCTTCCAATATGTCCTCCACGTCATCCTCATAGAAGCCGCTGAGCAGCAGCAATCCGTTCTGTTTCAATGACTTTACATAAGTGCGCAAGTCCATCAGGATAATATTGCGGTGGATATTGGCAAGGAGAACATTGTACTTTCCGGCCTGAAGAAGCGAAGCGTCTCCGCAATAGGTCTCCACCTTACGCCCTACCCTGTTCAGCCTTGCATTGTCATAAGCCGAGCGCGCAGCGACAGCATCTATGTCAATGCCGAAAACTCTCGAAGCCCCCATCTTGGCAGCCAGAATCGCGAGCAGGGCAGTGCCGCAACCCATATCCATAACAACATTGTCGCGGATTTCACCGGCTTCTTCCAGCATCGTCTCCATCATCATATAGGTGGTTTCGTGGTGGCCGGTGCCGAACGCCATCTCAGGGCGGAGACGGATATTATACCTCGTCCGCGGAGAAGTCCTGTCATCGGCCTGCTTTATGGTTACCTTGCCATCCACGACAATCGGCTGAAAAGCATTCTCCCACTGCGCATTCCAATTATGGAACGGCACTGGAGCAGCCTCAAACGAGGTTTTGAACGGCAGACCGGAAAGCACAGCCTTCAATGCGAACCTGTCGAACTGCGGCTTCTGGATATAACATTTCACATCACTTTCGCCTATCACGAAAGAGTCATAAGGCAGGTCCGAAAGCATCGCTTCCAGAATCTCCGCATTCTCTTCAGAAAAAGGGTCAATGCTGACCTTTACCTCTATGTAATCGCTACTGTCCATTTTCATTGTCCTCCACCGGCAAGACTGCCGCCTCACTATTTTTAGCCTGACGTTTCTGTTCACGTTTTTTGCGGCGGGCCGCCTTCCTGTCCTCGCGGGTTGCATTGTCCTGGACAAACTGCTGCTTCTGGGACTCCCCTTCCTCCTCCTGCACGACAGGAATCAGGCTAAGTGAATCCATACGCGCATTCAATGCAGAGTCCACAGGGGTGTCATAGGCCGTCTGGAGCGAATCCAGCATTTTCCTGTGTCCGCCGTCCAGTGAATCCAACTTGGCATCAGGGTTGAAGCCCATGGCGACTTTCTGCGAGTCAATGGCTGTGCGCATCTGAACATTCTGCTTGACAGCCAGATCAACACCTTTCGTAAAGATATTGTGAATGGAGCTGACAAGGTTCATCTGCAGCGTGTCTATCTGTGCAGTGAATACCGGCACCTTGGTATTCTTGTACTGGGCCTTGCCTATACGATACTTCCAGTTGTCGAAGTTACCGAAAATGTTTATTCCGAAGCGGAACGGAATCGGCGACTTGAGCACTGAAACGTGATACTTGAACGATTGGTCGAAGTTCTGCTGTCCGCTCATTGCCAATGTGTAACGGTCGATCTTCAAAACAAACGGGAACACCTCCAGCTTGTTGTCGCTGATAAGACCGCTGACTGACATGTCGGACACCTTGCCCATCTTCTTGTTCTTGAACATCAGCAGTTTGGCGAGCTTCCTGAACTCAGGGCTCTCTTCCAGGACCACATCCCTGCCGCTGATTTTCATGATTCCGTTCATTGACTTGGTAACGAAATTCATATTGGTATCCAAGTCCGTGGTAGCCGCCATTTCACAGTCGAGCATTCCCTTGAACGAAGTGAGCATAGGCATTATCGAATCCACCGCCGGGAACAGCTGGACCACCTTGTCCGCCGTGATGTCAGAAAGATTCAAGTCGAAACCGGCCTTGATGTCCTGCTTGCTCTTGGTGGAATAGAAACCTTCGAAGAAGATATCTCCCATATTGGAGGTGGCCAATGTATTGGTCAGCTGGATACAACGCTCTTTCATCGTCATGTCCGCAGCAAGCCAGGTCACATTCAGATCAGAGTAGTTCACCTCATTGGCCTGGAGCGAGATGTTCGCTATCAGGTTCGCCGGAACCACCACGAGAGCATAGGCACTGTCCTGGACCGTTTCGTGGGCCTGTGAAACCTTGGCCAGATATGTGGCATCATCCTCTGAAGAGACATTGACAATGGACTCCGGAGTGAACTTGGTGCCGGCCGTGTATGCGGTAAGCAGTTCATTGGCATCAATCTTCTGCGACGTCAGTTTCAGGTCCAGTTTCAGCGGACCCCGGCCGAGCAATGCCCTGCGCAGACCGCTCAGGACGCCGTTTGCCGAGATATCAGACGCTCCAGGCCTGAATGTGAAGTTGTCCAGATGGACAGCATCATTGGTAACCGTTCCCCTCACATCCTCGATGACGTTCTTCAACGGGAAATATGGAGTGATCACCATACCTTTGCTGATATTGAGACTTCCGGCCAGATTCCACTCCTTCAGATACTTGGCCATCGTCTCATTGAGAGTTTTGTCAATGTCCTTCTTCCGGAAATCCGCCTCCTTGATGAAATCCGGCACCGGACGTCCTGCCATCCTCGCCCTTATCATCTTGACAAACAGCGAATCGCGAGGCGTTCCCGGATAAACCCTCTGCAACGAATCCAGGAAATGATGTCTGCGCTGGTTGCTTTCATACGCAGTCATCACCGCCGAGGCAGAGAATTTGGCATCCTTGAAACCGTATCTGTTCACGCCTTCACGGGCGAATATCCTCGAATTGGAACTTGACACTGACAATCTCGGCTCCAGCTTGTCCCCTCTGACTTTATGTGAGAAATTGAAAGTATTAGTCGAGCCAAGGATGCCGGCAAACAGGGAATCCGTACCATTGAACAGAAGCTTCTTCATGGAGACCGTTCCCACCAGCGGGTGCTTATCCCCTTCCAGTTCGCCTGAATTTATCCGTGCTGCATTCTGGGCCTCGGCATTGACACCGGTGACATTCACCTTAATATCCTTGCCGCATGTTGCGGACAGCGAGTCCACCTTGGCCGTAATCGCCAGAACCTCAGTACCTTTCGGGATACTGCTGTCCACCTTGTTCTTTATGGTGGAGATGGCGATTTCAGGGCCGCCTATCCATGCATCCAGGGTGTCCGCCTGAGATTTCACCACAATATTCCTGCTTCTGACATAGCCGTCAAGACGCGCCTTGTAGAAATTGTACATGTTCAGCTGCGACATCCTGATCTTACCGGTAAGCACTCCGTCCAAATCTCCGGAGACGCTGTAGCCCAAGGAATCCGGCACGAACGCCATCATCTCATCGAGCGACGCATAAACGATTCCCTCAATGTCCATAAGAGGGTCATCCCCCGCAAGGTCGGACACCGTTCCGGACACATCGAGATCGACACCGCCGAAGTTCAGACAGACATTGTCAATGTTGACATCCAGTTTCCCGACATTGTCCGTGGCTGCATTGATGTCCGCGGCTACTGTTCCGGAAGGGATTCCCGGATAATCCACAGCGGCTTTCGGAAGCACCAGTTCAGCTATCAGCTCAGGCAATGTGTTCCTGGCAGGGTTCCAATATCCGTCGCAGAGCGCCGTAAACGTGACTTTCGCATCCGTCTTGAGCTGCTCGGCTTCAGGGAAGAAATTCTTTCCGAAATAGTCAATCAGTTCCGAAACGCGGCAGTCATTGATGGATGCCTCAGCCCTTACATAGGTGCTGTCCCCATAGTATGCAACATCGCCCATTCCCTTGACATTCACCGTAGCCAGGGAAACCTCGAAGTCACGCCATGAGACCTTGGCCGCCTCATCCGATTTAGGGAAACTGATGTCACCTTTGACTGACAGCGGAAGCATCACACGGCCATATTCGCTCATTCCGAGGAATGTCTTGGCGGTAGCGTCCACGCTCATGACCTTGTCCTTCTCATGAATATAGAAATGATCCATTGCCACAGCCAATGTATCGGCCGGCAATCTTCCGGACACGAAGAGGCTGTCCGCCTTGAGGCCCAGCCGGTTGGCTGATGTCGAGACATTGGTCAGTTTGCCGTCGAACTTGAGCTGCTTGAGGAAAACCGCCGCATAAATGGTGTCGGCACAGTCAGTATAGACTATCTTCGGCCGTCCTGTCATATTGATCTTGTTCACGACTATCGGGGGCAATGAAGTGGCTGTAGTGTCGCTTTCCGCTTCCTCGTCCACTACCGCCTGCACTTTCAGGACATTCCAGTTCGCATCTTCACCGCCATAGTAATGCGCGAAGAAATGCGGTTTGTCCATGCTGACCTCGCGGATATGGATTCTTCCGAACAACGCCTTCAAGTAATTGACTGACAATGTGGTCTTGCGGATAGACGCCAATGTGTCAGCAGATTCCGCCCTGCCCGCATGGCGAAGGATTCCGTCAATGCCGACCGAGTCGTAACGTGCATACCTGTCGTGAGGGTATGTGACCACCACATTCTCCACATCGAGCTGAAGGTTCGGGAAACTTTTCAGCATGGACGCGCTGATTTTCCCTATGTGCACATCGGCGTCCACATATTCCGGAATATATTTCTCCACCATTTTTGTCAAGAACGAAGAATTCAGCAGAAACTGCAATACCACGAGCAGCGCCGCCCATATTCCGACCACTGTGGCCACTGTAATTTTAAGCCAGCGGAACCACTTGCTTTTCAATGACTTATTTCCTTTCACTCTATCCATATCCATTTATTGCCAGAAGTACTTTCATCCTATTTCACAAAACTTACAAATATAGTGAAAGCTGAGAGAAAAGGAAAATGATATTATCCGCCGGTAGGCGGGAAATGAAAAAAGCCGGCTGGAAAACAGATTTCCAACCGGCGTATATCATTTTCAGATATATTAACTGTACAAGGCAGGTTTACTGCTCGTCCTCAAGCTGCAGATGCTGTACGTAGATAGCCTTCTGAAGCTGCTCTCTCTTCCTGACAGATGGTTTCACGAAGTTCTTTCTGGCACGAAGCTCGCGGATAGCACCTGTTTTTTCGAATTTCCTCTTGAATCTCTTGAGAGCTCTCTCGATGTTCTCACCTTCCTTAAGCGGTACAATAATCATATCTGAATCACCTCCTTTTTTTTAATAAATTCCTAAAACCGAATGAGTTACGTGTATCCATCCTGAATTAGCGGGTGCAAAGTTACAACAATTATCCGGATTTCCGACAATCATTGACCGATTTTTTCCTGAAAAATTTTCATTCCGTCAGTGGCCTTGGCCATGATATGCTGGATCCTGCTGTCACGGACATTGACCTGACCCGGGTCGATCAGATAAATCGGCGTGTCGAGCGACGCGTAGCGGTACAGTCCCGCTGCAGGATAGACACTCAGCGACGTACCGACAATCAGAAGGATGTCAGCGTCGGACACTATGTCGATGGCCCTTTCGATTTTAGGCACCGGCTCACCAAACCAGACGATGTGAGGACGCAGCTGGTGGCCGTTCGGGGCCTTGTCGCCAAGATGCACCTCCGAGTAACCGATATCGAAGACAGTCTTCTCCGAAAATCCGTCTTCTTCATTGCAACAGTTCTCCGGCCTTACTTTCGTCAATTCCCCATGAAGATGGAGGACATTGGAACTGCCCGCCCTCTCATGAAGATTATCCACATTCTGCGTAATCACATTGACATTGAAATTATCCTGAAGCGAAGCGATGGCACGGTGTGCGTCATTGGGTCTTACCCCTTCGAGCTCATGCCTCCTTATATTATAGAAGTCGAGCATCAGGCCCGGATTCTTGTACCAGCCCTCGATGGACGCGACTTGCTGCGGGTCGTAATTGTCCCACAGACCGCCATTGTCACGGAACGTGCTGATTCCGCTCTCGGCGCTCACACCGGCGCCAGTCAAAACTACAAGCTTTTTCATTTTTCCTCCTAAAAAACAATACTGATTGTCAGTGCTTTGTAAGCACCAGCTATTCTGTTTTATAATCAGAGACATCTGTTTCTTCATTTGCAGAAGCCTCATTCCCTTTATGCTCTCTAAGTTCCCGTTCCACCATATCTAAACGTTTTCTTAAATCTTCAACAGATGGAAGCTTATCAATAATCTTAATTCCTTCATAAGTAGCTACACCCATAGGATTCTGTATGCTGTCAAATGCCCATTCCACTTTCGTTTGGTCTTTTGACTTACAGAGCAAAAGGCCAATGGTAGGATTGTCTTCAGGTTGGCGAAGCAACTTGTTACATGCTGTCACATAAAAATTCAGTTTTCCTGCAAACTCAGGCTTGAAATCCACCACTTTCAATTCAATGACGACATAGCAGCGAAGACGAATATGATAGAACAGCAAATCAGGGAAGTAACCTTCGTTGCCAACCACGAGTTCAGGCTGCCGTCCGACGAACGTGAAGCCACTTCCAAGCTCAAGCAAAAAACGAGTAATGTCTTTCGCTATCGCAGACTCCAAATCATGCTCGTCATAGCCTTTTTCCAATGTAAGGAAATCCAAGCGATAAGGATCCTTTAGAACATTTATCGCAAGTTGACTTTGTTGTGCAGACAATTGGGTCGAAAAATTAGTCATGGCATTGCCATACTTGCTGAAGTCATCAGCCTCTATAACGTCTTCCAATTCACGTTTACTGAGTCCTTCGCCTATTATGCGTGCTATATAATAGAATGCTTCTTTAATGGATTTACATTTAGACGTGATGACTATATGATGTTTCCACGGCACGATTCCAAATATTGGCAGCATACCATTGTCTTCTAAAATATCAGATATCTTGCCGGGCGATACAATTTCTGCACCTAATTGGTGCAATTTTATAGGATTCTGATTTTCAGACTCTTGCAATTTTGCACCTAACTGGTGCAAAATTCGTTTATGTTCATCATCCGCCATATAAAACTCATACCATTCCTTCATGTAATAAAGGTTTCTCACAGAGAATCCTTTCACGTCAGGGTATGCTGCTTTAAGGTCAAGGCTCAATTGATTTACCGCGCCAGAGCCCCATCTCGACTCCGCCCTTTTCTGTACGATGTCACGCCCTAAAAGCCAGTTGAATTCCAATGCTCCATAATTGCTTTGCATCACTACACGATTGCGGATAGCTTGATAGCGACTTTTTATCTCTTTCAGCCATTCCACATAATCGTTGTCTCCATGAAAGTTTTTGGATGTGACAAAATATGATTTGCTGTTATCTGTCATATTGTTTCTTTATTATGCCTTAATTTTATTTGGAAGTCAGAAATACTATTATTCCCAAAATGACAAAAAAGGCAACATTTACGATTAAACTATACTTCAATTTATTTTCAACATTGTTTAAAGAATTTTTAAACGTCTTTGTTGAATTGGAAAGTTCCTGTATTGAAGAATTTGCCGAATCAACAATCACCTTTCGATCTTTATCGAAAGCTGCAACTTTCTGATTGTAATCGGTTCCAATAGCTGTAACAAGTTCTTTGACTTTTGTTGTCAAGTTTCCGAGTTGAGTCACATATTCGGATATTGAATTATGTAATCCATCATATGAATTCACAGTCCTTTCCACTTGCTTTCGAGCCGAGTCGATATTTTTAAGACCTTGCTCCAACTCCTTTAGGGAGTCATTGATTCTTTGGTCAATCATATTTCTGTATATTTATTTTTGATGTTACTAATCTCTTTTGCATGTTCTTCCAATTGTATTGCCAACTGAATTTTGTTTATGTACTTTTTATCTTTTAAAGCTGCATGTTTAACAAGAAGTTGCGTAAACTCCTCTATTAGGGCTGACTTACCTTTATTCAAATATTGCGCATATACAACTTTATAATCATTGTAGAGTTCATCCTCTAGCATTTCATTTGTCTCCTGTCCAAGATATAGGATGCAGAATACATTGAGAAGGTTTAATACGGGATTCATTTCTGCAATGGCACGGCGAATCAATCGAACTGCACCTTGAAGATGCTTTATGTTGTCCATTTGTGAATCATTGTTTACAATTTCCGAATCTACAACCCTCATGTATTTTCTCACAAGATCAAAACTTGTAATCTCATCTTCAGAATGGACATCGTGACTTGTGTCATCTTTCAATGAGAATGATACATCTTGTCGTAATATAGAATCGTATGTAACAAAACCCTCACGTGCATATTTAGAATTGAAATAATAATAAATGAAGTCTTTGAGTTCCTCATTTGTTTCCTTCCAATCCTTTTTTGAACTAATGGCCATATTGCAGAACTGTTCCATATCAAGGATTCCTCTCGCCCTCTTATCGGCAATACTTTTATAAACAAAAGATGTAAGGTGCTTCAAGCAAGCCATAATAACCCCTTCAGTATTGGCAAGCGCCTTTACCTCTGCCATCATGCTTTCTACTCTCTCGGAGGAATAGTATTTGCGATAGTATAGTCTGAGATGCTCATAATATTCTGATTCATCTTGGCAGATAGTCGTGATACGGAAAGTTTGTTTTGAATAGTCTTCTGTAAAATCATCAATCAGACCTATAACGCACATCCTATAAATAGCTTTCTGTATAGCATCTTTATAAGTGGCGGAACCATAGTCATGAATATAACTATATCCACGACAATTTTTCAGGTTCTTGGCATTTCGCGTGTCAAATACAGGCATATTCCTAGCCGAAAGATACTGGTTATATTCATCAAGGACCTGTTCGTTTTCTTCATAAGATATATAATAAGTTAATATTTGTCCTTCTCCATATCGCTTTATAAACTTGACGACACCTTGAGAATCTGCAATACGTGGCGTATCTACGTCATAAAACTCCTCATTACTAATTTTCACTTTTAGATTATTCATAAGCAGTTCCATCACGTACAATTCAAACTCTTCACCAAGAAAGTTGCTATCGTAGAAGAACTTATTATTTATGTAATCCGCAGAAAAATCTTGCCATTTATCGGTCTTTACATTTTTTACCCAAAATTTCTTCGGAGAATACATGATTGTGGCTAATGCCATTTTCTTATCACGCCCGGCACGTCCTGCTTCCTGCACAAAAGACTCCAAAGAGCCAGGGTAGTTCAAGTGAAATGTCATTCGCACGTTAGGCTTGTCTATACCCATTCCAAAAGCTTTTGTAGCAACCATCATGCAGGTTTTGCCTTTGAGAAATGCATCTTGACAATAAGTGTCATCACCTCCTTTATATGTAGATATGCTCTTTAGACCACGATTACGGAGAGTTGCTCCTACTGTTGGGACACTAAGATTTGTTTTACCTGATGCTCGTGGACAAAAAACGACACCAGCAGTGTTGGTATTTGTGCGGTTATACCACTCTTTTTCCACATCAACACTAAGGTTCGCCTTGAGTATTTTATCAATAATAACAGAATCCATCAAATTCTCCCGTTCAACAAATCGTTCTTTGATGTATTTTACCGCACTATTATCTTGTATATCGACTATTTTTTGAGTAGCCTCGTTTATTACTTCAAGTAGTTTCTTTTCCTTTATGTCTCCGACATCCCATGGTTTATTTGCATCTTTTGCGTCAACCTCAATTACGTTGTATTGAAGTTCAAGACGATTTGTATTCTCATATCTTACGGTTGCGTCTTCTTCTAAAGCATAAGCATTGACGCCTGACAATTCGCGTTGTACGTCAGCGAGGACGTCAAACGAAGCTGTTGCAGTAAGGCCAAATAGTGAAATGTGGTTATCATTTCCTGCTACCTCTTTTGGCAGAACATAGTTAAACAAGTTTCTGCCAAGATGAAGATAAGCAAGTCGAAAATCATGTCCCCATTCTGAGACGCAATGCACCTCGTCTATTACGCCATAAGCGAAATAGACACCAGATTCCCGCATAGAACGCAAAACCTCTCGGAATCTGTGAATACTTAAACGTTCTGGTGACAGGAACATTATCTGCACTTGTGAACCCGTCAATGCAAGTTCGCGTCTCTTTCTTTCTTCAAAAACTCTATTTATGTCTCCGTTGATATATGATATGCAGTCTATGCCAATATTTAACAAGCCATCATATTGGTCTTTCATCAACCCCTTTAATGGGTCCACAACAAGTGTAACCGCAGGTTGCAACATAGCTGCAAGTTGATAAGTCAAAGACTTACCACCTCCTGTCGGGAGCAAACCAATCACACTCTTTAGCTGGAGAGCCCTGTTTAGTATTGGTAATTGTCCTGGTCTGAAATCTTCTTTTCTAAAGATGAGGTTTAAGAAATACCTAAGTCTTGAGCAATTGCCTTCAATTTTGTGATATATTCCTCGACCGTCTTTTTCAACAAATGGCTTATAGTTAATACGCTCTGTCGTATAAAGAATTCGATCTTCATACACTCTTTCCGATGAACGCGCAATGAAATAGCAATCATTCGAGGCATTAAATTTAGAGAAAGTAACCTCTTGTGCATCACATATCTGATCTATTGAAATATCAATAACTGCATCGTATTTCGTTTCCGACGAAGCATCGTATTTGACACATACTGACAATTTTGGCAATACCATATCATCATAGTCTTTAGTCATAGCTATGAGATTATGGTAAGCTTCTGAAAAATCCTCTATAGAAATCTTTGCAACAGAAGTGTTTTCCTCTATTATAAGGATTGTCCATTCCGGTTTGTTTATATCAAGTCGTTCGGAAATTATTGCCTCAATAAATGTCTTCTGAATACGTGCAATGGCTTTAAGACTCTTTGCTTTTTGAGTGTCGGACATATCAGATACATAATCCAGCACTTTTTTACTTGCCAATGTAGGGCAACCTCTTGAAATGAGATTGCTCATTAACGCATAGACTGGACACATTTTTTTGTGAGCAGTCATATCGAAAGGAGCTAATATCTCAAAAGCACTCTCTTCAAGGGACGATTTTATTATCGTGTCTGTAAATGATGCGAAATACTGAATAGGTGCAAAATATTTGTACTTATGCAGAATCTCAGACGTATGCGAAAGACAATAACTGAAACTATTAATCAAGCAGCCATATGCTTTTCGATTAGGATGGCGACCGAAATTTGTGTCTCTAAAGTCTGTAAAGATATGAATACTTTTTTCTACAAAATAGTTGCGAAAAGAATAAATTCGGCTTTCATTACAATTTGCAGGACCAATACAAATCACAATATGCTTTTGACCTGAAGATGTTATCATTTTTGAAACACCCTTCAAGCTCACTGTTTCGATGTCAAGGATGTTGGAAAATATGTGGATAGCTGTTGGTTGTCCCACACTTATGGAAGTGATGCAATGGCTATTGTCTCCATTATCCGAAGGTAAATATTCCGAGACAGCAATTAAATCGGCATGATAAGTGTCCAATGCTATTTTTACATGAAGGACCGCTCTATCTCTTGCGACATCAGAAGGCTCTTCAAGAACAATTTTATGGAGATTCCCGAGCATATTATGTTGGCGGAGTTCTTCGATTACAGCCATTGTCCCTATTCCTTGCCCACAGCCCCAATCGTATATTTCAATGCCATCAGTTAAATCCGAATAAGGAAACTCCTTTTCATCCAACGCTCGCATAAGTTTATGACGATGCATTGGTCCATATGCAGACATATAGGCACAACACTGCTCGTCCGTCTCTAATACAGCAGTGCCACGCCCCAACGTGCGTCCTTGGCCGTCCATGTATTTCCATGGTTCTAATTTATACGGATCAGGTACATACTTGTTAGAGACCTTAATAATATCATTGATTGTCAGATTGCCAATTCTATGAATATCATCAATATAACTCATTTTCCAGTAATTGTTTCACTCCAAGGATTTTCTTTATGATATTTATAGTTCATTGCTGCGGCTTGCTTACTTGCATTTGCATAGCAATATTCGCAACCATGCACACAAGTGTTGTATTCACCTATATCCTTGCTTTTTATACAGCCACAAAACACTCGTTGTCCTTTGTCCTTGTTGTCTCCATGAAGTGCATACATTCCGTTAGAAAGTATGATAGCTCCATCTGGTAAAGCCTCAGTTTCGCCAAAAAGACTTGGTTGAGGAATTTGGAAAAAATGGACTTTCAGATAATCCATTAATATTTTGTCATCATAGGCTAACTTAATAATGAGATCATCATCAATACAAAGATTCTTTTTAACTCCAAATTTTGTAAGATCTATTTTTTCTCCACACGTTGCCAAGTCATAGCCCCATTTCTTGTTTAATAAAGATAAACGCTGGGCAAATTCTCGCATTTGTTCTTCTTGCCAATCTATGCAATTAATATTGGCTTTTTGGAGGTTTAATTGCACCTTGCGATAAGAGAGTATATCGGCAAAACTAAACACGAGTTTCTCTGTATATCCAAGTAGTTGGTCTCCTATATTTTCAATCTTGTCAATCAATCTGGCAATATCCATATTGTCAGTTAGAACCAAAGGGTCAAAGCGCCAAATAACATGTCCTTTGCCTAGAGCATTAACAAGTTGTTTGAATGTTTCTATACGTTGTTTTAGTTGTGGCACATTCTTTTCCAACCCTTCTTCTTCATAATCATTTAAGGTGTATTGGATATAACACCCTATTTTACGTTGTTTGAGGATTGGCAGATAACGCAACAAAGGCTTGGGATTTTTCGACCAAAAAACGATAAACCGCGTGTCCTTGTAAGACACATAACTTTTCACCCCATTAAAAGGGTTCGTCCATGCGGAATAACCTGCCTTATCAAGGCGATAAAAGAACCAGTCCGCATAAAAAGCTGGAATATCAGTACTACGACTTGCAGAAACAAGAATCGGAACTTGCATATCTACAAGTTCCCCATTCTCGAGTGGAAGTTTTTGTTTTGCCCATGTTGCCATAACTTCTATCTATATATTTTATTTAAAATATAATCTTTCAAA
>ENA-ORNF01000244-ORNF01000244.1-human-gut-metagenome-genome-assembly--contig:-NODE-244-length-56236-cov-13.028604_pt1 | contig 56236 bp, 43 predicted proteins | sample MGYA00242110_ERZ509012 | MGnify/ENA primary metagenome ERZ509012 (study PRJEB26280, sample SAMEA2338714) | human gut metagenome | biome: human gut; feature: human-associated habitat; material: faeces... | reverse complement strand
TGAGTTTGTCAAAATCTATTTTATAATCAGCAAATTAAGTAATGCGTCAGCCCTGATGACGGTCGATGTGAGCGTTCGTATCGACCGATGTGAGCGCGCGTATCGGTCGAAGTAAGACGACTTTAGTAAGAGAGGGTATGACTTGATCAATTAAAAGAATTTAGTCTCTTCGCCAGTAATGTCAGAAAGAAGCAAGTTTGCCAAACGGCTTGTGCCCAAGCGGAACAATTCGTTGTTGAGCCATTCTTTGCCTAACACCTCTTTTACGATAGTATAATAAGTCAGTGCATCTTCTACTGTGTTGATGCCACCAGCGGGCTTAAATCCAACCTTACGGCCTGTTTCGAGGAAGTATTCTTTAATAGCCTGACACATTACGTAAGCAGCCTCCGGCGTAGCGGCAGGTTTCTCTTTTCCTGTAGAAGTCTTAATGAAATCGGCTCCCGAATACATTGATAGGATAGAGGCCTTCTTGATGTTTTCGGCAGTAGCCAAAGCACCGGTTTCCAAGATAACTTTCAGGTGCTTTTCGCCACACACGTCTTTCAGTTCTTCTATCTCGTCGCACATACCTTCGTAGTCGCCGCTCAAGAATTTGCCTACAGAAATAACGATGTCAATTTCGTCTGCTCCCGCATGAAGTGCCAAGCTTGTTTCGGCTACTTTCACTTCTATGAAAGTCTGCGATGACGGGAATCCGCCCGATACACATGCTATGTTTACATTGTCGGCTTCGAGTGTATCGTTTACTATTTCTGCCATATTAGGATAAACGCAGATAGCAGCCACGTTATCCAAATCAGGATATTTATCAACGAAATCGTTTACGCGTTGAGTAAACTGCATTACGCTCGGTTCGCTGTCGGTACACTTCAAAGTAGTGAGGTCGATGCAGTGGAACAAGAATTTCTTCACTTCCTTGGTGTTGTTCTCTTCCAAGTGTTTTTCTATAAGCTTAGCTGTTGCAGCAGCTACTTCATCATCTTTCAGAGCAGTGTTATATTTGCTCAGAGCCTCATTGTACTTGTTGTGGTTATTATTGGCAACGGTGCCTAATTCTTCTTCGTTATACATCATGTGATTTATAATTTAGGGTTATTTTTATGTCTGTTCTTATCTCTCTCCGTCTTCTTCTGGAGGTTCTTTTCGAATGCCTCCGTAAGGTTGGTTCCTGTTTGGTTGGCAATGCAAAGCAATACCCATAATACGTCGGCCATCTCATCTGCCAGGTTATCTTTCTCTCCGGCTTTGAACGATTGGTCTCCGTATCGGCGTGCCATTACGCGTGCCATTTCGCCCACTTCTTCTGTGAGCACAACCATATTGGTTAGCTCGCTGAAATAGCGAACCCCGTATGTTTTGATCCATTCGTCGACTGTTTTTTGTGCTTCTTCTATGGTCATGGCTTCAATTATTGAATCGTTTTTACGCGGCGTTTTATTCCTTGTTTTTAGTATCCATGCAGATGGTAACCGGTCCGTCGTTTAGAAGCTCCACTTTCATGTCCGCTCCAAATTCGCCAGTACCTACCTGCTTTCCGATGGCGATGCTCATCTCGTTGCAGAAATACTCATAAAGAGGTACTGCGTGAGCATGACCGGCTGCGCGGATGTACGATGGGCGATTGCCCTTCTTGGTTGAGGCCATCAGTGTGAATTGACTTACCACGAGTACATCTCCATTTATATCAATAACCGATTTGTTCATCGTTCCGTTTTCATCGTCGAAAACTCTTAGACCTGCTATCTTTTTGCAAAGCCAGTTGGCATCCTCTTCCGTATCGGCTTCTTCTATTCCCACCAAGACCAAGAAGCCTTGCTGTATGGCCGATTTGCAGACACCTTCAATTGTAACAGAAGCGTGCTTTACACGCTGTATCACTACTCTCATGATTTTATCTTTTTTACAAATATACGTATTTATTCCTTTTCTTTCGGTCTCACGCCAAATATTTACCCGGTGGTTTATCCCAGCGATTCCTTAACGCTTTTCGCTGCGTTTTCGCCTACTACTTCTGCTAGTTCCTCCAAGCTTGCTTTCTTGATTCTTGCCACACTCTTGAACGCTTTCAGCAGAGCTGTCTTTCGTTTTTCTCCTATGCCTTTCACGTTGTCGAGTGCCGATGCGATTTGCGATTTGCTTCGCTTGTCGCGATGGAATGTAATGGCGAATCGGTGCACTTCATCCTGTATGTTTTCAAGTAGATGAAATAGGAGTGTGCCTTGCTTTATTCCGATGGTCATGGGCGGGAATCCGAATAACACTTCCGATGTGCGGTGGCGGTTGTCTTTTGCCAATCCGGCGATAGGGATGTTAAGATGCAACTCGTCTTCTATTACCTGACGCACAACCTCCATTTGTCCCTTTCCGCCATCCGTAAGAATAAGGTCGGGCAACTCTCCTTGCTCTTCTATTATGCGCGAATATCTGCGTCGCACCACCTCTTGCATTGAAGCGTAATCGTCGGGGCCAACTACGGTTTTTATGATATACTTGCGATAGTCCTTTTTACTTGGCTTGGCTTTCTTGAACACTACGCACGCCGCTACTGCATCGCTGCCTTGAATGTTTGAGTTATCGAAACACTCTATATGGATAGGCATCTTTTCCATGTGTAGTTGCTCTTGAATCTCTTTTAAAAGTCGCACGCTTCTTTGTTCCGGATTCAGCTTTTCCGCTTGTTTCAGTCGGTCTACCTTATATTGTTTTACGTTCAGAATAGACAACTCAAGCAGATGCTTCTTGTCGCCTCGTTGCGGAATGGTGAATGTAACTCCGTCCATTTCCATATCGAGTTCGAACGGAACGATAATCTCTTTCGAGCGACTTTTATATCGCTCTCTCATCTCTATGATGCCAAGCTGAAGCAACTCCTCTTTGGTCTCATCCATGCGCATCTTATACTCGAAAGTGAACGCCTGGTTTATGCATCCGTTGGTAATGTGCAGATAGTTTATGTACGCAGTACTCTCGTCCGTCTCGATAGAAAACACATCGATGTTATGAAGTACCGAACTCACCACTTCGCTCTTTGAACGGTAGGTTTCTATAAGCTCGTATTTCTCTTTCACCTTTTGCGCCTCTTCGAACTTCATATCTGCTGCCAAACTCATCATTTCGTTCATTAATGCCTCACTGATGATTTGAGTATTCCCCTTCAGAATCTCCTTTATTTGGGCGATGTTCTGCATATATTCCTCGTGCGATTGCATGGCGATACACGGAGCCTTGCAGTTCTTGATATGATACTCCAAGCAAACGTTGAACTTGCCGTTTCGGATGTTTTCCGGAGTAAGAGCAAGATTGCACGTGCGCAGCGGATACAGTTTCTTGATCAACTCTAACACCGCCATCATAGACGGGACGTGACTGTACGGACCGTAGTAAGTAGAGCCGTTTCTTACTATCTTTCTCGTCTTGAAAACCCGTGGAAAATACTCGTTGGTTACGCAGATGGAAGGGTAGCTCTTGTCGTCTTTCAAGAGCACGTTATACCTCGGCTTGTATTTCTTGATAAGGTTGTTCTCAAGTAGCAACGCATCCTCTTCGGTGTTCACCACTATGTAACGTATGTCGGCAATCTTCGATACCAAGATGCGGGTCTTGGCAGATTGATGCTCTTTCGAGAAATAAGAATATACGCGTCTCTTCAGGTTCTTCGCTTTGCCTACATATATAATAGTTCCCTCCTTATTCAAGTACTGATAAATTCCTGGACCCGTAGGTAAGTTCAATACAATTCCGCGTAGGTATTCGTTTGCGTTCAGCTCTTCCATTTCTGTTTTGTTTGCTTAGCTTTGTTACTACAATAAACGGATTGAATAAGCCAATCTGATTGCAGCTTTTTCAATCCGTCTAGACTCCATCTTCGTCGCACGTCAGGCTAAAGAACGATGGATGTTGATTCAATTATAAAGGCAATAATGTAGTTACCTCAACATCGTTGGTGAAGGTGTTTCTACCGTTCAATCCTTTCAGTTCGATGACGAAGTTTACGAAGATATTCTTAGCTCCGCACTTCTTGACCAAACGGTATGCGGCAGCCATTGTGCCACCTGTAGCAAGCAGATCGTCGTGCAGCAGCACCACGTCGTTTTCGTCTATCGCATCCTTGTGGATTTGGATAGTGTCTGTGCCGTACTCCTTGGCATAAGTTTCTTCTATTGTCTCAGCCGGAAGCTTGCCCGGCTTTCTTGCCATCACGAAACCGGCACCCAAACGTGCGGCTAAAGCTCCACCAAGGATGAAGCCTCTCGACTCTATTCCCACTACTTTGGTGATGCCTTTGTCCTTATACATTTCGTATAATTCGTCTATGATGCTCTGTAAGCACTCTTGGTTTTTGAACAAGGTTGTTACATCATAAAACAAGATGCCAGGCTTCGGGAAATCGGGTATTTCGCGAAGGTTTTTCTTTAAAGTCTCTTTATTCATTTTCAGTATGTTGTGGTTGTTTCTTAAACTTGTTGTTTCACGTGGAACACGCACCGGTTATCGTCCTAACAAGACTAGCAGCACGTTGATATCGCTTGGCGATACTCCTGGTATGCGGCTCGCTTGTGCCAGAGTTTCGGGGTTTATCTTCTCAAGCTTCTGGCGTGCCTCGGTCGATAGGGAGTTAAGGCTTGCGTAGTCGAACTTGCCCTTTATCTTGATGCTCTCCAAGCGGTGTATCTTGTCGGCAATGGTGCGTTCTCGGTCGATGTATCCTTGGTACTTTATCAGCACTTCGGCAGCTTCTATTATCTCATCTTTGCGTGGGTCGGTTATCTTGTCTAATTCTTCTTTAAGAGCCGACACGTGCGGAGCGATGTTTTCTATCGACACCTGAGGTCTTGCCAAGATGTCTACCAACTTGCATCCGTGAACCAGCCTTGATGTTCCTAAATTCTCAAGCGCATCGTTTATTTTGTCTGGCTTGATGGAGTATCCTTTTGCGAAGTCGATGATATGTCTTACAGCTTCGCGTTTGCTTAGAAGCATGTTGTATCTGTCTTGCTTTACCAACCCCAATTTATATGCTCGTTCTGTGAGTCGCATATCGGCATCGTCTTGTCTTAACAGGATGCGATACTCTGCGCGCGAGGTAAACATACGGTAAGGTTCGTCTACGCCTTTTGTTACCAAGTCGTCTATCAGTACGCCTATGTAAGCTTCGTCTCTACCTAAGATAAACGGTTCTCCTCCGTGGCAATTTATGTGGGCGTTGATACCTGCTATGATTCCTTGTCCTCCGGCTTCTTCGTATCCGGTAGTACCGTTTACTTGTCCCGCGAAGAACAGGTTCTTTACTACCTTCGACTCTAACGAATGCTTCAATTGAGTAGGGTCGAAGAAATCGTATTCTATGGCGTAGCCTGGGCGGTATGACACAATATTCTTGAAGCACGGAATCTTTTTAAGTGCGGCGAATTGTATCTCCATCGGGAGCGATGAAGAGAATCCGTTCAAGTATAATTCGTTTGTTGTTTCTCCTTCGGGTTCCAGGAACAACTGGTGTTGTGGCTTGTCGGGGAAGGTAACAATCTTAGTCTCGATGCTGGGGCAGTAACGAGGGCCGATGCTTTGGATCTGTCCGTTGAACAACGGCGAGTCTGCCAGTCCGCTACGCAATACTTCGTGCACTTCTTCGTTGGTATAGCAAGTCCAGCACTGCAGTTGTTTCAGTTGTCGCGGCTCGCTCATGAAAGAGAAGCGATGGAAGTCGTTTTCTCCGTCTTGAGTATCCATTAGACTGAAGTCAACGCTTCGCGCGTCTATGCGGACGGGAGTACCTGTTTTCATTCTTCCCGCAGTTATTCCGTGACGAGTAATAGACTCTGTGAGGTTATACGATGCCGGTTCGGCACAACGTCCGCCTGCAAGCATTTTATGTCCGATATGCATCAGTCCGTTCAAGAATGTTCCGGCTGTTAGAATTACGCATTTTGCGTAGAAGGTAACTCCCCAGCACGTAGTGACGCCGGTTACTTCGCCGTTTTCTACCAACAGTTCTTCTACCGTATCTTGCCATATATGCAGGTTGGGGATGTTCTCTAATATTTCGCGCCAAGCCCAGATGAATTTGCCACGGTCGCATTGTGCGCGAGGACTCCACATGGCAGGACCTTTAGAGCGATTCAGCATTCTAAACTGGATAGCCGTGCGGTCTGTTACCAAACCCATGTATCCGCCTAACGCGTCGATTTCGCGAACTATCTGTCCTTTTGCGATACCGCCTACTGCCGGGTTGCAACTCATCTGGCCAATCTTGTTCATGTCCATCGTGATGAGACACGTCTTCGATCCCAAGTTGGCGGCAGCAGCAGCAGCTTCACATCCGGCGTGTCCGGCACCAATTACAATAACGTCGTATTTAAAGTTCATTGATTATGTATTTGTTTTTGCAAAGTTATTGAAAATCTTTCAGCATGTCTAATGCCTTGTTTTCTGCAGCCTCCATGATTTCGCGTTCTCCGGGACCTTTGTCGTTGATGCCGCACAGGTGCAATATGCCATGTATGATGACACGGTGCAACTCGGTGTCGTAAGCAGCGTCGAACTGTTCGGCGTTAGTGCGAACGGTGTCAAGGCTGATGAAGAGATCGCCCGAAAGACGATTGCCTTCGCAGTAGTCGAAGGTTATGATATCTGTGTAATAGTCGTGCTGAAGGAACTGTCGGTTCACCTCCAATATCTTCTCGTCCGAGCAGAATATATAGGCTATTTCTCCGACCTTCTTTCCGTATGTTTCGGCCACCGCCTTTATCCATGCGTTGGTTTCTCTCTTTTTGATGTTGGGCATTTCAACCCCTTCTGTCTGATAAGTAATCATATCAATGTATATCGATTAAAAGAATAAATAGCAAATCAGTATGGCGGCTATAATACCTACTAAATCGGCCAGCAGTCCGCATTGTACCGCATGGCGTGTGCGTGATACTCCCACGCTTCCGAAGTATACAGCCAATATATAGAACGTAGTATCTGTTGAGCCTTGGAAGATACAAGCCAGTCGTCCCACGAACGAGTCGGCTCCGTATGTATTCATGGCGTCAACCATCATGCCTCTGGCTCCGCTTCCGCTGAGCGGCTTCATCAGTGCGGTAGGCAGTGCCCCTACAAAGTCGCTGTTGATGCCGCACGCATTAAGTAGTGATGCGAATCCTTGTATAATGTAATCCATACATCCCGAAGTGCGGAACACACCGATGGCTACCAATATAGCAACCAAATACGGGATGATGCGTACTGCTGTAGAAAAACCTTCTTTCGCACCTTCAACGAAAGCATCGTATACGTTTATTTTTTTTCTTACTCCAGCCAATAGAAATCCGATAATGATAACAAACAACAGCACGTTGGCGGTGGTTGTGGAATAAGCGTTTATCAATTCCTTGTCCATTGTGCGGAACAGCCAGATGATACCGGCTATAAAAACACTGGCTCCGCCAAGCGTAAGCATTATGGTTCGGTTCAGTAAATTTATTCGCTGATAAAGGCTCACGCTTATGATTCCAGCCAAAGTGGAGAAGAACGTAGCCAACAATATCGGCACGAATACATCGGTAGGCTGTGCGGCTCCCATCTGTGCGCGATACACCATGATGCTGATGGGGATAATGGTAAGTCCCGATGTGTTAAGCACCAAAAACATAATCATCGGGTTGCTGGCTGTATCTTTTTTGGTGTTCAGCTCCTGCAAACCTTCCATCGCTTTTAGTCCTAAAGGAGTAGCTGCATTATCCAATCCAAGCATGTTTGCCGCTAAGTTCATGAATATGCTTCCGGTTACGGGATGTCCTTTAGGTATATCTGGAAACAGTTTGCAGAATAAAGGGCTAAGTGCTTTCGACAGCATGTTTATCACGCCGCCTTTTTCGCCTATGCGCATAATTCCCATCCACAACGCCAATACTCCGGTCAGTCCTAACGATATTTTGAATGCTGCTTTCGACGAATCGAATGTAGAGTTTATTATCTCCGGAAATACTGACATGTCTCCCCAGAAAATCAGTCGGGCAGTTGCAACCACAAAGGCGCAAATAAAAAAAGCGATCCAGATATAGTTTAGAACCATAAGAAAGAGCTTGTTTGTTTATTTAATATCTTTACCCCGACAAAAATACTTATTTAATCTGAAAACTGTAACTTTGTTTATATGAAATCATTCAGAATGAGGTATATTCGATATTGTCTACTTGGCTTATTGCTGACAAGTGTTTTTATGTTCCGTTTTATTGGCGGATGGGGCGAATGGTATGCTTGCCATTTATATCCGGCATTGTCGTTCGTGCTGTCTGGAGCGGCTTCTGTTGCTCCGTTCTCCGTGTGCGAGGTAGTAGTAATTCTTTTCGTTTTGTTCCTGATAGGCTATCCGTTTTGTGCGCGGAAGAAATCTCGTAAAAGTGCTAAGGCTATTCTCCGGGCAGAACTGGAATGTGTGCTTTGGCTGTACGTTTGGTTTTATTGGTCATGGGGGATGAACTACTTTCGTAGCGACTTCTTTCAGCGGGCGCATGTAGAGCGTGTGGAATATAATGAAGATGCCTTCCGAAGTTTTCTTTCTGAGTATGCCGATAGCTTGAACGCTTCTTACTGTTCTGCCGATACGGAGTTAAACCGTAGGCAGCTTGAAGATTCTATCAAGCAGTCTTTCCGCTCCGTTCCGTCATACTTTGGCTTGTCGTATCCTCGTTCGTTTCAGCACCCCAAGCGTTCGTTGGTTAATCCACTTTATTCTAAAGTCGGCGTGTTGGGTTATATGGGACCCTTCTTTTGCGAGAGCCATTTGAACCATCAACTCTTTCCGTTGCAATACCCGTTTGTCTATGCCCACGAGCTTTCTCATCTGTTGGGAGTATCTGCCGAGGCCGAAGCTAACTATTGGGCGTTTAAGATGTGCGTCCGTTCTTCAAGTCAGTTTGTCCGTTACAGCGGATATTCGGGATTGTTGCCTTATGTGTTGTCTAATGCCTACGCTTTGCTCTCTCCCGAAGATTGCGATAAGTGGGTTGCCACACTTCGTCCCGAAGTTGTTGCCGATTTCTCTGCTCAGCGAAAGTTTTGGAGAGAAGAGTATAGTCCGCTTCTTGGCAGCATACAAGACAAACTTTATACTCTCTACTTGAAAGGGAACAAAATTTCGTCGGGGCAGAAAAATTATGCGGAGGTAGTAGGACTTTTGCTTGCTACTTCAAGTCATGATAAAAAATAGCCCGATTTGAGCTTTCGAGGTTCTAAAATTCCGGGTAAGTGGGCGGGTCGCTCTTTAATTTTCAATTCTCGTGGTGTTTTGAGTTTTGCAAAACGATGTTTGTTCTGTGAAAAATATGTCTATTTGCAATTAAAAACGTATTATTCCCTTGTCTGATGTGTGGCAAATCCCTTTTATTTTGTTTGTTTTGTCGTTTTGAAACGTCTGCTCTGTTGTGCTAATCTAGAATTGTCTGTCGTGAAAAAGCAGATATTATCCTGCAACTCCTCTCAAACACTGTAAACATCCGTTTTCGGAGGCAAAGTCAATAAAAATAAAGTCACATTCAGCGCTTTAAATAAAAAACCGTATCTTTACAACTTGAAATTTCAATAAGTAACAACGAACAGATGGCCATCATTATTAAGAAAGTAAGCTCGAAGAAAGAGCTCAAGACATTTATTCGCTTCAATTATGAGCTGTATAAAGGCAATCCTTATTCCGTACCCGATTTGTACGACGATATGCTGAACACATTCAGCTCTAAGAAAAATGCAGCGTTCGAATTCTGTGAAGCCGAATATTTTCTCGCTTATAAAGAAAATAAAGTTGTGGGAAGAGTTGCCGCTATCATCAACAATCGCGCTAACCAGACTTGGGACAAGAAAGAAGTGCGTTTTGGATGGATAGACTTTATCGACGACGAAGAAGTGCCGTCGGCTTTGCTCAAGGCGGTAGAAGACTGGGGAAAACAGAAAGGTATGGATACCATAACCGGTCCGTTAGGATTTACCGATATGGATGCCGAAGGTATGTTGATAGAAGGTTTCGACCAACTGGGTACCATGGCTACCATTTACAACTACCCGTATTATCCGCAGCACATGGAGAAGTTGGGCTTCGAAAAAGATGCCGACTGGGTAGAGTTTAAGCTCTATGTGCCCGATCAGTTGCCCGAAAAATTTGTACGTATTTCAGAGATTATCCTTCAGAAGTATAAACTCAAAATCAAAAAACTCACACGTAAGGAGATAAAAGAAAAGCATTACGGACAGAAGATTTTCGACCTTATCAACGAAGCTTATGCACCGCTGTACGGCTTCTCTAAGATGACACAAGGACAGATTGACCAGTATGTAAATACATACCTTCCGTTACTCGACCTCCGCATGGTGTCTATAGTAGAGACCGAAGACGGAGAGTTGGTAGCTGCCGGCATTTCTATGGCATCGCTCTCTAAAGCATTGCAGAAAGCCAAAGGACGTATATTGCCGTTCGGATGGTTCTATTTGCTTAAAGCCTTGTTCATAAAACGCCCCAAAGTACTCGATTTGCTGTTGGTAGGCGTGAAGCCCGAATACCAGAGCAAGGGCGTAAACGCACTGCTGTTTTACGACTTGGTTCCTACCTTTAAGAAGATGGGATTCGTATACGGCGAGAGCAACCCCGAATTAGAAGAAAACAAGAAAGTACAAGCTCAATGGAGCGCATTCGAAAGCGTACAGCATAAACGTCGTCGTGCGTTCAAAAAAGCGATATTATAAAACACATCTTGAATGGAAGAAGTAGATATAAATAAGCCTGCCGAAGCTTTCGTATCGTATACAGAAGAGAATATCCGTCATCTGAGCGATATGGAGCACGTGCGTGTGCGTCCGGGTATGTACATTGGCCGCTTGGGAGATGGTTCTCAGGCGGAAGACGGAATTTATGTGCTTCTGAAAGAAGTGATAGACAATTCCATCGATGAATTTAAAATGGGAGTCGGTAAGCGTATCGACATTACCATAGAAGATAATCTGCGTGTCTCGGTGCGCGACTATGGCCGTGGTATTCCCTTGGGTAGTTTGGTAGATGCTGTATCGATGCTTAACACCGGAGGTAAGTATGATACCAAGGCATTTAAGAAGAGCGTGGGTCTGAACGGTGTGGGTGCCAAGGCTGTCAATGCCTTGAGCTCTCGTTTCGTAGCCCGAAGCGTGAGAGACGGTCAGATGCGCGAAGCGGTATTCGAGCGCGGTCAGCTTATCTCAGACAATACATCGTCTACCGAAGAAGAAAACGGAACTTACATCTTCTTCGAGCCCGACAATACGCTGTTCTTAAATTACCATTTCCGTCCGGAATATATAGAGACCATGCTTCGTAATTACACCTATTTAAATACGGGGCTTGCCATCTATTACAACGGACACCGCATCATCAGTCGTAACGGTCTAGAAGACTTGCTAAACGATAATATGACGGGCACGGCTCTTTATCCCATCGTTCATCTTACGGGCGAGGATATAGAGATAGCCTTTACGCATACCTCACAGTATGGCGAAGAGTATTATTCGTTTGTAAACGGACAGCATACCACACAAGGCGGTACTCATCAGAGTGCGTTTAAGGAGCATATTGCACGCACTATCAAGGAGTTCTATGGCAAGAACATGGAGTTCCAGGATATCCGAAACGGATTGGTGGCAGCTATTGCTATTAACGTAATAGAGCCTACCTTCGAGAGCCAGACAAAGATTAAATTAGGCTCGCTCACCATGGCGCCAGAGAAAGATTCAGACGGCAATCCTTACCCCTTGTCGGGAGTTAGCGTAAACAAGTTTGTAGGCGATTTCGTTAAAGAGAATGTCGATAACTATCTGCATAAGCATCCCGATGTATCGGAGGTGATGCTGCAAAAGATACAAGAGTCTGAGAAGGAGCGTAAGGCGATAGCCGGGGTGACTAAGATTGCCCGAGAACGTGCCAAGAAAGCCAACCTGCATAACCCTAAGTTGCGCGACTGCCGTGTGCACCTCAATGATGTGAAAGGCGGAAAGAAAGACGATGATAACGATCCGCGTCTTGAAAGTTCCATCTTCATCACCGAGGGAGATTCGGCGAGCGGTTCTATCACCAAAAGTCGCGATGTAAATACCCAGGCAGTGTTTAGCTTGCGCGGTAAGCCCATCAACTCATTCGGTCTGACAAAGAAAGCGGTATACGATAACGTAGAATTCAATCTGCTGCAGGCTGCGCTTAACATAGAAGACGGTCTTGACGGATTGCGTTATAATAAGGTGATAGTAGCTACCGATGCCGATGTAGACGGTATGCACATCCGCCTTCTTATGATTACCTTCTTCTTGCAGTTCTTCCCCGATTTGATAAAGAAAGGCCATGTATTTATCCTTCAGACCCCGTTGTTCCGTGTCCGTAACCGTAAGAAAGGAGTTTATGAAACCATCTATTGCTATACCGACGAAGAACGTCTGGCTGCCATAGAGAAGCTTTCTCCTAATCCGGAAATTACACGATTCAAAGGTCTGGGAGAAATCTCGCCCGATGAGTTCCGTAACTTCATCGGTAAAGACATGCGCCTGGAACAGGTTACATTAAGAAAAACCGATGCCGTAGAAGAACTGTTGAGCTTCTATATGGGAAAGAACACTATGGAACGTCAGAATTTTATCATCGATAATCTGGTGGTAGGAGAAGATATAGTAGATTGATACATAAGAATATATAAATGAAAAGAGCGATATTCCCAGGTACATTCGACCCGTTTACCATCGGACACTATTCGGTGGTAAAACGGGCGTTGACCTTTATGGATGAGATAATAATCGGTATTGGTATAAACGACAGTAAGCGTACGTGGTTTCCTACCGACAAGCGTGTAGAAATGGTTAAGAAACTGTATGCCGATGAGCCTCGCGTTAGGGTAGAGGCATACGATAACTTGACGGTCGATTTTGCCATTCAGCACGATGCCGGCTTCATTATCCGTGGCATCCGTACGGTACGCGATTTTGAGTACGAAGAAACCATAGCCGATATCAACAGAAAGTTGGCGGGTATAGAAACCATCCTTCTGTTTACCGAACCTGAGTTGACTTCTGTCAGCTCAACTATTGTGCGCGAATTGCTGCATTACGGTAAAGACGTTACTCCGTTTTTACCCGAAGGACTTGATATAAACATATAAAATATCTCAATTATACGATGATAAGAAAAAGCGTAATGGTAATTGTGAGCTGCCTTTGCCTCTTGGCGACTGCCGCTGCACAAAACAAGGTGCTTAATTCGCCTTCACGCAAGCTTCAGTTGGCGGAGTTTGCTATTTCTAATCTTTATGTAGATAAAGTAGACGAGAATAAAGTAGTAGAGAACGCCATAAAAGGAATGTTAGAGCAACTCGATCCTCATTCTACTTATTCCGATCCCAAAGAGGTGAAGAAACTTAACGAGCCTTTGCAAGGCAACTTCGACGGTATCGGAATTCAGTTTAATATGGCTACCGATACTTTGTTTGTTATACAGACTATCTCTGGCGGACCGTCGGAGAAGGCTGGTGTGTTGGCTGGCGACCGTATCATAGAGGTCGACGATACGCTGATAGCCGGAGTAAAGATGCCTACAGAAGATGTGATGAGTCGTCTGCGTGGCAAGCGAGGTACCAAGGTAACCGTTAAGGTGATGCGTCGTGGCTCTGCAGGACTTATTCCTATTACCATTAAGCGCGATAAGATACCCGTTTACAGCCTCGATGCCGCTTATATGATAAACAATAATACCGGCTATATCCGCATCAGTCGTTTTGCTGCCACTACCGGAAAAGAGTTTGCCGATGCACTGCATAAGTTGCAGGCTCAAGGCATGAAAGACTTGATTTTCGACCTTCAGGGCAACGGTGGCGGTTATCTTAATGCCGCTATCGATATCGCCAATCAGTTCCTTGCCAAGAAAGAGCTTATAGTGTACACCGAAGGACGACGAAACCCACGTACTGAATTCGCTGCCGAAGGCAATGGCGACTTCCGCGATGGCAGAGTGATAGTGCTGGTAGACGAGTTCTCGGCTTCGGCCAGTGAAATTGTAACAGGAGCGTTGCAAGACTGGGATCGTGCTATTGTAGTAGGACGACGCACCTTTGGAAAAGGCTTGGTTCAGCGCCCCATAGATTTGCCCGACGGCTCTATGATTCGTCTTACCGTAGCCCGTTATTATACTCCTTCGGGTCGCTGCATACAGAAGCCGTACGAAAGTATAGAACAGTATAATAAGGACCTGATAGACCGCTATAACCGTGGCGAAATGATTAGTGCCGACAGTATTCATTTTCCCGATTCGCTAAAGTCGAAAACCTTGAAACTGGGGCGTGTGGTTTATGGAGGCGGAGGCATCATGCCCGACTATTTTGTTCCGGTAGATACCACCATGATATCTAAATATTATCTCGATTTGCGCGATAAGGGAGCTATTGTACAGCTCAACCTGAAGTTGGTAGACCAGCATCGTAAGGACTGGATGAAGAAATATAAGACATTCGACCGCTTTAACCGTGAATTCCAGATTTCGCTAGCCATCCTTAAAGATCTGAGAGCACTCGGCGAAAAGCTTGGAGCCAAGTATAAGGAAGACGAGTACAAGGTATCTCTTCCACTTATCAAGACCCAAATGAAAGCCCTAATAGCCCGCGATTTGTGGGAGATGAGCGAATACTTCCAGGTTGTCAATGAGATGAACCACAGTGTTCAGAAAGCGGTAGAACTGCTCTCTGAACCAGGAATGAAATTTCCGCGTAGAGAATAACAATAAACACCTATATTATACTATGAAAGGGAAAGATATTGTCTGTTCTTTAGCAGCTTGCTTTATGTCATTAACAGCAAGTGCTTATCAGAAACCACAAGTTTGTACCCTCCATTCGGACTGGACGTTCTGTCAGGTGGGAGATACGCTTTGGAGCGATGCTAAGGTACCCGGAACCATCCATCAGGACCTTTTGAATCATAATAGAATACCTAATCCTTTTTATGGGATGAACGAGGAAGCCGTACAATGGGTGGAAAATGAGGACTGGATGTATCGCACATCGTTCGTCGTAACCGAAGAACAGCTGAATCGTGACGCTGCCGTTTTAGAGTTAGACGGACTCGATACGTATGCCGATGTCTTTCTGAACGGAGCTTTGATATTGCGCTCGGATAATATGTTTGTAGGACATAAGGTTCCCGTAAAATCAGTGCTTCGTAAAGGAGAGAACCGATTGCTTATACGCTTCCGCTCAGCGGTTAAAGAGGCTCTTCCACAGTGGGAGACCAATGGCTTTGATTATCCTGCCGATAACGACCATTCTTCTAAGCGAGTAAGCATCTATACCCGTAAGGCTCCTTACTCTTATGGATGGGACTGGGGAATACGTTTGGCTACGTGCGGCATCTGGCGACCGGTGCGCTTGGTCTTTTCGGATGTAGCAAGGATAGAAGATTATTATGTTCGTCAAGCGTCGGTATCGGCTTCTAAGGCAGATGTAGATAACCGCTTGGAGATAACAAATGTCACTTCTCAGCCTGTCTCGGCATTGCTCAAGGTGGCTTATCATTACTCTGCCAACGATACGAAAGAAGTTCAGAAACAGATAGAGTTACGCCCTGGCGAGAACACTGTTTCTCTGCCAGTAATGATAGACAATCCGCATTTATGGATGCCAAACGGTTGGGGAGAACCTTCATTGTATAAGTTCACCGCATCGGTATCGGTAGATGGGGTAGAGGTAGCTTCGCAAGAGCGACAAGTAGGATTGCGCTCCATCCGTGTAGTGATGGAAGACGATGAGCACGGCAAGTCGTTCTACTTCGAGGTAAACGGGTACCCGATGTTTGCCAAGGGAGCCAATTTCATCCCCGATGATGCCTTGCTTCCTAATGTTACTACAGAGCGTTACAAGCGTATTTTCGAAGACGTAAAGGCTGCCAATATGAACATGCTCCGTGTGTGGGGAGGCGGTATATACGAAGACGATAAGTTCTACGATGAGGCCGACCGCAACGGTATCTTGATATGGCAGGATTTTCTGTTCGCTTGTACCACTTACCCTCACGACCCTCTGTTCTTGAAACGTGTAGAGGCTGAGGCTGAATATAATATAAAACGTCTGCGCGGACATGCGTCGCTGGCCATGTGGTGTGGTAATAATGAGATTTACGAAGGAGTTCGCTACTGGGGATGGAAGAACAAATACACTGCCGAGGCTTTTGCCGAAATGAACCGTGGCTATGATGTATTGTTCCGTCAGTTGCTGCCCGATATGGTGAAGCGTTTCGATTCCGACCGTTTCTATATGCACGGCTCTCCTTACGAAGCCAATTGGGGTCGCCCGGAAAGTTGGAAGATAGCCGACAGTCATAACTGGGGTACATGGTACGGACGTAAACCGTTTGAGAGCTTCGACTCAGAGATTCCTCGCTTTATGAGTGAATATGGCTTCCAGGCGTTCCCCGAAATGAAAACGATACGCACATTCGCCGAAGAAAAGGACTTTGAACTAGAATCGCCGGTCATGAATGCGCATCAAAAGGCCACTATCGGTAATGCGCTTATCAAGCAGACCATGGGCTTATACTATAAAGTTCCTGCCAAGTTTGAAGATTTGGTTTACGTGGGATTGGTGCTTCAAGGTCAGGGTATGCGCCACGGCATAGAGGCTCATCGTCGTAATCGCCCGTACTGTATGGGAAGCCTATTCTGGCAGTTGAACGACAGTTGGCCCGTAGTGTCATGGTCCAGCATCGACTATTATGGCAACTGGAAAGCCATGCAGTATCAGTCGCAGCGTGCTTTTGCTCCCGTCTTGATTAATGCCATTAAAGAAGGCGACGATCTGTGCGTCTATCTTATTTCAGACGAACTGCAAGACAGAGACGACGTGCGCTTGACAGTAGAACTGATGGATTTCGACGGAAAATCGCATGGGAAATGGACTCATAGCGGCAAGCTTTCAGCCAATACCTCTATGCTCTTCCTTAAAAAGCGTGTAGACGAGTTTCTCAGTAAGCAAGATGCTGCAACCTCATTCTTGCGTTTCACGCTGAAAGCAAAGAACGGAGCGGCATTGGCGGATGAAGTATTTTATTTCGCTTATCCGAAAGATCAGAAACTTCCTGAGGCTCGTATAGAGACAAGCGTAAAAAGACGTGGAGAAGCCATCGAAATGACTTTAAAAGCCGATAAGTTGGCTCGCGACATATTCATCGAAGTGCCGGTACAGGGAGTCCGCTTCTCGGATAACTTCTTCGATCTTCTGCCCGGACAGCGTAAGAAGATTACCATTACTTCGCCCGAAGGCTATTCATTGAAGGGCTTCACCTTCACTTTACACCAGTTGGGTGGCGTAAAATAACCTGTTTGTATATCAAGCGGCTTCTTGCCAGTAAGTATAATGTAAGAAGCCGTTTGATACAAATGACCCTCTATTCTTGCGTAAAGAGGTAAGAAAAAGCACGGTAAATAGTTGATAAATTAAAAAAACGCATTACCTTTGCACACGAATCAGTAATTCGGTACCTTGGATGAGTGGCTTAGTCAGCGGTCTGCAAAACCGTGTACGGCGGTTCGAATCCGCCAGGTACCTCTCTGAGTGAAGGGTGTGTCAGTTTTGGCATACCCTTTTTTCTTTTACAGTCAAAAAAACAATGTTCTAAAATAACGAATATCCATGAAAATAGGAATTATCACCGCCATGTCTTCAGAGCAGAAGCAATTGGCAAATCAACTTGAAAATAAAACAGAACGTACAGAAGGTCCTTTCAGCTATATAGAAGGAACTATAAACAATAACGACGTGGTTTTGATGCAGTGTGGCATAGGTAAGGTTAACGCGGCTGCAGGAGCCGTAGAACTGATTCGTAACTTTACCCCCGACTGTGTGATTAGTACCGGCGTGGCAGGCGGAATAGATACTTGTCTTAAGGTGATGGACGTGGTAGCCAGCGCACAGATAGTATATCACGATGTATGGTGTGGCGAAGGCAACGCTTACGGACAGATTCAGGGACTTCCTACTTTCTTTAGCGGAAATGAAACGCTGTATAACTGTGCCATGTCGCTCGACACTGCTACTGCCATACACGGCGGATTGATTTGCAGCGGCGATAAGTTCATTACCGACAGAAGCGAGCTTGATGCCATAAAGAAGAACTTCCCCGACGGACTGGCAGTAGATATGGAATCGGGTGCCATTGCACAGGTTTGCTATCTGTATAAAGTGCCTTTCATCAGCTTCCGCATCATCAGCGATACTCCGGGAACCGAAAATCATTTCGACCAATACCTTAACTTCTGGGGCGAGATGGCCGACCGTTCATTCCACGTTACAGAAGCGTTTTTGAAATCATTACCAAGCAAATTATAATTCCGTATGAAGAAAATTCCGAGTTTTACAGTCGATCATCTTCGCCTGAAACGGGGTATCTACGTATCGCGTAAAGATATGGTAGGCGAAGAAGTTGTAACTACCTTCGATGTGCGTATGAAAGAACCAAACCGCGAGCCGTGTCTCGGTCCGTCGGCCATTCATACCATAGAGCATCTGGCGGCTACTTTCTTGCGTAACCATCCGGTATGGGCAGATAAAATCATTTATTGGGGTCCGATGGGATGTCTTACCGGCAACTACCTCATTGTGAAAGGCGACCTGCAGTCGGCCGATGTACTTGAGCTGATGAAAGAAACCTTCCGCTTTGTATCAGAGTTCGAAGGCGATGTTCCCGGAGCTTGCGCTAAAGACTGCGGCAACTATCTGATGATGAACTTGCCCATGGCGCGTTGGGAAGCAGCAAAGTACTTGCACGAAGTCTTAGAGTGCGCTACCGAAGAAAATCTGGTTTATCCGCAGTGATTTATAAGAAGGTGAGTCAAGACTCATAATCCATACTAAGGTGGGTTATAACTAAGATTATCTGTAGATAGCAAAGGTATACTATGAAGTGATTACCATTTGAAAATGGCGAAGGTTACCTTCGCCATTTTTTGTGATTATACTATTAATTAAATTCTAGATATAAAGAATACATCTCTTCATATTCATAATAATGGTACTGGCATACATTATTGAGATTCCACCCTGTATATCTTACTGATTCTGTTTGTGGATCTATTATTTCTTCTATGCATAACCAACATCCATCTTTTATTGTATAATTATCATAGTCAAAATACTTATCCCCTTTAATTATCCTAATTGTTTTAGGTTTGATTTGGTTTATTGTACTAATAAGAACCTCGACAGTGGTAGGGGGTGTTTCAATAACTTCGTCTTTGTCGCAGGATGAAAAAAGTAAAGTCAGAGACAATAAACCCAGAAGAATAAATCTGTTTGTTTTCATAGTATGAATTTTTTAAATTATCACATATAAAGATATAAAAAATTCCCCCCCCCCAAATAAATGATGCTATAATTAACATATTTTGCGACTATGTCGCTTTTATACAGCTACACAAAAAAAGAAGCCGTATCCTTTTGCAAGGAAGCGGCTTCTTTTTTGTTCGTTTGCAGCAAGTAACAGAATTACTTACGCAAGCCAAGTTCTTTAACGATGTTACGGTAACGTTCGATGTCACGGCTCTTCAAGTAGTCCAACAAAGAACGACGTTTACCTACCAACATTGTCAAAGCTCTTTCAGTGCTATAATCTTTTCTGTTGAGCTTAAGGTGCTCAGTCAGGTGAGAAATACGGTATGAAAACAATGCAATCTGAGCTTCAGGTGAGCCAGTATCAGTGTTAGACTTTCCGTACTTTTCAAAGATTTCTTGTTTTTTAGCTGCGTCTAAATACATAATTTTGACTGTTTTTAATATTAAATCTGAATTTCGGCTGCAAAGATAGACATTATCTTTTAGATGGCAATGCTTTTTCAGCAGAAAATCAGATTTTTACAAAATTTTTAGACCTCCTCAATATTACTCCATAAAACAGCCATCTAATAACAGAGGTTAATATAATTCGTAATTAAAAGAAAATTAGTAAATTTGCGCCCAAATATATAGGTATAGTATGCAAGATATTAGAAACATTGCCATTATTGCCCACGTAGACCACGGAAAGACTACATTGGTGGACAAAATGATGCTGGCGGGGCATTTGTTCCGCGACGACCAAACCAATGGTGAATTGGTGTTGGATAACAACGATTTGGAACGTGAAAGAGGTATAACAATCCTTTCTAAGAACGTTTCTATCAATTACAAAGGAACAAAGATCAACATCATCGACACTCCGGGACACGCTGACTTCGGTGGTGAGGTAGAGCGAGTATTGAATATGGCCGACGGTTGTATTCTGCTGGTTGATGCTTTTGAAGGTCCGATGCCTCAGACCCGTTTCGTTCTGCAGAAGGCTTTGCAGATTGGTTTGAAACCTATTGTTGTAGTTAACAAGGTAGATAAGCCCAACTGCCGTCCGGAAGAAGTTTACGAGATGGTATTCGATTTGATGTTCAGTCTGAACGCTACCGAAGACCAGCTTGATTTCCCTGTTCTTTACGGTTCTGCAAAGAATAACTGGATGGGAGAGGACTGGAAAACTCCTACCGACAGCCTTACTCCGCTGCTCGACGCTATCGTGAAATATATCCCTGCTCCGACTCAGCTCGAAGGTACTCCGCAGATGCTTATCACATCGCTCGACTATTCTTCGTACACCGGACGTATCGCCGTAGGACGCGTTCATCGCGGTACTATCAGCGAAGGTATGAACATCACTTTGGCTAAGCGCGACGGTTCATTGGTTAAATCGAAAGTTAAAGAAGTACATACATTCGAGGGACTGGGACGTAAGCGCGTTCAGTCTGTATCATCGGGTGATATCTGTGCGGTAATCGGTATTGATGGATTTGAAATCGGTGATACTATCTGCGATTTCGAAAATCCGGAACCGCTGCCTCCTATCGCTATTGATGAGCCTACCATGAGTATGCTCTTCACTATCAACGATTCTCCGTTCTTCGGTAAAGAAGGTAAGTTTGTGACTTCACGCCACATTCACGACCGCTTGATGAAGGAACTCGATAAGAACTTGGCTCTTCGTGTTCGTAAAACAGACAACGAAGATGGTAAGTGGATTGTATCAGGTCGTGGTGTGCTCCACTTGTCAGTGCTGATTGAAACCATGCGTCGTGAAGGATACGAACTTCAGGTTGGTCAGCCGCAGGTTATCTTCAAGGAGATAGACGGAGTGAAATGCGAACCGATAGAAGAGTTGACTATCAGTGTGCCCGAAGAATTCTCAAGTAAGATGATTGATATGGTTACACGCCGTAAGGGTGAAATGGTTTCTATGGAAACTCAGGGCGACCGTGTAAACATTGAATTCGATATGCCGTCGCGTGGTATCATCGGCTTGCGTACAAACGTTTTGACCGCATCGCAGGGTGAAGCTATCATGGCGCACCGTTTCAAAGAATATCAGCCTTATAAGGGCGATATCCCACGTCGTACCAACGGTTCTATGATTGCTATGGAGAGCGGTACCGCTTTTGCATACGCTATCGATAAGTTGCAAGACCGTGGTAAGTTCTTCATCTATCCGCAAGACGAGGTTTATGCCGGACAGGTAGTAGGTGAGCATGTTCATGAAAACGACTTGGTTATCAACGTAACAAAATCTAAGAAGCTTACCAACATGCGTGCTTCGGGTTCTGACGATAAGGCTCGTATCATTCCGCCGGTAATCTTCTCGCTCGAAGAGGCTCTTGAATACATCAAGGAAGATGAATACGTAGAAGTTACTCCTAAGAGTATGCGTATGCGTAAGGTAATCTTGGATGAATTGGAACGTAAGCGTGCTAATAAGAATGCTTAATTGATATTGGCAAACTGTTGGTTTGTCTGTTCATAAATATAAAATGGCGTATGGAAAAGGGTAGTGCCTTAATCCATGCGCCATTTTCTTTTTCAAGTAATCTATAGCAAGAATCAGAAAACCATTGCGATGATTCAATCGCATCATCGTATTCTTTCAATTGACTCATCGCATTGTGTCATTTGGTTTATCGAATTGTTTTTTCCTGACTTCGTCATTGCGTCACCCAAAATTAGGTGACGTAAAGATACAAAATATTGTTTATCAGTAAGTTATAAAATGCATGGTTTTTGAGTGACGAAGTCAGGAAAGGTTGTAAGGAGCTATTATCAAGAGAAAACCAATCGCCTTGTCTACTCGTTTCTTGTCAATTTGTCTGCTGTTTAGCAAGTTTCCAACTTGCTAAACTTAAATCCGTTATACTTACAAGTAGGTATTTTCAGCGGAATACCTATTTTTGAGTATGCTCTGAATTTGGCGGTTTTTCTTATAACTACTATTTTTACATTCGTGAAAAGAATCGTATTTGTGCAACCAATGTTGTGTTTATGCGGTTTATATATAGGTATATAAAGTTAAAGATATTATTGTATTATGATTATCGAAAATGTTCATGCAAGAGAAATCTTGGATTCTCGTGGCAATCCTACAGTAGAGGTTGAGGTATTATTAAAGTCTGGCGTGGTTGGCCGTGCATCAGTTCCGTCAGGTGCTTCAACTGGTGAGAATGAGGCACTGGAGCTTCGTGATGGCGACAAGAGCCGTTATTGTGGCAAGGGAGTATTAAAGGCTGTAGAGAATGTCAATAACGTGATTGCTCCGGCTTTGGTCGGATTCTCTGCCTTGGAGCAGCGTGCTATCGACTATAAGATGTTGGAGCTGGATGGCACTAAGACCAAGTCAAACTTAGGTGCCAATGCCATTCTTGGCGTATCGCTTGCTGTGGTTCATGCTGCTGCCGAGTATCTCCATATCCCGCTGTATCGCTACATCGGCGGTTGCAACACTTACACCCTTCCAGTTCCTATGATGAACATCATCAACGGTGGTGCTCACTCTGATGCTCCAATCGCTTTCCAGGAGTTTATGATCCGTCCTGTGGGTGCTCCTAATGAGAAGGAGGCAATCCGTATGGGTGCGGAGGTGTTCCATGCCTTGGCAAAGATCCTGAAGAGTCGCGGCCTTTCCACTGCTGTCGGCGACGAGGGCGGTTTCGCTCCTGCACTCAATGGCATTGAGGACGCCCTTGAGAGCATCTGCCAGGCAATCAAGGATGCCGGTTATGAGCCAGGAAAGGATGTGAAGATTGCCATGGACTGCGCTGCCAGCGAGTTTGCTGTTCAGGAGAATGGTGAGTGGTATTACGATTACCGCCAGCTGAAGGACGGCAAGAAGAAGGATCCTAACGGCAAGAAACTCACAGCTGCTGAGCAAATCAAGTTCTTGGAAGAACTGATTACCAAATATCCTATCGATTCCATCGAGGACGGTCTTGACGAGAACGATTGGGACAACTGGGTGAAGCTTACGGCTGCCATCGGTAACCGTTGCCAGTTGGTTGGTGACGACCTCTTTGTTACGAACGTGAAGTTCTTGGAGAAGGGCATCAAGATGGGCGCTGCTAACTCTATCCTTATCAAGGTGAACCAGATTGGCTCGCTTACAGAGACCTTGGATGCTATAGAGATGGCCCATCGTCATGGCTACACCACTGTCACGTCACACCGTTCAGGTGAAACAGAGGATACGACAATCGCCGATATCGCTGTGGCAACCAACTCTGGTCAGATCAAGACAGGTTCGATGAGCCGTACCGACCGTATGGCAAAGTACAACCAGCTTATCCGTATTGAGGAGCAGTTGGGAAAGAACGCTGCTTACGGTTATAAGAAACTGAAATAGAATAGATTAATAATTATAGAATAAGTCATAGTCCAATCGAGTAGGAGGAAAACGAAGCAGTTTTCTTCCTACTTTCGTTTTCCGACCTCTCACACCACCGTACGTGCGGTTCCGCATACGGCGGTTCCTATTTTGGATATCATTCGAGATACGCATCCATTAAAGTAGCATACCCTGCCCTACATAGATGCTCATTTGTTATAGCTCTATGCAGTATGTAGCTGTCTGCTATACGCCAATAGCCCTTGCGAGTATTACCCCATTCGTATGCTTGGTATTTATTAATACCACATTTAATGAGGTTTGCCACTTTTGTCTTGGATTTCTTCCAAGCTTTCCATATACACATGCGAATTCTACGCCTTAACCATTCATCAGTATCAAGTAAGAGACGTTTCATATTAGCAAGATGATAATAGCCGACCCATCCTCTTATGTATTCTTTCAGCTTTTGCTTTCTCTTGGCATATCCCCATCCATTGCTGCGACTTGTCAATTTCTGACTTCGTCATTGCGTCACCCAAAACAAGGGTACGCAAAGATACAAAATATTGTTTATCAATCAGTTATAAAATACGTATTTTTTGAGTGACGAAGTCAGGATGCGCCATTTTCTTTTTCAAGTAATCTATAGCAAGAATCAGAAAACCATTGCGATGATTCAATCGCATCATCGTATTCTTTCAATTGACTCATCGCATTGTGTCACTTGGTTCATCGAATTGTTTTTTTACTGCTCTACATCTAAACGTGAGGGCATAAAAAACTCCGCCGAGTTCTTTTATGAGCATCGGCGGAGTCTTTGATATTACTTCTGATTCTTAACCTTTTCCAGTTCGGCAGCCAATTTCTGTGCTATTTCCGGATGGTCTTTAATCACATTGTTTGTTTCATTAGGGTCAGACTCTAAGTTGTAGAGCTCACCTTTAGGATTGTTTCCGAGTTCCATCTTAGTCCAGAATTCGATAGCCGGCTTGTCTGACGGTTCAAGGTACTTCCAGTTGCCCGAAACAATGGCAAGCGTATTGTTAAGGTTCTGTTCTACGATGTACTCGCGGTCGGCCTGATCGCGTCCTAAAAGTGCCATTGGGCGAGCCTTACTGTCGGGTGCAGCACCCTTAGCCAAAGGCTGTTCCAGGATTTCTGCCAACGAAGCGTATACGTCAATCTGTGAGAACAATCCCTGCTGTTTGCCGGGAGCTACGGCTGCAGGCCAGCGAAGGATGAACGGAATGCGTGTTCCGGCTTCGTACAAGCTGTATTTACCTCCACGGTAGTCGAGCATAGGCTTGTGGCCGTTCAGCATTTCGAATGCGTGGTCTTCGTAACCGTCGTCTATAACCGGACCGTTATCGCTGGTGAAGATAAATATTGTGTTGTCGGCAATGCCAAGGCTGTCAAGCGTATTCATGATTTCGCCGATAGTCCAGTCGAGCTGCAAGATAACGTCGCCTCTGGTGCCCAGACCACTCTTTCCTGCAAAGCGCGGATGCGGTACGCGTGGCACGTGAACATCCTGTGTACCCATGTAGAGGAAGAACGGTTCGGAAGCCGATTTGACGATAAAGTCTTTAGCCTTGTTTGTAATTACGTCGGCTATTTCTTCGTCGTTCCACAAAGCCGATTTACCTCCGGTCATCCATCCGATACGAGGAATACCGTTGATAATGGTATTGTTATGGCCCTGGCTTGGTTTAAGCTTAACCAGTTCCGGATTCTCTTCTCCGGTAGGCCAGTCGCCCACTTTCTTATCGTAGCTTACGGTGATAGGGTCGTTAGGGTCCAGACCGTCTACGCGTCCGTTTTCAACGAATACACAAGGCACGCGGTCTACTGTAGCCGGAATGATATATTCATAATCGAATCCGATGCTCTGAGTGTTAGGCTTGATGAGGCCGTTGAAGTTTGTTCCTCCCTTAGGGCCTAAGCCAAGATGCCATTTACCGATAGCAGCTGTGGTATAGCCTGCGCTCTTGAACATATCGGCCATGGTAACACATGTAGTGTCGATAATCAGCTCAGAGTTACCCGGTGCGATTCCGGTGTTCTCTTTTCTCCAAGGATAGCTACCTGTAAGCAATCCGTAGCGTGCCGGAGTACTTGTAGCCGATGTAGAGTAAGCGTTGGTGAACTGCAATCCCTGTCCTGCCAGACGGTCGATGTTTGGAGTAGAGATTTTGGTAGCGCCGTAACAGCTCAAATCGCCTATACCCAAGTCGTCTGAATAGAGAAAAATAACATTCGGACGCTTAGTATCAACAGCTTGTTTCTGTTTGGCTTGTTTACAGCCTGTGGTTCCTGCAGCAGTAGCTACTGCACAAATCATGAGTAATGGATTATAAATCTTCATGAGGCTATTATTTTGTTAAATTGATATCTGTGGTAAGTCCGTCTTTGCAAGTAAACTTGATGACAGTCTGTTTCTTGTTGGCCGACAAGATAGTGCAGTTAGCAGGAAGCTGAGTTGCTTTCCATTCTCCCTTCAAGGTTACGCATACGTCGATAGGAAGTGATGCGTTGAACTTCCAAGGACGAGAGTAAATACTGCGTTCTATTCTCTTTCCGTTTTCGTCGAAAACATCGTCGCTCTTACCGCGATACAGTGCTATGTCGGGCTGGCATACAGAAAGGGTAATCATCTTTCCTTCTTCCTTAACCATAACCAAGCATGAAGTATCTGCTTTGGCTAGCAATCCTGCGGGGAGAGTTTCGTTCTTTTCGAACAATACGTACGAAGTAATGCCCATCTTATTATCTTTTACGATGTGAGCCTTAGTGTTGCACTGCAATACCTTATAGTCGGGTTTGCTTGCAAACGCCTTCATGCTGTTCTTATCGGTTTGCGGTATTACGGCATATTCGTAGCTTTCGCCCTTAGGAGCCTTGCCATGATTGAATGTCAATGAAACCCAGTCGCCATAAGTAACCTTTTCTGTTTCTTCATGACGTGATTCTTGCGGGAAGTTCTTCTCGAAAGTCAGCTTGTTAAGCATGTGCTTAGGAATGTAATATCCGGTCTGGAAGTTGTCTACCCATGCAGTAGAGCCAATGTTCTGTCCGTTCCAGTATTCTTTATCCTTATCGTTCTTCATGCAGAGCTGGAATACAGTAGTTTCTGTAGCGTAGTCAGAGTTGATATTCTCGATGTCAGAACCCAAGCATACAACCTTGCCACCCAAGAAGTGGTACGACTTACGTGCTCTCATGCTGCCGTTGTACTTATCGTGCTCGTGCAACTTCATACCGAAGTTACCGTTTTCGTGATTCTGTGTCAAGCCACCGGCAAACGCTTCGTCAGAGTAAAGCATTTCTTCTACTCCAGAGAATGCGTCAACATTCAAGATGTGAGCGTGAAGCTGGTCTACAGGCAAATGTATAGCTGTAGTTCCCGGTATTCTTCCCCAGTCGAATCCATCGCCCTGCCATCCGCTGGTAGTAGGAGTGACAGTAGTTCCTTTAGGCGCAGTCATAATCTGCAAGCTGCCGTGAGCCAAGTAGCGTCCGTACAAGTTACATCCCAAGTAGTGCTCTGCAGCCCATAAGTAGCGGTTATGTCCGTGTGCTACAGCGCTCCAGTTGCTTCTTCTCTGTACAGATACACAGCCATAGTTTATGGCGATATTACCTTGAGGGTCGGCTTCGGGTTTGAATCCTTGCTTTTCAAGCTGTTTGCGTATGCGGTTTTCTCTTGGTCCGGCCGATGCAGGCATATATTCTTCGGGTTTCTCTCCATTGTTTGCGGCAGCCAATCGCAGGTAAGCCGATGCCATTTCAGCGTCGATAGCTTCCTTACCGTCGGGTGTACCTGCCAACGCCATTTGTGCGTAGTGCAAAGGAATAAGGCGACCCTTGCCGTCGGGGTGACGACCAGACATTGCCAATGGGAAGTAAAGAGTATTGCAGTAGAATCTCATGGCCAACAGTGAGTTCTTCACGGTTTTATGAGCCAATTCTGATACGCCGAACTGAGTTCCGCTAAGCAGATAAATCATATTGGTAGCTCCATCCAATCCGCCTACAGCGTATGCTGGATAGTTGTTACAGTGATGGAATGCACCACCGTCTACCTTGAACGAGCCTTGCAAACCGTTAGCCGGACGGCATCCCCAGTCAATCCAACGCTGGAAAGAACGGAGGTATCTCATCTTTTCGGGGGTATCTTCCATAATCAGGATACTTGCAATTCTACCTGTAGTCTGAGTGTTGAACGAGTCCATATCGATACCGTTTTCTGTCGGCTTGCGATATATTTCGTTTGTGATGGCATACCACAGCATAGCCTGTTCTGCCTCGCTAAGTTTACCAGCCTGGCGAAGTACGTCTTTCATCAGGAAGTATGAAGTATAGAAACCTCTGAAGCTATATCCGTAGTGAGTGAAGTTACCCAAGCAGCTACCAGCGGCTATACCTTGGTCGGTAGCATGTTCGTACATTTTCAGGAACATATCCTTCATCTCAGCCTTAATCTCAGGAGCGTCTGTCTGATTATAAGCTATAGCGATACGGTTCATCAAGTCGAAGTAAGCCTTCAACTCATTTCCCTGCTTGTTAATCATGTCTTTGCTCCAATTAGGGATGATACGTTCAAATTTCTCGGCAGCGCGTGCAAAGAAGATAGGCACACCGCTTATTTCACCCTTTTCATTATAAGTAATCTGATAGAAAGCGAATTTCTTACGGATGCTTGCAAGGGTCTTTTCGGTTACCTTTCCAGGATTGAAGATGATTGATTTGAATCGTTCTTCCAACTTGCGGACATCGGCTTTTTCTGCTTCGGTTACCGGAGTAAGAGGCATATCCGACTTAATCTGTGAGTGCAGATAAACCACCAGCCAGTGATTGCGGTTGGCGCTGTTTACGAACGGTACCTGTCTGTCGGCAGTTTGATGACGATGGTCGGTCTTTACAGAAGGAATCATCAAGTCGATGCAGATCTGTCCTTCAGATGACTTAGGAGCGGTGAAGCGAACTTCGTCCATGCCTTCCTGAGGAGTACCCTGCATATCGCGTTCAAAGCATACCCAAGCGGCACGCCATCCGGTAAACGCTGTACGCAGATTAAAGTGGCAGCATTCTTTTCCTTCTTTATAGAAGCCTACGCGGATACTGTCGTTTATAGCTTTGGTATTATAGAACCATCCTGTGAAAGTAGACAGATAAAGGTCTTTGCCAGTAGGGTCTTTCTTCTGGAACATCACGTCTTTCTTAAGCGAGATTGTTTCTCCAGGTTTAAAAGTCCATTGCATTGACTGTTTTCCGTCTTTATAGTGCGCAGTATTTATTGCCAATCCGGCACCTTTCCAGTTGTCGGGCACTTTATTTTCTTCGAATGAAATGACACGGGTGTCTTTTACTACGGGGATTTGGCCTCCAGCCTTAGGAGCCACGAGAGTAAAAGCACATGCGATAGGTAGTATAAAACGTCTCATGGTATTAAATTTGATTTTTTATTCAGTGCAAAAATATTAATATAGATGCACTGTACCATACGTGTTTTATTCATATAAAGTGCAAAATCGTACAATTACTCTTCCTCGTCTGTTGAGGTATCTGCTTTACCCTTTCTGTATTCCATAGGGGTAACGTCGTAGGCTTTTTTAAATAATTTGCTGAAGTAGCGCGACGAGCTGAATCCCGTTTGTTCTGATATGGCTATGATATTCAGTTCGGGATTTGATTTCAGCATGTGAGCGGCTTTCTTCAGTCGTAAGGTGATGAAGAAATCGTTAGGTGTCTGTCCTGTTATGGCCTTGATCTTAGAATATATGCGAGTTCGTGAAATGAACATTTTCTGCGCCAACTTGTCGATGGTGAAGTCTGTATCTTCAAGATGCTTTTCGAAAATGTCAATCACTTCGTCAAGGAACTGCTTGTCTAACGGGTTGGTAGCCAATACCGGAATCTGTGCCGCCGGTTGCTTGCTGAAGTACTCTTGCAGCATGATGCGCGAGTTAACCAGGTTGTTGCATCGAGAAATAAGTATGCGCGAGTTGAACGGCTTGGTAATATAGTCGTCGGCTCCTATGCGCAGTCCCTCCAAGTTCTGCTCTATCTCGGTACGTGCGGTAAGCAGCACCACCGGAATGTGGCATGTATCGATGTTGCTCTTCAGCTGCTTGGTCAACTCAATGCCCGACATGCGTGGCATGAGCACATCGCTCAATACAATCTGAGGCATGTGTTCATTTATTACTTCTAACGCTTTCACTCCGTCTTCGGCCGTAAAGGTGTCGTAAATGGGACTGAATAATTCGGTAAGCATATTACGTATCGATTCGTTATCTTCTACAATAAGTATAGACGGGCGTTGTCCGTTTTTGCTTACCGGTTCGTTCAATTCTGGTATTTCTTCCGCTATATCTTCTTTTGTATCTATAGGCGTAATGATGTTTTGTTCTTGCTGCTTTTCTGCCGATACGGTAGCTATCTCTTCGGTAGAGTAGGCTGTTGTTCCCATAGGCAACTTAACTATGAACTTGGTGCCTTTACCTTCGGAGCTCTCTACTTCTATAGTTCCGTGGTGCAGTTCTACTATACCCTTTGTTAAGGCAAGTCCGATACCTGTACCTGCGTTCACTTCCGATTCGTTTGATGCCTGATAGAAGCGGTTGAATATCTTTCCTATTTCGGCTGCTGGTATTCCTATGCCGTCATCTTCTACAGAGAAGCACGCCATGCCTTCTTCCTGATATGCCGATAACACGATACGTCCCTCCTTAGAGCAATGCTTTATGGCGTTAGACAGCAAGTTGTTTATCACCTTCTGCATCTGGGTAGCGTCGAACCATACTTCTATATCCTCTTGCTGTCTGTCGAACTCTATCTTTATCTTTTTAGACTGAGCGTAAGCCAAGAACAGAAGATATGTTTCGTTAAGGAACTGTATGATATTATACTGCTGCACCTTAATCTTCATCATGCCCTGCTCCTGCTTTCTGAAGTCGAGAAGCTCGCTGATAAGTCCTTTCAGCTGAATGCTGCTCTTGTAAGCAGTAAGTATTTTAGAGAATATAGCAGGCGTGATTTGCGGTTGTTTCAGAATATTCTCCAGCTGTCCGATGATAAGCGTAAGCGGAGTTCTGAACTCGTGCGAAATGCTTGTAAAGAAGCGAAGTTTCGACTGGTTCAGGTTCTCTATGTCTTGCAGATGCTTCTGTTCGTATCTGAGTGATTCTCTCAGTTTTACACGCATCTTATAGGTACGCATCAGGTAGTATACGCTTCCGGCTATAGCCAACAGGTAGAGCATATACGCCCATACGGTGCGATAGAACGGGGGCAGTATAACTATCTTGATAGCTATTTCATGGCTCATGGTTTCGGGCTTTACGGAGCGTAAGCGCAGGGTGTATGTGCCGGGACTCAGGTTAGTATAGGTTATGGCAGGTTGTCCTTGCGTATCGGTCCATTTTTTAGAGAATCCGTCCAGATAATATTCCATTCTCTCTTTGTTCTCAAGCAGATAGTTAGAGCTTGAGAAGTACAGGCTGAACATGTTTTGTGAAGCGTTCAACTTAATAGCCCCCACCTCGTTAAGAGTCTTTGGTAGGATGCCGCTTTTATCGCCCACCTTTATCTCATTGCCGTTTACTACCAGTTTGGTCCAGAATATATTATACGGCTGAGGGGCGATCTTCAATTTGCTTAGCGAGAACGATATCATTCCGTCTACGCCTCCTAAGAATACAGTCTGGTCTTTAGCTATGTAAAGTCCGTTTTCGTTGATGGCTGCAATAGGCAATCCATTTTCAGAACTGTAGTTCTTCACCTTTTTAGTTTGATAGTTGAAGCGTGAAAAGCCGGTATTCGAAATGATGAACAACTCATTATCTTTCGTTTCGCATACCTTATATATACAGTCGCTTATTATCTGACTGTTCTTTATATCGAAGTTAGTAAATTTATGCTGTGTAGGGTCGTAGCAATCGAGTCCGCTACCTGCCGATGCAAACCACAACATGCCTCTGCTGTCTTTAAAGATAGAGTTTATGTTGTTGTTGCAAATGGTATTAGCGTCTCCGTCCTTATGCTTCAGCTGAGAAAGCTTTCCGGTAGAGAAGTCGTAACAGAACACACCCTCTCCGTTGACCGAAATCCAGAGCCTTCCTTGCTGGTCGAACTCCAGATCGGCTACCATCTTGATGAGGCTTCCCAACTTATCGTCTTTAAATAGCTGCGTGCATTTCCCGGTTTGGGTAGAAAACATGCACATCCCGTTTTGCGTAGCTATAATCAGACTGTCTTTATAAGGTACTATGTCTCGTATAATGTCCGAAGGCAGCGTTTCGGGGTTTCCTATCTCTCGTTTGTAGCAAGTGAATCTTTCTGTGCGTATATCCAGTCGGTTAAGTCCACCTAAGTGAGTACCTATCCACATAATGTCTTTGGCTTCATCATAGTAGATGGCTTTTACATTGTTGTGCGATATGCTGTTGGGCGAAGAAGCATTGGCGTACCGAGTAAACTTGCCGGTCTTACGGTCGAGCACGTTGATACCTCCACCTTCCGTGCAAATCCACAGGCGTCCGTTTTTATCTTCAAGCATATTGCCTACTACCGGGAAACTAAGCTCATGCTTTTTACGGCGGTAGATGGTGTAGATTTCATATTCCGGATTGAAATAGTTTACTCCACCGAAATAAGTCCCCAGCCATAATGTGCCCTGAGAGTCTTTCTCAATGCACCATACAGAAGAGTGCGAGAGGCTTGCCGGACTCTGGATGTCGGGCTTATACAGAGTAAACTGATTGGTATGCGGATCGTACTTGTTCAGTCCGTTCATTGTTCCTATCCAGATGCAGCCTTGATTATCTTCGCAGAAGCAACGCGCGAAGTTCGACGAAAGAGAATTAGGGTTATTGGCCTCTTTGCGTATGTTGGTCATCTCGTCGTTCTTGTCTATCTTATATATACCGTCTTCCCATGTTCCAATCCAGATATTGCGGGAGGAGTCCTCGTACATTCGTGTTACCTGTACCTTCTTGATACGATGTTTCAGCTCTTTGTCTTTCGATAGGGTATATACGCCATCGCTTTCTGTACCTATCCAGAAAGTCTTTTTAGAGTCGATGAACAACTCTGTAGAAAGACAAGACATGCAGCTAATTTTGTAAAAGCTGTCAAAGTTTCCGGTAGAAGCGTTGTAGGTGAATATTTCGTTCTTGCATAGAATATACAGTCGGTCTGTAAAATTCATGCAGTCCACTTTTCCGTGAATAAGAGTCTTGAATTGCATCGTAGAGAGTGTGAGCTCTGCTACTCCGTCGGTGCACAGCAAGTATATATGTCCGTTATGGTCGCCTGTAATACGCAGTACGGTATTCGAGAAAAGGCTATGCGGATTGTCCTTCTCTAATCTGAATGTCTGTGTGTATTGTCCGTTGTAACAGTTCAATCCGTCGCGTGTGGCTATCCATATTCTGCCCGCTTCGTCAATGTAGATACTATTTACCGAAACCTGCGATAATCCGTTTTCTGTAGATAAATGTTGGAATGATATATTTTGCGCCGATGCGTTTTTCGGCATGCATATGCATAGTGTAATTGTTAATAAGAGTAAAAGAAAATTTCTCATAGGTGAGGTTTTGAAAAGTATTACGATTGCCAAATTAGTTTTTCTTTTAATGCTGGCAAAGAAAAGAGTTGACTTTTTTGGGCAAAAGACAAAATTGGGACCTTATTTGAATGATTTTATGCCATCCGTATGGAATAAATTTACTTTTTTTGCATATCCATAAAAATGGAACTGATATTGTGAATGACAAAATCTGTATAAAAACTCATCAAATTATTTACCTATGCAAAACTTTAAAATTACAACTTTGTTGTGTATTTCTGTTTTGGCTTTCTTTAGTTGCCAAAGCAAGCCGAAGACAGACGACTTCCTTACAGGAGAAATTGAGAATATCGAAGCTCAGCACACATTGCAGACCGATATTATTGAAAAGCACGGTTCTTTTATCAACCCTCGTACTATTAAAGATGGTAAGATAGTATATGTACCCATCGACGACTGGTGCAGCGGTTTCTTCCCCGGAACTATGTGGCTTGATTATGATTTGACAGGCAAAGACAAATGGAAAAATCTTGCGGAAAAATATTCAGCAGCTATCGATTCTGTAAAATATCTGAAATGGCACCACGACGTTGGTTTCATGATTGGATGTAGCTACCTTACAGGATATCGTTTGTGTCCTACAGAAGCATATAAAGATGTAATCGTTGAAGCAGCTAAATCACTTTCTACCCGTTTCCGTCCGTCTGCTGGTGTTATCCAGTCATGGAACACAGACCGCGGATGGCAGGCTAAGCGCGGATGGGAATGCCCGGTTATCATCGATAACATGATGAACCTGGAATTGTTGTTCGAAGCTACTTACTTGTCGGGCGACTCTACATTCTATAACATCGCTGTTTCTCACGCTGACGCTACAATGAAGAATCATTTCCGTGCCGATAACAGCTGCTACCACGTAGTAGACTATAGCTTGGAAGACGGAAGCGTACGTAACCGTCAGACTGCTCAGGGTTATGCCGACGAATCAGCATGGGCACGCGGACAAGCATGGGCTATCTACGGATTCACTGTTTGCTACCGCTATACTCATAACGTAGCTTACTTGGAACAGGCTCAGAAGACTTTGGACTTCATGTTGACAAACAAGAATATGCCAGAAGACTTGGTTCCTTACTGGGACCTCGACGCTCCTAAGATTCCGGAAGAACCACGCGACGCTTCGGCTGCTGCTTGTATCGCTTCTGCTTTGTACGAAATGGCTAAGTATTGCCCTGAAAAGAACTACAAAGAAGTGGCAGATAAGATTGTTACAAGCTTGGCTTCACCGGCTTACAAGGCTGAAGTTGGAACTAACGGTAACTTCATCTTGATGCACTCTGTAGGAAGTATTCCTCACGGTGCAGAAATCGATGTACCTTTGAACTATGCCGACTACTATTACGAAGAAGCATTGATCCGTAAGCGTAACACCGAAAACAACAAGCCTTTCTCTTTCGAGACAGAAAAGAAATGATAAAGTCGTGATTTTTTAGAAATATGGTGTTCGGGCACGAATGTTGTAGGCTTCGTTAAGCAATGCCATGACATTTGTGCCCGATTTCTTTAATTATAGCTATTAATATAAAATATATGAAGAATAATCTTTGGTTGCCTTTAGCCGGTGGTGCGCTGGCTTGTGGTGCTGTGATGCAGACTGTATTTGCTCAGGAAGCAACAGAACATCCCAACATTATTTATGTTTTCCCTGATCAATATCGTAACATGGCGATGGGATTCTGGAATAATCCGGAGTATCGTTCGCATGTAAACTTCGATGCCGACCCTGTACATACGCCTAATATCGACCGCTTTGCAGGCGAGTCATTGGTGCTTACATCAGCAATGAGTAACTTCCCGCTGAGTAGCCCTCACAGAGGATGTTTGCTTACCGGTATGTATCCTAACAAGAGCGGTATTCCTTTGAACTGCCATTCTAACCGTCCTTTCAGCTCTCTGCGTACAGATGTAGAGTGTGTGGGCGATGTGTTCCATAAGAACGGATACGACTGTGCATACTTTGGTAAGTTGCACGCTGAGCATCCTACTCCTAACGACCCCGAACATCCGGGACAATACGTGGAGGCACGCCGTCCGGCATGGGACGCTTATACAGCTCCCGAAAACCGTCACGGCTTTAACTACTGGTATTCTTACGGTACTTTCGACGAGCATAAGAACCCGCATTACTGGGATACCGAAGGCCATCGTCACGAACCTAAGGAATGGTCGCCGCTGCACGAAGCCAAAGAAGTGGTGTCTTATCTGAAGAACGAAAAGAACCAGCGCGACGGTAAGAAGCCGTTCTTTATCATGGTAGGTATGAACCCGCCTCACAGCCCGTATCGTTCGCTCGACGACTGTATGGAGGAAGACTATAACCTGTATAAAGATCAGCCTATAGAGAAGCTCTTGATTCGTCCTAACGCCGACCGTAAGAGAGAGAAGGCAGAATCGGCTGCATACTACTTTGCATCGGTTACCGGTGTAGACCGTGCTTTCGGTCAGATACTCGACTGCGTTAAAGAGTTGGGCTTGGATAAGAATACCATCATTATCTTCGCTTCCGACCATGGTGAAACCATGTGTAGCCAAGCTACCGACGACCCTAAGAACTCGCCGTACATAGAGTCTATGAACATTCCTTTCATAGTACGTTATCCGGGAAAGATTCAGCATCGTATCGATCCGTTGTTGATGTCATCGCCCGATATCATGCCTACACTGCTTGGCTTGTGCAACTTGGATAAGGACATTCCTTCTACCGTACAGGGTACTAACTTCGCTCCTTTGTTCTATAACGAGAAGGCTAAGTTGACTCGTCCTCAGGGTGCGTTGTACATCAGAAACATGGATGGTGATAAAGATGCAAACGGTGTGGTACTTAATTATTTTCCACAGTCGCGTGGTATCAAGACTGCTCGTTACACATTGGCTTTGACTATCAGTCGTGATAACAAGCTCGAAGATGTGCTCTTCTTCGACGATTTGAAAGACCCGTATCAAATGCATAGCATGAAGCTCGAAGATCATCCTGAAGAAGTTAAGAAGCTTCTCAAGGAAATGGCTTCTCAGCTAAAGGCTATAGAAGACCCATGGTACACAGAACGTATCTTGAGTTCTATGCTTCCTTATGATGAATAAGTGGTAAGAGGACATATCATTTCTATTGCAACAGAATATTTTTTTGTTGCAACAAAATAAAAATCTCTCGTAACAGAATTTTTTTCTGTTGCGAGAGATTTTTTGTATCAATAACTATCAATGATTATTCTTTCCGTCTTCTGAACTGGAATACGATAATCACTACGGCTCCTAACGCTAGGATGGCGAGCGATGCGTATGCTATTCCTTCGGTTACGTGCAGTGAGTGAGGATCGAATACGAAGCGGACGGTGTGCTTTCCTGCCGGTATGTTCATGGCACGTAATATATAGTCGGCACGTCCGTGAGGCACCTCTTCACCGTCTATGAACGACTGCCATCCGGGGTAGTAGATTTCAGAGAATACCACTGTTCCACCTTTGGCAGAGTTTACGGTATAAACCAACTCGTTTGGCTCGTAGCTGTCTAACGTGATGCTCGACAGGCTGTCGCACTTCATATCCTTCACTTCGTTGGCAAAACGCTTGTCTACCACGGCTACGTGTGCCGGGTCTATGTTATGAATAGCCTCTATCTCTTCGTTAGCGTTGCCTACATACTTCACTTCGTTTACAAACCACGCGTTTCCTAATGCGAACGGATTTCGTATAGGGGCTGTCTTGCCGCCTTGTAGCGGGAATATAAAGTAACGGGTATTCAGCATATTCAGTACCGGATAATGGCTTCTGTCTACCTGCGTCATGTCTCCTCCGGCTGCTGGAAGGTCCTTGAACAAGCTACTCATTTCGCTGCTGATATGCTCTTCTATCATCTCCTGATAGCGGCGCAGCTTGGCTGCGTGATAACCACCGATGCTCTTATGCCAGTACGAAGTCTGATTCTCGTTGAACGTGTTGCTTGCCAAATTCAGTACACGATAGTCTAACGCCTTATCCGCAAGGATAATCTTATCGGTTTCTGTAGGCTGTAAGAACGGCTTCATCTCTTCGCCCTTAGCTACAAACTGGTCGTCGTACAGATAGCGTTTGTTTACGCTCCACATATCCACCAGGCACAGTACTATCAGTGCCGTTGCCATTACCTTGGTTTGCAGTTTTCCGTAGCAATAAGCCCATAGTATCACGGCACCTATCAGGATGATGAAGAAGCTACGCCATGCGTCGGATGTGAAGATGGCGGTACGCATCTCTTCCAGATTCATCAAGATAGGAACAAGCTGCTCTTGCGGAATGGCATTCTGCAGTGCGCTCATCTCCATAGACGATACGTAAGATGAGAAGAACACGTGAGGCATTACGGCAAACAGCAACGCTAAACCTCCTGTCAGCGCGAAGCTGATATAAAATGCCTTTGCCTGCTCTTTGATGAGCGATGGACGCTCTACTATCTCTTTCAGTGCCATGATAGCCAACAGTGGAATAGTGAATTCCGCTATCACCAAGATAGACGATACGGCACGGAACTTATTATACATAGGTATATAGTCGATGAAAAAGTCGGTCAGTCCCATAAAGTTCTTACCCCACGAAAGTAGGATAGAGAACACTGTTCCGGCTATCAACGCCCATTTCATAGGACCCTTTACTATGAAGCATCCCAATATGAACAAGAACATTACGAAAGCTCCTACATATACAGGTCCCGATGTTCCCGGTTGTTCTCCCCAGTATTGTCCCAACTGGCTATACAGTCCCATATACTGCGGATTAGCTTTCTCCATAGCTGTCTTATTGTCTGCCAGAGGCACAGAAGCTCCACCTTTTACGTTAGGTACCAGCAGTGAGAATGTTTCGCCTATACCGTAGCTCCACTGCGTGATGTAGCTTCTTTCCAGTCCGCTGTCAGTCTGGTTGGCGGTGTGCTCTTTCACCAGCTCGCTCTTTCCGCGCATACTCTCTTTGCTGTACTCGTATGTGTGATATAAGTTTGATAGGTTGATGCAGATACCCAGTAATCCGGCTATCACCAATACCCCCGTCTGCTTAGCGAAAGTTACCATCTGCTTGTTCTTCCATGCCATTACGCCGTAAGCTATCGCCATAAAGAGCATCACGAACAAGAAGTAGTACGACATCTGTACGTGGTTAGAAACAATCTGAAGGGCTACGAACAACGCCGTAAGCAGTCCCCCCGTAAGATACTTTCCTCTGTACACAAGCACCATACCGGCTATTGTAGGAGGAATATAAGCCAGAGTAACAAACTTCCAGATATGTCCTGCCGCTATAATGATGAAGAAATACGACGAGAACGCCCAAATTATGGCTCCTAATGCCGCCATCCATACCTTAAAGTTGAACGCGCGTAGCAAGATGTAAAAGCCCAGTAGCATTACGAACACATACCATACATAAGTAGGAAGGAACAAGCTGTACACATCCTGTACGTAAGTCAGCGTGCGAGCCGAGTCGTAACCAGGAGCAATCTGATACGTAGGCATACCGCTGAACAAAGCGTTAGTCCATCGTGTAGCCTTGCCGTGTTTCTGGTGATATTCCTGATGCTCCCTTCCGGCACCGATACCAGCCACAGCATCGTGCTGCGCCAATACTCTTCCTTCTATATCTGCCGGATAGAAATAGGCAAACGAGATGATTGCGAAAATAGCTATCACCACGATATCGGGAAGCAGATTCTTAAATCTATTCATTTTCGTTATTTTATATTTGGTTTATATATACTGATGTATTGTTATTGCCCACTCACATTACAGAGTCTGCATATCGTTTAGTCGTTTGTAATAGCCGTTCATGGCAAGCAGTTCGTCGTGTGTGCCTCGTTCTACTATCTCGCCTTCCAGCATTACGCATATCTCGTCGGCGTTCTTAATGGTAGATAAGCGGTGAGCTATGGCTATAGTTGTACGAGTCTTCATCAAGTGCTCTAACGCTTCCTGTACCAGTCGTTCGCTTTCGGTATCGAGAGCCGAAGTAGCTTCGTCAAGAATCAGGATAGGCGGATTCTTCAGGATGGCACGCGCTATACTTACACGCTGACGCTGACCTCCCGAAAGCTTGCCACCTCTATCGCCTATGTTGGTGTTATAACCGTCGGGTGTTTCCATGATGAAATCGTGAGCGTTGGCTATCTTGGCAGCGGCTATTACCTGATCCATGGTAGCGTTTTCTACGCCGAAGGCTATGTTGTTGAAGAAGGTATCGTTAAACAATATGGCTTCCTGATTCACGTTACCGATGAGGCTGCGAAGATCGTGCACCGTTACGTCCTTAATGTTGATACCGTCGATGGTGATTTCGCCCGACTGTACATCGTGGTAACGAGGCAACATATCTACCAATGTAGATTTACCGGAACCCGACTGACCTACCAATGCCACGGTCTTACCTTTCTCTACAGTAAGGTTGATGTGCTTCAGAATTTCGCGAGTACCGTCGTAGCTGAAAGAGATATCCTTGAATTCAATCTTGTCTTTTAGCTCATGCAGCGGAGTAGGGTTAGCCGGTTCCTTGATAGGATTATCAGCCTTCAAAATCTTATCTACACGCTCCATTGACGCCAAACCCTTAGGAATGTTATATCCTGCCTTAGAGAACTCCTTCAGCGGATTGATAACACTGTACAGAATTACCATATAGAATATAAATGTAGAAGCGTCTATAGAAGAAGCGTTGCCAAGAATCAGAGAGCCACCAAACCACAATACCACAACTATAAGCAGTGTTCCGAGGAACTCACTCATAGGGTGCGCCAATGCCTGACGTGTAGCCACCTTGTTTGAAGCGTCGCGAAGCTCGTTGCTGCACTGCACAAACCTGCCTATCATCTTGTCTTCTGCCAAGAACGCCTTGATGATACGCAGACCGCCCAGAGTCTCGTCGAGCTGAGACATGGTATCGCTCCACTTAGACTGAGCTTCGAGCGACTGGCGTTTCAGCGCACGACCTACTCGTCCCATAAGCCAACCCATAGAAGGGAGCACCAGGATAGTGAACAGCGTAAGTTGCCAGCTGGTGACAATCAGCGTGGCGAAATAAGAAACTATCAGGATAGGGTTCTTGATCAACATATCAAGCGAGCTGGTGATAGAGTTCTCTATCTCGCCCACGTCGCCACTCATACGGGCAATGATATCACCCTTTCTTTCTTCCGAGAAGAAGCCCAGAGGCAAGTGCATCACCTTAGAGTACACCAGCACACGTATGTCGCGTACTACGCCTGTGCGCAGCGGAATCATGATAGCCGATGATCCGAAGTAACAAGCCGTCTTAAGGAGAGTCATTCCGGCAAGGAACAAGCCCAGGAACAACAGGGTAGTAGAGGGTCCGAAATGCTGGATAAGCTGCGACACATAATAATAGAAATTATTGATTGCCACATCCTTCAGGCTTCCGCTTCCCCATTCCATGAACTCATATACACGGTCACTTCCTTCGGTCTTGAAGAGAATGTTCAGAATAGGGACGAGCAGACTGAACGAGAACACATTGAAAATAGCGGATAAGATGTTCAATCCTACAGCTCCTATCGCATATTTCTTGTATGGCGACACAAAACGTCGCATAAGTTGCAAAAACTCTTTCATGCAGTGTTATGTTTTTGTTTTGATTAATATTCGGTATGTGTGTTATTGTTTAATGGTCAGTTCATCATGGTTCATGCGTTCCATGTACTGTTGTATCATCGCTTTCAGCTCTTTCTCCATGCTTTCTTGCTGAGGCACTTTTCCTACCAGGTTATCTTTCAGCAGCACGTCGGTCTTGAAGGCATACATGGCTACTGTCTTTTCGCCGTCAAACTGAAGCATGTAGTCGCCTTTGAAGAACTGGTATATTCCGTCCAGGTAGTTCACGGCGTAAGTCTCTTCCATAGGCGTATGCAGTAAGTCGCATCCAAACGCCACATACGGCTTGTCGTAACCAAGGTAACCCAATACCGTAGGCATAATGTCTATTTGTTGCGATATGCCGTTGCGTTCGCCCTGCAGACTGCCGTCGGGAGTATAGAATATGATAGGGATGGAGTGAATACCCGCCTCCGTCTGATATTCGGGATGCTCTGTCTGGTTGGTATGGTCGGCTGTCAGCACAAAGATGGTATTATTGAACCACGGCTCTTTTGATGCCGTTTCAAAGAATCGTTGCAGCGCATGGTCAGAGTAACGTATGCACTTATGTATAGGCAGTGAGCTTTCCTTATACACATCCTTGTAACGCTCCGGAATATTGTACGGGTGATGCGATGAGGCTGTGAATATGCCCGTGCAGAACGGCTGCTTGAACGTAGCCATCTTATTGGCGAAGAACTGCAGGAACTCCTCGTCCCAGATAGCCCAGTTGCCGTCGAAGTCTTCATCGTTATTATATTCTGTACGTCCGTAGTAGTCTTGGTATCCTGCCGAGCGTGAGAACGCCTGAAATCCCATAGAGCCGTTGGCTGCTCCGTGGAAGAAGGCGGTGTAATATCCCTTCTTGTGCAGTTCTCCTGCCACGCTGGTCAGACTGTTTAGAGCAGCCGGAGTAAGCAAGAATTTCTCTACAAACATAGGTATGCTCGACAGTGACGAAGGCATACCGTCTATGCTGGTACGTCCGTTGGCGAATGAGTAATCAAAGTACAAGCTCTTCTGTATAAGCGAATCGAGGAACGGAGTATATCCTTTATAATGTCCTCCTTCGAGTGTTTTATTTAGCGAGCCTACATATTCTTTTCCGAAGCTCTCAAGTATCAGCACCACCACGTTCTTGTTCTTGAACTGAACGCTATCGGCAGGCGTGTGTACCGGGTTGAACTGAGCCTCCATCTCTTCGCGGTTAGTGTAATACTGCGGAATTACGAAGGGCTTCTTGCCTATGGTGCGCAGTAACGAGAACGGCGTGTTCAGCACTATACCGGTTTCTATGGGGCGGTCTACATACTGATTGGCGTTGCTTATGGTTATGGGGCGTGTCTGTCGGGTCATGCCTCCGCGCATACCGAACACCGTGAACGGAACGCATACGCCCAAGGCTACTACATATACCGCGTAGTAGGGGATAAGTCGCTGGCGTACAGTGGTACGTGGCATTCTGTATAACTTATACATACCAAATGCCAACAGCAGCGTAAGCACTACCAGATACCAATGATGCACAAACTCTATTCCTATGATGCGTCCCAAATTATCCTCGTTGGCAAACTGACTGAATACAGAGCCTGTAGTACGGCGGTTGGTGAACTGAAAGTACACCGTATCCATCAAGTTGACAGATATACACAGGGTGTTGATAACTACATAAATCCATCGCACCACAGCATGATAGCGGTGTGTTTCTTTCCAGTGCAGAGGCAACAGATACAGCAGAATAATCAAGGCGTTGGCATACATTATAGCCGAAGTATCGAAGTAGATACCTCCCTTGCAAAGCTCCATCAGATGCCCGAACGTAAGGCCGTTGAACAGCGAAGCGTTCTCCCATAGAAATACTAATCGGCATATCATGAACACTACGTATGCCAATAAGATATTTATCAATAACGCCCCTACGTTGTAGAGGCAGTCTTTCCATTCCTTCTTCATTATCTTAGTCTTCTTTTGTCTGTGTACTGTAATCTTTTATCAGCATCTCGTAGCACAACTTTAGCCAGATGATGGCTACCGGCAACGCCTTCAGCGCGTACGGATGTACGTAAGTCTTTCTCAGATACGCCGGAAACAAGTCCGACGGCGACATGCTGGTAAGTATAAAGGCGAATACCATCAATGCTATATCCCATTTGTTTCGTTTCCACGGTGCGGTTACATACCATATAGCCACACCCATGAAGGCGATGATGTACGTGCTCGATTCGCTTCCGGTGCTGAACAGCACTACAAACATCAGTACCGATGCCAGTAGCGCATAGCGGAATGCTGCGTTCTTGTATTGCTTTAACCGTAAATAGGGCAGACCGAACAAAGCCATGCCGGGTACTATGAGCCATAAGTCGGAGTAAGTGGCGCATCCCGAAATCTTACGTACCAAGCCCAGTATCGACACGTTCTGTCCTTGCGAGAACATGTTCAGTCCGTTCTTCTCTGCCAGACTCTCGTACCATCCCTGGTATTGCGCTATGATGTACTCCGGACTGCTTATAAGCATAGGGGCAACAAAGCACACCGCACACCATCCGATGAACGACAATATGAATTTTGTTTTATGTTTAGAGAAGAAGAAGAATGCCAAGCCCACTATGCCGTATAATTTTACAAATGTACCTATCACTATGAGCAGCGTAGCCCAGATGTCTTTTTCTTTTTCTATGCAGTAGAATGTAGCTATGATAATAGCAGCAATGGCTATGTTGAATTGCGACATGAATAGTGCGGTAAGCAACTCGTGCGCACAAAACCAGTATATGAATACCTTCTTTCGGTAGTCTATAGGCAGACAGCGTGTAGCCCAGAACAGCGATAATGAGAGGGCTATAAGCCAGAAAAGCAGTCCTATCCATTCGGGCATCAGAGCGAATGGAGCTATTACCAAGCTGAAAAACGGTCCGTAGTGGTTAGTATCGAAATACTCCTGCGGATATTCTGTGTATAGCGAAACCTTATCCCACGTATGCCAAAACACACCGCGGAATATAAGGTAGTTATTATGCTTGTGTATCTTCAGCAGAGCCGCTATCAGGGGCAACAGCATCCACAGTCCCCAGAGGGTGCGTTCGTCGCTGAAGAACGGTCGCTTAAAGAACTCTTTGGTATCTTGTATCAGTTTCATGCGTTATCGGTTTTGGTTTTACTTTTGTGCTTAAACACCCATCGCAGCAGTACGAAGTTGGTAGGTACGGCTATCATCAGTACAAAGATAGGGGAAATGAGTCGTGGCACGCCTATCTGCAAGAATGCGTTGAACAGGAATATGTGCAGCAAGTAGTTCACCAGATGGCTCAGTCCGAAACCGGCGGCTTTCTTGGCCGAAGGCGAACGGCGGAAGGTGATGTACGATGTAAGGAAAAAGTTGCACACCAGGCTCGTTAAATACCCCACGGTGTACGCTATATTCACTTCTATGTACATCTGCAGCAGGCAGTAGATGCCATAATGTATTCCTGCGGCTATGGTGCCCACTATGCAGAAGCGCAAGAACTCGTATATCTTGTCCTTGTGCTCGGGGAAATGGGTGTCTATATAATTAGATAGATTCATCATTCATGGTCGCTCTGTGCGTCGTCTGTCTTATCCCAAAGAATGCTTTCTATGTTATACAGAGGACGATGTTTTACTTCAATATATATTTTCCCGATATACTCGCCTATGATGCCGATAGACAGCAACAGCAGTCCGCCTATAAACCATATAGACAGCATGATAGACGGCCATCCGGGCACAGCCAGATGCTCAAAGTAAGAGCATAGCACGTATATGAACATACACACGCTAACCAGCAGGCAGAATATGCCGGCGGTAAATATAAGCGATATAGGCTTGGTAGAAAACGAGGTAATCCCGTCGGCTGCCAAGGTGAACATTTTCTTCAGGGTATATTTAGACTGTCCGGCGGTGCGTGCGCTAATCACGTCTTCTACCGTAGCCGACGGATAGCCTATCATCGGAATCAATCCTCGCAGATACAAGTTGCGCTCTTCAAAGTGCGACAGCTGCTCTAACGTTCTTCTGCTCATCAGTCTGAAGTCGGCATGGTTATACACGGCTTTCACGCCCATAGCCTGCTGAAACTTATAGAACATCAGTGCGGTATTCTTCTTGATGAACGAGTCGCCTTGGCGCGATACCTTTACGCCGTAAACTATGTCGTATCCCTCGTGGTACTTGTCAATCATACGCTCTAAGGCGTTTAGGTCGTCTTGAAGGTCTACGTCTATGGTTATAACAGCGTCGCAATGATCTTTGGCAGTCATCATGCCTGCCATTATAGCGTTTTGGTGTCCTACGTTCTTGGCCAAGTTAACCCCTCTGAAGTAACGGTTGTCATTGTGCAACTGCTTTATCAGCTGCCATGTATTGTCGCGGCTACCGTCGTTTACCAGCAGCACAAAGCTGTCGGGCGCTATCTTCTGTTTCGCCACCAGTCCGTCAAGCAGAGCCGTAAGTCGCTCGCCCGACTGCAGCAAAACCTCGTGCTCGTTATAGCACGGGCATACTATACCGAGTTTCATCATTTTTTCAACTCTTTCTTCTTTAAGTCTGTAAACTCAGAATACGTAACAAACGGCTGACCTTTCTTCTTGAAGTACACTATGAAATCGTTCAAGCGTTTCACCATAGCCATGCCAGCGTGATTCTTTATGATGAACGGCATCTTCAGTTCCGGATGCTCGCCCAGTTCATAGAACTCCCACGGATGGAAATACGTCACCATATACCCGTCGTGCTTCACTGTAACGTTACACATCCATCGATACAGCGCCGCCGGCAAGTTGTGATACGACAGCCAGAAAAGCGGGAAGCGCACCCACGGAGTAACCGAAGCCGGAATCTGCAGCACGTTCTCTTTCATGAAATACGTTCTTGGAGTAGACAGATGCATGTATCTGCCCGGAATGAAAGTAGGGTTCAATGACGAGTTATACTCATAGCCCGCGTTGTAAATCTCCTGTTCGGGCACAGGCATCATGCGTGCCTGTCTGTATCCTCTGATCTTGATACCCATCATCTCTTCGAGCACCTCTTTAGATTTCTTTAAATCTTCTACCTTAAAAGTCCAGTGATTGTAGCCATGCGAGGCTATTTCGTGCCCCTCATCCTTTATTCTGTTCATCACCAGGGGCGAATGTGTGGCAAAGTTGGCAGTGCAGAAGAAAGTGGCTTTAACCCCGTTCTGTTTCAAGCAGTCTAAAATGCGGTTTGTACCGATGGTTGAAATGCGTACCTGTTCCTCTAGCGGTATGTCAACATTATGCTCGCGCGGAACGTCAAATTCTTCTGTATCAAAGCTCAATAGTATCATATTCCTAATATATAATCTGCACAAAAATAGCAATAAAAATACAAACCGATGGCGGGTTTTGTATTTTTTCATACATTTGCTATAAATACCAAGCATTTACCACGAAATGAAGATAGGTTTTGACGCAAAACGGGCTGCACAGAACCGTACTGGATTAGGAAATTACAGTAGGTTCGTACTTCAGATTTTATCTGACTTCGCGCCCCAGAATGACTATGTGCTATACATCCCCGATGAACGGAAAGAACAGCTGCTGGCTTCTGTAAAGGGTACCTTCAAAAAGGCATACCCGGCAGAAGGCGTATGGCGTAAGCTCCGCTCTCTGTGGAGGGTGTGGGGAATAACGTCCGACATACAGAAAGACGGACTCGATATATACCACGGACTCAGCAACGAGCTTCCGCTCAATATACGCAGGGTAGGCGGAAGTACCAAGTACATCGTGACCATACACGATTTGATATTCCTTCGCTACCCCGAGTGCTATCCGCTTATAGACCGCACCATCTACGACTATAAGTTCAAGAAAGCCTGCGTACAGGCCCACCGTATCATAGCGGTTAGCGAGTGCACCAAGCGCGATATCGTTCAGCTCTATAACATCAATCCCGATAAGATAGACGTGGTATACCAAGGCTGCGACGATGCGTTTAAACACCCCGTATCGGGCGATAAGAAAGAAGAAGTGCGAAAGCGTTACAACTTGCCCGATAAGTACGTGTTCTACGTGGGCAGCATAGAGCGCCGTAAGAACCTTATGCTGCTGGCTCAGGCCATGACCCACCTTGACGAAAGCTATCGTGTGGTGGCGGTAGGAAAACACACTCCCTATGCCGACGAGGTAACCGCTTATCTCAAGAAGAACAAGATGGAGCACCGCATGCAGATGCTGCACAACGTGCCTTTTGCCGATCTTCCAGCCCTCTATCAGATGGCAGAGACATTTGTCTACCCGTCGCGTTACGAAGGCTTCGGCATACCTCTGCTTGAGGCTCTTAACAGTGGAGTACCTGCCATAGGCGCACACGGCTCTTGTCTGGAAGAAGCCGGCGGACCGTCATCGCTCTACGTAGCCCCCGACGATCATCATGCCTTGGCAGATGCCATACGCCGCACGTACATCGACATACCACTGCGCCAGCGAATGATAGCCGAAGGAAAAGAATACGCCCTTCGTTTCGAGCCTGAACCCATAGCCCGTCAGCTGCTCGATATATACCAATCGGTATGCCGAGAAGGATAAAACAGAGACTAAATTTTTTAGTATTCTGATTTTTCTATAATTTTGCGTTTTGTATATACACTCAATATTAAACGATTATGGAAAATAAACTGACCATTTATAATACTCTTAGTCGCACTAAAGAGCAGTTTGTTCCGCTCAACGCCCCTCATGTGGGCATGTACGTATGCGGTCCTACTGTATATGGCGACGCACACTTGGGACACGCTCGTCCTGCCATCACCTTCGATATCTTGTTCCGCTACCTCAAGCAGTTGGGATATAAAGTGCGCTACGTTCGTAACATTACCGATGTAGGCCACTTGGAACACGACGCTGACGAAGGCGAAGACAAAATCGCTAAGAAAGCCCGTCTGGAGCAGTTGGAACCTATGGAAGTGGTGCAGTACTACACCATCCGCTATCACGATGCCATGACCGCGCTTAACGTGCTTCCGCCCAGCATAGAACCACACGCTTCGGGTCATATCATAGAGCAGATTCAGCTGGTGAAGGAAATTCTGGACAACGGATTCGCTTACGAAAGCAAAGGCTCTGTGTACTTCGATGTAAATAAATACAACCAGAAATACCACTACGGCATCTTGTCGGGACGTAACCTTGACGATGTGCTTAACACTACCCGCGAACTCGACGGACAGGACGAGAAGCATAACCCTGCCGACTTCGCTCTCTGGAAGTGCGCTCAGCCCGAACACATCATGCGCTGGCCGTCGCCGTGGAGCGATGGTTTCCCCGGATGGCACTGCGAGTGTACAGCTATGGGACGCAAGTACCTTGGCGAGACCTTCGACATTCACGGTGGAGGTATGGACTTAATCTTCCCTCACCACGAGTGCGAGATTGCTCAGGCTGTGGCTTCACAAGGACATCCTATGGTGCGCTACTGGATGCATAACAACATGATTACCATCAACGGACAGAAGATGGGTAAATCGCTTGGCAACTTCATCACCCTCGATGAGTTCTTTACCGGCTCTAACAAGTTGCTTACTCAGGCATACGCCCCTATGACCATCCGTTTCTTCATCCTTCAGGCTCACTACCGCAGCACGGTAGACTTCAGCAACGAAGCTCTTCAGGCTGCCGAAAAGGGACTGGAACGACTGATGGAGGGTATCAAGAACCTCGACCGCATTACTCCTGCCAAGGCTACTACAGGTATTGACCCCACTGGTCTGCGCGAGAAGTGTTTCGACGCTATGAACGATGACTTGAATACTCCTATCGTCATCTCTCACCTGTTCGATGGTATCCGCATGATTAATACGGTAATCGACAAGAAGGCCACTATCAGCGCCGAAGATTTGGAAGAGATGAAGTCGGTATTCCACCTGTTCGCGTTCGACCTTTTGGGCTTGAAAGAAAACGCCGAGAACAACGCTGCCCGCGAAGAAGCCTTCGGCAAGGTAGTAGACATGTTGCTGGAAGAGCGTATGAAGGCCAAAGCCAACAAAGACTGGGCTACCAGCGACAAGATCAGAAACACCCTGGCCGACCTTGGCTTTGAGGTAAAAGATACAAAAGACGGCTTTACTTGGAGACTGAACAAGTAATAAGCTTTCTAAATATAAACCGCGCCGCATGAAGTCGATAAGATTTCATGCGGTGCGTGTTTGTAAGCGTCTCCGCAGTTCTACCTATGAAATAAAAGGCTAGTGAGTTTAGGTTTACTCATTAGCCTTTTTCCACATGCCTGGAAGCAATCCATGTGTTCTCCCTTCCTTCAGCTACAAAGGTTAGGAACTCAGCAGTACTATTTCTAATATTCTATTCGCTTCTCGTCTATGTCCATACCCCAACATTCATAACCATGAGATATTGAGCAAAACAATATAAAACTACTACTTTATCTTGAAAATATGGAAATAAAATGAAAATAAATAATCATGTTGGATAAAATAAACATATAGCGAAAAAGTAAATTGGGGCAAAGCGTAGCGAATTAGCTGATAGAGCGTTCGTTACGCTTTGTTTTTTCTATAAGTGATTATCTCAGCTTTTTTATTACTTTTGTATTTGGATTGGGGCGTCCCTCTCCAAGACATATTAGAAAAGAAAGAAGCGTTATGCTTATCTTGTAGTTGAAAACGTAGGAAATTTCAAATGTGTACAAGGATAGCATAGTGGTTTTCACGCTAAGCGTGGGCTGTTATTACTACATCTGTACACGATGGTTTCTTACGACCATCAACTAAGACGTGGCATTGCAGTTCCACGCTTCGTGTTTTTAAAGGTCTTTGGGGAACTGGAAAGACACATTTTATCAGTATGAAAATGAAATTTATCGGAACGGGAACAATCCGTAAAGTGTGGATTGCGTGTCCCATGGTGTGCGCCTGCATGTTCGGGTTGTCCTCTTGCGGCGATGACTACGACGATTCAGAGCTTAGGGGCGACATTGAGAACCTTGAAGGCCGAATAACCGCCCTTGAAGAATGGCAGAAATCCGTCAACACGGACATCCGGTCATTGCAAAGCCTTGTCACGGCCCTTGAAAACAAGGATTATGTTACGGCGGTTACACCTCTTGAGGACGGAACGGGCTACGTCATCTCATTCCTCAAAAGCGGCAATGTAACCATCAAGCACGGCGAGCGTGGCGAGCAAGGAGAAAAGGGCGAGGACGGAACAACGCCCGTTATCAGCGTGAAGCAGGACTCTGACGGGAAACACTACTGGACTGTGAACGGCGAGTGGCTGCTTGATAATGGAAACAAAATGCCCGTAACCGGGGAAAAAGGCGACAAGGGAGATAAGGGCGATAAAGGAGATAAGGGCGATAAAGGAGATAAGGGCGATAAAGGTGCGGACGCTATCGCTCCGCAAGTCCGTATCAACACGGATACAAACTTATGGGAAATCTCGACCGACGGCGGTACAACGTGGACTTCAACCGGAGTAAAGGCAACGGGAGACAAAGGTAACACCGGAGCACAAGGGCCGCAGGGCGATGCAATTTTTGCAAAAGATGGCATTGATTATACGAGTGACCTTGATAATGTAATCTTCACATTGGCTGATGGCACTAAGATAACCTTGCCACGTACCTCTGCACTGACGGTGGGCTTCGAAAGCTATGAAACATTCATGCTAACCATGACCACGAATGTTATCAATATCGTCCTGCCGGAAACGTTGAAAGAAGAAGATTATACCGCTCTCGTAGCAGAAGTGAAGAACGAAGCGGGAGTGGGTATGGATTTTCAAACCCGTGCGGCTTCATCGCCTTGGCAGGTAAAATTGACTAAACCGACATTTGCGAATGGGAAATATCAAGATAATGCAAAAGTAACTGTGACAGCCACCGGAGCGAACAACGGTGATAAGGCTATCCTTAAAATTACGCTTATCGACAACAAAGGAAAGGAAATCTCCGCTTCGAGAGTGCTGGAATATTTTAACGGTGTAATAGTGAACATATCGGCAGGAGAACTAAGTAATGTCTTGAGTGGTATCACTCTCACAAATATTAATGCGCTTAAAGTGACCGGTACTTTAAATGAAACCGACTTTAAATATATCCGTGAAAATCTTACTGCCTTAGAAGTTCTCGACCTCTCCGGTACGAATATGACTGTATTCCCGAATAGGGCTTTGGCTTTTTATAACGGTGAAAATACAACGCTGAAAAAAGTAATCCTGCCGGAAGGACTTATCTCCATTGAAGAGGCAGCTTTCGCAAACTGCACCGCTCTTGAGAAACTCAATGTTCCCTCTACTGTTAACACTCTCGGACGTTGGATACTCGAAAATACCAAGGTGACCTCTTTCACGATTCCCCAAGGGGTGACTGAAATTCCTGCAAGTTGTTTCTATGGGAGTGCCATTACTACCATCAACATTCCCTCATCTGTAAAGACAATCGGTAATTGGGCGTTTCAAGATGCAAAACTCACTGAAGTGGTTATACCTTCATCCGTTACATCAATAGGGAAATGGGCATTCGGATGCGAAAACGACAATCCGACATTACAATCAGTTATTATCGAAGCTAATATAACTGAAATACCGAAATGCTGTTTCTATTTACAAACGAAGCTTACATCCCTGTCATTGCCCGAAGGAATTACCGCCATTGGAGATGATGCATTCTGTGGATGCAAAATTTCTTCGCTTACTTTGCCGTCCTCATTAAAAACAATTGGGGCAAGAGCTTTTTCCAATAATGGCATTACCCAACTGACCATCCCGAATAAAGTAGAGTCAATCGGAAATGCTGCGTTTGCCCATAACTCAATTGGCAACATTGACTTTCCCGCCACGTTGGTTTCGCTTCATGCAACTGCATTCAAATGGGAATCAATGAATGAGGTTATTTGTCGGGCTCTGTCTGTTCCACAGACTCCTCAAACAGACGAATTTAATAACAGCTGGCGTCCGTTCTATAAGATAAACGAAAATTGCGTACTGAAAATCCCAGCCGAATCGTTGACAATTTACCAACAAGCATGGAAAGGGTATTTCCAGTCAATAGAAACAATTCAAGAGTAAAGAAACAGAATTGCCATCGTGGCAATCCTTAGAAACAACGGGTATTTTCATAATGGAAGATACCCGTTTTGCTTGCTCGTTGACTCTATCTCAATGTGCCGACCAGATATGTTACTACTTATAAGGCTACTGATTGGAACGGTTATTCAATAACATTCAGCAATAATCACGAATTCTATCAGAAGAACTTCAAGACGGGTTGCTAAAATAATCTGTCTTTTTCTAACCTACACTTTGATATCAGCAATAAAACTCCTATGTTTTCATCGAGTTATTTGACAGCACAGTACCGCAAATTACTGAAAATCGCACGGTTGCCAACTCGTTACTGTTATTTCTCAAATACTTCGCTAAGTATTTATTCCTCAATCGGTTCCAGCAATGATTTCAGCCAAGGAGGTGAAAGTACGAGTGCAGAAACTACCAATACTGCTCAATTAGTCACTGATACCATTATGAATTCAATTAATAACGGTACAGCTGTAGCAGTTCAAATGGAAGATAGCAAAACGTATAAACTAGCATCATTGTCAGCATTTGTAAGTAGCGTACCTGCCCTTCAGGCGGAAATATTATCCGTTGTTAGTCATAATGAAGCTTTTTTAAAAAATGTAGTGACGCTCTAGGAGGTTTTGCGTTTGCTGCTAATCTTCCTTTTACTATTATGGGTGTTACAGATGGAGATATATCAGGAAGTGATTGGTTAAATATTTTATCTACCTTAAGTGGAGCTATAGGCACATTCACCAGTTTGGCTCCTCCAATTGCTTTTGCATTTAATGGACTTTCATTTGTACTATCAATTGCATCTTTGTGCGTATCTGGAAGTGAAAACAATTCTTCTACTAATAACAACTATTAAAACTTATTCTACATAACGACTAATAATTATATAATAAATTTACTATGGTTAAAATACAAAACTTCTTGCAGAAAATAGTTATCTATAAAATATATTCCTTAGAAAAGCAAAAAATGGAATATAATGACAATGAAGTATATAATCACATAGGAGTAGGTTTTTTGATTGTATTCTCATATATAGTATTAATATTGCTTTTTTTATCCGTACGATTATTTAATGAATTGAGAAACAATTTCACACTTGTTGTTTGCGTTACAATCTTATGCTTTTCGGCTAAGTATTTTTTCGTAAAATATTTAAAACAAAAAAAATATGTTCAAACAATCCATGAAAAATATCTACAAATGGATCTAAAGAAAAGAAAGGAAAACTATAAAATTGGATTATATTACGTTATATTTGTTATTTTATTTCCTTTATTCAGCATACTAATCATGGAATTAATAGAGTTTATTACGGATAATTAACAGCATTTGTGAGTAATGTTCCATCAGCACAGTATGATATAATTTCAAAGGCGAAAGGAAACCCTTCTTTTCTAAAGGCTTGTGGAGAGGCTCTTCAAAGATCTAATTGCATAGCTAATGATGTTGTTGCCGCTGTAGGCATTCTTGATGGAGATGTGACAGTTGGAGATGCTATAAATGGAATAGCGGCAGCATGTGGAACTCTCGGACTTTGGACGAGTGGAACTCCACTTGGTTTAACACTTGATGGAATATCATTGGTATTTTTATCCTCTTATTGATAAGACTATAAACTGAATTTGAATCTATTTTTTTTGATTATAAATTAATAATGTTATTTGAAAAATATGAAAAAAATAAAATCATTCTATTATGAGATTGTAATTTCAAAGATTTATATGCTGGAAAAATACAAACGAGAATTTGATGAAGGAAACATATACAACGGAATTTGGGGAACTTTACAAACACTTTTCGTATTTACTGCTTGCATAATTCTTTTTATACTCGTACATATATGCGGAATTCCACAATACAAATTAAGCATAGCTTTAGGTACAATCATCTTATGTATAATAGTTGTCAACGCGATAATTAAAAAGCTAAAACAAGACAGATATGTTCAAATAATCCATGAGGAATATTTAAAAATGACTGAAGAAGAAAGAAAAAAACATTATAAGCGTGGATTATGTAAAGTAACACCTGTATTCTTTTATCCTATTATAATTATTGCGTTCTTAAAGCTAATCACATTAATATATTAGTGTCCCGATTTTAACGGGACAGTAGTGACATCAAGACAAAAAAAAGATGAGAATAGCCATAATTTCCGCATCGCTCATACGGTTGGGCTTGTTACGATGCGGACGAGACTTGTCTTCAATCATATATTTCTCTTGTTGAACTGCAAATTCTTTGCAAAAATCATCTGCCAAACAATAAATCTCCGTAACTTTAGACCCTGAGAACATAGTGGTAATCGTTTTAATGTTATAGTTTAATACTTTTATCGCTATGTTCCTATTATTCAGTCAAATATATTGGTAACTTATATCGAACTCACGTTAAAATAAATAAAGCAATAGTACAGATAGAACACGTGCAGTATGGCAAGCGAAATCTCAACATACACCCATGAAGGAATGGAACTTCCCTTTGAGGATTGGAGCAACAAACTTCACTCCTTCAATGACTTGGCATCAATCGTTCAGACTACTCATGATGCAGCGCAATCGTCAGCTGTAAAGGCAATCAACCGCATGCAGACCATGCGCAACTGGCTCATCGGTTATTACATCGTTGAGTTTGAACAACATGGCAAGGACAGGGCAGAGTATGGAACGCAACTGCTGAAGAAGTTGGAGGAAAGAGTGAATAGGAAGGGAGTAAATGTCACTCTATTCAAAAACTCTCGAAACTTTTACCTTCACTATCCTCAGATGGCAGAGAATTTAATTCCATCAATTAGTCCGACACTGTCGGACCAATTCCAAACTTCCGGTAAGAAAATCATTTCATCACTATCTTTCTCCCATATTGTTGAGTTACTTACACTTGCCGACCCTCTTGCCCGCTACTTCTACGAACAAGAGTGTATTAAGTGCACATGGTCGGTTCGTGAGCTTCGCCGCCAGATAACCACTAATCTATATGTAAGGGCAGGTATCAGCAGCAATCCCGAAAAGTTGCTTTCGCTCCCTTCTGTACAGGGCCACGATTCCGCAGAGTTGCAGATTCGTCAGCCGTTCACTTTTGAATTTCTTGGACTGAAAGCACAGGATATCGTGGATGAGCATGACTTGGAGGATGCACTTATAACTCACTTGCAAGAGTTCATCCTCGAACTCGGCAAGGGCTTCTGCTTCGAGACCCGCCAAAAGCGCATTATCATTGACGACGAGTACTATTATCCCGACCTTGTGTTCTACAACCGCATTCTGCATTGCGGTGTCATCATAGAGTTGAAGAACGAGGAGTTCTCGCATGAGAACCTCGGACAGCTCAACGCATACGTTTCTCATTACCGCGAGAACGAGATGCGCCCCGGCGACAATCCTCCCGTTGGCATCCTGCTCTGTACTCGAAAGGGCAAGAAGATGGTAGAATACGCCCTCGCCGGCATGGACAACCATCTCTTCGTTTCAACGTACATGCTGCAGTTGCCCGACAAGAAGATGCTGGAGGATTTCCTGTTGAAGCAGTTGGGCTAATAAAAATCCACTTATGCATCAAATTAAGCGTATTAAGATCCATATTGAGTACCTTTTCACGATATATAACAGTAAGCTATGGCAAAGAAAAACAACACCCCCTCTTTTACTGACTCGGCACTTGCTTGGAGTTGTTGTTGCAAAGACTTGTTATGTACAGTCAGTGTCGGATGATATTTTGTAATATATGTTGTACTGTTCGATAATCTCATGGTTATTGTTGTCCGATGTTTTTACTTATTTTGCACCATATCTGTATAATATTTTTTAATACACCCCTCAGTACACATTCTGAGGCGAGTGAAAAACACATGCGAATCGCAGAAAAAATATTAAGAATAATAGACCTGCAATATGCGAATTGCAACACTGCGAAATGCGAATGGACGACATGCGATTCGCATACTTTTCTAGGATTTTAATATGATGATGAAGCAAATATGCCAGAATATTGGTTGCCGTATGAAGCTCGGTCTCTTTTTTCATAGTTTTCAAATTTTAATAGATGATTAGAATATATTAACACTTCATCCCCCTAGGGGGTCAGTTGCTACCTTTACATGGTGTATCTTTGTATAAAACATAAACGATAAACCAATAGCTACCCTCTATGTATATTATGACGCTAAAAATGAAATTTATCCAAGACCCCCGACTTGAATTTTTTGAAAAAAAATCGAGTCGTTTTATTATTGTTATAATT
>ENA-ORNF01000241-ORNF01000241.1-human-gut-metagenome-genome-assembly--contig:-NODE-241-length-56757-cov-3.519364_pt1 | contig 56757 bp, 108 predicted proteins | sample MGYA00242110_ERZ509012 | MGnify/ENA primary metagenome ERZ509012 (study PRJEB26280, sample SAMEA2338714) | human gut metagenome | biome: human gut; feature: human-associated habitat; material: faeces... | reverse complement strand
TTATCCCTCCAGAATTGCTTTTATTACCAAACAATCCACCATGTAACCAGACTGTGTACAGGCTTTTACATCATCCAGTGTAGTCAGGATCTTATTCTTGTCAGCCGCCGCATTGATAGCTGTGTTCGTGTCATTTATGTTAGATGCTTTAAATTCTCCACCTACCTGTGTATATGTCGTTACATCTTCCAGTGTCACCGTTCCGTCTGAATTGGTAGTCATTCGGTATCTGCGCCGACCACCCATGTTTTTGTCTAAGATATCGTCTTTAAAATTTGTTGGAAGTGTTGCTTTTGCCATTACGTCAACCTCCTATTCATTGTCATTACAAAGTATATTTTACAATGTATTGCGTTTACATAATTAATAATTTATATAAAAGAAAAACACCTACGTTATGTAGATGCTTTTCTTTTTTTCTTATGCAGCTATTAACTTAATAGCCTTATTGTTGATAAATGCTTTGATTTCATCATATCCCCAACCGCAATCTACAAGACCGCTAACAACCATTTCTACGGATTTTACTTTTGCAAGTTCTTCTGATGATAAATAATCCCTCAAATTATCTTTCTTTCCGATTCCGTATTTTTCCCTTAGTTGCTTTGCATTGTTCCCCAACACTACCTTATAGATTAAATCCGTATAAGTTGAGTATGCATGACCATGCATTCTATCGTTTTCGCCCGACTCCTGTATAGCTAATGTAAGCGCTTGTCTAACTGCTATTCCTTTTACTCTCTCTGTAATTTTTTCTTTCAAGGCTTTTTCCATTTCGTTAAACTGTTTTATATAATTCAGTTTAAATTTCATGGCTTTTTCGCCATTATACCCCATTACCAAAAGGGTAAATCCATCACGGTTCATGTAATATAATGGATTCTTTTTCCCGTTAGCACCAGTATAATCGCTCTTATAGAATAGCGCCGAAAATTCGGCGCTACTAATTGTGTTAAATATTCTTCTAATATCTTCTAACACATGCCTGTGGCTTTTCCCAAATGTCTCAGCTATATCCAAACTGCTTACAGTCGCTACATCTTCCTTATTTACTTTCATAATTTCCACCAACATCAAAAACACTCCTTTTCAAATATATATTTATGTGTTTCTTTTTGGTAGATTATGAGTACTATTTCCCCTCTTCTATGCAAGCAGAAAGCTCTTTCACCTTTTCTTTCAGCTTGCGCACCTCTTCCACGGCTTCATCATACGATTCCACCATTTTGTAGTATCTTTCCTCTGGGATTATGACAGTTTTAATAGGTTCAATCTTACTCATAAATATACCCTCTTTCTTCTTTAAATTCCTTAGTATTGATTTTCCAAAGTAAAAATGATAGGATATATTTATCAATTCTACTTTGGAGTTGTGTCAATTTAGGGCAACCGAACCATGCGTAAGAGACGGTTGCTCTATTTTCATCTTCTGAATGTTTTTAAATATTCATCTTCTATCCCTCTTCTGACAATTTCAGATTTTGAAATGCTTAATTTTTCTGATGCAATCTGTAATTTTTTTACAGTTTCATCATCAATTCTTACTCTAATCATTGTATCTTTACTATTGTCAGATTTTGGTCTGCCTGTTCTTGGCGACATTATCAACACCTCCTTTTTTGTCGCTACAATAAATATAATACTGTAGCTACAAAAAGTCAAGATGTTTTGTAAACTTTTTATGCATAAAAATAGGACGGTCAAGTTCCGCCCTACTTAATTTTATTATTTATGTCACTGTGTCCACTCGTCAAAATCAATAAATTCTCCCGATTTTTGACCATCCATATTGATATAAACGGCTTCATACGAAAAATTTTCCATATCATATACAACGAATTGAACTGTCCAATTTGTCCGCACTGTTGCGCCGAACGAATTAGTTGCGTCAACATAACTCTTAACCGCCACCAGTGAACCGTTTCTCTGAATTGCTATTTCTCCTGCGTGAGTTATAATTGACGGAAAATCAGCAGACCTCGGATTTTTTAATGCACTCTTAACAATGTCCTGCGCCATAATATAGTAATATGACTGCTGTGTCGAATCAATTTGTCTATCGAGCATAGAACTCGCAGTCATTTTTACCGTATCGTCCTCATAGAATACATAATCACTATTCGGCATAAATACTCTGTATACCTTATCACTTGCAGTAAGAATTATGCTTTGACCGTCCGCATATATACTGTAGTTATCTGTATCACCCATTTTTTGTAAGAAAGTCAGACAGGAAAAACCAATCTGATTTTTCAATATATCCAATGCTTCATTTGCAACGTCTTCTCCTATTTCTGCTGTCAAATTCTCCAATAGTCTTTCTTCATCAGTCATTTGCGGTTCATCTTGCGTACTTTCTATTTCTTCTGAACTGCTTTCAATCTCGGAAGATTCTTCTTGAATTGTATACTCTGTTTTTGTTCCACATGATGTACACCAGATAATAGTTACAACTGTAATAATGAAAATTATTCGCTTTACTTTGTTCATTGTAGAACCCCCTCTCTATTTTGGTATTATTATACTCTAATAAAGAGGGAATTTCTACAAAAGTTTACCATAATTTATGCAAAACTAAATCCATTTCTATTGCTTCTTTCTTCTACAGCGGAAACAAGGCTTCTTCCGTCAATAGAAATTTCTTTACCCTCTCTGACTGCATCTAATATTTCAGACAATAAATTAGCTTCTCTGCTATTATCTTCATACGCACGTGAGAAACCTCTATATGCCGCTTCTTCAATTCCCGCCACAATCATTTCATTACTTGCTACCGCTGTCTTTCCGTTAGAAAACTGTCCGACAAGCTCGTTATGATTAGCCATGAAAAGTCCGTCCTCTGGGAATCCACCTGTTGAAAATTTGGGGATTCTTGGAAGAGATACATTGGGTATATCAATACTAAAGCTAATCCCCGGTATTTTGCTTGCCGCTTCTGCCAACTTTTTTAATCCGTCTATAGCATGATTAACAAGGCTTTCTACGCCGCTGATTACACCGTTCAGGAATTCAATAGCACCATTAGCAGCTAATTTAAAAGCATTTTTAAAAGCTTCTGGGATTTTAGTGAGCATAGTGTCCCATCTTTGTTTAGTGAACCATGGAGCAACATTAACAGTCCACCATGTGTTTATGTCCGTTTTCCATTTTGTGATAGTTTCTCCAAATTTTGTAGAAAAAGACTCTTTTATATTGTTGAGTAAAGTAAGCCATGTATCTAATGAGAACCATGGCAAGACGTCATCATTCCACCATGTGACAATAGCAGAATTAGCCCACCATTCCTTTATTTCATCCCATTTTGTAGAAGCAGCTTCTTTGATTCCGTCAAATATTCCAACCCATGTATCAGCAGAAAACCAAGGTTTTATGTCGGTTTCAAACCAAGATTGTATTTCAATCCATTTCATAAATGCCATAGATTTAAGAAATTCGATTTTTTCTTCAATTGAATCGGCTACTTTAGAAACATTTGATTCAAGATCGTCATTTACCTTAATCAAAGTATTAATAATATCAATAGCTTCTTTTGCTACACCTAAACCAGGGTTAAATAGCGTAAGAAATTTTGTTCCAATGCTATTTTTGACACCTTCTGGAATCTCGAATTTTACGTTGCTTTCTCCATTTTCATCAGTTCCAAATATTTTATCGAGGATTCTTTGTCCGACACCTTCTGCAAAATCAACAGGGAAATTTACAAGTGCATTTTCACAAGCAATAAAGAACCCTGCCAAATCCCATGCAAGACCTCCCCAGTCTATACCACATACAAAATCAACCAGTTTTTGCCCTATGGTATTAAATGTTTCGTCAGCGGATAATTGATTTAAAGATGCAGACATAGCCTCCAATATACCCTTTGCGAATGTACTCAAAGTTTTGCCTGTAAGACCAGCATCCCAGTTTTCAAAAAATCCTTTTATTCCTGCTGCCAAGGACTTCCCGAAATTTTTCCAGTCAAATGTAGTGCCAAATGAATCAAGGAAATGTAATACTGTATTTAAGGAATTTGCTATTGTTTTTCCTACATTACTAAATAATCTAGGAGATATAAGACCATTAAGGAAATTTGCAAGACCTTTTCCGAAATTATCAGCCTTTTCATAGATTTTATTCCAGTCCACATTTTCCATAGCCTTGTTAAGAGCCGCATTAATTGTCTTGCCTAATTCCTCTAAGCTCTTAATACCGCTCTCATATCCCTTGAAAATGGTATCTACCTGTACCAGACCGCCCTGTGTCTTATCAACTTTGTTTGCTCCGCCGCCTGCACCGCTACCACTTTTATCATTATCTCCAGAGTTAATGTTTAATTCATCAAGAGCAAGTACATTATTTTTCAGTTTTTTAGCGTTCTTCGCCGCATCACCAGTAGCATCCGAAAAATCTTCCATGCCGTCTGCCCAGTCCTCGGCTACACCGCCAGCAGATACCTCATACTGCCATCCGAATATTGAACCTAAAGCATTTGTAACAGTCTCCGCAAATGCAATTACATATTGCATAACCTGATTCAGAGTGCGTACAAATGGCTTGAATGCATTAATCAAAGCACCGCCTATAATGGACGCAAGCTGTTGGAATGACTGAGTAAGAACCGTAATTTGGTTATGCCATGTGTCTGCTGTCCTTGCAAAATCCCCCTGTGCGGCGGCTGTATTCTGCATGACATACTGGTATCGCAACATAGCCTTTTGTGCCTGTGTCATAGATGTAATATCAGCATCTAATCCCTGTTTCAACGCCCATTCCTTTAATGTTGCCTGTGTTAAATCAAGACCATATTTTCTTAAAGGCTCTGTCTCTCCTGTGAAAATAGCCTGTAAATTCCTTGCAACATCCGTCTGTGACATGTCATAAAAAGATGCCATGTCTGCGGTCAGCTTCGTTAATTCCAAAGACATATTCGCCATGTTCTTCTGTGAGAATCCCATGGCAACGCCCATAGCTTGGAATCGGCTTGCTACCTGTTTTGCCATCAGCTCTGACATACCAAAATCCTGTATGGATGTCTTGGAAAAGTCCTGTATCATCTTTTCATAATTGCCAAACGTAGTCCTTACAACGTTTTCTACTTCCGTCAATGAGGACGATATGTCGATTGCTTCCCCCAGCTTATGGAACGCTCTGAACAATAGCCAGTATGATGCATATAATTTTCCAAATGCAGAAGCAAGGGAAAAGCTGTTTATCTTTGCACTTTTAGCAGACTTGCTAAAAACATTCAGACTACTTGCAAGGGAATTAGCCGCACGACCACTGGAAGCACCTGTTCTTGCCAACTTCGCCAACGCATTAGTCATGTCAATAAGGTTTCTGTTTACTGTCGGTGCTTTGGAAAGCGTTGTCATAAGCCCCTGCATCGCTGTAGCAAGTTTAGGGATATTCTCTATAGCCTTAGTTGACGATTTATAACCTAACTGTGAAATTCCTTTTGCCAGTTCTGATATCTGTGCAGTAGCAGAACTACTAGCCTGAATATTTCCAAATGCTTTACTAAGCTGGTTCATAGAGGATGCCGCACGGTTTATTTTAGTTGTGTCTACTGTGGATATCTTCTCTATGCCCTTTGCAAGTCGTGTAAAGTCAGCAGTCTTAACATTATTCATGCTCTGCATGGCACTTGAAAGCCTGTTCACGCTATTAGCAAGACCATTCAAATTACTGGTATTAATGCTGTTCAATGAAGTAGACAGTTTATCAAGTTTTGTAATCAGCTTGTCAATCGCATTATTCGCCTTTGTTGCCTGCGCTTTAATTTGAATTTCCAGTGAATCTATTTCTGCCATACTGCACCTGCTTTCAACTATTAAAGTGAGTGACTATCTCCAACCGATAGCCAGTAAAAAGGGCAGTAGACTATGACCTCTACCGCCCCTGTGTTATCTTTTCAGATATTCTCTTGTTACTTTTCCTGCCTTGCAATCTACCGTGATTCCTACACGTTTTTGGAAAACTCCGATTGCACTGGCTGTATCATTTCCTAAGATGCCATCAATATTGCTCTTGCCTTTTGCATTTTTGGCAGGCAGGCACTTATGATAGATAAGTTCCGTCTGTAGCCATTTCACATCATCACCACGCATACACGGGAATGTCTTGTATAATATACGTGCAGGCTCTGTATATGGGTTATTGTGCGTGTCGTAGACGGTCTGTAATTCGTTTAATTCACGATACCATATATTCATATCAACGTTGCCATTAACGCCGCTTACAGTACCTTTTGATGTGTACTGCCAGCCTACCATGTTTTCAATCTGCGGCTGGTACTTCAAGTCCATGTTTCCCTTATTCTTTCCATATGCCGCAATCCACATAGGATATTTCACGCCGCCATACGGCTTGATGTAGGAATTATAGAAAGACTTTCCAGTATACAAACCAAATGCAAGCCCATAACTTCTGATAACATCACCGTAAGCATTGATAATGTCAATCAGCTTGCTTCCCAGTCCTTTCTGACAGTTGTCCTCAACGTCCAGCCATACCATTGTCTCACGACCATTAAGAATTTCTGCTACTTTTCTTGCATCATTTCTAGCCTTTGTAACTGTGGTCGCATAGCTGTAGTTGTAAACGCCCTGTATCGTCAATCCGTTTGCTTTACAGCCTGTCCAGTTAGCTTCAAACTGCTTATCACGGTTCAAGTCCTTACGGATGATTTTAAGGATGGCAAACTGGATGCCGACTGCCTTGACTTTCGTCCAATCAATATTTCCCTGATATGCCGATACATCTATACCGATATAGCTCATTTCTTTTCAACTCCCTTTGGATGATTCAATTCAAAATTAACTCTCATGGCTTCCAATTTTGCCACGAACAGCTCTCTCTGTCTGTCCATTTCTTCTTCCGATAATGGCTTGTTCTTCTCTTCAAGTTCCTGCATGATAGGCTTCTCAATGTACTTGCTACGTGCTTTACGTCCATTTAAGCAACGATCAATAGCAACCGTAAGAGCAGATATGCCATATGTGCCAAACGTAAGCCATGCGTCATTGTCATTTTTCTGTTTTTCCAGTCTGTATGCCTGTTCGTATGGTCTTAAATCAGCAGGACAAGACCAGTCTATATCATGCACTGTAAGTCCGTACCCCTTAGTGACAGTAAGCCAATAAGGGCGTACTTCGTTACAGTATATTTCCCATGTTAATTCTCGGCTTTCTCCTTGCTGTTCGGAGTTGCCGCCTGTTCTTTCTGAACCTCCCTCTCGAACATCTTCTTTAAAAAACCGTTAGAAGTCATTTCCTCCTGTAAATCTGTAAAGAAGTCTGTTACGTCTACTTCACCATTATCTACATAATTTCCGACAAGCTCAAAAGCCTTATTTTTTGCCTCCTCGTAACCCTCTTTGGTATCAAGGTTATAGCCGAACTCATCAGCGTGAAACTTCTGCAATCCGACCAGTACCATTTCTGGGATAAATAAAAGCATATTTTCAATCTGCTCCATATTATCCTGTGCGTTCTCTTTCATAGATACGGACATTTTTGCTACTCTTGAAAGCAATCTTGATTTCAGTGTCGGTTCATAACCGAATTTGATTGTGTATTCTTTTTCATTTACTTTAATTTTCATCATATTATTTCCCTTTCCCTTACTATTAGTAAGAAAGGGGGCAGTCCTAAGACCGCCCCTAAAATCTGTCTAACTGTTGCTTAGGTAAATGCTACCTTTGTTTCCATGCCCTTGTATTCCTCGATTGTAAGGTTCATTTCAAGGGTAAGCAGCTCATTCTGTGCAAACTCTGGCGCAGGAATGGCTGTAGGTGGCTGTGCCACAACAAAGAAAGCCTTTTCAAACTTAGGAATAATGGTCTCAAACCACATTCTCTTACCACCTGTTAGTGCTGTGTAAGTAGAAATTACCGTTTCCCACTGTGTGAGAGTTTCTGTTGTAAAGTTAATAGTAACTGCAAATGAACCGCCTGTATCACCACGCCCCTGAATGTATCTGGAAACCAAATCTTCCAGTGCAGATGCATCAATTTGTTCATTCTCAATTGTGATACCGCCGATAGCATTAATTCTGTCCAACTGGGTAAATGTATCTGGTTTTGTTCCTGCTGTATCTTCTACGCCATAACCAAACGTAATACCTAGACTGGATAAGCCAGCTATAGTTGCCGCCATATATACCGTCCTTTCTACCGCTAATTAATGCGGTCAGTGACACACCCTGTTGTGTGCCAGTTAATAGTTATTGTAGTGGATCCATAGAGCCGAATAATCGGCTTGCCCTAAATGTTGCCGTCCTGATTTTATTGGTTATCGTATAAACAGGATTGCTTATCTCAAACCTTTTCCATTTAAAAAAGTTGATAGCCGTTGCGGTCATATCAACTAATTCTGCCCTGTCTTCTGCTTTTTCGCCTTGATAGTTAATTGTAATCTGAAATGTTGGTCTTACAGCGTTTATTCGCTCGCCTGTTAAATCCTGTCCTGCTTCTGTAGCACCAATCTGTCTCATTAGCACTGTCGGAAACTTTGGTGTTCCTGTGACTGCTTCATCCTGTGTCAAGTAAAGGTTCTTGTACTTGTTCCCATATGCCAGCTTCATTTCATGTGAAAACATGTTGAATAACTGGTCTTGCAATCGTAAAGCCCATGAATTATCAATCAACGGTGAACACCTCCTTTGCAATAAATAAAGAGCAAGTTTCATCCCTTGCTCTTCTTGCATAAATTTCCTTTATAAAACAATTTTTCATAATCTCTAATACCGCTATTCCATCTATGCCAAACAAGGCATGGGCTTAATCCAAGTTCTCTTGCTCTTTTTGCTATGGGAATTTTTTCGTTTTCGATTTGAATATATACTGTTTTTCTTGTATTCCATGTTTGTTGATTAGCTGGAATCCAGCAACAATTATCCGGGCAATAGTTTCCGTTTACGTCTATTCTTTCGATTGTATATCCTTCTATATATCCGTTGTTTTCAGCCCATTTAATAAAATTTTCAACATATTTCCATTCATCACATACCTGTATTCCTCTTCCACCATAGTCTTTGTATGCTCTTGATTTCGGATTGTTACATCTATTCATCATTGAATTCCAAACAGGAAATAATCTATGGTGAGTCATATTGTGGTTTCTTTTTATTCCTAAGTTTTTAATATCCTGCTCTTTCTTTATGCATCCGCAAGAATTAATAACTTTAAGTGTGTCTCCCCTGATAGACTTTACATTTCCGCAATCGCAACGACAAATCCAGTAACTTTTCCTTTTTGTTCTTTCCTTGTCTAATTTTATTACAGTAAGTTTTCCAAACCTATGACCAGTTAAATCAACTACTCCACTATATTTTACAAATTGCCCTTTTTCATTTCTTTCCATATCATCACCTCAAATTAAATTTTATAATTTAATCATAAACCATTTAATTATAATTTTCAAGTCATATTTTAAACTTTACAGTTTATTTTTATTATGATATAATTTTTTATTATAATTAAGGAGTTGAATAATATGTCATTAAAAAATGATTTAAAGTCTGCAATAGCAAAGCAAGGATTTACAATGTCACAAGTTAATGATGAATTAAATGCGAAGCATGGTACTAATCATTCTTTTCAAAATTTCAGCAATAGGCTAAGAAAAGAATCTTTTTCATACAATGAAGTTTTGGAAATTTTGGAAATAATTGGCGTACAAATAGAATGGAAATATTAATCATTTCCGAAAACTTCTTTTGCAATCTCAATATATTTCTGAATAATTTCTTCACTTGCTTTAAACATTGGCATTGTCGCTCTAATTCCATGCGTATAATGCCATTTATCATCTTTTCCCAAGTAATACCATCCATCTTCAAAAGCATGTATTTGACCTGGGAATGTTCCTACTCCAAATCCTAAGTCGTTTTCTTTTGGATTTGGTTCTGGGTTGTAATAAATACCTGAACCAAATTCGATTGCCAATATCGTATAGAAAGGCTCTCTTCCTTCTGCTTGATATGTTTTCCCAGTTGCTACTAAAATAGCTTTGCATCCCATTTTTGAAGGTTCTTTTTTTGCTTGCAATATAACTGTTTTCCCTATCGGGCTTTCGTTGATCGCTTCTATTGCAACATTTTCTCCTTCTTTAGCCAGTCTAATTACATATTCTTCGCATTTTCTTTCCAGTGAATTTTGGTAGCTTCTAAGCTCTTTTATGACGTTCTGTACGGATTTCTGTGATAATGTCATTGGGATAACTTTCTTTGCCATACGTCCACCTACTTAACAACTTTCTGTAACAGGAATAAATCTGCTGTCAATCCCTCATCAGCTACGCCCTTTACAATGTAATCTGCGCTGTTCTCGTCTGGCAATCCATCATCATTCAGAATAACTTCTGATTTCTTCCATACGACATCACCATTGTTGATAGGCAGATATCCTTTATCTGTAACAATCTGTACATATGATGTACTATCGTCTATGCCGAATTGCTTTACTAATACTTCTGACAGCTTATTACTGATATTTGCATAGAACGTAACTGGTTCAGAGAATCCGCTTACTTCCTTTGTCTTTGGGATCGGATTGCCCTGTGAATCAAGGTATGGAATGAAGTTTCCACTTGCGTCCGTATATCCCTCATACACGGGGTTTCCAAATTCGTCAGTTTCCTCAATGGTCACGGTCTGACCCTGCAAGGCGTATTTCATTTTCTGCTTATTAATATCAAGCATTTTTGACCTGTTTATAAATCTGATTTACGCCTGTGCTTGCCAATCCAGATACGATTCCGACTGCAATAGCATTCAGCACGTCATTTGCTGGAAAATCAGCAATTACGTACATTCCAACTACGCCTAAGATGCCGCCTGCCACACCTACGATAATCGGGATGTAATTGTCCTTTACGCTTGGAATTGCTTTAGACGCAATACCAATCAAATAAGTAATCACTACGATTGAAACTACTGTTGATACTGATGTTATATCCATTTTAATCCTTACCTCCATTCTTTAAGTGAATTTCCTGTATTTCGTTATACATTTTGGTTACCATACCATTACCGCCCAATGCGTGATATGCGTTATACATTTCAACAAAATTGTCATACGCATAAGATGGTATTTCGCCGAGTTTTATATACTTATCGTGATATTCGATAAGTTGCACTCGCAAAAGTAACATTGTACCTTTACTATTGGCGTCTTTGTCTTTTTTCTGTTGCTTCAGAAGCCAAACTATATAACCAAGCAATATTGGTAACGCTATGGTGTAAGTCTGTAATAAAATTTCTTTCATTTTATATCTCCTGCAATTTAATATAGGCGCACCGCCCTCCACCTCTTACTGTGCGCCGCCTACAACCATCTTACTGATTCCAGTAAAAAGGTCATGCACAATCTTCTTTTTTTCATACAATTCAGAGAGCTTTAACATGCCAAGAAATATCATAATAACATAATATGTCTTCTTTGCTATTCCATGTTCTTGTTATTCCATTTTCTGAATAGCTGGCACTGTAATCCGCTCCTAATTTGTTACGATCATAAAGCGCAAGTTCAACAATAGCTTCTTCTTTCTTTTTTAAGTATTCTTCTTTTTTTGCGCTTGATATTCCAGAAGCATTTATTACTAATTGCTCATTTTGATATAACAGTAACTCAATAAGTGGGTTATCTTCCTTACGATCAAATACAGTAACATCAGACACAATCCCTGTGTCGGGGTCTGTGACTTCCTCCATATGAAATTGTCCTAGTCTGATTTTTACTTTCTGTAAAGTACTGTATTTTTCCATACGGACTCCTTATAACTGCATTAAATCAATAAGCATTTTCTTTAAATCTGCACCGCTAAAGGAATCGGCATTCTCAATTCCTTTCTCTCTTCCTAACTTCTGCAAGTCTGCGGTTCTCATACGATTAATGTCTGCCTTTGTATATCCAACGGGAGATGCCAGAGAATTACTCTCTGGCACGTTATCTCCTGCATTGTACCATTTTCCACCACATTTAATTGTGTGTGTTGCTAACACGCTGGATCACCTCCTACGCAACTTTCATAACAACAACGCTATCCATTCCCTCGAATGTTGGAAGTCCAATCATTGATACTACACAATGAGTATTGATTGGATGGTTTGTTGCATATGTGTAAACCGCAATTCCAGTCTCTACGATAGAAAGTGTTCCGTCAGTTAAGCTTCCGCTTCTTTCTTCCGGTGTCTTTCCAAATACGTAGTCGCCAAGGTAAACCCCTGCGCACTGACAAGATACGATTCCTGTTGGAACAAAATATTTTGTCTGACCGTCAGCAGGATCAACATACAACTTATCGTATACCTCGATCTCGATTCCGTAGCCACGCAGATATTCAGTTACCTGTGACTGCTGTAAACGAATGCCGCCTGTATATGCAGTAATACCGAGAACCTGTTTCTTTGTGTCCTCTGCCTTTAATACCATTTCCCATGTCTCTGTATTCATGGTATATCTTGTCAGAGAATATCCAGTTTTCTTAGCAAAGTTACGTCTTGTCTCGATAAGGTCATCAAGTGGCATTGCAGTTGCTGGAACATTCCACTTATCAGAGTCTCCTGTAATTTCAACAAAGTGGTCTTTCTTGTGTGCAGCTCCATTGTCGGAAGTATAATCTACAGTATATTTGCTTTTCCCGATATGTACATCAATCTTTGGTACACCGTCAGCCGGTGCAAGCAAGCTCCAAATCTGTCTCTCTGGTACTACTCTTGCGCCCTCAATCAGCATCATAGGCTTTTTGCTAATCTCACGAAGTACATCATTTGCAAGAGAAGCGTTCTCTGCGTTTCTGTAGTTATCGTACTCCTGTTCCTCTCTCTCTGTCACCATGTAGGACTCACGATAAAAAGGCATCTCGTTTTGGATATCAGAGAAAACGCCAACATCTCTTAACTCTGCCTGTGCATCAAAGTTAGATGCTTTCAGTGAAACAGGAAGACCGCTCTTACCCTTGATAAATCTAAGGTCAAGGCTTTCCTGCTTTCTTGTTCCAAACTTCTGTCTGCCAAGATAAGGTTGAGAACCTAAAGTTTTTTCGTAGTTATTCCACATTACACCAAGACTTCTTGCTGTAAATGCTTCTGCTAATGGTAATGCCATAATTTGCACCTCTTTCCTTAATCAAAAAAAGTAACTCTTGGGGTTTTGGCTTTTGCCGTTTCCTCAACAGTTACTCCATTCTTTGTAAGTTTCGCATTGTCGATATCGCCCTCGTAAACGTAAGTTCCAGGCGCATCACCCATTGTTACGTCAACATCATCAAACAGATATCCGACACAGCTTTCATCGTTTGATGGAAATGGTGTTCCACCTTTTACGATCTTTCTTCCGTTTGCATCTGCTCCTGTTGCCATTGTCTGCGGAACAATACAAGCGGCTCCCAAATAGGGGAAATGCTTTAAAATACCAAGTCTTTGAGTAAAATCTCTTTCAATAGGCTTGCCCATGATTTTTACCTCCTAAATTACATAATGATTTTTTGCTTCTGTGGTAGCCGAATTGCTTCCAAAAGTAATCTTTTCAGCATTCTCGACATCCGCTGTCTTTGTGCTGTCTTTATTACCGCCAGCAGTACCGCCGCCAGGATTAGTAGAATTGTTTGCAATCTCCTGTTCTTTTACCTGTGCCGCCGCAGTTTCTTTGTCAGAAATAATTTTTGCAAGAGCATCATAATCCATAGTGCCATCATCCTTAATAATCTGTGCCGCCTGTTCAGCGCTTACATTGAATTTGGTAGCGGCATTACTGCGTTGTGTTGAAATTGCCTGTGACTTTTCCAGTTCTGCAATTCTTGCATTCGCTTTTTCAAGGTTTTTATTTGCCTGCTCAACTTCTGAAAGATTACCAGCTTCCAATTCATCCAGCTTTTTCTGCAATTCAGTCGCATTATCAGCCTTTTCCTTATACTGGTTAGCCTTATTTTTTTCCTTTGCAACCTCTGAATTATTCTGATTCAGCAGATTAGTGATCTGTTCGTCTGTTGCATCTGGAAAAAGTTTCAAAACATCGTCTCTTGTCATAAATTACCTCCGTAAACTCACGCTTTTGTTACCGCAGGTCGCTCCTGCTGAGTCTCTCCTATTTACCGCATAGGTGCAATTTTATAAAATAAAAACAACTACCGATTATTCCTCGGTAGTTGCCTTATTCTGCTGATTGTTTAATTTTTCCATAACTTCCTGTGCTTTCTTTTCCTCTGCTTCGACATTATCAATGGTTTTCCATAATACATCAAAGTACGGTTTAGAAACTAAATAAGTTTTTTCCGCATCTCCCCAAAGTCCAACTGTTTTTACAGCAACAAGTGGGTGTATGCCTGCCTGTAATAACTGATATAAGGTCTGTGCCTTAGTATACATGTTATCCTGTGGGCTATGGTTTATTTGTACTTCAAAATCCCTCATAGAAAGACCCAAATCATGGTCTTTTATGCGGATAACATTTAAAACCAGTTTTGCAAGACGTTTTTCTGCTGACTTTACAAGTGGGTCTTTTAGCTTCGCTCTGGATTTTGAAAAATCCCATCCGTTTCTAAGCTGCACCGCCCCTTGTGTATCGCCGCCTGTATTGCTCTGTTTATTTGGAATTGCCAAAATAGATAAGGCATTATCAATCAAATCTTCTTTAGCAACTTGACATTGCGTCTGGTTCAATTCCTGCGTCATAACATCAACATCACTCTTGTTATCCTTGTTAATGGATTTTACTACAAGAGCGTGGTTTATTTTCATTTTTTTAAATTCTTCTTCGTCAATCTCACAATTTATGAATTTTATCCACGCCTGCACAAATTGCTCTATGCCGTCCATTCTGTTAGACTGCATATTGTTCACAGCGTCCATTATATCTATTACCAATTCGATATCTGATAATCTGGATGGGTTATTTGGGTATTCCACTATAGGAATACTTCCAAAAGCGTGTACTTTCCAGTCCTGCACATTGCTATTTACAATCTTGCATTCATAGGAATCTGTGTAGCATTGTTTATACCAGTTTCCCTCAATATCTTTCAATTCCTGCACTGCAAGAATCGGCTCTCTCGTTGAACGGTTGTAAATAATAAAAGTGTTCATAGGGCTGGGCGCTACAATTCTGAATGGGATATCTCCATTTGCAAACTGCACAGCTTTAAATGATGTTCCAGTTGCCGACTGCCACTCTCCAGCTTCTATATCTTTTTCCTGCTTATTAGCATCCACAAGATAATCATTCAACTCATCAACTGCATTGTTGGTTTCATCATCATCCTTGCGACTGATATACTGGACAGGCTCGCCATATGTCTGGGCGACCTTGAATTGCACCCATTCGTAAGAGTGGTTCTCGCAAATTTTATTGATAATATCCTCATTGGATATCTTTACACGGTATCTGATAGGTTGGTCACCTTTGTAATAATTCCAAAGGTACTCGATAGCCATTTTGTTGAAATAAAAAACTCCCACGCACTGACCAATGACTTTTACAATGTTGTCTTGTGTGATAGTCTCAACATCTGTATATGCAATTTTTCGACCATAACATCCCTTGACCAATTCTTGAAAAGTCCTGTTGTTCATTGCTTCTCCTTATACAAAACAAACGCCGCTAGAAGTGGCTCTTTGTGGTAATATTTTTGCTTCTGTCTCTCCTGTGTCATAGTGGTATATGATTCTCTTTTCACATTTGCGGCACTTACAGATTGTATTTGTCTGTGACCGCATATCATGTCTGCCTACCGTTCTATGACATATAGGGCAGTATATTGTTTTCGATTCTGTCAAAATAAATCCCCCTTTTATGCATTAAAAAAGCACCGTCATGAAGACGATGCCTTTTTGAGAGAGGTGTGAAAACTTATTGATTTGGTCTTTAACCATTTTAATAATACTACGCTGTATATAGGACATTCTAGGACAACATCATGATTCAATATACTGTTCACCGTATTTTTTTTCAAATTCCTTTAATGCCCTGCCATGTAGCCTAGTGATATTCCTAAAAGAGTAATTCATTTCAGTTGCTATTACTTCAAAAGTCTTTTTCTCAATATATCTGGCAAACAGAATATTATATACATTTTCATCATCCATGCTGTCAATTTGACTTATGATTACATTTTTCTTTTCAACGTAACCGTCTATCATTCTATCCAGTTCTTTTTCCATTTCATCTATTTTGGAAAATGTAACTCCCATTCTGTCTGGGTCAGGGGAAGTTTTTACACGTTCATCATTCTGTATAGCCGTAACATTGCAAGCCATTTCCCTTAATTGCTGTATTTCCACCAACTTATTATTAATCATCCTGTTAAGTCTGCTTATTTGATTAAGATACTCTCTTGTCTGCATCCTTAATACCTCCTAAATGGGTTGTGGACTGCTTCGGCTTTTGCTGATACTCCTGTACGCATTTCATTTTCAAATAATGCAACTGAATCCGGTGCATCATCATGCTTTACTTTTCCACTTCTTGTCATGGTCGTAAGTTCTTTCATAAACTTGTAATACTGGCTCTGCCTGTCCATTTTCTTAAAATCTCTGAAATAATAGTCACGAATAATATTGTCTCTGGCGTTTTCCATTCTGGTTATCTTGTTAGTACAGTTGAATTTAAACCTTGCACTGCATCTTCCACCCAGTTCTTTTACAATCTCCATTACATCACGTCCGAAATATTCTCCTGCACTGTTGCTTTCAAATGTGACAGTCTTTACATTGTGTTTAACAAGCATATTTGCGCACTCTGGCTTTGTAAATTGCGTTCCTGCGTTGTCAAATACAACATCTACTATGTAAACCTCATTTCCGTATACATAACCGATAGGCATTGAGCAACTGTCTTCTCCCTTATCTGCGCTATCGCAAGCCGCCATGATCGCATCTGGTTCTCTGTCAATTGGTAATTCTTCAAAGTAATTAAGCTCTTTTTCAGCAAACATACGCCCTTTTGCTTCAAATGGGGATTGTTGGAACTCTGATTCCCATGTTTCCTCTGAAACAAGTTTACGCTCTTTACGATAATATTCTGTCGTGAATATTTTTCTGATTCCTCGCTTATCTTTTCTTGGAATCTCCCAATTGCTCTCATCCGTAACAGGGTCTAATGCAGGAACGGCTACTTCACGCCACCGCCATTCCAGTTCATCAGCTTTATTCTGCAATGCTGTAATCGGGTCATACAGACTGTATTTAGTTCCCTGTATAATAATAGGCGTACCCTCTAATCTACGTCCAAGTACATCATCCGTAACCTTTTCACAAAGGAACTCCAGGCGGTCACGATTCCTTGCTTCTTCGTGGTTTTTTACGCAGTCATCAATGTATACAAGAACATTAGCTTCTGTACATCCTACAATGGCACCGTCTATAGGTCTACAAGTGAATGTCGGGAATATATTTTTCTTTTTAAGGTCAATTGAAAGATTTTCAGCACTCTTGTAATTTTCCCCTATCTTCGTCGCTTCTGGAAATACGCTTAAAAATCGTTGATAAGTACTTTCTGTCTCAAATCCCTGCAGCAAGCCACCATAGAATCTTTTAACAAGTCCTTCTCCTTTACCAACGCCAAATATACTGCCATCCGGGTCACGACCGCCCATCATCATAGCAAGTCTCAATCCGCCTGTAGTTTTTCCAGTACGTTTAGGCTGTGATACAGACAGAAAATCAAGTTTACCGTCATATATTTCTTGGTAAGCACCTACAACTGGCTGTAATACTTTCTTTCTCGGAAAATAAAATCTCTTGTATGGGTCTTTTTCGTCAATCTCAATATATCGGAAAAAGCTGTCTACCAGATATGCGGATTCCAGTCTTAATACCTCATAGTAGTTATTTAAGACTAAAAATTCGGCGTTATTATCTCCGCAGTATATCTCTAAATCGTCAATATGACCGCCGCCTGTGCTTTCCGCAACTATGCTGTCTATTAATTTCTTTGTTTTTTTTGAAATTTCCAGTGAGAATGGTATGTCTTTGTCATTATACATACCCCACTGTGCAGAATTGACATAGGCATTTATTACTTCTTCGGATTCCCCATTTTTAACAATGTTATGGATTCCTTTTCGCTCTATGTAATTGTCATTACCTTTTAACTGGTTGATTAAATCCTTACTTGCCAAAAAGGACACCTCCGCATAGCAGAAGTGCCTTGACCTCTGCCTATAATTTTTCTAGGTTGGCGCCATAAATCACTTATATGGCGGTTAATTTAATTTTGTTCCCATTTTCTATTATGCTTCTTAACCACGTCTATAATCTCTCGAAACATTTGTTTGTATTCTTCTTTGTCTTGGAATTTTATCACAGCTGAAACCTTCCAGTATTCCGTAGAGTCTTTTTCATTACGCCTTGTCACTTTCGTCAGATTGTTCAGAGTAATTGCAATTAGCGTAATTACGCACTCATATGCTTTTCCTCTGTTATTAACTGTCCTTAATTCCGGCTTTCCTTCAAACAACTTTATTAACTCTGTTATTTCTTCTTTGAGAAAGCTCTCGGTTCTTTTAGCAGAAACATCATCAATTATTTTCTTATACTGCTTTTGGCTAACTCCCAATTCTTTTAAGAATTGTTCAATTTGCTCATTGCTAAAGTTTTCAATCATATTTTGTTCTCCCATTTCAATCTTTAACTTTCTAAAATTAGCGACTAACTCCATTTGTTAGCCGGTAAAATTTTTATTTTCCAATTCTTACAGTTCCTAAGTATTCAACATTATCTTTTGAAGTATAGACAATGACTTTATCGCCATGAACCATATTAGGTTTTTCTGTGACTTCGATTTTGTTCTCATTTTCTACAAAAATAAATTCAACGCTTCCCTTGTAGGTTATCAGTCGTCCATTTATGCAAACTGTAATTATCTCATAGTTGTAAGCGGGGGTACATGAAGCTGTACTTTGATATCTAACATAAATTTCACTTTGTATCTCTTCTATTTCACATTCGTATTTTTCGGTTTTATTAGCCCAATTTAAAAATAATATCAGTGCAACAATGCTAACAACAATAACAATAATGGGAATAATGGTTTTAAAAATTTTTTTCATAAAATCTCTTTTCCGCTGATAATCAGCAATCAAACATTTACTAATTTATCTGCATACCTTACCATTTCAATTCGTGTTCCGTTTTCGTCTCTTGTACTAATACAAACATACTTGTCATCATGGCTTATCATATCTGTAAGTCTAATTTCTGTTTCATCATCTTTAAAATTGTAGCATTTTCGCATTTCTTCAATGCAGTTATTCATTTCTGTTATTTTCATAATCTTGCCCCTAAATTCTTGCAACTACGTGTTCTTTTGCAAATTCTTCTTTTTCCGGGTCGTAAATAACCGAACCGTTTTTGTCAGTCTTATTCTTATCAAATTTGCAAGTAACCTTTATACCATCCTTGTTACTGCATTCTGCGCGATAATCAATAACACATACTCTCTTCTGCCATTTTCCATTGGCATAAATCTTTGTATAACCGCCAGCTCTTGTTTTAATGATTATTTTACTTCTTGTTTTCTTCATTTATACACAACTCCTTATCTTAATTTTTCATTCATTCTTTCCACCGTCCATTAAAACAACATGTGTTACTTTCCCAGTTTTTGTTACTTGGTCTACTTCCAGTACTGTCTGAAACTTATCAATATGCATATCAATATTTGTCATATGCCTAATTTGCCTATCCCCGACACACAAGCTTGTACTGCCGTCCTCATACTGTAAAAGTAATAATTTAATCTTTTTGCTTTCCTGCATTTTTGACTTTATCGTTATATCTCTGATAATCACAAGCAAAATAACCGCTATCCAATAGCACGCATATGCTGTTTTGCCTAACAAAATATAAAAAATTGCTCCTATTACGCAAGCAACAAAGCAAATAGCAATTATTCTGGCATATTCAATTAATGTCTTTGCTACAATTTTAAGTATTCTTTTCATTCTTCATAAACCTCTCAAAATCTCTCCTGCACTTAGGGCATAAATCATATGTTCTTTCAAGAAATTCGTATCTTCGAACATTCTTGATCTCCAGACATATCTCATTGCCTTCGAAAATAGGAACTATGTCTCCATAACTTCCGATTGGCTTAAATTTAACTTCTTTCCTATATTTAGGTATTATCTCTTTCCCACACCTGTCGCAAGTGCGCCATTCTTTTTGATGTTTCATTCTTCCACCGCCTTTTAAACTAATCCTAGCATACATAAAATATCAAGTCCTGTTATTCTCTCTGCACCCTCTCTTGTGTGCATAAGAATATCTTTAAGTTTTTCATTTTCTGCATTGCTGTATTTATTTCTATCATACGCTCCCGAAAAACAATAATATTTGCAATATCCGTAGCCTACCCCAAGTCTGTTGCCGTGAATGCTCTTTCCTACAATATCATAATATTTTGGTACTTTTAAAATATCGTATTTTTCATCTAGGGTGCATTCCTTTTGTTCTGCTTTTAACTTTGATTGAAGATATTTTAAAAAACTAACAATATCTTTTTCTGATTTGGAAATGTATAAAATAGTTTCTTTCATTCTCTCAATCTCTCCCAAACACTCTTTTCAAAATCCTGTTATCCTCTTTACTGTTCGCATGGATAACAGGCTCATCACCTAATGTCGTGCAATCAATTATTTCTTCATTTCTGCCTATCGTAACCGTTCCTAGTTGATTAAGTTTTGAAACGTCAATGTTTTCTTTTGAGCCTTTTATCCATTTAACCATTATTCTTCCAACTTTCTACATTTCCGATATATCCTTTATTTCACCATTTGGCAGTTTTACTTTAACTTCGCTCGCAACTACCTTTATTGTAATTTCCTTTGCCATGTCTTTTGAGTAGATACCTGATATGTTATCAATACTTACCACTCCTTTTACAATTTCGCCATCGAGCGATAATGTAATAAATTTTCCACTTGAGTTGTCAAGTAATGCTTCTTTAACCATCTTCCTCCAGCTTTCTAAACACCATTCATAAACATATTTCCAAAATGCAAATCATTTAGTGCTTTTTCTAATTCGTCTTTGTACCGAAATGGACTTAAAGGACTTGTTATTTCTTCTCTCAATATAGGTGACATATTGTCTATCAAGATACCTTGTGTAGCACTTGCAAGATTTTGCGGTGGCAAATCTGCTAAAGCGCATAACTCCATTCTTTTATGGTCACATTTTTCAGATTTTGGGCAACTTTTACATTTTTCTGCTAATTTGCTTAAAGGTTCTGCCATTACTACACCAACTTTCTGCCGCAGATAGGGCAATAGTTAATCTCAAATGCTCCTTCTCCGTATTCATCAGCGCTATTGTCATAGCGAAGTGAATATGAGTAGCCAAAATTATTTTTTACTATATGAGCATTTCCATACGTGAAGCCGCTTTCAATCCTTTTCTCTCTGCCATCGCAAAATTCACACATTCTTACACCTCAATACCGTATTCACTAAAATAGTTTGCAATATTTTCTGGGATTTCTACACCCATTTCCTTTGCCTTTTTAAGTGATTCTATTTCTTCATCAGTCGGCGCATTTGCAAGTCTGAACCATTGTTCTTTATCAAGTGTCCTACATTGTAAAGCGTTTTCAAAATCTGTGGTATCATAGTTTTCTTTCATTTTCTCTCCTATCTATGCAGTTTCCGTAGGCGGTTCGGACTACAAACAACACCTACGGTACTTGCAAAAATCAGAATGGCAGGAATCGAACCCTGTCAGCCCAAACCATGCCAACCGCTTTCAAATCTGCAATTTCTAATCACGGAAGTGTTTGCTGTTTCCAATTATACCACTACCATCCATAAGTCTCCCATCGACCGGAACTATTGCAGTAGCACTCGACTAAGTGGAGATAAGGAATTGATGTGGTGAGGATTTGAACCTCACATGATTGATTTCTGAAAGCTGCTTGTTGCTAATTACGGACAATCTCCGCTTATTACTCGGCAAACATGCTATCAATCAGTTTCTTTGCTTGCGTTTACCCATTCCGCCACACATCTACCACTTGCGTAGTAACTATTTAAGCTATTGCCACTAAGTAAAGGGGAATCCGACTGTAACGGTCATATCTGCGTAAGCTATGGTTCGGGTTTTCACCAAGCGGTCAAGTGTTGTGGGATTTCACTCGACCGATACCAGCCGGACGGTCTCTCACCGCCCTTAACAGTAGTCCTAACTGGTGTAGAGGAGATTACATACCTATCTCGGAAGAAAAGGTAAATGGTGTGTACGTCCTGTCCAAAATGCTAAAAACAGGACAACGGTAACGGTAGGAGTCGAACCTACATAACCGATTGAGTACGTTACCTAACCTTGTGGCATTTTAAATATTGCATTATCCAATTTGAAAATGTCTGCGTTGTCAGCATTTATAGTGTAAACTGCGTTTAGTTTTGCTTCTCTAAGCAAATCATTAACGCTCTTATCTGGCTCTATATTTTTAAATATTACAGGAAGTCCTGAATATGTCTCATGAATGTTCTGTAACACTTCCATGGCACGCTCCTGTGTGCTGTATTCGCCTATGACACGTTCTTTATCTCCTATAATTGCCAATATATGATTGTAATTTACGTATATAGGCGTACTCTCAAAATCTACCGACAAATCTCTTCTCTGGCTAATTATTCGCATTTTCTCTCTTCTCCCTGTGTTCAAATTGGCATTCCAGCATCTTTGATATGTTCTGTCGGTCGCATTTAATGCCGTGCCCCTGTCGGAACAATTCGCATTCTAAGACTTTACCGCATCTGGAACACTCGTCTGTGATTTGCTTGCCGAAGATTAACATGGCTATGACTCCTTACCTGTTTTGTAAGCGGTCAGAAGTATTTCAAAAACTGACCATGTTATTTCCATGCCCGCTAACCAGAATAACAATGTTGGTGCCTGTAACTTAATCAAAATCCATATAAGAATAATTCCTGTGACCATATTGACTCCTTTTTTATTTTTGAAAAATTTTTAGAAATAGGGTGTCTGGATAATTAATATCTGCGTGTTGGATAAGGGCTTTTTGTTTATCGGGTGGTTTTGCTGACTTAGTAGGGGCTGTCTCGTCCGTTCTTCCGACCCCCTCCCCCATGCCTGTCAGGTTCATGCCATCAATCAAACATACGTTAACTATTCGCAAAATATTAATTTTACGAACTATTTTAAATCCAATTAAAAACCTTGAAACCCTTATAAATACTACATTCTAGCCGTTTTCCTTATCTTCCAGTACTGCATTGTTATCCTGTATCTGTCCAATAGTGCCATTAATTGCACCGAGTTGAGGTAGTTCTGCTGCTGTTTTTATTGCTCTTATAGTTTCCTGCTGTATCATACGGCGTGGCTCATACAGTTTGCCCAACTCATCCTCGTTGTTAGCTCTTAACGCATGACCCATTGTGTCATTGCTTAATCCGTTAGTATTTGAGTCCTGCATCTCTTCCTGTAATTTTTTCTTAACGTCAAAGCGCAGTCGACTTGATTCATCGTTTCGGTTTACATACCCATTACCATAGTACTTAGTACATAACCCATTATTATTAATTATATATATATTATTGCACTCCATATCTATATCATTTTGAGGTAACATAAATATATAACCGTTAGTGCTATTAGCTTTATGCCATAGGTCTATAGTAAATCTATTAATACCTGTTAGATTGCTAAACTGGTTATATTTAATAACTCCACCATAGCGCTTATTAAGCTTTATAAATACATCTACTACAGACTCTACAGATTCTACATCCCATGTCTTTAGCTTGGATTTGCAGTTATTAAATGTCGTATCGTTTTTGCCAGGCTCAAATACATCTTTGTATATGTCTGACCAAATAGAATCTATAATATCGGCTTTTCTCTTTTCCGGTGCGTTTTCCACGTCCAGATCTATATACATATCTTTAAACGCAATCTCTGTTAACTCTGCTAGAGATAATACATCTATGCTCTTTCTGTCCATGTTTACACCTCCTAGAAAAAACAAAAAAGCCTTTTAAACCAAATAGGAATACAAACACTGTATATTATAAATACAGCATAAGTAAAACATATTTGCCTTAAAAGGCTTTTCTTGCGTATAAAACAGCTATTACAAGCTGTCCTGTAAATCTTAATCGTAAAGCTCTCGTATGAGCTTATAGACATAATAAAACACATTTTATAAAAATGCAATAGGTTTTTAAAAAAATATCAAGCAGATAATCGGTTGGATAAACGGTTAATATATCCGCAAATGGAAATTTAAACCAATAATAAAAATCTGTCTTTAAATCCAAAATTTAAAACTGTTTTGCACTTAACAGGAAATTTTTTGTTGTCTCGCGCGTATACGCGATATATAACCTATACTAACCTTACCTAACCTATACTATACTACGGATACAAGCTGTATACATTTTGTATCCATAACGGTTAAATCGGTTAAAATTTGGAAACATTTATAGGTTTAAAATGGTGGTTTATCTGGTATTTGTATGTCGGTCAGTGTTGGCTTTTGCTCTACAGGCTTAATAATACATGTCTTCCTTGCGTTTATCTCTTCCTGTAGCTTCAACAGTCGCATACGGTTGTCTGTCTCTTCCTCTTCTGTCGGCACATGCTTCTTAAATGCCCTAGAATCAATTTTAATATCGTTGTCGATAATTTTATCGTCAAATTCATTTTCATTTGTCCTAGACGATTCTGTGACGTTTGGACGGTATTCTGCTGTATATGGTAAATCAAAATTATTATGTAAATCTTTATCTATTAAATCTTGTATATACTGGCTTATAGATTTACCTGTATTATTAATTATTTGCTCTTTAGTGCCTTTTACTAACCTAATTTGCACTATATCAAATTTTGACCTGTAGTTGTCGTTTGCTCTTTTCTGGTAATCTTTCATGTTTTCCTCTCTTTCTTGCGATATAACAAGAGATATCGCATACTATATATGCATGTTATATATAACTATTATATCGCATGTTATTGTATAGTGCAAACAAAAAGCACCCTCATTTTAAAGGTGCTTTTTGCGAAGCAAACTAATTACTTTGCATATATTAAGCTAGTTAATTTATTCTTCTACTTTCCCGAAGACCGCTTCGTATTGATCTCCGTCTAATACTTTTTCTGCAAAATCTTTTGCTTCATCTTCCAGTATTGGCTCTATCCAGGTGTTTTTATCTTCTGTGAATTTTTCACACAAGAAATAAAATTCTCCTGTTTTCTTTTTATATAGCGTAACTCTGGAATATGGTTGCTCGTTCTCATATTCTATATTTTCGGCTACAGCTGTAGCCGTATCTGTATCGTACATTTTACCGTTTATGACCTTACGCATTAAATACCTCCTATCTTTCAATACCACACTTCTTCATAAGTTTCTGTATGTTCCTTTCCATATCAACTTCTAATGGAAGGACAGTAACCAATTCCGCACCATTATCTGCGCAAAACCTCTTTAAGAGGTTTAACCCATCAGTGAGTAATTTATAGCGCATGAGCCCACTGCAATGTGTAGCCGGGAACTTTCCAAATAATTTCTTTTCATTATTCTTGTTAAAATCCTCTAACTTTTGGACAAGATTATCTCTTGTCCAAGTATAAAAATAAATATTGTCTGCTACAATTTTCATGTGCAAATCCTCCTTTACTTAATTTATATTATACAATGCAAATACTAATTAAGCAATCTTAAATCTAACAGAGTAAATCCAAGTGTTAAAGTGATCCATGGATATAAATTTTAAGTAATCCTCAAAACCTTCAACTACTTCCCATGCTGAGAAAAAACCTTTTCCGTATTCTTTATAATTATTATTTGGCTCTATAACAATATAATCGCATTTCTTATGTACTTCATGTCCTCTTTCCTGCATTTCTTTTTTAAATAATTTGTAATTAAACATATTGCTAACCATTCAGATACATGTTATAATGTATCTGCCTTTCTTTTTGTTGGGTAGCGGTTGCGTTGACTTGGTAGGTTTTGCAACCGCTTTTAATTTATAGATTCTCCTGTTTTGCTCTATCCATTTCCACAATCATTCTTTTTATTCTCTTTTCTTCCTTGTGCAAAGCTTCGATTTGCTTTTTTGTGGCTTGCGTAAGGATTTTGCTTACATTGCACTTGTTTTTAACAAGGCACATGTTTCTTATTGCTTCGTCTACCGTATCTCCACGGCTCAAAAGCTCATCTTTGCTATAATGCCCCATGATATATGTAACATCATAGCCATCTATCGCAACTACTGTTATTTTCTGGGGCGTTGTTCCATGACCTTTAAATAACTTATAATAGTTTCCGTATAGTTCTAACATTTACCCATCCTCTCTCTTATTCTTCCATTCCTATTTAATCTTAAAAATCATTTCTGTTATCAAGTCAATTAAATCCCCCTCGTAATCATTGGGATTCGTGTCTGTCTCTATTTCATAAAGTCTAAAATATTCCAAATTTTTTTTCTCTTCCTTTGTTAATCTGTCTAAACGGATTTCATAATGTCTAACCGCTTCTCCTTTGCTTTCGAAGATTTCAACGTCATAGTTATCTTCAAATACATAATATTTCTTCATGTTTTCTTCTCCTCTCTATTTCAACTCAAATTCTCCGACCTTGGAGCACTCAGACTCCCAACGGTCGTATGCTTCTTGGGTCAGTATTTGACCCATTGCTGTACGATTTCCAACCTTGCAGCAACTCCAGTTGCCGTCATAGATGGATATGGTGTATACAGTATTGTTACTGTATACGTAAATGAAGCCCATTTCTCTTTTATATTTTCCTTTTATTTTCATGTTCCATTTTCCTCTCTTTGCTTGTTACCTGTTCCTTGACTATAATATAGCATATTAGTGCTTAATTGTCAACACTTAATTAGTGCTTAATTAAAATTATTTTTTCATTTTGTCCATTCTTGCCAGTTCTTCTAATATTAACTGTCTCGCAAATGCGCTTGTTTTTAATCCATATGCATTTATTCTGTCTACTGTGCCTTGCGGTAATATTATGTTTATTCTGTCTCTGCTTTCCATACATTTTTTTACTGCTTGCCTGTTTTTTAGTGCTTTTTCATTTTCCGTTACTGACATGCTTCAAACCTCCTTTGCATTGTTATAACTACATTATATATATTAGTGCTTAAATAGTCAATAACTTTTTAGTGCTTAATAATGATGCACAATTTCTGATATAATATTAGTGCTTAATTTTGTGTGTTTTGTCAATATACATTAGTGCTTAATTTATGTATAATACAAGTATCAAATGAAACACAGAAAGAGAGGACGACAACATGAGAATAGTAAAAATTGAAAACAACAAAATTTATAGCACTTCTACACTTTGTGAAAAAACTGATATTTTTGAAATCGTGGAAAAAATTCCTGTCGGCTTTTTCGTATGGAATATCGGTGAAAACATGGGAACACATGAATATATTCCAGTTTGCGAAGATTTACACCCAGAAGACAAAGACAATTACGAGATCAACACGGCAACACTTAAAGCCGTAAAAGTTGCACCGGATGAATGGGAAAAACTCAACAAAGCGGCATCTTGGGGAGTTGGAAACCTCAAGCAAGCAGAAAAAGCCTTAAAGAGCAAACGCCACGGCTACACGTCCGAAAGAAAAAGAGCTGCCGCAGAACTCACAATTGAAATTTTCCGCAGAATTTGCGAATAGCCGAAACGCTCCGATTTTGGAGCGTCAGCCGTGGGATGGTCTCCCGGCTCTGATGATGGCAGACCAGAAAACGAAAGAGAGGTTTTGAACATGGAAAAATTAAAGAGATTGCAGAAAAAGTTATCTGGATGCGGATATGATGCAGAATTAATTACTGTTTACAACCGCAACGGCGAAGATGTTCCTGCATTGCGTATAAATACAGACTACGAAGGACAGTACCCAACTAAAGAGACGCACACGAAAATAAATGAGATTAGAAAATTGTGTAAAAATCACGTTACAGAATGTCGTGGATTTTATACCGCTGTATTTATTTACTAAATGCGAATAGTCGAAACCGCCAAAAGGCGGTTTGTAGGAACTGCCCCACCTGCACTGATGAGACAGGGCGCATAATGAAAGGATGGTTGATTATATGACATTTACAGAGGATTTGCATACAAGGAAAAATGATGCAAGACAGGAATACAAGAAAGCTTGCGCTGACTGGATGGAGACCAGAACCACGGATAATATTAACGGCAATTTTGAAAAATGGAAAATTGTATGTGACAAAAAGCGAGATTGTATGCGCTTAGGTGTAATTATTTAGACAAGGTCGGCACTTTCTGGGTTCGATTCCCCGACTTGCTTTTACCCGATAGGGAATAAAAATGATATGGAGGATAAAAAATGAGTGTATTAGCAAATGAAGAAAAGGAAGTTCACAGTGCATACGACATGACAGTATATTGCGTGGAAAATGAAAACATATGGTTGAAAAACCATGATACAGTGTATACTGCTATCAGAATTGAAAAAGCGGGAGAAGATATAGTTGATATCGGTCTGGATATTAACTATATAGATAAGCGCAATTTTGAAAAATCAATAGATAATTTCCTTTGGTGGATTAATGAGGATAAGCCTGGGAAAAGCTATATAGAAAGTGCCGTGTATGCGTGGCTCATAGAATGTAATAATTTCTTGAACTATCGCATAGAATCACGCAAGAAATACGGTAACAGGTCAATCTACAGCCCCATGTAATTGTGGGGCTTTTGCCATATAAGGAGGTGGGCGAATGACAGCAAAAGACTTTTATTTGTACCATAAATCACTTTTTGATAACTGGATTTATGGGGATATCGTGCAAGTATGGACGGATGCAGTGGGTTACACTTGCATCAAATACCAGTCTGGAAACTGGTTTCACTACAAAGTCGCAAATGATCATATAGTGTTTTGGTAAAGGGTGGGAAATTTCCATCCTTTTTCCAGTACCATGTTACTGTACAGGGCTATGTGTGCGTTATACGTCCATATAACCGTATGCAGTAACCGTACCTTGACAAGAGCATAAAACAGGCGTAGAGTGTTTATAACTATATCCGTGCTATAAGTTGTACCCTGTTAGCTTTAAACTGCCTTACAGTGGCTTACAGTGCGTTCTGTTGGTATATCCGTTATGCGTCTATGCTCTATAGCCACCAGATACACGCACTTTAGCATTGTAAAGTTTTGCATTTATTTTCTGGTCACAATCTTCCAAATATTGCACATAAATCTGGTCACGTTTCTGACCTGGTTTTTCCAGTCCAAAAACCACCCCAGGGGGGCATCAATTTTTTTCCGAATGTTGTGGAAAATCCGAAAAAAATTTTGCTTCAAAACCGTTCTGAAAATACCAGTCAGAAAAGCACCTAGGGGCGGTCAAATTTGTTTCAGAATATTTTTTTCTCATAGAGATTTTTAGGTACACATCTTTTTTCAACATTTTTCTGCGGAAATTTGAAATTTCTTTGCAAAAATCAATCTCAAATTGCATTAGTACGCAACTTTGCCAGCAAATCATCTAAGAGATATATTATCTCTTTTCCATAATCAGCCATGAAATTACACAATCGTTCTTCTAAATCTATAGGTATAGACACATCATGCGAAAAGCACATGACATGAGTTAGTTCATGGCAGATTACACGTTCTGTCATGTATGCAGACATACCACTTGCGATTGATACTGTCTTAGTGTTGTTGTCTGTAACACCAAATGTGTACGTTCCGTCACTGCGCTGTAAGTCTTGGCTATTGGCAGGAACAAAAGCTAATTTCCATGTTTGACCGTTTACCGTAAAATACATAGCATACTCCTAACTAAAAAGGCTAGAGTTATTAGCCCTAGCCTATTTTCTTACATCTTAGCCGCAAGTGTGGTAATCCTTGTCTTTGCCATTTGCCGCTCTTCTGGTATCATATACGGCAGCAACTCTGTCAAATCCTCGGATAATTCTTTCAGATAGCTTTCCAAGCTGTGCATATTGGCTTCTTTGTCCTGTGGTGTAGTTCCCTTGTGCATTTCCTTTGTTTCCATGTAGCCTTTACGCATCATGCCAGCTTTGCCCTCTCTGCTGTCTCTCATGCCACCGTCTTTACGCATGGGTTCTGTCTCAGTATAGTACATACGTCCTCTTGATGCCCTGTCAAGGTCACGCATACGCTCACGTTCAGACATAGAATTCCAGTCTTGCAAATCTTCCCTGTTCATCATGTGCATATATGGCGGTTCTTCATAGCCACGTCTGCCAACGTAACTACCTCTGCCTTTAGGTGCATATCTGCCAGTAGTCTTATAACGGTAATCGTCATAAAATCTGCGGTCAAGCATTCCCTGTACATCTTCTATGTCATATTCTTCCATGATGTTTGTCAATGTACGGTAATACATGGCTTCCGCAAGGTCTTTAAGCATATCTGTTACTTTTCCCATTTCATCCGTATTCACACTCTCAATGCCTTTGTCAAATTCGGACTTTGCACATTCAGACAGTTTTTCGATCATATCATGCATTCTTTTGATATCCATAATATACGCCCCCTTATGCTTCCCTTGTTGCAATTAAGTTGCTGTTCTGCACCTGTATTGTCTGTGCAGACGTATTTTCAACAGATACTGTGATACAGCATCCCCTTGGAACATCAATGTATGCCTGTGCGCTGACGTTGAAAAGGTTCTCGACAGCCGCAGGGGTAACTATCATTCTTGTTGACTGCAATGGTTCTCCGTCTACAGAAATAGCAAGTGATATGGCATCCACTGTACCGCCTGTAGGTATCTGTATATTCCCAGAATATCCCACAAGATATCTTGCCCTGCACTGGTTTGTGATTCCCCTTAATTTAATGATTCCACTGCCCTGTCTATGGACAATGCAATTTGTACCGTTTACCGCTGTTTCTGTGAAAGCTACATCCTGTCCAGCTTCTACCGTCTGTAATGCAATTGCTGTAATTTCCATAAATTTACCTCCATAAAATTGAAAAGGGCAGACTATACTGCCTGCCCTTTAGTTTCCTGTAACACTGCTATACGCAGACATAATCTTTGATTAAGTTACCGATATTCTGTTGTTAGCATCCACAGCCTGTGTTGCATCCACATCCGTTATATGCATAACCGTAGAGGTTAGATGCAGGGAATGCTGGTACAGGTGTCGGTCTTACAGCGTCAATAATCTGGTTTGTCTGTGCGCTCATAGCTGAAGTCAGAAGTGCGTTCTGCCTATCCTGTGAAGCAGCTCTTCTCAAATCGTTATTCTCTGCCTGTAAGGTTGCAATCTTGTCATTGGTCAAGAAGTCAAGAATTGCTCTTGTTCCTGCCTGCTGGCTGTCGATAATGTCTCTTGTATTGCTGTTCATGGTGTTCTGTAAAGCACAGGTGTTAGTTGCTAAATTGTAATTAATTCCCTGAATAGCTTCACGGGTTTCACAGCAACAGTTAGCAAGCTGTGCCTGCAAAGCATTTGTATTCTGCATATTAGCAACCGTATCAGCGTTGATCGCCTGCTGGATGCCGTAGCCGGTCTGTAAAATGTTTGTGTTGATGCCATTCATGCCGGTTTGCACTGCATAAAATCCGTCACAAAGTCCGTTTGTAATGCCATCAAGTTTTGACACAACCGCCTGATTATCAAATCCTCTCTGTAAGTCAGCCTGTGTAACTGCACTTGTTGAGTATGGTGTCGCTCCACCATTATTGCCATTTCCCCAGCCACCGAAGCCGCCGCCCCAGCCACCGAAAATTGCAAAAATTACAACTATAAACCAAAGCCATCCACCGTCAGCCCAGTTACCGTTGCCATTTCCGTTTCCGTCAATGTTCGCCACAAGCGGAACGGATGCACAATTGTTTGAAAACATACTTTTTACCTCCATTAAATTTATTTCTAATCTTGCAAGAATTAGCTTTTATAAATTAAACTGTTTTTTAATTTGGTTCATTGCTTCATCGGGATTCAATCCCTTTTCTTTGCACAAATTCCTAGCCATCTGCTCAATGCCCTTAGTGTCTCCGTTCTGTGCCATCTGCATAGCATTCTTGGCTATTGGATTCTGCATTAACTGGCTGTTCCCCATAAGCTGTTGTACCATCTGCTGTTGGTTTCCACTTTTCATCATTTGCATTAACTGCATAGGATTAAACATACTTAATCATCCTTTCTCTGTGACTGTGAAGTTTTTCTTTGAGATTGCAAAGATTTTTCTAATTGACCTAGCCTGTCAGATATTTCCTCGAATTTATCCATAATTCCCTGTGTTGCTTCATCTGATAGATCGCATTTCAATTTTTCTGTATCGGTCGGTACATTCTTAGGTTCATTATCCAAAACAGGCTTGTAAGTAACTGTGCGGATTGTACCGTCTGCATTCCAACTCTTGGCGTACACTTCTGACAGGTCCTGCTTTGGGAAAAATGCAACACTACCGTCCATAGGCACATCATTTGCTGTTATCTGACTCATCTCCGCAATTATTTTCCCGTTAATTCCCTGCACAATCTGATTCTGCTGGTATGTATTTGGCATGTTCTGCTGATAATCTATTGCTCTGTTTTGCACCTGTGCCAGTGGGTTATAATACTGCGGATATCCCTGCTGGTTCTGCTGTAGGTAATATGGATTCACATACGGTTGCATATTGGTTCTCCTTTTTCAACTTTTCAGTCTCATATAATATGTTCGTATCATCATAAGATAGGTATTTAGTAATCTCTTTTTGCTGATTGCATATTCTCATTAACATCTTTTAATACTTCCTGTATCGCATGAGTCATGGCTACTTGGTAGATTGTCGGTATCGCCTGTACATCTTCCCTAGCACATAACTTTTCTATGATTTCGTCCGTTTCAATATTCATGGGTTATTCCTCCCTTTGTAATAAGCATAAAATAAAAAAAGCCACTATAAGTGACAAATAAATGCCATTATAGTGACTCAAAAGTGTAGTAAATATGCGCATTAGCACTAACCACATGCCATGGGTATGGTACTATTTTACTGCTAAATCAATATACCTATATTAGCAGTAAATATATACCATAGAATAGCATTATTGTAGTGCTAAAAATCTTTCAATTTTATCTCAATATTTCCATTGCTAATTACGATTTTTTCAATTATACTTTTTAGTAACATATTTTTTTGTTTCTTGTCGATATCTTCCCAAATGTCGGCAAGATTTTTTATGTTCTTAAATACATTTTGCCTAGTTTTATTCGTTTCTATTGCGGATTCTTCTCTAATCTGCTTACGGATATCTTCTATTACTTTCTCAATTTCTTTAATCATGCTGATAACATCATCATTGCCCTCTGCATACAGGTTGTATAGCCTTTTACGCTTAGTCTGCTCTTTTTCTAATTGCCCTTGCAATATTTCCAACTTGGACTCTTTCACTCTTGGCTTATAGTCTGATATATTAGCAGATATTAAAAGTATTTCGTCTTCTACAGCTTTTTCAATGTCCGAAGCCCATTCCAAGGTGTTATTACAGTTTGGATTGTGGTTAGGAAGATAATGCAAGTCCTTATTCCTGGAACAACAGTAAATCTTATGCTTTCCATGCGTCCACTTTTGATATCTCATAGCGCATCCACAGATTCCACAATAGCATAAACCTGTCAATAAGTTAGTTTGAATGTTATGACAACTTGCCCTTTTGTTTTTCCTTATTGCTCTGAATTGTTGGGCTTTTTCAAACACTTCCTTATTAAATATAGGTTCATGCAATCCCTGATAGATATTCCCCTTATACGGTATCATTCCAATGTTTACAGGGCTTGTAAGTACCTGTTTCACAACAAATTCGCTTTTAAATCCTAACATATCACGGATTTTTACGTCTGAATATCCTTGCAAGAATAAATCCATTGCTTTGTTTGCCTGTTCCTTGCGTTCTGGAATTGGTATAAGTGTTCCTGTATCTTTGCTGTATGTATAGCAGTATGGAAGATTACCACCGCCCATCCAGTAGCCTTGCTTGACACGCTCCAACATTCCACCACGCATGCGCAATAACATTGTATTCTTGTCCAGTTGTGCAAATACCGCCATCATCTGTGTATAAGCCTGCTCCATAGGATTATCATAGCAGATACTGTCATGTACACACTTAAACTCCACATTATTTTTAAGGAATACTCTTTCAATTAGATAAATACCGTCCACCATGCTACGTGATATTCTATCCAGCTTGAAAGCAACAACATAGCCTACACGCTTACGATCACAGTCTGATACAAGCCGTTGCAATTCTGGTCTGTCCATATTTGCGCCTGTATACCCATCATCAATGTACCAATCTGTAATTACCAGTTCATTTTTTCTGCAATAGTTTTCAATATCTCTCCTTTGGCTGTCTAATCCGTTTCCCTCTTCTGCCTGTTTCTCTGTAGAAACACGCATATATGCGACACATTCCATCCTTATTCCTCCATCAGACATAAAAGAATGCGCCATATTCACTACATGACGCATTCTACACTATTATCAATTTTTCGTCAATTAATCAGCTCCGCAATCAGTTTCAAAACCTCTGACGGCAAAACTACATCTTCTGGATTAATTTCTTTCCCATTCTGTGTAAGCACAACTGTCATATAGTCAAACCTCCGATTCTATTTATTTTTGATTTTATTTTTTCAATTCTTCGGCTAACTGTGCGATTACACGCATTTGTCTTTTGTGCTATTTCTGTAATAGTCTTTCCTTTTGTCAGCATTTTAAACACTACCAGCTCATCTTCTGTAAAATTTGCGTTTTCGATGATGCTTTCAAGTTCTGGTCTTGTAAGCTCTGAAAAACGCACTTATTAGTTCACTCCTTTTCTATTTTATTTTCGCACATTCATTACAGTAAAATGCATCCTCAATACCATAATAAACGCCATTTTGATAACTGCCTTTAATGCAACGTATTTTTCCGTCCTGACCTCTATGCTCTGTCAGAATGTATTTACCACACTTCTTGCAATTAATATCCTGTTTTTCTGATTCCATAAAATTATCTCCTAAATCTCAGTTTAAGATACTTTATATCTGTCTCTCGACGCAGAACGGAACATCATAAAAAGCATTTCCGATAATGGTTTTTCTCTGTCTCTGCGTTTTGCCTTCTTAATTACTGTCAATTCTCTCCAGTTATTACGCCAACTGCTTTCTGTTGGGACAAGTACCCCTACAAAGTAAGGGATTTTATTTGAAACCGCCGTATAAACTTCTTCTGGCATCACAAGATAATTGTAATCGCCTATAAAGTTCAAGCCGTGTCCTGAATTGAAGTCTTCAATAGAAGATTTTACTTCATAACAATAGAAATCCCCTTTTTCAATTCCGGAAACTGTGTTATTAACAGGCTTAAATTTCATATAGTCCACTCTTATTGCATGTCCTGTGGCATAATCAAATGTGACTTCTTTAGCCATATAAATTCTTGTGTCATTTTTAGGATTTATGTATTTTTCCAATGACATGGATAGTTCCTTTGTAATTTCCGGTCGTTTACTCATCTCTACCTCCTAAATTCTTATTCTGTTCTGGATTAACTTCTTTCCATTCCATTGTACACATCTTTTCACCTCACAATCCGAATCTTTTCTCTTTTTCTCTTCGCATATTGATTCGTGATTTTATACCGATCACATTCGCATCGCCATAAATCCCTGCCCCGTCCGTCATAATTCCTGCAGTCCTCGCACACATAGCACGGCTCGACCATTTCTCCGGTACATTTATCCCAACATTCTGTACAGTTTGCGCAATGGTTGCATATGCAGTCAAAGCACGGCATTACGGCGGTACTGAAATCTTTTTTGAGTTGTTCTGATGTTGGCAATATCATTCCTATTTCTTCAAGCGTTATCTGATTATTCATAAAATACTTAGTTTAACTCTGTATTTGATACAATCTCTTTGACTTTTTTCTCATAAAATTCTTCTGAAATATACTCTTTTATACTAGGAAATTTACTATCTGTTAAAACCGCATACGCTTCCGCCCAAGACAGACCTCCTCTTTCTGCCAACCTGTCTAATGTCTGTCCGCAGTGGTTTTTTAATGCCTGTTCCTCATGCGGTTTAATAACATCGTAAGGAATATATTCCTTACCCTTATTCTTCATAATCGGAAATTCTTTCATCTTGTACCTCCACTAAACTTTAATCTTAGTTTACCAAAGAATCAAACTTTGATTATCATCAAACGAATAATCTGTTATACCATGAGCAAAGCTATCTTCATCAATAAAGTAAACTTCTGAATTATCATTGTTCTCTTTCAGTTTGCCACTTTCTACCAATTCTTTTAAAAATTCATATAGGGCATATGCTCCTGTTACATTCTCCATAATTTCAATTCTCCTTAAATCCTTAGTTTAGCTCACAAAATTCATTATTTGCTTTGACAATCTTTTTTCAGCCCTAGTATATGTTGATGATGTGATTTCTCGTTTTGTTGCTTCACCATATCCATTTACAAAGGTCTTTTTTTCATTGGCAAAAGATGGTTCCTTGCTTTGTATAAGCATATTTCTCTTTGCAATTAGTTGTTTCAAATGATTGCTCCCATCTCGCCATTCCTTTATGAGTGGCTGCATCACTTCTTCTTGAAGTCTATATTGAAATATAGAATACAGCCCAAAATTTTCTTCTCTTTGTTCATGAATTTCTTTATCCAATCTTTCTATTTCAGTCATATTTTCATCCTAAATTTTTATTTTCTTTCAAAACATTCCTTTATGTCTGTAACTACATCAAACACGCTTCTTTTGTTGCAATACCATTTTCCACTATGATATGCCCCTAAGTTGCAATGTTTGCAGTTATCACAAGACACTTCCTGTTTCTTTTTTTCTATCATCTCTAAAAGCTCTTTATTTTTTATCATGTTTTGTCTTCCTTAAATTCTTATTTATTCTTCAATATTCACTATCACATCTACTTTCAATCACCATACCAACAATCAGAACAATCACTGTAAGTACAGTTTTCCATGCATCACTCATTTTTAATTCCCTCCCAGTCGATTCTCTGACCGCAATTTTCACAATATTTCTTTTTCCGCTGGTCGTGAATCCTGCCATGTACAATAATTCTTTCTCCCACAACTGATTTGCATTTAGGACAACGCCAGAAATTACTTTCAGTCTGTTTTATTTCTCCATGCCCATCTGAATAATCAATAGCCATACAACCTTTTTCATACATACTTAAAATTGGCTTCTTTCTATTCTGATTCTCTCTTGCTTCCAACAGAGATTTAAAAGTAAATTCCTGTTCCACACATTCGTCCTCAAATTCCATGTATTCTCTGATATGGTCAATTGTCAGATTGCGTTTAGATAGTTCAGATTCAAGGTCTTTGTATTTCTGTACTGTTTCAAGTGCCTGTATTGCCATATCTAATGCTTCGTTCAAAATATAATAACCGCTTGTAGGCTTGTTATCTTTTATTGCCTTGATTGCTTCATTCTCTGTCATTCATTCCACCGCCTTTCACAATCTCGATTGCTTTACAAATAACTCCTCTAATCCCAAATTCCTCGATATCATATCTTCTTTTTAGTTCTTCCAACTGTTCCACAACCTTATCCACATCATAAGCCGTCGGATATTCTTCTAGTAAATACAATACTGCATTTGTATTTACTAAAGTTCCATTGCTTAAAGTAACCGATTTTAAATCTTTCTTTAGTGCATCTGCATCAATCAGTTTCATTGTTTTCCTCGCTTTCTTCTGACCAGTCCAATTTTTGACCGCATCTGTTACAATAATTATTCAATCCAACATAAGCATGATGCGCCATACTGCTGTGAAACATTTTTTCTACATCATCACTTTCGCATTTTTCAGAAACATCATTGTCATCGAATTTAATTATTTCTAAGTCACACGATGGACATATGCAAGCATATACATTGACATTGCCATACTGTTCATAGCCAACATCTTCATACCTAACTTTCTTCGGTATCTGCTTTTTAAGTGCCTTTATTGCCATGTGGTTTGCTTCATAATCACTGTCAAGAAATTTGGATTTATTTTCTTTATCCTCCAACTTCATAAATAATCTCATGCACTTCAATCTCTCGATTGCTTCATTCTCCGTCATTCACTCACGCTCCTTAATATTTAATGTTAAAACCACCATGTTCGTTTACCCAGTCAATAGCTTCTGCGTATGTCACGCCATTGTTTTTCAAAATATATAGCAGATTATGGAATTTAGGGTGTGTTTCTTTCAGCCTTAAAAATCTGCTTTCTTTTTCCAAATGGCAACCGAATCCGCACAGTACACAGCCTGTTCTTTGGCATCCTGTTGTTTTCAGCAATGGTCTTTCCTTATCAAAAATACCAAAATCCGCAAATGACATTTGATTTTCACATTGCCCCACAGCTTCATAATCTGTGACTACTTCGCCATAAACTGAACATATCGGCAGATTGTTTTCTTTGATGTAAAGTAATACATCTTGTTCCGTCCAAAATGACATAGGATTGCTATGTGGTTTTGTTACATTAAAAGCATTACAGCCGTCCTGTAGCCATTTTTGTGTACGTATAACGCTTTCACTCGCCATAGTTGCTATAATAGGCTTTCTTCCCGTTTTCTTTTCGTAATCGTGCACAGGCTTTTTCTTCATAATGTCACAGCACAAGTCGCTTATCTCAAAAGGTGCGTCAAGAAAGAATTTATATTTTTCTTGATTAAACTGACTATAATTGCCTTTACTATCTTTCAGTTCTCCATTCAGTCTGCGTAACCTGTATTCTGAACCGCTAGGGATAACTCCGATCTGCAAGTTCTTGTGCTGTTCGTTCTTCTTGTTTATTCTCCTTTCTATTCCTAACGGGTCTGACATAGCAAGCATATGGAATTGTCTGTCTGTTAAGATTGCGTTGTTAGATTTTTGACTGTCAAGGTATTTAACATATTTTCTCGCACCGCTTACACAATTTGACACTACCTTGCTAATCATCGGGAATCCATACTGTTCACAAACCTGTGCAAATGAAATCTTAGGTTTTAAAATTACAAGATTATCAAATGTCTGTGTAAATTCCTTTAACTCTGGATATTGTGTCGGAACATCTACGAATACAAAAGGAATATTTTTATATCCGCAAACTTCTCTGATTATGTGTCCTAAAACTGTGCTGTCTTTGCCACCACTAAATGACAGATACACTCCATCTTCGCCAAATTCATTAACCCATTCATTTATCCTACGTGCAGTCATTCTTATTTTTGCAGAAAGCGGAAGTGACTGCATTTGGTATAGATCGTTCATAGTATGTTTGTTTCCCATATTCTCACACCTCTTTCTTACTCTCCAAATACGCCGCTGCATCTTCATGTCCTGCCAGTCTAAGCGCATTAATGATACCTGTTACCTTGTCAACATTTCCGACTCTTGAATCCTGTTTATCTGCCATATCCGTTGCAAGTGTTGCCTTGATTACGTCCAGCCCCAAGTTATACTTCTGATTTAACTCCACCGCATAATCTTCCAGTGTCACATAATGTTCACCCATATAGTCAAGGCTCATAAGATTAGCTGTATCCTTGTCAAATTCGGTCATAAACTGCTGTAACCTCTTCTGTCCGAATCCAAAAGCATCATGTAACACCCATACAACCGTAGTCAGCATGTTCTGTCCGATATTATCAGACAGTGCGCCCCACATATCAGCTAGTTGTTTATCGGATGCAGTTATGTCTACTTTCGTCACACCACGTTGCTTTACATCCTTTACAAGTGCTTCTATACCCTGCTCCTGCGCAAGTCTGCAAGCGTAGACCATGCCCTGCATACGCTGTTCAAATCCTTTATCTCTTGCCATTTTATCAACTCCTTATTTCCAGTATTTTTCGTCTAATATATACTGTCTTATAAATCTATCTGCGTATTGTGGATGCATAAGACTCCTTTCAGTTTTACGGCTAGTATTTTCAGTTCCTTTTACTGTTCCGATTTTTCTTATCAGAACACACTCTAATGGCTCAAACAGTATGTTTTGCTTTGGCTTAAAATTAATAAACCAATATTGTGTCGGTTTTTTATAGTAATCTCCATTAAGCGTCCTGTCCTTATCAATTAGACTCGGTTTTAAACACCAGTATGTACTAAGATAATGTGGCTGCGTATACGGATTTTCTATAATTAATTTAATATTTTTTCTTATGCAAACAATTACTAACTGAGATATTTTTTCATAAAGTTCATGCAATTCATTATGCAGTTGCATGGAATAAAGCAATTTTTGTTCGTCTGACCACTTTTTCTGCTGTGTTGATTCTCCTCTAAATGATAAAGGTATTTTAGCTTCAAATCTTGTACATGGGAAAAATGCAAATACTATATCGTTTTCAGAAAAGTTATCAAATATGCTCGGCTTTCCTAAGTACCCACCCTCTATTTCAGAAAATATATCCATTACATTGTCGGTTTCTCCGAACTCGTTCTGAATATCATAGTCGTAGGCTTCAATTCCATACTTCTTGAAAGCGTTCTTGAATGTTCCTGACTGTTCAAATAAACAATGGACTTTCATTCTAAATCTACCAAAAGGAAACCTCGGTTTTATGTGCGCACAACCTATTCCTTTCTTTGATTTTTAGTTAGTTACCGTGGTTTTCTTCCTGTATGAAAATACTCGTCATAAGCGTCAACTGTATCGCGTATTTCAACCATAGCCATATCAAGTGTTACATCTTTTTTATCCAAGGCTCTTTCTGCATAATCTTTAATTCTCATCATTAAAGCCTGTGCCATTACTATCTTTGCATTGTCACTCACTCTGAATCACTCGCTTTCTTATCATTAACAATCTTTATTTTTCTGCCACAAGCATTGCAGTAAATATCAATGCCTGTCGCACAACTAAGCCTTATTTTTCCACAGCCTGTATTGTAAATAGGCATTCCATGTGGTGTATCAACAATCTTCCATTCACAGAATTTATTTTCTTCTGTCTCTGCAATTTCAATGGCAAAATCAAGTATTTGTTCGTATTCCGCATAGTCATTTTCTTTGTATGCTTTCTGCAAATCTCTTAATTTGTCTGCGATTACACCCATTAACATCACCAACTTTCAATAAATCCATAAACGCTAAGATTTGTTCGTCTCATTCTTACCTCTCTTTCTGACCGATTTTTCCGTTCTTATCGCAGTCTATTGGTGTACCAACAGGTAAATCATTCAGATTCATGTTATTCCCAAGCCTTCCTCTATCTTGCCATAATCGTAATTGTTCTGTTCTTTACAATTAAATCTGTTCCTGTTATAAGCAGTCTTTTTCTCTTTCTTCTTGGAATCCTGTATGCACCTTGTAACCATTTTAGATTCATCAAACGTGTATGCCTTATTCTTTTTCAATCCCAACATGGATTTTTCATCTGTGTAATCAGTCGGCACGTATCGGTCAGATTGTATGTAGTTATGCATCTTCCAGTGCTTTATCACGATTATTCCGCTGTCGAATGTCAGTACAAATGACTTCGCAATCAACAGCCTAAAATCATCATCAGAAGCACCGCACATCCGTTGAATCTTCTTCGGGTTGTTCACAAATCCGTCATCATCCGCATTCATGCAAAAGTGAAAGTATAACATCTGCGTACTACTTGGCATTTCCAGAAACGCATCACTTTCTGTTATCTTCTTTGTGAACATTCTTCGCTCTGCCGTACTAATCACTTCCTTACTTCAAGTTCTTTGTCTTAATTATTGCAAAAGTTCGGAATCAAATATGTTGCCGATAACCTCACATTTCCAATCATCTTCATTAGTCCAAAAATGTAAATCCTTTCGCCATATAGCATCTTTAATCCACTTAATTCTCCATTCTGCCTTATCCCAAACAACAATAGCTTTTCCGCATTGAGTATTGACAATATCATTCTCCCAAATCAGATTGCCGTTCCTGTCTTTCAAGCCTGTACATCGGCATATTGTATCTGGAATTACTTCGTGCATCACAATTATTCTTCCAATCTCATTCTTAACATTTACAACATTGCCCACAGGATGTATGTAATACTTTCCATTGGAAACAATAAGATTTCCAGTAACCCAAACATTGTTAAATTCTCCTTTTTCTTTTGGAGTTGTCTTAGCTTTATACAGATATCTGTCTTCCATATTCTCTCCTACTCTAATACCTTGATATTTCTATCTTGCTATTCAATATGGTATTAAGTTCATTGCTAAGTAAATCAAACTCACGCTTCACTAATGATTGCGCTTCATTTATCGCAGCTATTACAGATGTACTGTTTAATTTTCTATCCACAATACCTAGTGTTTGACAATTCATGTATAATGTTTCCCCGCAACCGCATAGTGTGTGAACACATATATATAATCTTTTGTTGTCACCTCTGTAGATAGTTCCTGTTTCAACTGGCTCTCCATATTTTGCATTGCTTATGTATTTCATATTTTCTCCTATTCTGCTTCTGATTGAAGCCATTTCTCTATTTCTGTTACCGAACACATTGCAATGCCGTTCCTAATAGTCTTAACGCTACCCTCTTCATAAGTTTCTATTGAACATATAAAATCAAGCAACTCTTCATCCGACATGTTCCTTATCCTGTCGGCATTGGTTTGTTTGCTATCACATTCGCAACAAGGCTCATTATCTCTTGAATTGCTGTTGCGCTGGCAGTTACAGTCGTGTGCCTTTTCCTTTGTGGCTAAGTCAAGGTAATATTTCAAATCTTTTATCAAACTGATAGTTCCGTAGAGCTGTTTTTCCTCAAGCATTTCAACAACTTCCGATATTCTTCTATCAAAGTCACGTTCGCTTACGCTTTTAAGAAATTTATCCATTTTCTCCACCTCTCAATTCTCTTAACCTCGCTTCGGATTTTTTCCCCTTATGCAGATATCTATCTTCCATGCTTTTTACCTTTTCCTTTCTTGTAAGAAAGCATCTGACCGTATTTTTTTGGTGGTGTTCCTGTGTCTAATTGAATTTTTCTGAATACTCTACCGTAGTAGTCGTAAACCTGTTGAAATTTATTGTACATTTTCAACGCTCCTTTTCCTATTCGTTGTCTCCACATTCTCTTTCTATTATTTCAAAATCTCTTTTTTGGTAATCCTAAAATTTCTACGTATTCATAATAAGGACACCAATCTACAATAACTCCATCTTTTTGATAGATCGTGAGTTTTTCATCATGAGAAATGCCTCTATTGCTAAACATCTGTATACGTTCTGGAAAATTTCTCTTCAAAAGAGAAATAATTTCGTTAAGAATGTCCATTTTTGTCAACACTCCTTTAACCGTTTTGCTATCTCGTCAATCTTTTCTTCTTCTAAGATTGTGAAAGCATATTCTTCCTTGATAGCTTTTATAGTGTCATCAACAGCCTTGTTATAGCCCAACTTAAACATATTTACATCTTCAATAGTCAGATTTTCAAATGAATCAACCATTGTCTTAGCAACTACGTTCACGAGCTTCTTGACATAATCCTGAACTTCAATATCAATAGTTTCAATCTCCATCGCTTTCACCCTCTTTCAACAATTCCTTAAATTTCTCAAACTGCTTTTCCGATACCTTATTACCCTGCTTATCAGCTCTGACAGATATCGTAAGGTGCTTATCTGCAATACTGGATAATTCCCTTGCAAGGTTCTTTCTGCCCTGCTTGATTCCGTCACGATAGCCTTTTTGCGGTCGGTACTCATCAATCTGCGCTTTTCCCTCTCCCTGGCTACCAGAAGTTTTGTTTCTAAGCTGATAACCATTGTCAGCGTACATTTTGATGTAATACTGCTCTTTCTCGTCCAACTGGTTAACTGGAAAATGCATAAATCCTATCTTCCAACCGTAAGGATTTTCAATCGAATATAGTCCATGTTTTTTGAGTGATAAATCTATATGCTGATACCCTACAAGGTGTCCTGCTAATCTCTGCAAAATATGTACTGCCTGCCCGATATAAGCATATCGAAAGCCGTTTTCATCAGTTCTTGTCAGAAAATAGATACCGCTTTCATCCGTAAGGCCAGGGTTTACTTCCAGTAACCGTTTACGGTTCTTTGATTCTATTGCATATCTCTGTCTTGGATTCTGCAAGATAAATCACGCTCCCTTTTAGTTAAATGGTAATTCTTCATCTATTCCGTCTGGTATATTCATAAACCCATCCCCACTTGGAACTGCACTTCCGTTTTCCTGTTCAATGCTGCTGCTCTTACTTTCTGCAAACTCGATTGATTCAACCATACAGTCGTTTGTATAAACAGTGTTACCGTCTTTGTTCTTATAGCTTCCAGTCTGCCATCTGCCATGAACTTCAAACTTTACGCCTTTTCTTCCGTACTTTTCCACAAATTCAGCCATTTTTCCAAATGCTGTACAGTTGATAAAATCTGCATTTGCCTGTCCGTCCTGTTTGAATCTGCGATTTACTGCAAGGCAGAATTTTGCAAATGGCTTATCTGCCGCATACCTTACTTCTGGCTCTCTTGTCATTCTTCCTGATATATCTACACTGTTCATTGTATGTCTCCTTTCTCTACTGCTTCTAACTGTTCTCTTAACCATTTCACCTGTTTTTCTACATCAGATATTTTTTTATTAATTGTTTCAGTGAAAATACTTCTAGCAAGAAAATCATCTTTTTCAAGCAATATAACAGTGCTCCCCATTCGTTTACCAATATATTCTTTACTTATTTGTCTGTAATAAAAATCTCTAGGGCGTACATGCAGCAAATAAGTCTTGGGCTTCTCGTCAGCTTCACACTCTTCAAACTGAATAAATAGTTTACCATTATATGGTTCTTTCAGTGTATAAAAATACAATTTCATTGATTTAATCCCTCACTTTCTTCTAAAACGGACATTCATCCGCATTTCTAAGTTCCCATTCCATACCGTCCTGTGCAACGCTCACATTTGCGCTAGGAACGATTTTCTTAATCTCTGCAATAATTCTATCCTTATCGCAAGTTTCTTTCGCTGTGTGGCATAATATGACGTTCTGCAATGCATCTGACTTATTTGTTTCTACAATCCCCTTGCAAGTTTCCAGTTCGCAATGCCCCAGAATCTTATGTTCGTAATTTGGGATATCCATGTCCACCATATCCGCTATGTAGTTGCACTCAATCAGCATGTGATCTACCGCCTGTTTCCTAAAACTGTAATGGCAATACTCCATGTCTGTCATGTATAATAGCTTCTGTCCGTCTGCCTTGATGTAAAATCCGTAATTGGTAGTTCCGTTATGTGGCAACTGGAAACACTGGATTGTGAAACTACCGTATTTCTGCATCTTCGGATTTTCTTCTTCATATGGTTTCCATACTGGGATTCCCATTTTCTCTATTGCGTCTGCGCTTTTGCTGTGGTCTTTATGGGTGTGTGAAACCGCACACCCGACCACATTTCTGATATTCCAGTCCAGTCCTCTCTTGATATCCATAATCGGCACACCACAATCAAGAATAAGGGATTTACCGTTGGAATCTGCTAGTATGTAGCAGTTGCCTTGTGAACCACTGGAAATACATTTAAGTTTCGTTTTAACTACACCTCGATTTCATCATCCTGTGGGAACTGAAAAACAGCATTGTTAATGTATTCTACTTTTGACGGTTGATCTTCTGCTCGCACCACAATACCGCATTTCTTTAATGTTTCAAATGTCTTTGCCACATTTTCTGAAACATCAACATTCTGCATTACGATAGGCATACCGATATATGTCTCTCTAAGCATTTGCATAGCCCTAATTGCCTTTTCTTCCGTAGAATATCCAGCAATCTCCCAATCGCTCGTCACTCCTTCAACGCCTGCAAGATTTTGGTTCAGAAAATAAATTTTCTCTTCAAACCTCTGAATAACTACCATTTCATAAGGAACATCCAATGTTCCGTCCTGTGAAATTAATCTCATACCCTATTCCTCCATAAAACTAGGTGTTTCTTCCACCTCTGTTGCATCTGTGTCAATTGCTTCTGTTTCTTCAGGGAAGTCTACTGTGTTGGCGTTCTCTGCGATATCTTCCTGTGCCAACTGATAAACTTTGTCCATTTCAATCTGCGCCTGTCTTGCCATAGGGTCATAATTCTTAGGATATTTACGTGTCGCATTGTTACACATCTTCCTCTGAATCATGCTTTCTGGCGTATCAAGCCATGCACCGCTGATATACGGTCTGGCTACTTCACACTGCAACATATCATCCACTGTCGCACACGCTCTTAAAGCATCCAAGATTTCATTTTTCTTAGCCTTGATTTCCTCTTTCTGCTTCGGAGTTGCCTTGTATCTATCCTCACAGATACCAAACGTGGCATTCATCATGTTTTGCTTGACGTGGGCTAAAAGGTTGACCTTAACACTGTCTCTGTCTGCCATAAGGTATGTTACTGTTCCGTCTGTAAGTTTTACAGGATATACAACTCTTACAGCCTTACTTGACAATCCTTTTTCTTCCCATTCCGGGGGCGTAACTTCCAGACCTTTATGCTTGGGCGGTATATATTCGTCTCCTTCTTTTATGACCCAGAACGGATAAACCTTGTCAATGTCTTTTCCGTAGTTGGAAAGTAATGAGTCATAGCCTGTTCCCTCGATACCCATTTCAACAACCTTTACCCACTCATTTCCCTGCTTAACGCTTCGTAACTGGAAGTAACACTCTCTCGGATATGCGCTCGCATTCAGTTTAAGGCTTGCACACTGCTCTACAATCTGTCTAAGGTTGCTTGTATCAATGCTCCTCATGTCTGCCTTATCATCATTCTTAACAAGTGTATAAATGCTTGTCATAGCTTCCATTGCGCATTTTTTTGCATAATCATCAAATTTTACCCCACATGATTCATAATCTCTTGCAATAAGTCCTGTGATTTCATTCGACCACTGGCTTAATGATGTTGTAAATTCTTTTTTCTCTGCTAATGCCTGCTTTGTATCTGCCATAATTATTCCTCACTTTCATTCTTCTTCATTTCTGCTAACATCTTATTTGCATCTTCCAGTGTGAGAAGTGCATATTGAGAACCGATTGTATCTGGAGCTGTAAAAAATTCATCAATTCCAAGCATTACAAAAATGTCACCGTCTTTGTCAATTCCAATAGCTTGTACTTTTTCGTCCTCATTGTACTGTTTAATGCAAAGTCCTTTGTTTCCGTCATCGTCCTCATCATCAATCCAATACATCCTGTCTCCAATTTTGCATGGAAGAGCTAACAGTCTGCCCTGTTCCTCTAAGTCCTCATAATCTGCCAGTTTGGTAAGAATCTCACCACAATACGCACTAGGTCTGTCATGCTCTATGTCTATAAGCGATTCTTTAGAAGATGCTGTACCGTCAGAATTTCTTTTGCTGTCTGTAAGTCTTTCCATTTAACACACCTCTAACCTCTCATTTTCATTTACAATCAGCATAATCAACTGTGAATCAACCATTTCAGCAACCTTTGCCTGGTTATTATCGTCAAGTGACTCCGAATCATCAAGAAATACTGGCGTGCTGATTCCACACATTTTCTGAATTGAATTGCAGATATCCACTCTTCCTAAAATCCTGTTGCCCTTGTTGCTCATGGTCGTAAGAATTGATTTACCCTCTACAGTAGGTATGCAAACGGATTTATAATTACCGTTCTTTGCTGTGTCAAATAATTGCCATTTAACTAATGAGAAGTGTCTATTGACCGCATCTGTCAAGGCTTCATTCTTTGCTCTGTCTAACTGATCTAACAGGGCAAGTATTTTCTCTGCATCCGTTTTCGCCTGTTCCAAGTCTGTTTTCTGATTTCTAAGTTCTTCCAGTCTTGTTTCATCAGATTCCGTATTTGTAGAAGCTATTTTCTTTTCAACCTCTGCTAACTGCGCTCTGATTTCAGATTCTTCCAGTTTCAAAGATTTCTTGATATCTGAAAGTGACGTTGACTGCTTCAATAATTCTTCCTTACGGACGATTTCAGCCTGTACAGACTTATAATCTTCCCTGTCGTGGATATCAACATACTGTGGGATAGATTCTAACTTTGTGGTAATTTCTGCGTACTCTTTATTTACAGTGTTAAAATTTTCATTCAAATCAGATAACAACTGTTCTTTATCTTTTAATAACTGCTGTTCTTTTTCGATTTCTCCTTTAACCTTGAATCCGTCTGTCTCAATTTTACCGATTCTATCAGTTTTTGACTTTTCAAAGGTTTCCATGAGATTCTTAACATCTTCTTCCGGCAACTCTCTGTGACAGGTAGGGCAGATAGCTGTATTGGAGTCAAATTTCTCTGCATTGACCGTTTTCCATGCATTCCGCAGTCTTGTCTTTTCCTCTGTCAATTCTGTAATCTTCTTATTGCTATTGGAAATTTCATTCTCTGCAAGCCTGATACTGGATTTCAGACTGTTAATTTCAACGCTCTTGTTCATCATGGTTGCCCTAAGTTCTGCCCTTTGTACTTCTAATTCACTGTTAGCCGTATTCTGCATTTCAGACAGCTTCATTTGCAACTGCATGATATCCTGTGTAGCCTTATCATACTCTGCCAGTAAGTTTTCATTCCCGTTCTGCTTGTAAAGATTCTGTTCAAGCTGTTCCTGTAATGCATTTTTCTGTAAGACAAGTTCTGCTGTGTCAATGTCGGATTTAATCTGAATATCTCTTTCTTTTTCCTTGATCTGACCGTCCAAAATTTTAGAATTTGTGTTGTAATCACTCTTTACTTTCTGATTCATAGCCCGAATTTCATCTGCTTTGTATTTTTCAAGCAAAGGAACAAGTTCATGTAATTCAGAATTACTACTTGCAAAATCAATGTCTGATATTTTACCGACAAATTGGAACAAAAATTCTCTCATTTCCGTAGGTTTCTGGTTGATAAAAGCATTGATATTGCTACACATTTTAAACAGCTTCATATTTACATCAAAGTACTCATTAAACGCCTTTAATGTTTTTGGAACGCTGTTAATGTAGTATGAATTAGTATCGCTTACGGTTTCAACAACAATACCATTTTTTACTGCTTCACCATATGTACGCTTCTGCACTTTCTTAGCCGTAACTTCCTTACCGTCAATATCCAGCACTGCTGTGACTGCTGTGTCCATATCGTCTACGTTCTTGCCGTCAACTGTTCTTCTAACCGCTGGATTGTCATTTAATTCATAGTCACAGTTGAAAAGCAGCCATGTGTAGGCATTCACAATACTGGACTTGCCCTTGCCATTCTTCCCCATAATTCTTGTCAGTTCCGAGAAATCAAATTCTGCCTGTGAATACATCATGAAATTTTCAAGAATCAGCTTCTTTAATCTAATTACCTTACACATCGTCAAACTCCTTTCCTTCTGATGAATCAAACAGTTTCTTTTCTTTCTCTGCCTGCTTGTTTGCTTCTTTATAAAATCCCATGATTCTTAATGCGGTCTTTACGTTGCAAAAGTCCGTATTAACGATATAGTCAACCGCTGCATCAACTCTGCTCTCTAAAGCAACTAACTGCTCATACCGTTCCTGCGAAATAGTGACCGTATCGCAGGATTTACTTTTAATCAAATCTTCCACGTTCTCACTCCTAACTTCAATTCGTTTCCAGACAGTTCGTAAACTGCCTTAGTCCGTCCGTCTTTCTCATACTGCCTTGACTGGAATCTTCCTTTTATAGTAACTGTCTGACCTGTTGCTAAATTCTTTGCAAATAAAGCATTTACTGACCACACAATACACGGTATGCAATCCGTTTTTCTATTCTTCCTGGAAGATACCACTAGCAACTCTGCTATATATCTTCCGCTTTGGGTCTGCCTGAACACTGGTTTTTTGACGATAACACCTGTTATTTCTGTGTGGTTTCCATCTGCTTCAAATACCATTGATATAGATTCTACATGGACAAATAACTCTAAGTGCGTCCGTTTTCCGTCAAACACCTGTCTACTATGGATAGCACCTGTTATTTTATGAACAGTTCCGTTTTGAATCTGATTTGCAATCCCTTGTTCTGCGATACATGGTATTATGTCCTCATATCCACTTAGCCGTCTAACAATCATTTGAAAGCTGTAGAATCGGATTTTACCTACCGTGTGTCTGTATTTAGGTTTTTCATTCATCCTGCCGCATAGCGTTATCCTGTTCATCTTTCAGCTCCCTTCTGATGTTGAATGCCAGTAGGGAAACAAAACCGCTGTTCGTTTTGAACTCACTCCCGATATACTTTTTGTAGGTAGGAGTTCTTGAGTCCGCAAGTTCTACTGTGCGTGTTACAACTTTATGAACTGAACCGCCTGTAATTCCATGTTCAGATGCAATTTCGTCATACATATCCTGTAGTTTCTTTGTCGGATTTATTATCTTTCCTACAGTCAGCTCAACGATATAGTAGAATCCACGCATACTAGGCTCGATTCCCATTTCAATCAAGGCATTCTCAATTTTTCTTAGCCTGTTGTCCATAGCTATTCCTCTTCTACTTCAAATCCGACTACATGACCGTCATTGATAAGAACGCCAACACCTAAGTCCTCACACATTTTTTCTACTTCTGCAATTGTAAAATCTCCCATATCTGTTTCCCTTTCTTCTTAAAATAGCATCGCTTTTGTCAGTCCTCTTGAAGCTGATTTCTGAAACTGCTTCATATCCTCTATTACATCTGATTCTGTTCTTTTTGAATCATCCACAGCCTGTGCAATCAGCATTTCTGCTGTCTCCTCGTCAAAGTGCTGTTCAAATCTGAACCGCAGTGCTCTGATGATATTTGCAAGGTCAAGACACATTTCTGTATCTTTACCGATAAAATCCACTTTTGAATCATTTGCTATAATCATGATTCCACCTCTTCTATTCTGCTAACTTAGCCATTTTCCAACTGGTTATATCGTTACTCTCACATGCGCTCCAAGATGTTGTCCCTTCATCCCATGCGTACACCATTCCGTTCTCGTATTTTGCAAAATGTCTTTTTCCCCACACATCCTCTTCGTAATCTCTTACTAAAATCGGCGTATCGACTGCAACCTTGCTCCAATCAACAGGCGGTTCTTCATATTCCTTTTCTGCCCATTCTGTTAACATACCTTCGTAATGCTTTCTTCCATTGAAAAGGCACTCGGAACATCTTGTTTTCCCACAAGCGCACGGCTCTCCTGACGTTAAATTTACAGCGATTTCATTTCTTTGCAACGCAATATCAATAATCTGTTCTGCAAACTTCTCTCTATTCTTCATTTCTCACACCTCACTTTTCCAGTTTTATCAAAACATCTTTATTCAGCCAGTCAATGTCGGTAATAGAAACTTCTTCTTCGACTTCAACATCTGCATAAATAGATTCTGTATCTATCGCTTCAATTAGTTCCTTTACTTTTACGTCTGTCTCAATCCTTGCATCAAATATCACTTCCGCATCAGCAGGGAATCGAGTAAGCTGTTTGATTAAATCGTAAACTTTCATGATTCATCCCCAATGTGCTAATACGTTGATGATAATAGAGTATATTGATAAACCTATAGATATTCTGCATAATGTTTTAGTGCTTATATTCTTCATTAATATCCCTCCTTTTTCTTATTTGAAAGCGCAGTACTCAATTTCATACTCTGAAACTATTTTTGTAAATATCTCACGTAATTTCTTATCTTCCTCAATTACATCCATGCGATTCAACTTATTAATTTCCGTTTTCGTGCATCCATTATCGGTCATGCGCTGTTTACGGTTTCTTAATCTGGTAGACAAATCGCATCCTGCTCTACGTTCCAATTCACAATACATTTCTGTACGTAAAAGATTAAATGGTGTAGATGCACTTTTCTGAATACGATTAAATTTAACATTGATTTCATCACGCCAATTATCGAGAACAGGTTTTACAGCTTCTTTGATATGTTCAGTTGTCTCAATGGCTTTCTGTGCTGTTTCCTGTGCGATAGCAATTTGTTTATCACGTTCCTTGTCAGCAAGTTCTTTCTGAACCATTTGATTAAGAAGTCCTTGCAATGCTTGCAATTCTGGAGATAACTGATTGTTGACACTTTGATGTACATTAAAATAAGAAGAAACTAATTTTCTTTGCACTTCCCATGCCAAATCATCCGTGAATGACTTGACCAACATCAGATAGCCCTGTTCGGTAATTAGTGCTTTGCTCATAAAATCCTTGTCAGATATAGGAAACATGCGGCTTGTACGAATTTCGTCTGCGCTTACAATGAAGTAATCTTCTCCCTCAACAAAGCGTGCTTTGTTCGTATTAAAATTTCTTTTCGCTGTTCCGTCCGGTCTTTCGTGAACCATGTCAATGTCCTTAAACGTGACCACTCTTTTTCCTTTGTACTCTTTTATGGAAATATCAGCATTTCCGATGTGAATTAATTCGTTCAATTCTTCTCCTTTCCTAAAAATAAAATTTTGTAAAATGCAGGAACAATTTTAACAAATTGTAAACCTACTATTCTTTGCTTTCGGAAACCTCTTTTTTCGCAGAATTTTCTGCCATGTTCTCTACTTTTCCTAAGATATATCCCTTGTCGAAGTCCGACATTTTAGGAATAGCATCTTTTAACTTCTCAACAATCTGCTTTTCCTTTTCACTCATTCAATTCACTTCCTTTCTGTGGTATACTCTCCTTATATTTTTATAAGGAGGTGAAATAATTTGCATTGTAATGACTACGCATCTGCTTATGCTATTTCTAAAATTTGCGGTTACAATGGAACGTTTGACGATTTTAAGAATCTGTACGACCAATACTACTCTGAAATCATCAATTCTCTTCCAGAAGAAAAACCGCAATTAGCAAAAGCCGAAGCAGTTAGCAATCCTTTCCATAGTAAGAATTGCTTCTAAAAGGGGAAATGGCGGTAAGGACTTTGATAGACAAATCAATATTTGTTTCCTCGATTTTCTTATCGCCATCTATAATGCTTTGGTAGTCCTCAATAACATCCATGGCAATGTGCTGCGCCAGCTCGTCAATTCCTAAAAAGCGTGAATCAGCTTTTTGTACTATGGATGCACTTCCATTTTTGTCTAAGACTACATACCTCTGTTTTTCCATGTTTTCACCTCCTTTTTATTTTAGTTTGACTTTGTGTGATTATACTATCATACTTTGTATGTTTTGTCAACTATAAATAGTTTGACTTTGTGTGATTTTTATGATATTATTCAATTACAGTAAAGGAGGTGATTGATACGTCAGAAAGAATAAAAGAATTGCGCAATAAATTGGGATTAAAGCAAGAAGATCTTGCTGTTTCTTTGGAATTGACTAAAAATTATATTTCTTTAGTTGAAACAGGAAAAAGAAAATTATCTCCGCAATCAGTCGAACTTCTTTGTACAAGATATGGTGTAAACAGAGAATGGCTGGAGAATGGAAAAGGAGAAATGTTTTTAACCAAAGGCGAAGAAATTTCCGCAATGATAGGTTCTATTCAAAATGAAAGTGATGATAACTTTAAGAAAAGGCTTATCACAGCATTATTAAAATTAGATGATGATGGGTGGAAAAAATTAGAAATTCTTATTGATATGATTTCAGAAAAAGGAAAATAAAAAAATAGCCAAGGGCAATGCGCAAACCCTTGGCTATTTTTTACTTTAACAATCCCAATATGTAAAGAAAAATTAATTTTAATTGATAATTGTTGTCGCATTTTTGTATTTTTTCTATTATTTCTCTCTTGTAAAATTCTGCATCATTGCCATTATCCCCTGTCATATCCTTGCCCTCTCTGCAACTATGTAACCCACTCATGCAACCATCCTCTCTATAATGTTTGTACTAATTATAGAATGTATGTTTGCATATGTCAACAAATAAATCAAACGTCTGTTTGCAATGTTTGGTAATTCGGGCGGCATGAAATGCCACTAACATACCGCCCAGACCAGAACTTGAAGAACCACATTATTGTGGACAAGTTTATTGTACGTCTATAAATGCAAGGATTCAAGAAAATACGTTCGCCAAATTTCGACAAAACGCTCTAAAAAAGTCGATATCGTGGCTTTTCTTCTCTGAATATCCAGTACCTCAAATAATCGTCCAGGATAATCGCAAGCGTTCCTACGGCTATCCATAACAGGCTGAATGGTAGGCATATCTGCCCTAACAGGTTAAATGGCATATTGCTGTAATCCCATACATTCCACCCTAACCATATATTAACGATAAGACCGCATAGGAACTCTAACAGGGTGATTACTGTCGCAACCTTTATTGATTGCAGGATAAGCGGATAATTCCAGTTTGTATGCTCGTTCTGATATCCTGCATACAGGAAGCATAGACCGCCTAACAAGAACATCGTCCAATGGCTACGACCACGATATAGCAGCTCTATACAGACATAAAGAAAGCCACCTATCGCAAATAGAATAAGTGGCTTGATAATCTTACGCAATACCTTTACTTGCGTAGATATCCGCAAGCACTTCTGACCGATACTCTTTAGGGATTATCATGCCATAGGTTACGTTTTGGACGGACGTAGAATCTTCCATTGAATTGATATAGATACGCAAATCTCTGAAATACGTGACCGCAAATGTCACAGCCTGCATAGCTGTCTCCGTAATCAATGCCATATCAGTATTGGAATAATACTTACATGGTTCATTCACATCTGAAGTATGCCACGGTATCTTCGTTTCTCCCTGTGCGACCTTGGCTTGCAATCCCATAAGGCTTGTCTGGTCATGGTCTGTCAACGTAAAATGTTCAATTGTTCCGTCTGACAGGGTAACATCAACACCGTTCTGTATTGATTCCTGTTGTGCAGTGTTCATTTCTGCAATCTTCTGCTCTTTCAGTTCATCAAGTGTCGGTTCAACAGGTGTTGGCTGTGGCTGGTACTCATAAACAGAACCGTCATTAGAAAGCTGATATCCGTTATACTCTGCGGTTGTATCGTCATTCCTGTATACAGTATTATAGCCGTGGTAAAAATCACCGCCAATGTCCAACTCTCCTTTTTCATCAAGGAACAAATCAAAACCGCTTTTATCTACGGTAACTGCATCATGGAATTTCAGTGTTACTACGTGTTCTGATTCTGGAACTACGGTACACTGGATTATTTTTTGTGAATCTAAAAATTTTAGGCATGCCATGGGCGATACCTCCTTTCTTTCATGAATTAAATAGTAATTTAAGTAACAAAATTAATTGTGTGTCTGATACATTTATGGATACAACTGGTGGCACAATTACAGTTAATAAGCCTTCTAATTTCAAATCCTCAGAATGGACTATATTAATTTTTACAATAGAAGATTACAGAGGTAAAGAAAGCTTATCGGTTTCTGGTGCTTCTTTAATAAAAACAGTTGTTGGCGATAGATATGGCGTTTATTTTGACAGTAAATATAGGCTATACAAATCTACAGGACAAACTATCACAATGAATTTTTCGTATAGTACTAAAAATGCTTGTTTTGCTTATCTTTTAATTGATGGTAAGTATTCAAATTGTGAAACAGTATCAGATACTGTATCTTATAGCAATAATGATAAAGATTTATTTGTTTCATGCAATTTAAGTGATAATAGGGGATTTACTGCAATTACTAATGCACAAGGTTGTGTTATTCATTACGAATCTGAACGTAAAGGTATAAACATGTTAGGCTATTATGAAAATATGTTTATCGCATTCAGCTTGATTAACAATGGAACAGCAACAATAAATAGAACAACTACGAATCAATATGGCAAGGTTTTAAAATTAATAAAATAATTATTGTTTGTTTGCAAACACAAGTAATATATGTTAATACAGAAGAAGATTCCAATAATCAATATTTGTATCCGTTGACGACTTCCGACCCAAAGCCTATCAGTTATAAGCTTAACTACGGTACAAATAAAAGCGGCTTGATAGAAGAAATAACAGAAGACGGTTTTAAGTTTGGAATTTCGTCTTCAAAAAGTATCTTTGTTGTAGCAAGAGGTTAATTCAATTTCATATCTAAAACAAACATTAAAATTATTAGTTTAAGGTTCATAATACATTGTTATTCTATTGTTCATATATCCACCATAAGAGCCTGCATAACATGAACCAGTAATTATATCTCCTTTAGATACATTAATAGTTTTGCTATTATTAGCAGATGTTCCTGATACAGATAGTACAAGACTACCATTTATTTTTATTGCTGCATTTCCACTTGTGACATTGCCATTGCCACTTATTACAATTTTTAAAGAACCACTTTGATTGATTACAATATTTTTGATAAAATTATTTACTCTTTCTTCCATGTTTTTTCTGACTGCAAATGTTTCTATTTTCTTTCTATTTGGTGGGAGTTCATCAATTATAGATATATCCAAATCTCCATATAGTATTAAGGCTAATGTTCTTGGAATTGGAGTTGCTGTCATTGTTAAAACATCCACATTAGTTTTTAATTGCTTTATTTTTTCTTTGTCTTTAACACCAAATCTATGCTCTTCATCTATTATTAGGAATCCTAAATTTTTAAATTCAACATCTTTACTAAGCAACCTATGTGTGCCAATTATTACATCTATTTCTCCTAGTTTTAATTTTTTAATAATTTCTTCTTGTTCTTTTTTTGTTCTAAATCTATTTAGTAATTCTATTCTTATAGGAAAGTCTTTCATTCTCTCCTTAAATGCTTCATATTGTTGATTTGCAAGTATTGTAGTAGGTACTAAATATGCTACCTGCTTTTGATCCATACAAGCTTTAAAAGCACCACGTATTGCTACTTCTGTTTTACCATATCCAACATCTCCACAAAGTAGTCTAT
>ENA-ORNF01000234-ORNF01000234.1-human-gut-metagenome-genome-assembly--contig:-NODE-234-length-57130-cov-5.239036_pt1 | contig 57130 bp, 53 predicted proteins | sample MGYA00242110_ERZ509012 | MGnify/ENA primary metagenome ERZ509012 (study PRJEB26280, sample SAMEA2338714) | human gut metagenome | biome: human gut; feature: human-associated habitat; material: faeces... | reverse complement strand
GAAATGAGTTTGTCAATGAAGGTGAAAGTGTAGAGATAAAGACTATTGCTATCTTGGTTAGTAAGGATGAATACTTTTTTGAAAATGCACCGATAACATTAGAAGAAATTGAATCTATGTTGGAAGGTGCAGAAGGTGAGCTGGTGGTAGATATAACTGATAATAATGCTACTCATAAAGCGTATGATAAACTGGTCGATAAACTTACAGATTTAGAAATTACCTTTATTGAAGAGTAAAATACAGGAAAGAAGTGGTTATGGGCGTTGCGGAGATATACTTAATAATTATTAATATAATCGAATTTGTATTGTATCTCATAAATATGTTGCTTTATAACTATACTGCGGAAGCCAATGTAGATAAGTTCCTGACGATAATTTCGTTAGTGGGAGGTTCGTTAGGAATTCTCTTGGCAATAGTATTATTTGACAGGAAGTCCGTAAAAGACAATATGATGTCCAGAGTTTTTGTAATATGTCTGTTTGTAATACAGTTAGTGATGTTCCTGTTCCTTAAAGGTGCAAATGGGGAGAAGATTACATTCGCATTCTGGGAGTTCTTTGCAGAGCATAAAATACTGATTATTTATAGTGTTATTATTAATTTTGTGTCATTTGCGGCATTTGCAGTAGATAAGATTAATGCTTGCGAAGGGCGTTCAAGAATTAGAATAATAACATTATTGGGTATAGCGTTTGCAGGAGGTTCAATAGGGGCTATTCTTGGAATGTACATATTTAGACATAAAACAAGAGTGGACTATTTTACAGTGGGAGTTCCGCTTATTATGATAATGCAGGCTGTAGTCATATTCTATTTAATGAATTTATAAGGTAGAAAGGGAGATTACGATGGAAGGCAAAAGGTACATTGTTCCAGAACCAGTATTGAATCAAAAAGAAAGCAAAGCGTTAACAGAATTGACAGAACGTTATAATAAACTCATCACCCCCGGAATCTTAGCAAAGACTGGTAGTAAAATTGGAAAAACTATTCCAGAACCAGTAAAAAAAATTGGCGGAAATATTAAGGATACAATTACGGAAGCGGAATTGTTTGCACAATGCATGAAGGTTGTTGGTGAGGGATTTCATATACTTGAGAAGCAAGCTGCAAGGATGTCGATAAGTGAGACAGCGATAGTTAAACAGGTCAACAAAAGTATAAAGGAAAATGAAATAACATCTTTAGAAGAGGTGTGCTTAGCAAGAGGATATGATATATCTAAAGCAGTCGAGGCCTATAAAAGGCAAGATTTATTGTGGGCATTAGCTGAGGGTGGAACAACTGGATACTTTGGATTTGCAGGATTACCATTTAATTTAGTGCTAAGTATTTTTTTGTACTATCGTGCAGTGCAGTCAGTAGCTATGTTTTACGGATATGATGTAAAAAATGACTCAGCAGAGTTAGTGATTGCTAGTGAAGTGTTTATGAATGCATTGAGTCCGAGTAGTAGTGGGTCTGATGAAATGAGCAGTATTATTGGAAAAGTTATGTTGATGACAGAGATAACGGCAGTCAAACAAACTGCTAAGAAGACGTGGTCAGATATGGCTGCTAGAGGTGGTATTGGTTTATTATTAACTCAGATGAGGGCATTGGCAAATAAATCGGCTCAAAAGGCGTTGGAAAAAGTTGGCCAGAAAGGACTAGAGAATAGCTTATTTAGAGAGATTTTTGAACAAATTGGCAAAAAACTAAGCAAAAAAGCACTGGGAAAGGCTATTCCTGTTGCAGGAGCAGTAATTGGGGCATTGTTTGATACCGCACAAATGAATACCGTATTAGAATATGCAGATGTATTTTATAATAAACGGTACATATTGGAAAAAGAAGCTAGAATCAACGCACTGCTTGGTGTTGACGATATTGTTGTTAATGCAATCGAAGTAGAGTCTACAGAATAATCTAATATATTAAGTTAAAAAGAAGGTTGAAATACACCTTCTTTTTTATATCCATTTTTAGAGGAAGGAGGCTGAAAATAATACAAATAGTATTGAGTGAAAAAATGATACATAAAAATTGAGTTATATTTACACCTTTTGCGAGATCTGATTACCAATGGTTAAAAGTGATTTGAGAAATAGCCTGATTATATTGATAATAGGCGTGGCTCAATCAGTTTCCTGATTGACTCTAGGGGTTTGGGGAATGCTCCCAACAAGCAAAAAAAGTATTTGTGATCACAAATGCACTGCTTGCTAATTTGCAAATTTACTTTTTATAAGATTATGAATGCTCTTTATTCAACCCAAATGTACCGTAAATAGAAATAGTAACTTGTTTATTTCAAGCGCATGGAAAAGATAATGGATATTTTAGATCTTTTTCCATGCGTTTTTATTTGAACAACGATTTACTGGTGAAGCTGTCACATGAAATTGTGCCTGGTAGTAAGGAATAAAGTATTGTGGGAATAGACTTGAGTACATTATTTGGGGAACGTAATTTTATTTCAAATGGAATACAATCATCTTGTGAAAAAAGATAGGTCTAACCTAAGAATCAATCTCATAGTATGGGAAAGAAGGACAAGCAAGAAGGTGGTGGGAATTCCGCTTGAAACAGAGAAAACTGAATTATCGCTTTCATAATCCGAATTCGGCAGAAGATACCGCTGATTTCTTGTGCAAGCTTTTGATTGAAGCAAATGCTGGCAAGGTGGAACGCGCTATAGAAGAAGCTGTATCAAAATGTGCAGAGGAGGGTGAGTACATAGCAGAGCCGGGGGATATAGAAACGGTGGAAGAACCGGTGAACATAAGACGTAGAAGAGCAAGGTAGAGAAGCCTTGCTCTTTCTATGGGTCTTTCTATGAAAAGAAATTAAAACACTTAAAAAATATTCTTAGAACAAAATTTGAGATAAAATCTCAAATACATGTTGCAAAACGACAAAAACGGGATATAATAAAGATAGAATGGAGGGTAAAAGATATGTTATGTCAGTTTACTGTGAAGAATTACAAGAGTATAAGAGATGAAGCGACCTTTGATATGCAGGCAGCAGCAATCTCAGAGCATGAAGATAGAATAATCAAAGACCAGGATGGTGAGATGTATTTACCAGTGTCTGCCATTTACGGTCCTAATGGTGGAGGAAAATCCAATGTTCTGGCAGCGTTACACACATTGGTTGCAAAAATTCTGCGTCCGTTGTATGCCACAGAAGACAACGAAGATAAGGTTCTTTTACAAAAAAGAATTATCGTTGAGCCATTTGCTTTTTCAGATAGCAAAAATGAACCAACAGAGTTTGAAATGTTTTTCCGTACAGAGTCTGCAGAGTATAGATATATCTTGCATGTGAAGCGTGATGTGGTTATATATGAGAGCTTGGACAGAGTGAAGCTTGAGACCGGAAGACGATCTGCATTATATACAAGGGACGATAAAGGGATTGTTTTAAAAGGTGCATTTGCGAAACTGAAAGTGAGCGATGATTTATCTAAGACACTTACCTTGCTTTCCTACTTAGGTATCGCCTATAAGGAAAATGTAGTGGTTAAGGATGTGTTGAATTGGTTCGAGTTCGGCGTGGATTTCTTGAATTATGGTAATCCTATTCAGGAGCTTAGAATGGCAATATCCACATCAGAAGATGTGAAGCATCTGATGCTTGAAATGATTCAGGAAATGGATTTGGACATCGTTGATTTTAGAGTGGAAGAAAAAGAGAATGATAGGATAGAAGTGTTCACAAAACACCTTGTGGATGACGTGGAAACAGAGCTTAGTTTATCCGATGAATCAAGTGGAACAAAGAAGTTGTTTGGTCTGCTTCCTTTTATTGCGGCAAGTTTGCTTGATGGAACTGTGCTTGTAATTGATGAATTGGATGCGAAAATTCACCCAGTGTTGTTGCGTCATATCATTATGATGTTTAATGATATGAACATCAACAGACATAAAGCACAGCTGATATTTACATCCCATGATTTGTCCACAATGAATAGTGAAGTATTCCGCAGAGACGAGATATGGTTTGTGGCAAAAGGAAATGCACAGAATTCCAAACTGTACTCGCTGGTAGAGTTCAAGAATGAAAAAGGTGAGTCTGTCAGAAAGGATGCAAAGTTCGATAAGCAGTATCTTGAAGGTAAGTACGGCGCTGATCCGTACCTCAGAAGAATTATAGATTGGGGGAAAGTGAATGCCTAAAAAAGCCGGAATGGAGAAATGGAAAAAGAAACGTCGCCAAGAATATTTGGAGATGAAGAAGTATCGGTATTATATCTTCTGTGAAGGACAGCAGACGGAGCCGCTATATTTTGCGGGATTCAAGAAGTTGATAGAGGAAAATCCAATCTATAAGGATATGGTCTTGATAGAGATTGAACCTTGTCAGGCAGAAACCATGCGAGTAATCGGAATGGCAGAGGACTATGTAAAGAAGAATAAAATCAAAAAGGGGCAAATCTGGTGCGTTTACGATAAAGACAGTTTTCCGCCAGAACGATTCAATGGTGTTGTAGAACGTGCAGAGAGTTTAAACAGAGAAAATCTAGAATTACAGTATCATACCGCATGGAGTAATGAGTGTATTGAATTCTGGTTCCTGCTTCACTTTGCATATTACACGGCTAATAACCATAGAACAGAGTATATTGCATTTTTGAATGATAAGTTCAAAGAACTTGGAATCGGAAAGTATCAGAAGAATATGAATAATATCTTTGAGATTCTGATGGAGTATGGTAATCCGAAACTGGCGATTCGATATGCGAAACGAATTATGAAGGATGGAACAGGTAAAACACCAACAGAGATTGCGCCGGGAACAAAGGTGTATGAGTTGGTGGAGAAAATGGCGAAGTATTTGCCGGAGGAAGTGCAAGAACGATTTATTAATTAGCGCGGAAGGATTAAGATGGATATTGATACAATTAAGAAACTAATTCAAGAGTTCTTTCAAGAGGGAACAGTTACAATAGTTGGCTCAGGACTTTCTTTAGCAGAAGGAATTCCAGGGATGGGGGAGTTGGCAAAAGAACTTCAAGTTAAAGTGCCTAGAATGTTATCAACATTGGAAGACGAGGCAAATTGGGATGCTATTTCAAATGATTTAACAAGTGGAGTTGGGCTGGAACAAGCTTTGCATAATACTAAACCTAATTCCACAGTTGAGGAATGTATTAGAAAAACTACAGCGGTACATATTGGTGAGGCAGAGAAATGTCTTTTTGAGGAGATAGTAAGAAAAGGGAAGCAACTTCGATTTTCGGAATATTTGCAGCAATTTAATATAAGAAATCAAGGTATAGTAGTCATTACGACAAATTATGACCGCTTGATTGAATATGCATGTGAAGTTAATGATATAATGGCGGATACTCTTTTTGTAGGAAAGTATATGTCACGTTTTAAGCCGGATAAAAGTAAATATGCTTCATGTGTAGGTGTGCAAAGAAAACAGGGAAAAGGACAGAAATTGTTATATTCTCCGATGGTAACGGTTTTAAAACCACATGGTTGTCTGAGCTGGCACTTAATTAATGGTGTTCCATATTCAATAACTAATTGCTCTGTCGAGGATAGTTTGATTATTACTCCGGGACTAAATAAATATCGCGAAGGTTATAGTGTTCCTTTTGACATACATCGAGCAAAAGCAAATGAAGAAATTGATAGGGCACAGAGATATATTATTATCGGATATGGATTTGGAGATGACCATTTGGAAACACATTTAATGCAGCAATTGCGTGCGGGAAAACCAACGCTTATTTTTACACACTCGCTCTCTGCAAATGCTGAAAAAATTGTTAAAGAATGTAGAGGAATTACAGCATTTTGTCACGTGAACAGTGATGATACAAGAGTTCTAACTATAGACGGCGAGAGCATTTTGTCAGGTGTAAATCTGTGGGATTTGCATGAAATGATTAAGGAGGTATTTTAATGGCAAATTTGTTAGATTTTAATGAAAACGATATGTTGGGAAGGGTAACATCTGTTGATACAGAACAAATAATAATTGAGATTGAAAACGGAACAGTCATGAATAAAATATGTGTTGGAAATCTTGTGGCAATAGAAACAGCAAAGCAACATGAGAAAATAATTGCATTGATTGATAAGGTGATACGAAAGTATATTGAAAATTATGAAGACGAAGATGACGAGATTGATGAAATGATGGTATCATCGGCTGATTACATAAAGGTAAGCATAATTGGAACGTATCATTCAGTATATGGCTCAACACATGATTTGTTTAAAAGAGGTGTTGAAACATTTCCCCAAATCGAAAGCAAGTGTTATGGTATCTCAGGTCAAAATCTTCAGAATTTTATGAACATTCTAGGAAAAGATATTGATGCAGATAAACGTTTAAAGATAGGTTCATTTATGATGGACACTGCTGCAGATGCTGTGTTAGATGGTAATAAATTTTTTCAAAGACATGCGGCTGTATTGGGTAGTACTGGTTCTGGAAAAAGCTGGTGTATTGCCAGTATATTGGAAAAGGCAAGTGTGTTGAAGTACACCAATATTATTGTGTTTGATATGCATGGCGAATACAAAAGTTTGTCAGAAGGAAGTGAATCTATTGCACAACGTTTTAGGATTGCAGGACCTGGAGATTTGGAAGTGACGAAACCAGATGTTTTGTTTTTACCATATTGGTTATTGAATCGAGAGGAACTTTTGTCAATGATATTAGATAGAAGTGACTCGAATGCACCAAACCAAGCATCTCGTTTTACGCGACATATTAGAGATTTAAAAGAGGAAACGTTAAAAAGGGAAGGCAAAACAGATACTCTTAAAACATTTACAGTGGATTCACCTATTCCGTTTTTAATGAGTGAATTGATACAGAAACTTACAATTGATGATACAACTAAAGGAGTTGGAAAGAATGGAGCTGCTGTTAAAGGAGAATGGGAAGGAAAACTTACACGCTTTATTTCTAGATTAGAAACTAAGATTGGGGATAAAACTTATGGATTTATGTTCCAACCTACAGATGAAGCACAAAAATATGATTGGCTAGGAGCAATTCTATGTAAATTGCTTGGTTATACTGATGGTGAAAAAGGAATAAAGATTATAGATTTTTCGGAAGTTCCATCAGATGTATTGCCAGTTGTAACAGGAACATTAGCAAGATTGCTGTATGATGTGCAATTTTGGATGGATCCGGAAAAACGTACTCCGTTTACAATTATTTGTGATGAAGCACATTTGTATTTGCCGGTAAAAGAAGATGCTGATTCTGTACAAAAGCAAGCGTTATATAATTTTGAAAGAATTGCAAAAGAAGGCAGAAAATACGGAGTTTCAATTCTTCCAGTCAGTCAAAGACCAGCAGATGTAAGTAAAACCATTCTTAGTCAGTGTAATAACTTTATTGTATTGAGGTTGACAAACGAAAGAGACAAAGGGGTTATTAAAAATCTTTTGCCAGATGCGTTAAAGAGTACAATAGAGTTTTTGCCATTGCTGGACGTTGGTGAAGCATTGGTAGTAGGGGATGCAATATTGCTTCCAAGTAAAATAGTGTTAGATAAACCATCTGATACACATAAACCAATTAGCGCAACCAGAAATTTCTGGGATGAATGGGATAATAAAGAACCAGATAACGCTGCTATTGTTGATGCTATAGAGGCACTGAGAAAACAATGTAGAGTATAAGGAGAGTTAAAGAGAAATGATTGATTTACATGATAGCCATGGTAAACATATAGCAAATTTTGTGAATGGTCAGTTGCATGATACGCATGGTAGGAATATAGGGCATTTTTTAGAACGAGAAGGTATTTTCATCGATATGAATGGAAGGTACTTGGGAGAGATAGTTGATAAAAAGAGATTGCTTTATAGAAATAACTCTCCTTACAAGTTCGTGTCGTTTGGCATATATGGAAACTATGGGAATGTAGGAAATTATGGAAATTACGGAAATATAGGAAGTTGTTGTTATGGTGGCTTTTCAGATGTGACGATTAAATAAGATACGATAAAGGAGTGAAAAATGAAAAAGATACTAAACTTTATAATTAAATTTATATCAAGTCCAATGTTAAAAAATGTGTTAGGAATAATATCACTGGCACTGTTGGTGCTTCTTGTTATTCTTATAAGCATAGTGCCAGTAGATAATTTTTGGAACAAAATATTAGCTACATGTTATATAGTGGCAGTCATAGCTTTTTTAGTAGTGTCCGGTACTCCAAAGACTGGAAAGAGTATCGGCTTTTGCAAAATGAGTATTATATCGTTTGTGACATGGTGTGCGATTATTCCTGTAATTGCTGGAATATTTATGGATACGTTAATCTTTAAAATTGTACCTAATATTCCAATAGATGATGTTGGATTTTGGTCAATAGCAATCTGTGTTACAATATTATCATTTATTTGGTTTTTAACAAAACTATATAAAGAGGCTGATGTAACAAGCTATTTGGATTTATATTCAACAGCGTGGATTGCAGTAGTTACAATACTAACTACACTCTTTGACTTGCAAGAAAAAAAGACAGCATTTGTATTTATATTGGCAATGTATTTTGTTTTACAGTTACTTATTAAAGGCCGTATATGTAAGATGCAAGAAAAAAACAATGATGATTGAGAAAGGTGCAAAGCGCTGTTATAGGCAGGAGAAAAACTCTTGCCTTTTTCTATGCTATTATTTAAATTAATAGTCATAACAGAAAGGGGAAACTGTTATGAACATTGCCGCATATTGGAGATATTCTACTGATAAAGAATGCCATCTCAACAGTCTTGAAACTCAAAAGCAATTCTTCTTAGAATATACCAAATGCACAGGAGACAGCATTACTAAATTTGATAAGAAGATGAATGCAGCGAAAATGTCAACCGTCATTTTTACTCGAAATGTGGGTAATATACACTATTTATGCAAAAATATATTGTAAAGCATATAAAAGAATGGTATGGTTATGACGTAGATAATTATAGGATGTAATTATCAATTGGGTGAGGAGTATAATATATTTTATAAGGGAGAAAAGGAATGAAAAACAACTTCAAAAAATGTGTCACAAGATTAGTGGCAGTGATGCTTGCGGCTGCAATATCGGCGGGCCTGCTTCCGTGTACATTGGTATATGCACAGGATAAGGAGAATCCGGTATATCCGTATACGATATTTGCCGGTTCCGGTGATGATGGTGCTATCACAATTAAGGCAGACAGCTTCAATGTTAATGGTGATATCGCAACGAATGGAACAATTATTGCATCGGGTAATCTGAATATAAACGGTAAAAAGACAGAAAAAGCCGGTGAGCAGATGATATCAGCGGTAAAAAGGCTTGAAGCCGCATATTACAGTGGCAATAATGTAAAAGACATTTCAGGGGATTTTCAGAAAAAGGATAATAATATAAACATCAACAATCCAATGCGTGTATCAGGCACGCTCGGTCTTCAGGGCAATGTGAGCCTTAATGCGGCAGTGATTGCGGACGGAGACATAACAATATCAGATGGAGTACTCAACTGCAATTCACCGTTAATCTGCTCCAGAACGGGCAGCATAACAATAGAAGCCGGCAGTGCGGGGCTTGGTGGTCTTATATATGCACCGGAGGGTGCAGTCACATTAAAATCAGACAATCTCAACCTTAACAATATAGTAATAATAGCGGACAATGTAATTATCAGCGGACGCAATGTCAATGCCGCATATGGAAGAAGCGCGGCGGCAGCGATAACGATGGCTTAAGCAATATAAGGGAGATACAGCTCGGAACAGATACGGACAATGACACCATATCGGACAGGGATGAGATATTGGCAGGGCTTAATCCGCTCAATCCGTCAACAAACGGTGTGCCTGATGCGGAATATATATTTGCCCAGACAATAAGCAAAGACAGCAATGTATTAAAAGAAATCAATACAGATGATAACCCGTATGAATTATCAATAGACATTACGGCGGCAGGATATGCGGAGGGCAGTATTGAAGTGGGAGAAAGCGGCTATTCCGCTGCGATTGCCAATGACATTATTCTTGGAAAGGCAGCCGAAATCAGATATTCAAACAGAATCGATAAAATTACCGTGAAATTTTCCAATGTTTCATATGAAAGCAGCAAAGCGGAGAATGACAGCGGGGCATTTGCGGGAATAAAAAGATTCAACATATTCAGATATTTCGAGGAAGTAAACATGCTGCTTCCTGTCGAGACATATTATGACGAGGCTTCAGGCACGATATATACAGATACGGACATGACAGGAACCTACTGCCTCGTTGATATGGAAGAATGGCTTGATGCAATAATGCCGGAAAACAGCGGCTCAGAGACAGCAGGAACGGATATCGGTGCGATGAGCTTACAGGCAGATACAGAGGTTATGGCTTTGAACGGAAGTCCCACAGAAGCAGCGCAGCATGCAGTAACGGTACCTGCCGGGGATATTGAGATATCCCAGTACAACGGACATGGATATGCAATATTTGACATGGACATGACATGGGAAGAGGCAAGGGATTATTGTCAGTCACTCGGCGGACACCTTGTTACAATAGGCAGTCTTGAGGAGAATATGTTCGTAAATGAGCTTATGGCTGCATCTAAGGTTACATATGCGGCGATGGGCATGAGTGATGAGGAAGAGGAAGGTACATGGGTGTGGATAACAGGAGAGCCTATGGACTTTACATATTGGAATCAATCAACACCAGAGCCTAATAATGGTTTTAATGTGCTTGGAGAGCAGGACCACGGATATATGTATGGTGATGGTACGTGGGATGACGGATTTTATAATGTGAGATATCCGTTTATATGTGAATGGGATAATGGCTATACAAGTGATAATCAGTATATGGCATTTACACCTACTGGCTGGAAATGGATAAAACTTAAGGACAAGCTGTCACCGAGAAATAAGGTCGATACTGATGAAGATGGACTTGTAGATTGGCAGGAAGTAAAATCGAATCTGCTAAAAACAGACGAAAATGATAATGTAATATTACCTACTTTCGAAGAAATATTAGAGCAGCTTGGCAGAGAGCATTCAATGGTAAAAAATGCAATTAAGTTATTTATTGATAATAATAGTGATATTGCAATAGATAAGTATGACAAAATTTTATCACAGAGAATGCTATTGCTAAATTCAGACCCAACCAAAGAGGATTCAGATGATGATGGACTTCTTGACGGAAAACGTCAGTTATACAATGGAAAGGTAATGTTACCAAAGGATGCGGACCCATTTTATTATAATGGACCGCACGGAATATGGGACAAACAGAAAGAAATGGTAGAAACTGAAAATATTCAGACAGAATATTCAGATAAATATATAATTAATCAGGACATTGAAAGGATTATTGTACCATATGCAGATCCTATAGTTGACACGTTACTACAGAAGCCAAATGTAGTTAATAAGTTATTTATAGGATATATGAAATATGAATTTAAAAGATATAGTGATATTCCTGGGGTTGATAATGTTGGCGCATACATACTTAATTTTATACATGATAAAGATAATGTAGCATATCATTCAAAGCCTGATACATGGCAGAGAGCATTTGGATATAATGATTTGTATGATAAGGCGTTTGACTACGGAACTGATATGAGAAAGAATAATTTTGATTTTTTATGTGACGAGAAAGAATATAGATTATGGATATGGAAAGGCGATTATTGGAATATGGGAAATGGATCAGAAGCAGGCCTATATGTATACAACAGAACTGAAAATGGAATAAAGCATTATAGTGCAGTAGATTACGAGCTTCCAATGACATTATCCCTTTACAAGATAAAAGAAGAAGGATATGATAACCTGTTTAACTGGGCACCGAATGAGTCTCAATGGTGGATAACAGGGTTTAGCAAGAACGACAGCATGTTTATAGATGCTGATAAACTTGTAATGATTTGTTCTGTGGATATGTCAGAGCATGAATCACTTTTTAAAGAATTTGAAAATTATTATGATTTGGGAAAATATAGAGATGATAATGTTATTCTAGACAAAGAGAACCATACAGTCTGGATTGTGTTTTAGATAACAGGAGAATAGAAAGCTGATGAAAAAAATGTATCATAAAAAATATGCGATTGTGATAATAGCAGTATTTGCTATTATCATGTCTGCCTGCAGTAAAAGTGCAGAATACAATCAGGATAAAAATGCTGATTGGGATGAACAGGAATATAATGTTAAGACATTAAATGAAATAATAAGATGTCTGGATGAAAAGGACGAGCAGGCATTGATAAACATGATGTCAAAAAACATTAGGAAAGAATTTAACGTATCCGCCCAGATTGAACAGGCTTTTTCGGTATATGGGAAAACAGAAGATTATGGGGAATTTAATGACCATGGAATAATGTCGAGTGATGTAAGGCATGGGAAATATACGAGAAAAGTAATAGGTGCAGAGATGAAGGGAGTAAAAACAGATTCAGGGAGAATATTTGACATAATGTTTGGACGGTGCGTAATAGATAAGGAGAATCCGGGTGATGTTGGAGTATATAAAATATATTTAAAAGACAGAGAATATGGGCATCTGGCAATAATAGGGCCGATAAGTAATTCAGAACGTGATACTTTAAAACGTAATATAGATGCGTCTAACGGAATTACAGAAGAGTATATAGATGAAACGGCATCAATAATAGTTACGAACGGGCAAACAGATAAAGATAAAGTATTGCAGAATGGAAATGGAAACATAATCTATGTGGAAAATTTACTACAGAGTATGAACATGACACCATATGAAGGTAATGAAGAAGAGTATTCCCAATATGATTATAAATTCACCGTTCTTAATCGTAAGAATCAGCTTAAAAGTATGTATACAATGACTAATAACCATTGCTGTATAACAGATAAGGACTACAAGGATACATATTACACAATTGATGACACATCCACCTACAACGAACTAATAGAATTTGCAAAATCGCTGGTGGATTAAGCATTACAATACGCATCTGTGAGGGGCTGTCGCTTTAACGATTGAAAATCGTTAAGGTACCAGCCTCTTTTTCCTATAAAAATACGATTTTTAAGTTACTATCTATTAAAATGACTTTCCGCTCTGCGACAGTTGTCCCGCCGGCTTGTTTAATATAATCTTATCTTTATCCTCGTATACTATATCCATCTTAACTAATAATTCCAATACTCTTAATCCACTTTGTAAAAAGTACTTTCCACTCACCAGTCTGTGCAAAATCATCACCACAGCCATAACCATGGCCACCTGTTCTGAATATATGAAGTTCAGCACTTACCCCGGCTTTTCTTGCTGCCATATAAAAGCCCACACTGTTCTCAGACAATGTTGTTCTGTCATCATCCGTTTCACATATAAATACTGGCGGCATATCCGGTCTTACAAGCATATCCGGATTATACTTATGCAGTATCTTTGCCTTACTGCCACTGATTCTCTCAAGCACCTGTTCCTCAGACATATATCTTTTGCCTGCTTCAATACAATCGTCAATACTTATAACCGGATATGAACAAACAGCAAAATCTGGTCTTGCTGATAGTTTATCATATTCATCCTTATACTTATAATCCGCATACACATCACTTTCATACGCTGTTGATAATAACGCTGCCATAAAGCCTCCTGCTGAAAAGCCCATAACGCCTATCTTAGCTTCATCTATACCGAATTCCTGCGCCCTTCCTCTTATAACTCTCATTGCGCGCATAGCATCTATAAGTGGGACATCCTCTGCATTATCATGTGCATCTGATGGAAGTCTGCATTCAAGAACAAATGCAGCTATTCCCATACTATTAAGCCACTTTGCAACATCTTCACCTTCAAAGTTGTATACAAGGCGTCTGAACGCACCTCCTGGAATAATCAATACTGCCGGAATCCTTTGTCTGTCTGTACTGTTACCAATACCATCAGGTATATAAGGAACAATATCCGGATCTGTAATGTTCTGCACTATATGCTTTACTCTTCCATCAGGCATATCTTCAGTGTAATATTTTCTTGTAAGCTTAAGGTTCTGCGAACCCGGAGCCCCATGCTCAAACAGCCTTATCTTGTTTACTGGTGTCTTAAACACCTCATTCTGCGTATCTGTCATATCTACTCATCCCTGCTCTCAAGAAACAAAAGCTTATTAGCCTGTATGCTCAGCTCATCATAATGCATAAGCATATCACTCTCATCATATTCTTCCGGAATCACTTTATAGCCTTCAAACCTTATAAGATTCTTGAAATATTCTTCCACATCTGCTGTCTGCTTAACAACAACCTCACTGAATGCCACTCCCTCTTCTGACTCCTGAAAATCTGGTCTGTAAAGAAGCTCACCGGTAATTATATTTTCTTTATCGGCTACAAATACAGCTTTGGCATAATATTTGTTACTGTCCGTTGTCGCAAGACGTATTCTTCTTGGTGGTGCCATCGTCTTATCATTCATGGCATTCGCTTTCCTGACTTCTTCTGCATCAAAATATTCCTTTTCAATTATCATATTTAACCTTCTTTCTGTCATATAAATCACTCATAGTTTTACAATATCCAAAACAGGACGATATATTTAAGGTTCTTATGGATATATGTTCTAAACAGGCTTTTGTATCAGGGGAAACTATTTTTCCATTTTTTAGCCCCAAAAATGGAATTTATTTTTTTACTTTCTTTTCCCCGGTTTTGCATTAAATAAATTCATCTTCTTCTTTTCACCTTGCTTCTTTTTGAAAAATTATATTTCCTTTTTTATGAAGAATTTCGGAAAATTAGATTTGCGTGATACAAAGAAGTAATTGTCTACCACTATGCTAACTCACATAGTGCTAAACGTCAATTATTTCTTACCATTATATTTTATCTGGTCTGACTTCTGTTGAATTAACTTCACGCACCATCTGCATCATATAATTTTTATTCATATCACCATTATCAGGAACTAATATAAGTTCGTGTATGCTGCTTGGTAAAACATATAGCCCTTTACAATTATTACAAGTTTAATCCTTCACCTTATTTAAACAATCCTTTAAAATGTCTGTGTTATCGTAAAGCAATACAGATACCCAGAATGTTCTGTCTTTGTTAGATAGCACATAAAGGCTTGTATCAAAATCATCTTTATCCATTTTATAGCAGATATTATTCTTAACATTGGAAAACCGTGATACACCCCCACCTACAACGAACTCATAGAGTTCGCAAAATCGCTGGTGGATTAAAATTAATGCAATAACAATCACATATGAATAAAATTCTACAAGAAAACAGTTGTAATTGCCTCAGATATGAAGATAATATTAGAATACAGAGCTTGATTATAGGAGAGACTTGAAGTGAATATAAGAAAAGCAGACATAGCATTTGACTACGTTATAAAACAAATGAAAGGACAACCATGATAAAAATTGACCTCATAACCGGATTCTTAGGTTCCGGCAAGACAACATTTATAAAAAAATATGCAAAGCATCTTATGGATAAAGGGCATCATATAGGGATTCTGGAGAATGATTTTGGTGCAATTAATGTAGATATGATGCTTCTTCAGGAGCTTATGGGAGATTACTGTGACCTTGAGATGATATCAGGCGGCTGTGATAAGGAGACACACAGACGCAGATTCAGGACAAAGCTTATCGCAATGGCAATGAGCGGGTATGACAGGATAATTGTTGAACCGTCAGGAATATATGATATAGATGAATTCTTTGATGTGCTGCATGACGAGCCGCTCGACCAATGGTATGAGGTTGGCAGTGTTATAGCGATAGTTGATGCGCAGATACCTGATAAGCTGTCTAAGGAGGCGGATTATCTGCTTGCTTCTGAGGCTGCGGATGCGGGCAGGATAATTCTCAGCCATACTGACGAGGCATCACCCGAACAGGCAAAGGCAGCGGTAAAGCACATAAACAGAGCGCTTAAGCAGATACAGTGCCGCAGGCATTTTGATGAAAATAATGCCGGTGAGGTACTTATGAAAAGCACAATGCAGCTTACAAAAGAGGACATGGACGCGCTGATGACATGCGGATACGTGTCAGAGGATTTTCAAAAGATGGATATAGGCGATGACGAGGGCTTTAAATCGCTGTTTTTCATGAATATGGATATAAGCAGGGAGCAGCTCGCCAGAGCCGCTGCCGTGCTTATGAATGATAAGGAAATAGAGAAGAAATGCGGACATATATACCGCATTAAGGGCTTCATTCAGGAAGCGGACGGCAGCTGGCTTCAGATTAACGCAATCCACGGACAGACAACAGTTGAGCCTGCTGCGTCAGGACAGAGCGTTATTATTGTGATAGGCGAGCATCTTGATGAAGAGAGCATCCGCCGGGAGCTTAACGGTAGTAACCGGCAATAACTAACAGTAGTACAAAAATGACCTGAGCTTTGACCATGCGCTTTCGTCCCAGTCATTGTCAAGCTCTATGTTATATAACGGTGCAGGACAGTTTTTGCCAAGCTCACGCATATCGAGAATGATTGCAGTATTTTCGTAGCGCGGAGCCATTGCAAGAACAGCGTCTGCACAGTTTTTTGTACCATCTGATGTCATATTGCGGGATGCTATATCTATGGCTTTGGCGTATCTGTATCGTCCGTTGCTGCCGGCAAAATGAGGAAGATGTCTGTCGGCAATATTTTTAAGCATATCAATATCACCGGCAAATGCATTGCGGCTTCCAAGTTCATCAGCTATTGTATTCATATGGCGGCTCAGATTATCAAGCTGCTTTTTGCAGCCGTCACACTCAGAATCCATCCATAAAAAGTACAGATATTCAGTCAGGGGTGCGCGCAGAATTATATTTCCTTCATTATCAAGTGTATCGAGGATTCCTTCATCAAGTACTGTCAGGCAGAGTGGTGTGCCGACAGCGGCGATACGTTTTGAACCGTATGACGTTATGTCAGCCGTGGAAACAGCAGAAGCGGCATGGGCTATTGTACCCCAGTCAGGAATCTCATGCGCTTCACGGATTGTTAAATCCCGGTCAGTAACCTTAGTGTCATTGTCCGCATTATTAAGTATTGCTGCAATCTTCTTTCTTGCACCGGCAGGTGCGGCATATATAATATCACCGCACATTATGGCACGTGTAAGCATGTCAAAATCATATGCAGTCTCAGGAATAGTCTCAATTACAGGCGAGACAATCTGGATAGACTTATTGTCTGCATTTTCATTTAATATTCCGTATATTACACGCGCATATTCACCGTCAGCATCAGCACCCTGATTCTGTGGAAGAAGATACCGGCAACCGTCAGGTGTGCCAGGTGAAGCTGCACGTTGCATGACACTCATGACACTTCCGAGCAGGGCTGCGAACGGAAGATATTCCTTGCTTCTTGTGTGAGAGCGTCCAAGTGTAATGGTGCTGTTGTCCGTAGCCGGGGCGGCAATGGCTTCAATACCAGCAGCTTTAAAGTAACGCACAAGATATTCCGTGTAATATCCCATATCGGGTATATACAGAGGTGAAGCTGTGTCAGCCTTAGAAGCAATATCAGCATGACGGATATTTACATTGGCAATATCAAAGCCCTCAGGCAGCTTTACGGCAGGGTGGGATGAAAGGCTGTTAAGAAATGCTTCAATTCTTGTTATTACGCCAACCTTGCTAAAATGCTCATCAACCTCTATCTGAAGATATGGCTTATCGCCCATCTCCTGTGTAAAGAGGTGGCTTATCACGCTGTCAGGGCCGCAGCCGTGATTGGTAAGGTATACAGCGTACAGGTTAGGATGATTGGCGATAAGCTTTGCACCTGATATTATGTGCTGTCCAAATGGCCAGTACAGGTTAGGATATTCATCGGATATATCCAGCGAATGTCCCGGCAGATGCGAGAGCGTTATGACCTTGTGGCCTCTTTCAAGCAGAAGCTCAGGTATTCCCATATTAAGCACAGGGTCGGACACGCCGTAATTACGTGTTACCAGTACAAGCACCTTATCATCAGGTCGGAGGCTGTCAAGCAAAAGCTTACCCTGCTTCTCAACGGCAGCAGAGTGCTTCCTGACAGCCATTGCACCGGCAAGAAGAGCCTTTGCACAGAAGGGTTTAGGAATGCCGAGAATCCTGCCAAGACCGACCATTGCACCTGCCATTGCTTCTTTTCCGAAATCAAGGTCGAATACCGGACTTAAGAGAGTTATTCCTTTCTCATCAAGCCCCATTGCGCGTCCTACGGATTCGGGAGCAGTCTGCATGTATACGCAGCCGTAATTGTGCTTCACATGGCTCTTTTCATGCTTCATTGTATGAATTGTCGGGAGGAATATATAATCAACCTTCTGGTCAATAAGCTGTTTCATGTGACCGTAAATAAGCTTTACAGGGTAGCATGTCTCGCCACGCGCATATTCCTGTGACAGACGGATTGTTTCCTCATCTGTCGGGTGCGTCAGTACGACATTAAAACCGAGGGATGTGAAAAATGCATTTGCCATAGGAAAGAATTTGTGTATCATGAGCACAAAAGGAACGCCTACAGTCTTTTTTGCAGGGTCACGCACGCCGGTATATCCGTCAAGCAGAAGCTTGTCGGCCTGCCTGTAGAATTCGATATTTTTGCGTACCTCGGCATTGGTAGTATCAATATGCATTGCTTTGCCTGAAAAATCAAAGCCTGCAAATGTACTTTCCCTGTTACCTATATTTTTAAGTGCAAGCAGGGCAACACCGAAGGCGCCGCTTATACCAAAGTACGGATTGACGGTTATCCTGTCACCGTAGAATGCCCTGAATGCGGCTACAACAGCGGGATTATAGGCTACGCCTCCCTGAAGCACGATTTTGCTGCCTACAGGCTTGCTGCCGACAACCTTGTGAAGATAGTTGCGGATTACAGAATAGCACAGACCGGCAGCAATATCAGCCTGTGCAGCGCCTTCAGCGCATGCGGACGCTATGGCTGTCTCTATAAATACCGTGCAGCGCTCACCAAGGTCAACCGGTGCTTCTGAGCTGAGTGCAGCCGTACCAAAATCACCAATCGGAATGCCCATCCTTGCAGCCTGCTCCTCAATAAAGCTTCCCGTTCCGGCGGCACATATCTTATTCATCTGGAAGTCGGTGACATTTCCGTTGCGTATGCTTATATATTTGCTGTCTTGTCCGCCAATCTCAAACACAGTGTCGGCATCGGGAACACAGTGTACGGCTCCCTCAGCCTGTGCGGTAATCTCATCTATTATCGAATCGGCACCAAGCATGCGTCCTACGCGCTCACGTCCGGATCCTGTCACGCCCACGGATGTAAATTTAATCTCACCAAAACGCTCCCTGATAGAATTAAGTCCGTTGCGGACAGCCGCCTCAGGATTGCCGGCGGTGCGCAGATACTGGTAATCGAGCAGCTCACCGCTGTCGGATATTATTACAAGGTCAGTGCTTGTCGAACCGATATCAATGCCGAGTGAGCAGCGGGAAGAATCCATCCCGTATAAAGAAGAACTGCATGCAGCTGCTGACGGATTCAGTGCGTAGCGGCTTAACGGTTCAAGCGTCTGAACTCTGTGAAGGTGGGACATTTTACAGGAATCCTTTATTTCTTCAAGTGTAAATGCTCCCGATGCGTTCAGTGCGGCACCGACAGCTCCGGCAAATGATGCATGCGGCGGAACGATAAGCTCATCTGCTCCAAGGTCAAAGACATCGCGTATTGCCCTTATAACTCCGCTGTTATGCGTAACTCCGCCGCAGAAGGCAACCGGCTTGCTGATTGGAAGCGTGCGGACGATGGTTGCTTTGTAATTGCGGATCATCGCATAGCACAGACCAAGCAGAATGTCAGGCGTAGATACGCCCTCCTGCTGTCTGTGTATAATATCGGTCTTGGCGAATACCGCACATCTTCCGGAAAGGCGTGGTATTGACTCAGCCTTGTCTGCAAGTGCGGAATAGTCCTCAATTGCCAGACCAAGCCTCGACATCTGATCTTCAAAAAAGCTTCCGGTTCCTCCGGCGCAGTGTCCGTTGGTCGCAAACTGCGGAATCTCATGGATATTGGCTATATATCTTGAACCCTGACTGCCAATCTCTATTATGCTTCCGGCATCAGGTGCAATAAACAGCGTACCCTCAACGATTGCCGGGATATCCTCCATAAATACTGAGCCTGAGAGGGCATCATGCAAAAATGCCGCATCACTGCCGGTAATTCCGACAGCAAGGCGCTCTGCATTAATACAATCCGCATTAATACTTTTTATTGCAGAAGCTATTATATCGTTAAGACCATCTGTTAAAACCTCAGACGGGCGGTTATGGTGCGCACACTCCCACGAAGCGCATATTTCCCCGTTATTTATCAGAATTAATTTTACAGTTGACGTTCCCACATCAATACCTAACTGGAACATTTTGACTCTCCATTCCGCAGGCACCGGAGTGCCGCTAATAATTGACTTTAAATAAGAATAAATATATAATATTAGTTAGAAACAACTAACAAATATTATATGCATCTACTTAATGGAGGTCGGTTGCCATGGCAACAAAAAATATATCAAATCTGTCTTTTGACTGGATTCAATACAAAGATTATCTTCACAATTCATGTCTGTTCAGGGGAATACCTGAAGATAAATATACAAATGTCCTGTCATGCCTTCAGGCACGGATGGCTGTCTATAAGTCGGGCAGCTCACTTGTGAATGCAGGTGACAGCAACTTCCGTGCAGGAATTTTGCTGGAGGGAAATCTTGAAGAATACATATATGACGAAAACGGAAATCAGGTTGTTATAAGACATCTTATCAGTGGGGGAGTATTTGGCGCGGAGCTTGCGTGCGGAAACTCACTTGCAAGCCAGTTCTATCTTGAAGCTGTTGAGGATTCCAAGGTGCTGCTGCTTGATTTTAAGGCACTTTTATCTGAGAGAACATTTACATGTCCGCACAGAATACAGGTTACGGCGAATCTCCTACAGGAGCTGTCCAATCAGATAACATTTTTTAATACAAAGGTGAGAATACTCAGTCAGAAAAAGCTGCGCGATAAGCTTAAGGTATATTTGCAGACGCAGCATATATCTGATGAAGGAATAATAAATCTTCCATACACAAGAAATAAGCTCGCAGAGTTCCTATATGTCGACAGAAGTGCGTTGTCACGCGAGCTCTGCCGGCTGCGCGATGAGGGAATACTCAGCTTCTCCGGTGCAAAGATAAGAGTACTGGACAGGGGATTCCTTGCAGGGTAAGGGGAGATTTTTAAAACATATAATGACTAAGTGACGTTGAAAAATCAGCAAATCAACGCAGGGTGCTTCCGCTTGTTAGAGCTGGCAGCGGTACATAATGCGGCATATAACGCCGCATAAGTACCGGCCGCTCTAAAATCCTGCTAATGATTTTGCTGATTTTTCAACTGATATCCTGTGATTCTATAGATATATTATATTTTCCAAAAACTCCTCAATTAAAATATAATAAAAATTTTCAAAAACTTTAAATGTTGCCATAGCAACAGACATAATATGTTTTTGTGGATAGAATAAGCTATCGTAAGTTAGAATAAACTAACTTAAAACGATAACGCTGACACAAGGTAACAGGAGGAGATATGAAAAAATTTTTATCAGCGGTACTTACAGCATGCATGCTTACAGTATTGGTTACAGGCTGCGGAAGCAGCACGGGTACAGGAACAACATCACAGGGAGATGGTTCACAGGCACAGAACTCACAGGCAGCCGTAGACGAGAAGGGTACACATAAGGTAACTGACCAGGCCGGCAATACGGTAGAGGTTCCTAATAAGATAACAAGAGTTGTAATCGACCAGATTCCGATTCTTTCAACGTATATGTCATATTTTAAGGGCTCTGCACCTTATATCGTTGGATATTGCGGTTCATTCAAGGATACAATAACAAAGACGGTTCTTAAGGATATCGCGCCTGAGCTTATGAAGTCATCAGATACGGTATATGCACAGAGCGACCTCAACATTGAAGAGATTATGAAGCTTAATCCTGACGTAATCCTTTACAATGCCAATAATGCCAGCCATGCGCAGATTCTTAAGGAGAGCGGAATACCGAGCATTGGCTTTGCAACAGTTGGAGCAAGCACGGACGCAGATCCGATTGACAGATATCAGCAGTGGCTTGAGCTTCTTGAGGATGTATTCAACGAGGACGGCAAGATGAATGATTTTAAGAGTGCCGGTAACGCAATCGTTGCAGATATTGAGAAGAGAATTGTAGCTGTTCCTCAGGATAAGAGACCGAGCGCAATGATTCTCTGGAAATATTCAGATGGTGTTCCACAGGTATCAGGCAAGGGAACATTCGGAACATTCTGGCTCAAGAGACTTGGAGTTAAGGATGTGGTAGTTGACGAGGCAAAGGGCTTTACACAGGTAAATATGGAGCAGGTATACAGATGGGATCCTGACATACTTTTCCTTGACGGACCGGGACTTCTCTCACTTAAGACAGCAGATGTCCTTGAAAATAAGGTTCAGGGAACGGATTTTTCAACCTTAAGTGCGGTTAAAAATAAGAGAGTATATGATACAACACTCGGAATGTGGAACTGGTTTACACCTAATCCGGATGCACCGCTTGTATATGCATGGCTTGCATGTAAGACATATCCGGAAGCATTTGCAGATTATTCGCTTGAGCAGACAATCAAGGATTATTACCAGAAGTGGTACGGCTACACGGTAACGGATGCAGATATGGCAGAGATGCTTCAGTATTAAATTGGAAGCAGGGAATAATGAAAGACAGTTTATTAATAAAAAAGGGGCATTTCACGGTGCTTGCAATAGTTCTCATGATCGCACTGCCGCTGGTGATAGGAATACTGTGTATGTGCGCGGGAAGAATGAAGGTGCCGGTAAGTGACGTCATTAATGCTCTGGCAAGCCTTATAACAGGTGAAAAAGGAAATGTACAGAACTATTCAATAATAGTAAGGCTTCGTCTGCCGCGTATTCTTATGGCTATTATCGTTGGTGCGGGGCTTACCTGCGCCGGCGATACATTTCAGGCGCTATTTTCCAATCCGCTTGCAACACCGGATATTCTCGGTGTAACGAGCGGAACATGTGTGGGAGCGATTCTTGCGATAATTATGTCCTGCGGAATACTTGAGACACAGCTTATTGCGCTTGTATTCGGTCTTGTGTCGGTATTTTTTACGATAAAGGTTGCAGGCAGAAACCAGAACGGCTCAATGGTATATCTTGTGCTCGCCGGTGTGATTGCATCATCGCTTTTTAATGCGATAGGCTCACTTCTTAAGTATACGGCAGACCCGCAGGATAAGCTGCCTGAGATTACTTACTGGCTTATGGGAAGCTTTACAAGTGCAACATATGAGAAGATTCTTGTAGGTTCTCCGCTTATAATTATCGGAATAGTTGTTATATACCTTCTGAGATGGAGGCTTAACATCCTTGCACTCAGTGAGGATGAGGCAAAGGCGAGCGGTATTGATATAAAAAAGACGAGAATGACATTTATTCTTTCATCAACGCTTATTACAGCGTCAGCAGTGTCGATGTGCGGTCAGGTAGGCTGGATAGGGCTCCTTATACCGCACTGCGCAAGAATGCTTGTGGGAAGCAACAACAGATATGTTGTTCCGGTCAGCATAAGCCTCGGAGCAAGCTTTATGATAATAATAGACACGTTATCAAGAACAATCAGTGTGATTGAGCTGCCGCTCTCGGTACTTACAGCGATTATCGGAGCACCGGTATTCATTTCACTGCTTAACAGAAACAGGAGTAATTTGCGATGATTCTTGAGGTTGAAAATGGCTGCTTTGGATATCCTAAGCAGGAAGAGATATTGACTGATATTAATATAAAGCTTGAAGAGGGACACATCCTGTCGGTGCTTGGACCTAACGGAATAGGCAAGACAACTCTACTTAAATGCATGATAGGGCTTATGCCGTGGAGCCGCGGACGTTCGCTGCTTACAGGAAAGGATATACGCACGCTTAAGTCTAAGGAGATATGGAACATGATTTCATATATTCCGCAGACACACGGCTTTTCATTTTCATATACCGGACTTGAGATGGTAATGCTCGGACGCAGTTCGCATCTGGGACTGTTCAGTCAGCCCGGTCACAGGGAAATAGAGATGGCTGAGGCAATGATGGAAAAGGTAGGAATTACCAGGCTTGCCGATAAGGACTGCAACCGCATGAGCGGAGGCGAGCTTCAGATGGTGCTTATTGCGAGGGCACTGATAAACGAACCGAAGCTTATAATCCTTGATGAGCCGGAGACAGGACTTGATTTTCATAATCAGATTCTTGTACTCAACATGGTTGAAAAATTAGCCCATGAGGAAAATATAGGCGCTATAATGAATACACATTATCCGACTAACGCAATGAGCATTGCGGACGAAGCACTTATGATGAACCGCAAGGGAGACAGATTCTATGGCCCTACCGGAGATATTTTGAATGAGAGTAATATATCTAAGTCATTTGATGTAAATGTTGTCGTTGACGAGATTATGTATCAGAACAGAACCATAAGAAGCGTTGTGCCGGTATCGCTGGCATAGCAGGGCAGGAGTGTGAGGCAGGAAGCTATGGGAACAGATGTAAGACTGGGTGCAATGGACGGAGTATTCACGGTTGCCGGGGTAAGACCGGCAAGAGACGGAATGACAATATCGAGGGATGCCGGACTTGGCTCGGAGAACACAGTAACATTTTTTGCGCTTGGCGCAGGAACTTCAATAAGCAGGGAACGTTATGACATGACATCCATGTATATTGGGGCATTGGGAGAAGCGGTATTTCTGACGGGAGACGATGCCGGGAGGCAAAGCTTCTTGGATGGGGATATGCTTATTGTACCCGGTGGAACGCTCTGCGGAGTGGAGAGCGGCAGCGGTGCAGTTTATACAGAAATTATTATTAAAAAGGAGATTAATATGAACAATTTAGTAAAAGCAGGAGAAGTAATGAAGCTTAAGAATCTTATCCAGTATGAGGAAGGAAGCATAAGCAACCTTGATATTGTAAGCAACCCTACAATGAAGTTTGTGCTTATGGCATTTGACGAGGGTACAGGTCTTCAGCCACACCGTGCACCGGGTAATGCGATTATATTTGCACTTGAGGGCAAGGCTGTAATCGGTTACGAGGGCAAGGATTACACTATCTCGGCAGGAGAGAATTTCCGCTTTGAGAAGAACGGACTTCACAGCGTTACTGCTGACGGTAAGTTCAAGATGGCATTACTGCTTGTGATTGAGTAACAGTAAGGCTATCGGAGCATGGAAGAATCCGGAAAATTAAAATATTAAAAGATACGCCATCCGGTGCAGTGCCGGGGGGCGTATCTTTTTACTTTTTCTGAGATAATGGTTTTCGCATAATCTGAACAATTACACTGTACCCAAACGATAGTTAAATGCTTGCGGCGTTCCGGCACAGCGGTAATAGAAAGTGGTTTGCTATTATTATGAGTGTAGCCGGAAGACTTGGACATGCAAGCATGACAACAACACAGAAAACATATCTGCATATTATTCAGGAGTTAGAGAATAAGGATGTGGATCTGGTAATGCGTACATTGTCAGGCCTGTAAAATAGTATGGTAATATCGTTACTGTAACTGATAATGCTTACGCTGATATTGTTATTGAAAATTTTCCCAAAAGTAGTAATATGGATATTAAGACACTAAAATAATTTGTTGGGTATATACAGCTTTGGGAGAAAATAATTGAAATATACAGATACATATAATTACGGGAATAACCGGAAAAAAGGCTGGAATATTAAGTGGCTGCTGCCACTGCTTGTACTTATCATCTGCGGGGCTTTGTTATGTGCAGTTATGAAAAAGGCATATGCGTCTGGCAGGGAGCAGATAAGAATGAAGGCTGAGATGAATGCTGTTACTTATGCTGACAGGATGGCAGCATGCCTTGATGACGGAATTGATATAACTGAACTGCTTAAGCAGATTCTTATCAGCAGTAATGGGGAGATTGGCAGATTTGATACTGTATCTGAGAGGGTGATGAACAGCTATGTCCAGAGTATACAGCTTGCACCTGATGGGGTTGTTACACAGATATATCCTGAGGAAGATAATGATGGAGGTAAGATTGATCTTGTACATGACAGTGAACGTGGAACAATTGTTAAATATGGTATAGATAACCGGGAAGTTATAATGCAGGGGCCTTTTGAGCTGAAGCAGGGAGGACATGGAATCGCAATACGCAACCCGGTATATCTGTCATCTGACGATGGCACAGAATACTTCTGGGGACTGACGATTGTAATTATACGTGTCCCTGAGATATATCAGGAATCTGTGAGTCCTCTTGCAGATTTTGGATATATGTACAGACTGTATAAGACGGAGTCACCATTGGATACGGAGTTTAAGCTGGTTGACGACAGCTCTGATTGGGAACTGGATGATCCGGTTTCACATTATTTTGAACTTGAAGGGTGCAGATGGCGGCTGGACATTATGCCTGCAGAAGGCTGGATTGACAGGAAGGATATATATATACTGGCAGTGGTGGGGGTTATTATATCTGTACTTATTGAAGCGCTTGTTATTGCATTTCTCTTTATTGATAAGCAGCGGCAATATTTTAGACAGCGTGCTATTACAGATGAACTTACGGGGCTTCTTAACCGTTCGGGCTTCAATGATGAACTTGACAGGTATGCACGTGAGATTGGCAGTAAGCCGTGTGTCGGCATTCTGCTTGATGTTGATGATTTCAAATCAATCAATGACATATATGGACACGCAGCTGGAGATGAAGCGCTGAAGAATCTTGCAAGGTCAATGGTCAATGAATTTCCGGATAATTCCATAATCGGTCGCAATGGCGGAGACGAATTCTGTATTGTATTAAAAGGAACAGATGCGGAAACCGCAGGTGATCAGATAGAGAGCTTCTGCCATCAGCAGCGTATGTTCAGATTCAATGGCAGAGAGTATAATTACAGTATTTCTTTGGGCTATGCAGAGTATCCGAAGCATGCAGGGAAGAGATCTGAACTGTTCCGTTGTGCAGATGTGGCATTATATGAGGTTAAGCTTAAAGGCAAGAACGGCTGCATGTGCTATACGGACAATCTGTGCAAATCTGACAGAACACAGCTTGGTTTCAAGCTTGATGATATATCATATAATCTGCCCGGAGCATTTTTTATATATAAGGCAGACAGGGGCAATGAGCAGCTGCTGTACGCTAACCAGGCACTGATTCATATGACCGGCTGTGATGACCTCAATGACTTTTTGGAATTTACAGGGCAGCAATTTGCAGGACTTGTGCATCCCGATGATTACGACTATGTGGAAGAAGATATATGGAATCAGATTGATATTGATGCAGGGCAGTCATATGATTATGTGAAATACCGTCTCGCAGCAAAGAATGGTACATACAGAAAAGTCATTGACATCGGCCCTCTTGTGGACAGCGAACACTACGGGAGAGTGTTCTATGTACTTGTTGTGGATTATGATATGGTGTCTTTGTAAGCATTACCCCAATCGGCCATGGAATCAAGAATCGGCTTAAGGGATTCCCCCAGGCTGCTTAGTGAATATTCGACGCGCGGCGGCACTTCAGGATATACGGTGCGTAGTATCAGACCATCTTCCTCCATTGAGCGGAGATTGTCAGTTAAGACCTTCTGGCTTATGCCATCAAGGTCTTTTTTTAATGCATTAAAACGCCATGGACGGGCTAAAAGGTTTCTTATAATAAGAAGTTTCCATTTGCTTCCGATAAGTGTGACGGTTGTAGCAACCGGACATTCAGGTAATTCTGCTTTTGTTTTCATTGTAATTGTTACCTCATGTATTATGAAAAATTATAGTGGTATCTGTCTTATCGTTTTCAAAATTTAATTATATCATAATATTTAAAGAAATTCATGCACACATAGTATATATAATTTTGATATTTAAGCCGGCAGGAATTGCGAAGGTAACTTTTTTGTAACTATGTAATAAAAAAGTGCGTACTTTTGCGGTTGAGAAAGGATTGTTATTATTAACTTGTAACAAAGATGACGGATTGGAAAAATATAAAAACATCTAATCCGGGCTATGTAGAAAGGAGTGCATGAGTATGGCATTATTAAACATTTTCGGATGGAACGAGAAGGAAAAGAAGCAGGCAGGCACAGCATGCGGAGCAGGAGACAGGCAGTAAGCAGGCAGTAGGCACTTTGTGCCTGCAGAATGGAGGATAGGATGAATTATTTTTCTTTTCAATGGCATATAACAGATGAATGTGACCAGCGCTGTAAGCACTGCTACATTTTTTCGGGAAAGGGCTGCAGCGAGCTTAAGAGCATGACATGGAAGCAGATGCAGGAGGTTGTGGCTAACTGTGAGGATTTTTGCAGGATTTACAATAAGCTGCCATATTTTTATATAACCGGCGGAGATCCTATCCTTCATCCTGACTTCTGGAAGCTGATGGTGCTGCTTAAGAGCAGGGGAATCCCATTTACAATAATGGGAAATCCATTTCATCTGGATGATGAAGTATGTACAATGTTAAAGGCGTGCGGCTGTGAAAAATATCAGATGTCGCTTGACGGAATGCGCAGTACGCATGACTGGTTCAGAAAGCCGGGAAGCTTTGACCTTACACTTGAGAAGGTTGGATGCCTGAACCGGGCAGGAATTAAAAGCGTTATTATGAGCACGGTATCAAAGATGAATATGAATGAAATCCTGGATATTATTGATGAGGTTGTAAAAGCGAAGGTTAAGGTGTTTGCATTTTCCCGTTATGTGCCGACCGGTGGAGAGGTCGATACCGGAATGACGGCGCAGGAATACAGGAAGCTGCTTGAAGTGTGTGATGCAAAATACAAGCAATACGAGGCAGCAGGATGCGAAACCTATTTTAATAAAAAAGACCATCTCTGGACGCTGTATGAATATGAGACAGGACAGTTCAGGCTGCCGTACAATGCTAAGAACGGCATGATATATGGTGGCTGTAACTGCGGAAACTGCCATATTACAATATCCTCCAACGGAGATATAATGGCATGCCGGAGAGTCACCGACAGTAAGGTTGCCAACGTATTTGAGGACAGGCTGGCAGATGTGTGGGTATGCCAGATGGAGAAGTACAGAGATTACGATAAATTTGTAAAGTGCAGTAAATGTGAGCTTAAGGCATGGTGCAGGGTCTGTCCGGCAGTGGCAGACGGAACAACGGGCAATTTTTACGGTGCAGACCCGCAGTGCTGGAAGACAAAGAACGATATAACGGGGGAGGTACTCTGATGAAGTATGGGACATTATTGGAACTTATAAAAGCAAGGCACTCAATCAGAAAATTTGACAACAGTGAGGTGAGAATATATGAATCTGGAAACATGTCTTAAAAAAATGCAGCTTGTAGGCGTACTTGCGTTTGCAACGGTAGATGGGCAGGGAGCACCGCAGATCCGCAACATAAGTGCGATTCATTATGAGGCGGATGCATTATATTTTTTCACGGCTAGGGGAAAGGACTTCTGTAGGGAACTGCAGGCTGACGGCAGGGTGCAGATTCTTGCATATACAAAATATAAGGAAATGATACGCCTGTCGGGAAAAGCTTATGCGGTAGATGCTGGCGCACAGATAAAGTGGCGTGATATAATATTTGAAGAGCAGCCGTATCTTGCCAATGTATATCCGGGAGATACGAGAGATATAGGAATTATTTTCTGCATTGATGAGGGTGAGGTTGAATATTTTAACCTCGGTGTAAAGCCTATATTCAGGGAGACATACAGGCTGGGGAAATTGACTGAGACAGCAAAAACAGGAAACCACAAAGGATATCACATAACAGACGCATGTATTGGCTGTGGTACGTGTGTACAGCATTGTCCGCAAAGCTGTATAAGCTGTGTGGAAGATGCGGAAACGGGAAACACGCATTTTTCAATCCGGCAGGAGCATTGTCTGCATTGCGGTGCGTGTTATGAGCATTGTCCGGTCGGAGCGGTGAAGAGATATGAATCAGAGTGAGAGAAGAATTTATTTGATAAAGCATCTGCAGGATAAAATGCGCAGCGGTTATCCGGAATATTATTCAAGATATTATCCGCAGTATACAACAATGAATATCCCATCTGATACTGACGGGCAGAAATTACTGCTGCGTGCGCTTATGAACGTGAGGCTGCCGGGAAGTGCGGACGCTGAATTTGTAAGGATTCAGGATGAGTACCTGCATGAGGAGAACAGCCGGCGCGGGGTGGTAACGCTTGCGGATATGACAGAGGTGCAGCCTGATTTATATATGTGGAAGGGCGATATAACGAGGCTTAAGGCAGGAGCCATTGTAAATGCCGCCAACAGCCAGATGACAGGCTGTTACCGTCCGTGCCATAACTGCATTGATAACTGCATTCATACATTTGCGGGAATTGAGCTGAGGAATTATTGTGATGATATGATGCATAAGCAGGGATATGAGGAACCGACAGGCCGGGCAAAGCTGACTCCGGCGTTCAATCTGCCGTGTGATTATGTCATTCATACGGTGGGACCGGTTGTACAGGGCGTGCTTACGGCTGAGGATGAGCGCTTGCTTGCGTCCTGCTATGAGTCATGCCTTAGTGTGGCAGATGAAAATAATGTCGGTAGTATTGCATTCTGCTGTATTTCGACAGGTGTGTTTATGTTCCCTAATGACAGGGCTGCCGAAATCGCGGTGCAGACGGTAAAGGAATATAAGGAAAAGACAGGTTCAGGGATAAGGGTGATTTTCAATGTTTTTAAAGAAGAGGACGAACAGCTTTACAGAAAGCTGCTTGGACAGGGCTGATATGGATAGAAATACTATGTACAAAGCCGCTTTGGACAGGATTGAGGGCGCAGACGCTGTCGTGATAGGTGCGGGAGCAGGGCTTTCAACATCGGCGGGCTTTACATACAGCGGTGCAAGGTTTGAAAAGTATTTTGCGGACATGGAGCGGGCATACGGCTTTCATGACATGTATTCGGGCGGCTTCTATAATTATGACAGCTCGGAGAAGCTGTGGGGCTTCTGGTGCAGATACATTTACATTAACCGTTATATGGATGCGCCGAAGCCGGTATATCAGGATATATTTGAACGCGTCAAGAACAAGAATTATTTTGTGCTGACAACGAATGTAGACCACTGTTTCCAGAAGGCAGGCTTTGACAAGGAAAGACTTTTCTATACTCAGGGGGATTACGGGCTGTTCCAGTGCAGCCAGCCGTGCCATAAAGAGACCTACGATAACGAAGAGATTATAACAAAAATGGTGTTAAGCGAAGGCTATGAGATAAAGGATGCCAGGCTTGTAAAACCTAAGGGTGCGGTTGTAAGTATGGAGATTCCGCCAGAGCTTGTGCCGGTATGTCCAAAGTGTGGCAGACCGATGAGCATGAATCTGAGATCGGATTGTACATTTGTACAGGATGCAGGCTGGTATGCGGCAGCAGAGCGGTATGAGAGCTTCTTACGTGAAAACAGAAACACAAAGACAGCATTTGTCGAGCTTGGCGTGGGGTATAATACGCCGGGTATAATTAAATACCCGTTCTGGCAGATGGTGGAGAATAATCCCAAAGCGTCATACATCTGCATTAATAAAGGTGAAGCGTATGCGCCGAGAGAGATAGCTGACAGGTCGGTATGCATTGACGGAGATATATATGATTATACAGACAGGAATGAGGACTGATATTCCGGCATTTTATTCGGAATGGTTTGTTAACAGAATAAAGGAAGGATATGTACTTGTACGCAATCCTTATAACGAAAGTCAGGTGACGAGATATAGTCTGTCGCCTGACTTTGTCGACCTTATTGCATTCTGTACGAAGAATCCGGCACCGATGCTTAGCCGTATGGATGTGCTGAAGGACTACGGACAATACTGGTTTGTGACGATAACTCCATATGGAAGGGATATAGAGCCAAATGTACCGGACAAGCCGGTTGTCATGGAGAATTTTAAAAGGCTTTCGGATATAGTTGGTGTGGACAGTATAGGATGGCGGTATGACCCGGTTATTATTGACAATCATCATACAGTTGAATGGCACATATCGGAGTTTGAACGGATGGCTGCCACGCTTGCAGGCTATACAAAGACATGTGTAATTAGCTATATAGATATTTATAAAAAGGTTGAAAGAAATTTTCCGTCTGCCCGTGAGGTCTCCGGGGCTGACCGGCTGACACTTGGAAATGCTTTCATAAAGACAGCCGGGAAGTATGGAATGACGGTAAGACCATGCGCCGAGGGAGATGAACTGGCAGCGTTCGGAGCGGACTGTTCAGGCTGCATGACGGTTAAGACATTTGAGACGGCATTGCATGAGCATCTTGACGTTCCGGGGATTAATACCAATAAGACCAACCAGAGAAATGGTCAGTGTGCGTGTCTGCTGGGAGTTGATATCGGAGCATATGATACCTGCGGGCATCTTTGCAAATACTGTTATGCCAATGCCAATACCGCGCTTGTGAGGGATAATATGAGAAGGCATGACCCGATGTCCCCATTCCTGATTGGAAGCAGCCGTCAGGGTGATGTTATACATCAAGCAAAGCAGGAAAGCTGGATTGACAGGCAGATGAAGCTTGAGCTGGAATGATGAGGATATATAAGGAGGATATATGTCTAAAAGGTCAAAAAAAGCGTATGCAACAACAATAATACATGGAGAGGATGGACCGACAGCGGTATTTGTTGCAGGCAATTGTGAAGGACGCAGGGAAAAGCTTTCGGTACGACAGAGCATAAAACATGGGATTAATAGTGTGAAAAATGTGTGCTGGAAAATCAGACGCAGCATTGCAGAGAGAATAATAATGCGTAAAAGACCCGCGCCGCATACAATGGATGAATTGCAGCAGTATATCGTAAAAAAATATGTCGGCAGATACAGCTTTACCGAAGTAGACAAAAACAGCGGCGAGGCGGCTGAAGAGTATCGTGACATGCGGGCGTCATTTATAATTCAGTATGCACCTGAGCTGTTAAGCAGTGCAGGCAGCGGTGATTGTGTGCCACAGCTAAAGAGCACGTCGCAGGAGGATATATTGGAATATATAAGGCTGAATAAGGAGCGCATGGTAAGGGCGGCATCCGTACCGCTTGAGAAGTTCGACATTGATTATCACAAATATGTGTATAATTATATGTATAAGACAGATAAGACAGATGCAAATAATTGCAGTTTGGGTCGGAATAAGCGCAGTTTGGGCAGCATGGACATAATAATAGAAAAGAAATATGGTTACATTGGCGGCGGTGCATCAGGCAGCAAAAAATTCATAAAGAAATACAACAGAATTCTCAGAGACATACATATGTATTATGGTGTGACCACAGAAGATATAGAAACTAAATCACAGAGATACCGCGAATTAGTGAATTCAATGCTGTAAGAGTATGTGTTTGATATTTCATTGCTGACTATAACATGGTTCAGAGTGTATAAGAGCACAAAGTCAGAATTTATACCCTGAGTAAGTGAAGCGTGACACAATACAGCACGTCCGTACACACATAAAGTCATCTTTTTTTAAAATGAACGGAGATATAAATTTATGGATGATACGGGAAGAAAGATAACTAAGATAGCGCGCGAAGTAAGCAAGTTCACGGTGCAGATGATGAAAGAGGAAGGTATTGGCACGGCGGAGTTTGACTTTATACATCTGATACGGCATAATCCCGGGATTACACAGGCAGAGGTAAGAGAACAGTTAAAGATAGACAAAGGTGCGGCGGCAAGGCGTGCAGCAAGCCTTGAGGCAAAGGGATATCTTATAAGAAAGCCTAATCCTGACGATGGTAGAAGCCGGCTTCTGTATGCTACGGATAAAGCGGAGAATCTTAAGAATTCAAAGGCTAACATAGAATCGATGTTTTATGAGTGGCTTCTTGCAGAACTGCCGGAAGAAGAAAAAGAACAGTTCTGTGAAACACTTGATAAGCTGTATTGGCGTTCTAAGAATGAGAGAAGAGCAGGGTTTGTCAATATATCAGAGGTGGTGAATTTGAAAAATGCAGCAGACGAAAAAGAATATCAGTAAAAAGATAGAGCATCCCGACAGAATAACAGAATACTTCAAAGAGGAATGGGCAGTTCTTCTGGCAGTGACGATATCAGGAATCATATATAATATAGGACTGCTTGCAGGCCCGTGGTTTGAGGGTAAGATGACAGGCTGCCTTGTAAATATTCTCGGAGGCAGTGAGACATTTGCAGACATGCTTATATTAGCTGCATTGTATGTAATTTCAATTGCCGTCGTACAGATATCAAGGTATATCAAGAGATTTTATGTAAGAAGATTTTCCAATAATGTTAATAAAAACATGAAGCAGATATTGTATGGAAGTCTTGTACATAAGAGCCGGGCACAGCTTCTGGAGGAGGGTGCCGGTAATGTCATGACTAAGGCAATCCTTGATGTAGACGACTGTGTCGAAGGAATGAGAAAGTTCACAACAGAAATTTTTGATACGGGAATTGCAATGGCAGCATACATGGGAATGCTTCTGTGGTATGACTGGCGGCTTGCACTGTTATGCATGATATTCCCTCCGGTTTCGTATTATATTGCGGAAAAGATGAAAGATATTGTGCAGAAGACGGGTGCGGCATACAAGGTACAGGCTGGTATTTTAAGTGAGGCAACGATTGACCGTGCTGACAATGCAGTTACATACAGGGTATTCGGATGTGAGAGTGAGCGCAGGAAATCGTATGAGAAAAACCTTTCAGATTATGAAAAATCTGCAGTCCTCGCTAATATATGGAATTCGTCGCTTCAGCCCATATACAGGATTATCTCAATGGCAGGAGTTATATTCATACTTTACTTCGGCGGGAAAAATGTTCTCGGAACCGGCTGGCGTGAGTGGAGCGTTGCAGCATTTGCAACATTTCTTGCATGCTTTACCAAGCTTGCGGATAAGTCATCAAAAGCTGCCAGGCTGTTCAATGCAGTCCACAAGGCGCAGGTTTCATGGAAGCGCATAAAACCGCTTATGGTGATACCAAAAGATGACGCACCGAAATCAGGACAGCCGGCAGGATGTGCAGATGCCTTGGTATCAGTACCGGCGCTGGCGGTCAACAACATAAGCTTTGCATATCCTGAATCGAAAAATATTTATTCCGATATCTCCTTTAGCGCAAAGCCGGGAGAGATAATAGGTGTCACGGGACCGGTTGCATGTGGCAAATCAACGCTCGGCAGGACATTTTTGTGCGAATATCCGTATGATGGAAGCATCAGGCTGTCAGGCAGGGAGCTTAAGGATATGACGGCTTCGGAGAGAACCGGACTTGTGGGGTATCTCGGACATGACCCGGAGCTGTTTAATGACAGTATAGCCAATAACGTAATGATGGGAGATAAAGGCGATTGCAGACAGTACCTTAAGATGGTATGCATTGACGAAGAGGTAAATGCAATGGAAGACGGTACGGATACACTTGTCGGAAGCGGCGGCGTCAGGCTGTCGGGTGGACAGGCACAGAGACTTGCGCTTGCGAGGACGCTGTGCCACATGAAGCCTGTTATGGTGCTGGACGACCCATTTTCAGCACTTGACAGGAAGACAGAAGTTCAGGTGTTTGATAATCTGAGATCAATGGCGCAGAATAATATTGTAATCCTCATATCACACAGACTTTATCTGTTCCCGCAGATGAGCAGAATAATCTGGATGGATAATGGCAGGGCAATAGCCGGGACCCACGAAGAGCTTATGGAGCAATGTCCTGAGTATGCAGAGCTGTATCTTGAACAGGCAGGAGGCGGCAGCAATGACAAATAATATAAACCAAAATAACAAAAGCAGCAGCGTCGCAGAAATAATATTATATACAATAAAAAGCAGACTGCTGTTGTCATTTGCAATAGTATCTGCGGTAGTTATGGCGATAGTCACATCACTTTTTCCACCATTGATTCTTGGTGATATTATTGATGCCATGACAGCAGGGCAGGCAGTTAATTGGGGAATGATACTTGCATACTTTGGGCTGATTGTGCTTACGGGACTTATGGAGGCTGCAAGAGAGGCACTTCTTACAGTATTCGGACAGAAGATAACGCATGCATTGAGAAGCGGGCTTATGGATAAGTTCACAAGGCTTACGGCAGACTGTCTTAATAAGCAGGAGCCGGGCGCGGTTGTATCAAGATTTGTAGGTGATGTTGATACAGTAGAGGCACTTTTTACATCAGGAATTATCAGTATGTTTGCAGATGTATGCAGAATCATAAGCATACTTGCGGTTATATGGTTCCGTAACAAAGGTCTTGCAATAGTGATTGTAGTGCTGCTTCCGTTTTTATTCTGGTTCACAAGGCACGTACAGAAAAATATGCTCAGCGCTCAGATTGCAAACCGCCGTGCAGTAAGCCGTGCATCAGGCCATGTACCTGAGACACTTCATAATATCCGTACAGTACATACACTTGGCAGGGAAAAGTATATGGAACAAAGATATGATGAGTACATAAGCGAAGGCTACAGGGCGATGGAAAAGACCAATTTCTACGATGCAATATATTCTCCTGTAATTCTTATTTTAAATGCTGTTGTAATTGCGGTAGTCATGTTGTTCTCTGCATCAGGCAGCCCTGTGGTGCTTACACTGTTCGGAATGTCAGCAGGTACGGCAGTAGCCGTAATGAATTACATTTCACAGATATTTTCACCGGTAGAGAGCCTCGGCATGGAGATTCAGACAATACAGTCAGCACTTGCCGGTGTAAAGAGGATAGATGAATTCCTTGCACAGGACGAATTTGCAAAGCAGGATACAAAAGCGCCTGACGGGCCTGTGGTAAGATTTGATAACGTCACATTTGGTTATGATGATAAAAATATTCTTAATGACTTTAGTTTTGAAGTCCGTACCGGCGAGCAGGTAACATTGTCGGGACGTACCGGTGCGGGTAAGAGTACAATATTCAAACTGATACTTGGATTATACAGACCGGACCGGGGCAGTGTCACGATAGGCGGCGTTAATTCGGCAGATATACCGGATAAGGCAAAACGCAGGCTGTTTGGATATGTTGAACAGTCATTCCACATGGTTCCGGGTACTGTAAAGGATCAGATAACGCTTTTTGATGAGTCGGTCACAATGGATGAAGTAAAGAAAGCTGCAGAACTTACGGGACTTGATGATGCAATAATGAGCCTTCCTGACGGTTATGACACAAAATGTACCGCTGATATCTTCTCACAGGGGCAGTGGCAGCTTCTGTCAATAGCACGTGCAGCAGCGGCACAGCCGAAGCTGCTGCTGCTTGATGAGATAACGGCTAACCTTGATGCGGATACAGAGAAGACTGTGCTCAGCGCCCTTAAGAGAGTATCTGAGAATAGAACAGTTATCTCAATATCACACAGGGTCAATGCATCAGCCGGAAGGATAATTACTATTGGATAACAGTACCTTCTTCACGGCAGTGTATTTTTTCTCGGGGACAGGAAGTATCGTTCCGTCAGACAGTGTGACAGAAAAACGCTCAATTCCGGTGACGTGTTCCGGATTGATGAGATAACTTGCATGAATGCGGAGCAGATACTTTGAATATCTGCTCTCAAAATCAGGCAGTGTTCCATTAATCGTTATCAGGCTGTCTGATGTATGGATACAAAGCTTTGCTGTCCGCTTTATTGTCTCAATATATATAATTTTTCCCGTAGCGATACGGTGAACACTCATGTCGTCCGCTTTAACGGTTATGAAGTTGTCAGGCTTCTCAACTAACCGTATAGGCAGGGCGACATTTTCATAATGTACGGGATAGATGGTATCACGGCTGTCATGCCGCCATGCGTTGCTTATGTGAATCATGACAACCTCCCAATACGGCTCATAACCATTCTCAGTCTTAATCCTCTTTTCACGCCATGTAAATTGAAGTCTCTGGTCATGCAGATCTGTATTGCCGCTTGGATAGTGCGTATAAATGTCATAATGCAGTAAAACTTCACGTACAGCCTTGCAGGGAGTAACACATACTGCATCTATCGAGCCCATTGTAAATGTCAGCTCATGTATTTCAGATGAAAATGTATCAATAATATTCTGGCGGCCTCTTAAAATCTGTCCTTCCGTCGGACCAAGCCAGAGAACATCATCAGCAAGGCAGTCAAAAAATGGCTGGAGATTATTCATGTAGTATTCGGTTATTATATGAATTGATTCATGGATTAATAAATCGGATTTCATGTTGTACCTCATAAATGTTATCACAGTCGGGGGCTTTTGCCCCCGACATCATTATACACAATTATTACAATAAAACAAGCTGTTTGCAATATAAACAAGTTAAATGAACGGAGAGCATTGAAGAGAAAAGCCGCATTTGATAGTATAAATCTATAAAAACTGAACCTGTTAAAATACATAAGAACACGGAGGAGAGCGCATATGAATATATTCAGGAAAAAAGCAAGAACAGGAGCGGCAATTCTGTCTGCGGCAGCATTACTGGCAGGCATTTTTGCGGGCGTGCCGAGAGGAGTCACTGTGGCTAATGCGGCGGATACGGCAGATACAGCGGGTACGGGCAGTGCTGTTGTGTATGCAGGTGATTCAGCCAATGATACTACAGACCAGATAATAACCGGTGATATGCTGGTCTCAGGTATTAACAAACCTGTGCCGGAAGAGGAGTTTGACAGAACCGGATATGTCGAGAATGCATCTGCTGCGGCATTTGAAATTAAATCAATAAATTGGTGTGATAGAATTGGCAGGGAAATAGCAGAAAATGAAGTCGCAGATTATGGAACATATTACTATATAATATTAGAACTTACTGCAAAAGATGGATATATATTCGATAAGCAAAAGGCTGCTTCCCAGGTCGATATAGGGTATTGGGCATCGCCATGGAGATATGATATAAGTGACGATCAAAAAACCCTTGTAATAAAAAGAAAGACCCAGACTGTAAATGACCGTCTTATAAGCATAGAGCCTCCACAGCCGATACAGGTTGAAGCAGGAACTGCATATGAAGATATGAATCTGCCGGAAAAAGTCAATATTACTACGAAGTTCAATACAAGAACAACGGCATCCGTTGAGTGGAATACTGAGTATATTAAAAGCGGAAGCTATGACCCTTCAATACTGACGGAACAGACGGTTACGCTTAGGGGAAGGGTAACGGATGTTTATAGTATAAATGTAGATAATGTCTGGGAATATTTAGAGCTTACTATTAATATAAAAGCTGCTGACGCAGCCGAAGCTCCGACAGCAGACATTACACCGGGAACATATACGGAGAATCAGTCAGTAATACTTACTTCTGCAACAGAGGATGCGGTAATCTATTATACTACAGACGGAAGTGAGCCTGCATTGGCAGACGGCGTTCCATCAGGAACAACTAAGCAGTATACAGCACCTATAGCTGTAAAGGGTGAGGCAGGGCAGAGCGTTGAGACAACAATCAAGGCATTTGCAGTAAAGAGCGGAATGAATAACAGTGCGGTAGAGACATTTACATATACGATAGACATTCCTGCACCTGTTAAAAAGTATACATTAACAGTAGTTGACGGCTTAGGAAGCGGTGAATACGAGGAGAATGAACAGGTAACGATAACAGCAGACGAGTTCTTATACGGAATGCCTTTCTGGGATTGGACAGGGCTTGAAGGAGTTACTATTGTGTCAGGCAGCGAGATTGATCTGTCAGTAACATTCCTTATGCCGGCGAAGGACATTACTGTATATGCTCATTACGATTATCCGTACATTCCGCCAGTCTATATCATAGAGGCATCTGTATCAGGTGCAGGAGGAAGCATATCGCCATCCGGCACAATATATGTAGATGCAGGATGCGACAAGACATTTGTATTCACTCCGGATGAAGGTTTTGAGATTGATAAGCTGTTGGTTGACGGAAAGCAGGTAGATGCGAGTCAGAAATATAGGTTCTGGTATGTTGATGATAATCATAGTATCGAAGTAACATTTAAGAAGAAAGGTGGACAGGAACCGACGACGAATCAGGAGCCGACAACAAAGCAGGAACCGGCAACAAAACAGGAACCGACGACAAATCAGGAATCAACTACGAATCCGGCCTCTACGCAGCTAAGGTATAAGATTCTGGATGGTGCCGACAGCAAGTGGAGTGAGGATACCAACGGCAATCTCATGATAAGAGGTAACGGGGAGTTTTCTAAGTTTACATGTGTAAAGGTTGATGGCAGTATTATTGATGCGTCAAATTACACAGCAAGAGAAGGCTCAACGATAATCACGCTGAAGGCTGAGTATCTTGATACTCTTGCGGAAGGCAGCCACTCATTTGAGCTTGTATGGACAGACGGTTCAGCGTACACAACATTTACAGTTGCCAAAAATGAGGATTCGGATGATAATGACGCAGACGGGGCTGACAACGGAAGCAATACCGGAAACGGCAATGTAACAGGCAATGTCAATAACGGAGCAGGTGCTGGAAACATCAATAACGGAACAGGCACAGCTGACGGAAGCATGGACGCGGGAATTAGTGAGACAAAGGCGGCAGAAGAGAATGCAGCCGCTTCGGCAGATACATCACCAAAGACGGGTGACGCAAGCCATACCGAGTTCTGGATTATGCTTATGGCAGCCGCACTTGCGGGAATTGCTGAGCTTGTCATGCTGGCAAAGAGAAAAGGTAAAGAGGAATAATCAGGGTGTGCGAAGCATACGGAAGTGAAAGATTTACCGGACTCAGCGGGGGAATAGAGCGTGATGATAAGCGCATAGGCGCATTTTTTACAGATGGTTACACAAGAAAAGAATATCCAAACGATATAACATGTAAGACGGTTGTGTATTCAGGGGAAATAGGGAGAGAGTAAGAGATTAAGCGCATATTTACTTGATTTTAATCAACAAAAAGCCTCATCCTGCATCCGATATATGAATTCGGGTGCAGGGTGAGGCTTTTGTTTTACAGGTTAAGTCCGTCAATCCAGCGCTTGAACTTAGCTTCGTTAAAGTCGTTAACAAGCTTGGCAGGCTTCCAATTAACTGTTGCAGGACAGAGTTTGTGAAGCACTTCATCCATTTTGCCTGTGCCGCTTCCACCTGATGTGCAGAAAGGAATGACTGTCTTTCCTGAGAAGTCATAGCTTTCAAGAAATGTATTGATTATTGTAGGTGCAACATACCACCAGATTGGGTAGCCGACAAATACAGTATCGTACTGCTCCATATTATCTACGTGGCTTGCGATTGCAGGGCGTGAGCTCTGGTCAGCCATCTCTACAGAGCTTCGGCTCTGCTTATCCATCCAATTAAGGTCTGCCTTTGTATAAGGAGTCTCAGGCACAATCTCAAATAAATCAGCACCGGATGCGCTTGCAAGAGCCTTGGCTGCTTTGGCGGTTACTCCGCTTGCAGAAAAATATGCAACTAAAATCTTACTCATATCCATTTGCCTCCTGATTTTAAATTTTACTATATATAGAATAGCACTTGGAGTGCGCTCAAGGTCAATAAAAATGTGGAAAAAATTACCACTTGGGAAGAAAAACGACCACTTGCGCAAAGTGTATTGTAAAAAAATGTAAGTTAGTATATGGTGTGGTGTGTTGGGATGCCTGAAAAACAGGCGGGAAAGGAGAGTATAATGAGATTATATAAGGTATAATACAAAGAAATCAACGATAGAGTTAATGGATTGAGGTGATACAAGCATATTATGAAGAAACAACGAATATTAAAAGTGTTTATTATTATAATTGTCTTGCTTCTTATGTTTGTGTATTGGCTAATGTATTGGAAAATAGGATTTACGGCAGCAGAGCAGTATTATGAAAATAAGTCTGGGCAAATAGTCACGCTGTCAATAATAAAAGACGATTATTTCCCGAGTTTAATAGACTATGATAAGCTGTCAAGGGTGTATAAGCGTTCAATCAGTGAAGATGAACTGAATGAAGCCAATACGGATGCCAAACGGCTTGCACTTTATAGAAAAGTGCAAAGCCTGACTAAAAAACCTGAAAAGCATTCATATCTGTCTAATGCTAGTTTTCGAGAAGGAGAATACTATGAAGTATTGGAGGTTGATGGAGTTAGGTATAGAGTTGATCATGTTTTAAGCGTAGAAGTAAATTATTTCACCTTCAAACCATACATAAAAAAGTGGAGCATAGATATATTAGAACTTGATTCATAATTGTAACCGCAAGATGAATGTGCCGGAAGAACGTATAGAAAGTGCATAGTATCACAGTAACTTTATGTCCTGCCGGCACTTCAATAAAGAGTACTCATAATTATGGAGAGGATATCATGAGTAAAAAAAGAAGCATCCAACACATAATAATAGCAGTATTAATACTTATATTTATGCTTGGAGTCTATCATATTTATTTTGTATGTGTTGTCGAGGCTAATGTGATGGACAACTACTTTGAGAAGAAGCTGGGTCAAATAGTGACGCTGTCAGTAACACATGATGATTATTTTCCAAGTGTAGTGGATTATGATAAGTTAGCGAGAGTATATAAGCGCTCAATCAGTGAAGAGGAGTTTAATGATGCCAATACAGATGCCAAACTGCTTGTGCTTTACAGAAAAGTCCAAGGGTTAACTAAAAACCCTAAACAGTATTCATATATGTCAAACTCTAGTTTTGGAATAGGAGAATATTATGAAGTATTGGAGGTTGATGGAGTGAGGTATAGAGTTGACCATGTTTTAAGCATAGAAGCAAGTCATCTTACCTTCAAACCTTACATAAAAAAGTGGAGCATAGATATATTAGAGCTTGACTCATAATTGTAACCGCGTAGCTGTAAGATTGAGAGGGAATATGGAAGAGAAGATAAAGAGAAAGAAGAAAATAGCAATATTCAGTGTAATTGTATTAATATTGTTTATCCTGTTTGTGTACTGGCTAATGTATTGGAAAATAGGATTTACGGCAGCAGAGCAGTATTATGAAAATAAGTCTGGGCAAATAGTCACGCTGTCAATAATAAAAGACGATTATTTCCCGAGTTTAATAGACTATGATAAGCTGTCAAGGGTGTATAAGCGTTCAATCAGTGAAGATGAACTGAATGAAGCCAATACGGATGCCAAACGGCTTGCACTTTATAGAAAAGTGCAAAGCCTGACTAAAAAACCTGAAAAGCATTCATATCTGTCTAATGCTAGTTTTCGAAAGGGGAATTATCATGAGACATTAGAGGTGGATGGCGTTAAATATGATGTAAAACATGTTTTAAGCATAGAAGTAAATTATCTTACTTTCAAACCTTACATAAAGAAGTGGAGCATATATATAAGAATGCTTGATTCATAATTGTAATAGCAAGATGAATATGCCGGCAGAACGTATATGCAGACATACTAACAGTGAAAGAGGTAAAATATGTTATCAACAGCACTCAAATTACTCGCGGCATTTTTAATGCTTATTGGTGTGGCGTGTGGTACAGAAAAAGGCTGCTTCTGGCATATCACCGACTGCCGCTGGCGGGTAATATTTGCAGTTATATTTATGTTAATGTACAATGGTAAAAAGAACGCAAGATGATTATTGGGGAAGAGCATTATGATAAAGATTGCGATAATAGATGATGATAAGGGATTTTTAATAAAATATAAGAGCATGACTGAGGAATTCATGAATGGGACTGACATGGATTATACTGTTGATACATATGACAGTGCAAAGGCAGTCCTTGAGAGCGCAATGGATTATGAATTGTACTGCCTTGATGTAGAGATGCCGGGAATTAATGGATTCCAGCTTGCTGAGAGAATACGTCAGGTTCAGGGGATGGAGCCGGACATACTTTTTGTGTCGGTCAGTGAGAGAGCGGTTTTTGATGTGTTCAGATATCATGTGCTTGGTTTTGTCAGAAAGACGCATATCGAAAGTGATATGCAGGAGGCAATGCAGCGCTTTGTAAAGGCCTGGGAGGATAAGAAGAAGGAATTTGAGTTTGTTACCAAAGACGGCAGGTGCTTCCGCAAAATGGTCACCGACCTGATATATGCGGAAGTCAGAGGTCACACACTTGAGCTGTACTGCAATGACGGAGTGTATAATGTTAAGGGAACTCTGAGTGAACTTGAACAGAGACTGCATCAGTATGATTTTGTACAACCGTATAAAGGATTTCTTGTTAATTGCGGTTATATAGATATGCTGGGACAGCGGGAACTGCATCTGAAGACAGAGGACAGAAAAGTAATTCCGTTAAGCAGATACAAAGCAACAGAGATAAGAAGTATGTTTATAAAATATATTAACAGTTAATAAGGGATGAGGAGCCTGACGGCAGAATGAATTACGGATTTGAGATATTTGCCAATGTTATCGAAGCAGTTATTATAATACAGTTTTTGGTGCGCTATTTTGGCGTAAGAGCCAGAAAAGCCGGACTTCCGGTTATTATTCTGATGATAGCGGTGCTTGCAACAACAGTGTCCGCGTTTAATTTTATTGAATATATAAGCGTTGCCCAGGAATTTGTTATTGATGCTGTTATATTTGCAATGACATTAATTTTCCTTAGAGGAAGGGCACTTGAAAAATTACTTATTGTGCAGATGACATCTATTGTGTCGGCGGTCTCGAGCATAATGCTTACAGGACTGTTTGCCGGATGGATTAAGTACGATGACAATGGATATGCGAGCTTTGGCGTGAGCAGGGTTGTGCTTGTTGCGCTTGCACAGATTATATATCTGATATTTACGGAATATCTGCTTCATAATCGGATTGAGGACAGGCAGTATGTAAGAAACAGTACATATCTGAAGCTTAATGTTATCATAGCTGCAACGCTTGCGGGACATAATTTTCTTACAAGATACATATATGTAAATGCCGTCAGCGGAGGGATTAACCGGGAGATGTATGTGCTGATGATTGCACTGGCGGCAGTTGATATTATTATATATCAGTTATTTGTTGAGATTATAAATAATGGAATTGCGCTTCTGAAAGAACAGATGAAGAGTTCTGCGTATGAGAGTGAAAGCAGGGAAGTGGAGAATATACAGAATATTTACGATAAGACAATGAAGGCGCGCCATGAGATGAAGAGTGTGCTGTTGAATATACGGCTGATGCTTAAGTCAGGGGAACTTAAGGAGCTGGAGCAATTTCTTGATGAGGAACTTGATGTAAGACTTGCTGCTGTTAAGGCTGTCGCGACAGGAAGCAGGCTGGTGGATGCGGTATTGAACCGCTGCGTGGAACGGGCTGAAGAGACAGGTATGCCGCTTGATGTCAGGGTGGACTGTGTGCTTGACGGAGTTAATGAGATGGATATGGCTATAGTCCTGTCCAATCTTATTGATAATGCATTTGAGGCGGCAGAGCAGGCCGCGGATGCTCATATATCGGTTAAGATTAACCGCAAAGACAATTATATTAATATTCTTATTTCTAACACATGCAGTCCTGACATGGGGAATTTCGGCGGCAGATTAATGACAACCAAGAAGGACGCGGACCTGCATGGTTATGGCATTGCGAATGTAAAAGACATTATTAACAGGAATTACGGGCTTTATGAATATACGGTCAAAGACGGCATGTTTACAACGAATGTGCTGATGCATGTATAAGAGATTATCGGTGTAGACATTGTCTGTATTAATGGATAACAGGGCTTATGGGAAAATGAGAAAATTTTTCCATAAGCTCATTTTTTTTACTCTTAGTTTACAAAAGAAACAGATGAATTTGATAGCGGGAAACGGCGTCATAATCTATTCTTAGCTGGTAGCTGTCAGACAGCTATGAGGAAAGGGTATGACAATGAAAAAGTATTTGTATGAAACTATGGCTGACTGTATTACACAGAAAATTAATGAAGACATCTGGCCGGTTGGGATGAAACTGCCGGGAGAAAAAGAGCTTACTGCGCTGCTTGGTGGCGGCCGCTCCACAGTACGCGAAGCCCTTGATCTGTGTGTAGAGAGAGGCCTGCTTCAGAAGAAAAATGGTGTTGGAACATTTGTTGTTTCCAAATCAGTAACGCTTAATAACCCGCTGGAACAGCTGAATTCTGTTGGAGATATGATAAAAGCAGCGGGATGTGAGCCTGAAAGCGTACATTACAGTATAAGACATTGTCTGCCTGACCGGAGCATCCGCGATGAATTCGGACTTGGCAAAGATGAACTGATTGTAGTGATGAGCAGAGGAAGAGTGGCAAACCGCATGCCGGTGGCATTTTCGGTAAATGTATTCCCGGAAAAGTACGTCGGAGATATTTTTGACGAGGGTATCAGAGGAAAGATATTTGATAACCTGAAGGGTTATGCAGATATTGATATCAGGTATTCAGATACAAAAATAAGAGGAATCAATCCGGAACACAGATGGGACCGGATGGCATGTGATTTCCTGAAAAGTCCGGCTGTATTGCTGCAGCAGCTGCATTTTGACAAAAACGGAGAGAAGATATTTTATTCCTATGATTACTTCAACACGGATGTCATGGATCTGAATATGAGAAGAAAAATATAGTATCAGAAAAGAGAGGAATCAGTAATGAAGAAGAGATTTTTAGGCATGGTAAGTGCACTTATGGCAACTGTAATGCTTGCAGGCTGTGGCGCAAAGGCAGATGTACAGAACAATGTACAGTCAGGCGGACAGTCAGGGGCTGCCCAGACACAGGCAGTCAATAAAAATGTTAAAGGAAGTGTTATGTTATATACATCTTCGGGAGATGACTATGTGACAGATATTATAGATCTGTTTGCAAAAGAATATCCTAACATCAAGCTGAATTATTACAGAAGCGGTACAGAGGAGGTTGTAAGCAAGATTCAGACAGAGAAGAAGTCAGGCGGCGTACAGTGTGATGTCGTGATGCTTGCCGATACACCTACATTCGAGATGTTTAAGGCAGATGATATGCTTTTGAAATATGATTATCCTGAAGTTGATAAGATGTATTCTGACTTTGTAGATCCGGAGCATATGTATTACGGAACTGCCGTAGCATCAACAGGTATAATCTACAATACTAATATGGTTAAGCAGGCACCTTCATCACTGAGTATATTTACAGATCCACAGACTAAGGGTAAGTGTGTAATGCCTAGTCCGTTATATTCAGGTACGGCAGCATATAATCTTGGCGTATATACATCCATGAATAATCTTGGATGGAAATTCTATCAGGCAATGAAGGATAATGATATTCAGGTCGTTAATGGTAACGGAGGTGTTATCACTGCTGTATCTAACGGAGAGAAGGCATACGGAATGGTACTTGATACAGATTCTTATAAGGCTATAGATAACGGTTCTCCTATTGCATTTGCATATGCTGATGAAGGCTGTGCATCTATCTGTGACCCGATAGCGATTATGAAGGAAACTAAGAATGAAGAAGCTGCCAGGATATTTGTGAACTTTATGCTATCAAAGGATGTCCGTGAATTTGCAGCAAAGAATTACTATAAGACAGCTCCGAGAAAAGATGTTGAGCCTGTAAGCGGAATGAAGAGCATCTCTGACAGAAAGATTATATCAGCAGATCCAAAGAAGCTTTACTCAACTAAGGAAGATGATAAGAAGAAGTTCGATGAGATGTTCAACAAGTAATTGAGTGTCTGCGGAATGGAGATTAGTATGAAAAATAAAATACGCAGGTATATAAAATATGCCGTCGGAATAGTGTTGGTATTTTTATTGTTTCTCTGGCCGCTTCTTAATATGTTCAGCGAAGCCTTCATTGCAAAAGATGAGGGCTTCACATTTGCATATTTTGCAAATGTGCTGTCGGATGCGGGGTTTGCCAAAGTTATTAGCAATACATTGTTGATTAATATATGTTCTATGGTGTCGGCAGGCATAGTGGGTGTATTACTTGCATATGTGATGGCTTATACGGATATTGCATTTAAGAATATATTGCATAAGCTGTTGCTGATACCGCTGTTTATTCCGTCTTATATCGTGACACTGGCGTGGATGCAGATGTGCATGAAAAATGGGTTATTGTATCAGCTGACGCATTTTGAACTGTATTCATATAAAGGAATCATTCTCATGTTTACAGTGTGCCAGTATCCGATAGTCTACCTGATGTGTCTGAGCCATTTCAGAAGGATTCCCAGAGAACTGGAACAGGCAGCGGTAGTATCGGGATGCGGACGCGTAAAGGCGTTCTTTAAGGTAGTGCTGCCAATTACAAAAATAACTATTGTGAATGCAATGCTTCTTGTATTCCTGTCGTGTCTGGACAACTTTGGAATAGTTGCATTCATTGGAATACCGGCTAATATAAATGTGCTCAGTACGGATATTTATAAGACAATCGTATCATCAACAAAAGACAGCTATAACATTGCCGCTGTCAAGGGCATAGTGCTTTCGGTACTTGCAGTTATCATGATGCTGGCAACGCAGTGGCTGTCCGGCAATAATAAGGCCGGGAACTGTGAAAAAGAGGATATGGAACCAAGAATAATGCTTGGAAAATGGAAGTTTGTCCTTGCAGGCATAATGAGCTGTTTTATCGGTCTGTTTAACATTGTTCCATTAATTAAATTAGTGTCTTCGGCATTAACCAAAGGACAGGGCGTTAAGCTGTCTTTAAAAACAATGTGTTTTGATAATTTCTTTAAGGTATTAAGAAATGTAAAGTCCATGAACGGAATAAAGAACAGTATTTTCCTGGCATTAGCGGCGGTTCTTCTGTGTACGGTAATCGGTATTACAATATCATATCTGTCGGAGTATAAAAAAGACAGAATAGCATCAGGTATCCAGGCTGTAGTTACATTTCCATATTCAATTCCGGGAATTATATTGGGACTTGCAATTATACTGACGTATGCAGGCTCATTCCACGGATTTACGATATACGGGACAATATGGATTCTGCTGCTGTCATATGTAACACGTTTTACTGCGGTATCGCTGAGATACGCTAATTCAGCTTTCACACAGCTTGATTCGTCAATGGATGAAGCTGCACAGATATCCGGAGCCAATAATTATGTAAAATGGAAAAAGGTAATCATTCCTCTCAGCATGGGAACTATATCTGCCGGAATGGGACTCGTTATGATATACAGTATGATGGAGCTGACAACATCGAGCCTGTTGTGGTCGGGCGGCACAGAGACAATTGGTGTTGTAATCTTTAACTTTACATCGGCAGGACTAAGCAACATGGCATCTGCTTATTCATCAATTATCATGATTGGTGTATGTGCGGCAGCTTTGCTTTTGAAAGTTATTGATAAATCCGTCAGAATTATAAGGAGAAGGTGATAAAGATATGGCAACGGTAATTAAAAATCTGAATATGAATTTTGATGGCTATCAGGCATTGAAAAATATTAATCTTACAATCAGCGATGGAGAGTTTGTCGCAATCCTCGGACCGTCAGGCTGTGGCAAAACAACGCTGTTAAGACTGCTGGCAGGTTTTCTGAAGCCGACAGACGGCGTTATTAAGATAGATAACAGTGTAGTGGCTGACAGTAAAAAGATTACAAGTCCCAATAAGAGAAATATCGGAATGGTGTTCCAGTCATATGCATTATGGCCTCATATGACGGTAAAGCAGCAGGTTACATTCCCGATGCAGCACAGTATTTTCTCAAAATATAAGACGCAGAAGAACCGCGAAGAAAGAACGGATGCCGTGTTAAAGCTTGTAAATATGCAGACTATGGGAGACAGGTATCCATCTGAATTATCCGGCGGACAGAAACAGAGAGTAGCGATTGCACGTGCACTTGCCAATGAACCTGACCTTCTGCTTATGGATGAGCCCCTTTCCAATCTGGATGCACAGCTTAAGATAGAGATGCGCCGTGAGATAAGCAATCTACATAAGAGCGTGGGCGGAACAGTGTTGTATGTTACGCATGACCAGTCTGAGGCGCTTGGAATGGCTGATAAGATAGTTGTTATGAGCCAGGGAGAGATTCAGCAGATAGGAACACCTAAGGAAATATTTTACAATCCGGTTAATCCGTTCGTTGCGCAGTTTGTCGGACAGAGCAATCTGATAAGGGGCAGCTGGGACGGCGATGAATTCACATACGGAGAGGGTGAAAAGATTACAGATTATGAGGTGAATGATTCCTTCAAAGCCGAAAATCTGTATCCGGTCAAGGCCGACGGACTTGAGATAGTAGGACAGGACGAGTCACATTTCAGAGGGATTGTAAAAGAGGTTGAATTTCAGGGATTTCAGAATAAAATAATATTGGAAATGCAGGATAATAATCATCTGCAGGTATTTGCCTGCGCAGATGAAGAAGTCAGACAGGGTGAAATGTATGGAGTCAGAATTAAAAAAAGAAAAAATGTGGAAATATGATATGCACGTTCACACCAGGGAGGTAAGTCCCTGTGGCAGGATGAGCGTTGAAGAAGTTGTTAATGCTTATATGGAAAGCGGTTATGACGGTATCTGGATTACTAACCATTTTCATAGGGAATTTCTTGAATTAACAGAGGGAATGGACTGGAATAAAAAGATAGATTTTTATCTGAAGCCAATCCGTGATGCAGTAAAAAATCTTAAGGACGCAGGAAAGGATTTTCATATCGGACTTGGAATGGAACTCAGATTCCTGACGGATCCGAATGATTATCTGATATATGGATTATCAGAGAAGCTTTTGTACAATGAAGCTGACAGATGGTTATACATGGATCTGCAGTCGTTCTATGAAAAGTATAAGGACAGGCTGCTTATAATCCAGGCTCATCCGAACCGCGCGGACAGCTCATATCCTGCCGATATAGATTATCTTCACGGAATGGAGGCGGTTAACACATCACCGCGCCATGACAGCGGTAATGAAAAGACGCAGAAGATACTTATTATGCATCCGTGGATGATTCCTACTGCAGGAAGTGACAGCCACAGACCGGAAGACATAGGAAGAACCGGAATTATGGCAGGAGAGAGTATAGACACGGAGGAACGTCTGGTGGCAGTATTAAAGAGCAGGGAGTACGCACTGATATGAGCTGTATATATGCAATTCCGTTTGGGCAGGCTGACTGCTTTGTTGTGGCGCTTGATACCGGCAACGGCAGAAGGTATGTGCTGATAGATGGTGGGACAAGAAAGCATGGGCGCAATGAATTAAGGCTTTTTCTGGAAGATAACAATATCAGCAGCATAAGCCTGTTAGCCGTAACACATATGCATCAGGATCACATAGGTTATATCCCGGAGATGACCGGGAGACTGCATACAGAGACGGCGCTATTACCATTCCGCGCGAAGCTTATGCATGGGATGATGATTGACAATTCTGAGATGAGAGAGGATTATTTTGACCTTCTCAGGATAGCAATGAATCTTGAAAATCAGCACACAAAGATTTATTACAACAACAGCATTCAGAAGTATCAGTCATTTGTAATTGGGGATTACATGCTGACTGTAATATATCCGAACAGGGACAGCGCACTGACATTGACAAAGGACAGCAGCCTTATCAATGGTGACAGCTCAGTTATGTTACTGACAAAAGGTAAAAGACAGCTTGCCCTGTTCTGCGGCGATTGTTTTGAGGAGAATTTTTCTGGTTTGTATTTTCAATATGTGGAAGATAATTGTCTGGAAAAAGGCGTGGAAGTCCTGAAGCTGTCACATCATGGGAGAAATGATAAAGGACACGTTTATTATACGGAAGATTTTTTGAAGAAAATCAGTCCACGGAAGACTGTTATTACAAGTGACACGGGCAATATAAAAAAATATTCCGCAGAGTGGAAGCGGATACTGACCGGAACTGATACTTATGTTATCGAAGATAAAATAATGGAGATTGTGATAGAAGAATAGGAAAATAGTGAAAAATTCTCAACAAGCGCTTATGTAATTGTAATTACAATCGCCTGTGTTATAATTTTAGCGGGTTAGCAATAACTAACCCGCTAAAATTATATATGCGGCATTATAAGGATGCCTGGAAAGGGGCACTATGTCAGAGGGAGATAGAAAGTTTCTTGAAATAGTTGATTTGAAAAAAGGCTTTGGAAGCGGCGAGACAAGACAGGAGGTACTGCGCGGGATGAATTTCTCGGTATCTAAGGGAGAGTTCTGCGTACTGCTCGGACCGTCAGGTTCAGGCAAGTCAACACTGCTTAATATTATCGGAGGAATTGACAATGCCGATTCCGGATACATTTCCATTAACGGTGATAAGCTGGAGGAGATGAATGAGAAAAAGCTGACGATGTACAGAAGAAAGCATCTCGGATATGTATTCCAGATGTATAACCTGATTGGTAATCTTAATGTAAAGGAGAATATCGAGGTTGGAGCATATCTGTCAGATAATCCGCTTGATATTGATGACCTGCTTAACACACTTGGGCTTTATGAGCACAGACACAAGCTGCCGAACCAGTTGTCGGGCGGGCAGCAGCAGAGAGTTTCGATAGGACGTGCAATCGTTAAAAATCCCGACATACTGTTGTGTGATGAGCCTACGGGAGCACTTGATTACAATACTTCCAAGGAGATTCTCAAGCTGATTGAGGATGTTAATAAAAAATACGGCAATACGGTAATTATGGTTACTCATAATGAAGCAATCCGGAACATGGCTGACCATGTTGTCAGGCTTCGTGACGGGGCAGTGCGTAACAATGAGATTAATACAGATAAGATATCAGCAGCAGATCTTGAGTGGTAAGGGGTGAGGGCTATGAAGAAAAAAGTAAGAAACCCGCTTATCAGACGAATACCGAGAGAGCTGCGCGGAGACTGGAAGAAATATCTGGTTGTATTTTTATTCCTTGTGCTCACAATCGGTTTTGTCTCAGGAATGTACGTTGCCAACGAGAGCATGATGACGGCAGCGAAGACCGGCGTTGACCAATATAAGCGCGAGGACGGACATTTTGAGCTTAACAAAAAAGCGGATGCGTCCCTGATAAATGCGATAGAGTCCGGAAAAAAGGCAGATGTAAAGGCGTACTATACTGATAAGGCTCAAAAGGAGCTTGATGACAAATTCGATTCCGAATTTAATAAGGAATTCAGCGATAAGTTCAATGATGAATTTGAAAAGGAATTCAGTGACCAATTCGATTCTGAGTTCAAAGCAAAGTTCGATGAACAGTTTGACAGCATGGTAAAGGCTCAGTTTGATGCCCGGTTCCCGGATATATTTGCTGAACAGTTCAGAGCACAGTTTGGTGTGGAATTTGATAATAAGTTTATGGCTATGACGGGAATGCAGCCGGACAGCCAGTCACCATTGTACCAGTCAATGTACAATCAGGCTTATGAACAGGCATATGCTGAGGCTTATGAGCAGGCATATGATACAGCTTATGAGGAGGCATATCAGACAGCAAAGAAGTCACAGTATGCTGAGGCTTATAAGACTGCCTATGATGAAGCATACAGCACAGCTCATGATGAAGCCTATGACACCGCATACAGCGAAGCCTATGAAAAGGCTTATCCTGAGGCATATGATGAAGCACTTAATAAGATAAAGGACGAGATTGATGACAAATATGCCGATGCCGAAGAAAAATATAAGCTTAATGACCCTGATTTTAAGGAAGTCCGGGTGAATGTATATGAGAATTTCTTCCGTAATGAGGAAGAGGATTACAATAATGACGGCACCACAGACGGAACAATCCGTATATATGTGCGCAATGATAATGTAAATGAAGCATGCCTGCTTGAGGGTGCATTTCCTCAGGCTTCCGATGAGATAGCAATTGACCGTATGCATGCGGATAATGTAGGTGTTAAGGTCGGTGATACGGTGACGGTAAGCGGTGAAACCTACAGGATAACCGGACTTATTGCATATGTTAATTATTCGACACTGCATGAAAAGACAACTGATATTATGTTTGATGCAATCAAGTTTGATGTTGCAATGGTAACAGATGGCGGATTCGCAAGACTTCATAAGACAATTCATTATGCATATGCATGGCGTTACGTCAATAAGCCGGCAGATGATATAGAAGAAAAGCAGCAGTCGGATAACTTCATGCGCGCACTGCTTACACAGGCGGTTACGTCAGATAATGAAATTGAGGATTACACTCCTGCATATGCCAATCCTGCAATCAACTTTGCACCGGATGACATGGGATCGGATGAGGCAATGGGCGGAGTGCTTCTTGATATACTTACAGTGATTATCGCATTTATATTTGCAATCACAATAAGCAACACGATTACCAAAGAGGCTTCAACGATAGGAACGCTCCGCGCATCAGGTTATACAAGGGGCGAGCTTGTAAGGCACTATCTGTCAATGCCTGTCATTGTTACGCTTTTTGCAGCAATTACAGGTAATATTCTGGGATATACGGTATTCAAAAATGTAGTAGTCTCGATGTATTATAACAGCTACAGCCTTCCGACATATGTAACGATATGGAATTCACAGGCATTTGTTAAGACAACGGTTATTCCGGTCATAATTATGCTTGTCGTTAATCTTATTATAATAATGAGAATGATGAGACATACGCCGCTTCAGTTCCTGCGTCATGATATGAAGAAATCAAAAAAAGGCAAGGCAGTGCGCCTTCCGGACTGGAGCTTCTTAAACCGTTTCAGAATCAGAATAATGATTCAGAACAGGGCGAACTACATAGTTCTTTTTGTCGGAATATTCTTTATCGCAGTTATGCTGGCGATGGCGGTAGGAATGCCTGATACACTTGCCTACTACAAGAAAAATGCGGCAGACATGATGTTTACAAAATATCAGTATGTCCTCAAATCGTATGAAGATGATGATAACAATGTAATATCAACGGAGAATGCTGATGCGGAGAAGTTCAGTATGACATCGCTGCTTCGCAAGGGTGACCAGCTTGATGAGGAAGTATCCGTATACGGTGTCGCAGATAACAGCCGCTATGTTAAGATAGACGGACTTGGCAGACTTAATGGGAATGAAGTATATATTTCGGATTCATTTGCAGATAAATACAGTATTAAAGCCGGTGATGACATTCTGCTTGACGAAAAATACGAGAATAAGCAGTACACCTTCAAGGTCGTGGGAATATATGACAAGAGTCAGAGCATTGCAGTGTTTATGCCGATAGGGCAGTACCGCAGCGTGTTTGGCCTTGATAATGAAGAATTCACGGGATACATGTCGGATTCGGAGATTACTGACATAGCAGAGGACGATATTGCAACAGTCATTACGGAACGCGATATCACAAAGATGTGCGACCAGCTCGACCATTCAATGGGCTCGTACATGACGTATTTCCAGTACCTGTGCATACTTCTGTCAGCGGTAATGATATATCTTCTGACAAAGCTTATTATCGAGAAAAACGAAAATGCTATCTCAATGACCAAGATTCTCGGCTATGAAAACAAAGAGATTGCCGGGCTGTACATGCTTTCGACAACAATAGTGCTTGTCATTGCAGATATAATCAGCGTAATTCTCGGTGTTATCGTAATGAATACTGTATGGCGCGTCATGCTGTTCTCATACAGCGGATGGTATGCATTCCACTTCTATCCGAGCGGCTATGCCAAGATGTTTGTGTTTATACTGATGGGATATCTGATAGTTATGGTGCTTGACTTCAACAGAATCAGAAAGATTCCTATGGATAAGGCGCTTAAGGAGGCGAATCAGGAGTAACATTACTCCTGATTCACAACCTGAATCTGGCAGACCTTCATGGCTTCAAGTGCATTATTATGGCTTGCAGGTGTTACGCCTGCACAACATGATGCATCAACAATGACAGGAACCTCAGGCAGATAAGCCTTGGCAATCATGGCATTAGAGATTACACATATGTCAGTGCAGAGACCGATAAGTGTTATATCTTCAACAGGTGCCTTGCGGCTGAGCGCTGCAAGCACCTCGCCAAGTCTTACGCTGCCGAAGGTAGGCTTCTCAATCGCAGGCTCATCAATCAGCTCTGCAACAGAAGGGTTAAGCTCCCAGCCTTCTGTTCCCTTAACACAGTGAACAACCGGAAGATTCTTACCTTCCTGTGTGGAAAGATAATCTTCTCCGTGAGTGTCCTTAGTAGCAAGGACTATTCCGTCAAAATCACGAATCTTCTTAACTACATTAGGAACAATCGCAACGGCCTCAGCGGTTCCGAGTGCTCCGTCAATAAAATCATTCTGCATGTCAACAACGATAAGTACGTGCATATCTGCCTCCTTTGCATGTGCATCTGTCTTAGTATTAATATCTTAGCTTATTATAAGAAAATACGCCACCGCAATCGCAATAACCATCTGGATTATCGAGAATCTGAATACCGTCTGAGCATCAGACCAGCCGAGGTTCTTGCGCACATGGTCATGGAGCGGCGTGCGGACATTCTTGAGAATCTTAATCTTAAGGAAACGCATGAGTGATACCTTAAGAAGTCCGAGTCCTCCGTCAAGAATCAGTACGATTGCAAGAGGCAGGAACAGCAGAGGACGCTCAAGCTTAAGAAATGTAAGTGCAATAAATACGCCGATTGCCCTTGAACCGGCATCGCCCATCAGAAGCTTGCTCGGCGAAGCGTTGAACCACAGGTACGCAAGTATCGCAACTATCATTATAAGAATAGTATCCCTGAAATAAGTGTCGCATACATAGTGGGTAAACAGCACATATGCCGCAAATAAAGTTATGCATGAAAGCATTCCGCAAAGACCGTCAACACCGTCTGAACAGTTGGTTACATTAATGCTTGCCCATACAAGAATTACAATCAGGATTCCGAATACAACCTTAGGGATAGTTACTTCTGCATTCGCAAATGCAATCCATATGCTGTTAGAATTGTAATTAAGATAAGTAACGGCAGCCATTATGGCAATCGCAAAGTCAATAAGCCCTTTCTTGAGCTCTCCCCATGGCGATGCAGAACTGTCATCGAGGTAGCCGCTTATCATTGCAGCAAGTACGAGAATCAGGTATATGAGCAGTTCATTATTAAGCGGAATAAAGAGGACACATGACAGTATGAATGTCAGTATAAATATTATTCCGGCTCCACGCGGCTTACCGGCCGACTTGGCACCATTAACGGCAAACTTACGTCCCTGGTCTCTTGGAAGAGCG
>ENA-ORNF01000233-ORNF01000233.1-human-gut-metagenome-genome-assembly--contig:-NODE-233-length-57197-cov-12.997147_pt1 | contig 57197 bp, 40 predicted proteins | sample MGYA00242110_ERZ509012 | MGnify/ENA primary metagenome ERZ509012 (study PRJEB26280, sample SAMEA2338714) | human gut metagenome | biome: human gut; feature: human-associated habitat; material: faeces... | reverse complement strand
ATTGTCTTAACAAATAACAATAGTCAGGTCAATACGTAACCGCGGAGACGCTTACCGCATAAGTTCGAATCAGGATCGATGCTGAAATTACTTATAAGATATTTCCATTTGAAGGTAAATCCCTGCAAGGTTCTTCCAGAATCGTCCAACTGCAACAGTTGAAGCAGCCTCCATGGATAACTATGTCATTGGCATCCACCATTTCAATGCGTCCTGCATAATCGGGCATCAGGGATGAAATCTGCTTGAATGCCTGCTCATCCTCATCAATGCCGAATTTAGGAAGAATCAGCACCTGTTCCGTCTGAAGCCAGTTGATGTATGACCAGCTGTGTTTGTGTGGTTTGCGGGTGCTGAAGGACAGTTCTATGACCTTTTTGAAATTTGCCTTCAGTATCCGGCGGAAACGCTTTGCCATGTCAGGATCAAAATCTTTATAGTTCGTCATCAGCACCCTGTCATTGCCAATGTAGCGGCAAATACCGTCTGTGTGTCCGAATTCCTCATTTACATCCCACGGCAAGATAACCAACCTCGCGCCTATTGCATTCTGGATCTGATGTATTGATGAGGCAAGTTCGATTCCCGGATTCTCCTCGAAAAGTTTGCTCGTCATAATCACACGACCGTCAGCCTTGACCACGTTGCCGCCATCGAGGGTAAGCCACCGAAGGGAGTCTTCGCAAGGAATTCCAGCATTCTCACAAATGGTTTTTCCGTCAGTGATGGACGCCTTATCCTTTGCGCTGTGCTGGAGGCAGTCTGGGTTATAGTTGTAGGCGACAAATCTGTTCGGCCGCACCTGCAGCGGCATATAGTCCCTGCACCAGATGTCATTGGTCCCTTCGAGAAGCGACCACGGAACATCATATTTATCGAGGACTTCTGTCAGTCCCCGGAACGCTATGGGGCAGCGCTCCCTAAGCAGGGCAGAAAAGAACACTCTGTTGCATTGGTTGTCTTGAATCATAATCAGGAAATTATTTCTTTGGGAAACCGCTATAGCCTTTATGGTTCCATAATTTAAACGGAATGGTGAAGCGGAACAATTTATCGTCATCTTTTATTCCGTGACGGGCAAAAGCATTAGACTTAATCTGCTCACGAACAGATGCCTCCTCGATTCTTGTTATACGTTCATTATGGGCGAAAGCATTCAAACCGTCAAATATATGCCAAGAACATTTTCTTGGGCCGTCGATAAATTCTCCATCGACAGTATATGAGACAGACTTCTTGATAGACCGTATGAGAATACCTCCGTAAAATTGTTTGTTGCTTTCAAAAGCAATGTCAACGCCATTTTCATGGAGGAACCATTCGCCGGCACAGGTCTCTCGTTCATAAGCAATTTTTCTGGACTCGGACTCCGTTTTTCGAAGATAAAATTCTATTTCGACGAACCTATAAACATCCTCACCGTTTCTTATTTCAAAGTTCTCAAATAAAGATTCAGCAAGATATTTGAAATAGGTGTCATAGTCAGTAATTTTTGACAAGGATTCAATGCTGAATGCCTTTTCCAGCTCGATGATAGTAGTAATCTTTTCCATAATATAATGATGTTGTCTCGTCAGCGAGAGCAAAGATAAGGTTTTAATTATTAAACTGTCAAACTGACTTCCCCCCGCTAATGCTGTGGATGGACACTCCACCTCGAAGTTGGTGATGCGGTAACCGCGGAGACGCTTACCGATTATCGGGCGGAACGGGTGTTGAGTCTCTTGCCGTGTTTGTCCCAAGTCAAGTATAGATCCAGTTGCCGTTGCGGGAGGTGAATGTATTGCCGGCAACACCAATGACATCTCCTACACTGTTTGCGCTGAGGGTCTGGTACTTTTTCCCTGATTCGTTGTACAGATATACCCATGATCCGTCGCGTTCTACGCGAGAAATCTGGTGAGAGCCAGCCAATATCGCAAGGCTCAGAACCGCAATTGTCAAATACTTCCTCATAGCGTCAGAAAGTTATTATGCATTATTTCCCTGTCAAGTGAAGGAATTTCAGAACTTGTTTTCTCGGAGGATTCAGAATTCCATAGATACGTAAGGTGATGGTCTTGATATCTTCATCGGTCAGATTGTCAATCGTCTGGCAATCTGAGTTGTATCCAAGTTGCTTCATGATATCAAGCATTTTTATGTATTTGGAATAATCCTCATAATCCTCGTTCAAATCATATTCGGAACCCTGAGTTGATTCGATGAGCGATAAGGCGCTTCCCCAATCACTGAAGCAGGATTTCATCGAATTATAGTTCAGGAAGTTGTATCTCGATACGATATAGTCGTGAATCTGCTGCAATTCGCTTTCTTCCAGATTGCCGAATAAGTTTTCCAGCATTGTGTAGTTCAAAGGCTGGTTGCAGGAATACCTATGCTCGATAAGGTCAATGCAATGCTTAAGTTTTTTACGACAGTGCCGCTTCATAATAACATCGGAGAATGGGTTTGGCCTGTCTTTATATGCCAATAGATTCCAGCGATATGTCAATGCGTTTCTGCACAATGATCCGGCTACCGGATTGTTGCAGATATATATGATGCAGCCGCGTAATTTTTTCAATGTGTCCTTCGCTGCCCACCCTGTCGGAGTGGTAAACAGTCTTCCGTTGCGACCATACCTCAAATTGTATTGACGAGTAAATTCTTTTTTGAATTCTGCTATTGCCTTCAGTGCATGACTGCAACTCTTCACTTTAACAAGCAGATGGAAATGATTGAACATCAGACAGAATGAGATCACATCCAGGTCATACTTCCTGACAATGCAGCTCAATGATGTCAGAAAAACAAGTTTGTCCTCTGTCCTATAAAAAATACCTTGTCCGTCAATGGCCTTGGAATAGAAATGAATCGGCACACCTGCCGGATAAACAGTCTTTGTCATGTGGTCTTCAATGTTTTAGTTTTCTTCGAATTTACAAAACTGCTCGCCATTGAGCAAATATTTTTTTGGATTTACGGGGCTATTTGTGGATTCGGCGGCGTGGAGCGCCGATGGGTGGTGAGAGTGGAGAGCCGGTGATCAGTGTGATTTGGAGAGTCGGTGAGTGGCGAGCGTGAAGATTGAGCGTTCTGTGTTATGTGGAAGGCTATGTGATTGATTAATGCGATACATTTTTGGCGCACCGCGCAAAGCATTAAGTATCAATAATATAGCCATTTTCAGAGTTGACAAAACAACAACTCTGAAAACGGCTTAACTGTTGATATTCAGCGAGTTACGTGGTGCGCGTGTTGTGCCCTGACTACTTATTGTTCAACATCGTTTTTCAGGACTGGACAAGCAGCAGATTCTCACGGGAGCGTAGTACGTAAATACGCAACTGCGGAGACGTTTACCGGAGCGTAGATCATTTGTACAAATCGCCGAGAGTGCGGAGGGTGTTGTCAACCGGGACTGACGGGTCATCCATACGGATGTCGGCGCTGCGGCCGGTTTTCTTTATCACTGACTGCTCGAGGAATATGAGCTGCTCAGGGAAAGTGTGATACATCAGGTCCGCGATGTCGTGGGTGTGGTCCTTGTAGCGCACGATGGTGTAAGGATACCCCTTGGCCTCCAGCCTCTTGGCTATTTTGGAAGAACCGAAGAGACCGATATTGAACAGTTGGATAGACTTGTAGGTCACAACCCTGTCCTTGGTTCCGTGCAGAAGAAGCTGAGGGGCAGGAGCATCGGCATATTTCACCTTGCCATGTGTGGAATAAATCGCTCCGGAAAATGAAATCACGCCGGCATATTTGAAACCTTCAGGCATTTCGGAGGCAAGAGAGGAATGGTTGCACAATTCGTACTCTGTCTGGAGAGCGATTATCGCACCTGCGGAAGAACCGGAAAGCACCAGGTTGTCGGGACTGACACCGAACTTGTCAGCATTTTTCACAATGAAGGATGTAGCTGAGAACATATCCTCAACACCTATCTCGACTGCCCTTCTGACAGCGCCTATCATCTTGACACCCTTGGCATTGACACCCTTCAGGCCGAGACGGTAATCAATGGAAAATACCGGATAGCCATTGTCATTCAAGAGCTTGATCCACTGCTGGTAATGAGGCTTGTCTCTGTGTCCGGCAACAAATCCGCCACCGAAAGCAAAGATGATGGCCGGCTTCTGTTTGCCGTCAATCTCCGTATAACTGCCTTTAGAAGCAGGATAGAAATCCAGGAACAGATCACAGGTATCCCGGCCGGCGAATTTATATGTGGCAGCAGGCGAAGCCAACTCCACTCCGGAAACCGTCCATTTGTTTGACCTTGCGGAAAGAGGCATTGACACTGAAGCAAGCACCAATGCAATAAAGATTATTCTTACAATCGACTTTTTCATATTTCGTATTACGTATTATTGAATTACTTACTACTGTCACCGACCAGCCGTTGTATCGCTTTCACGTTGGAGAAGAAATGGACGGCGATAACCCTCGCTACCGTATAGGCCGGAATCGCAACGAGCATTCCGAAGACACCGGCCAAGTTGCCGGCAATAAGGAGCACGATGAAAATCTCCAGAGGACTCGCCTTGATGCTGGTAGAATATATCAGCGGCTGGAAAAGGAAATTGTCCACCAGCTGAGTCACGATAAATATCGCCAGGAGCAATGCTATAAAGGCCCAGAAATGCACCTCCACACCGACAGCGCTGAATTTCAGCACCGTGGCAAGTATCGTTCCGAGCACAGTGCCTACGAGCGGTCCCACATAAGGAATTATGTTCATGATACCTGTGATGAATGCGATACTGACTGCCGCATTGAAGCCGATACGGGCAAATGCCCAGAGGCCCAGGAAGTTAAGCAGAGCTACGCCGAGCACCTCTATAAGCAGACCGACGAAATATCTCGACAGAAGATGTTCGATATCACCGATGGCGTCTATCACTTTGGACTCGATGCTGTCAGGCACCATTGATCCGACAATTTTTCTGAACAACATAGGATCCTTAGTAAAAAAGAATGAAATAAACACGATAGAGAAAATGGCCACGCCTATGGATACGAATACGGAGGCCACCGATTCTATCAGGCCCGGGATGGTGTTCAGGTCAAACACGCTGCTGATGAACTTTCCGATGGAATTCTCCACTCTGAAATCCGGGCCCAACTGAGGGAGATGCGATATCAGCCAGGCATTTGTCCCATCGACGAACGAAGTGAACGCCGCCACCGGCAACGAATAATCCGAAGCAGAAAGGTTCACAGTGATTTTCTGCACAATGCTGACCACGATAGGGATGACCTGGACGAAGATGAACAGGAACACGAGCATAATCAGACACAGAGACAGGACTGCCGCGAGCCATTGCGGAAGCTGCCTGCCTTTGATCCTGATGCCGCTCAGAAACTTCATGACCGGTTTCGACAGCAGAGAAAGCACTGCAGCAAGCACGATATAGAGCAATACGCTCCTGAAATACCAGCAGGCCGCAAGCGCCAATGCCGCGCCCGCACTATAAATAATGTATCGGGACAATCTGTCCACTCCCCTTTCATTTTCCATAGCCCAAAGTTAGTTTTTTAATTGTGATTTTCCTATCTTCGCAGTCCGCTATCGCAGCGGCTGAATTCAGAATGAAAGTTCAATAAAACAAACTACCAAGATTATGTGGCAGAGAATACAAACATTATACCTTGCTGTATCAACGATATTGATGGCCTTTATGCTGTTCAGTGTCAAGGCTGTAACCGTCGCAGGAGACGGCACCGAAATAGAGACGTACAAATACCTTACATACATTCCGTATGCGGTACTCATCATCATCATCCTGCTGCTTGATGTGTTGGCTCTGACGACATACAAGATCAGAGTGTTCCAGTACAGGACCACCGTTCTCGTGGCATTGATAACACTCGGACTTCAGATCTGGCTCGGCATAGAATTCTTCGTGAACCTGAGTTCAGGCGACGACAGCGCGAGAATGATATACAAGCTGAATGTGGTATTCCCTATCGTATGCGTCATCTTGGATGTGCTAGCCGCACGTGGAATACTTGCGGACCAGCTGCTTGTGGAAAGCACATACAGACTCAGGACCGACAAGAAAAACAGGAAGAAGCGCTCTTGACGACTCTTCTTTCATGACTTACGATTGGGATTCATCTGATTCCTGGACTTTCATATGGCCCAGGACATTGCCGAGATACGTTTTCGTGATGGTCAGCGGCGGAATCATATCATTGTCCAGATCGAGTTCATAGCCGTCCTTCTCTTTACGGAGGACCTTGACCTTGTCCATATTGACAATATACTTCCTGTGGCAACGCACGAGACTGCTGCCCTTGAAACTTTCCTCTACCGTCCTCAGGCGGCATCTGAGCATATATTTCTTCATTTCGCCCTTGCTGTCGGTGTACCATACCACGATGTAATTGTCATCCGACTCTATATAGTAGAGGTTGGAAAGCCGGAGCGACAGCCTCAGGACTCCGCTGTTGTCGAACAATGTGATTTTCTGCTCGTCTTTCGGAAGAATCGGCTCATCGGACACCACATTGGCATAGTTCATAAGCCTGATAGTATTGTTCTTGTCAATGATGGCGAAATACATTCCCGCTATAATATAAGGTATGATCAATGACACGAAACAGTACAGGAATGCGTTCAGGAATATGTCCACGAATGACGTATCCGCCAGTTCAATGATGCCGAGGTCATCTCCCTTTACGGAAAAAAGCGCATACAGCAGACATATCACCACGACTTCTGCCAAATTCCAGAGTACATACTCCAGATAATTCATATCCTGCATCCTTGTCGCATACATCAGGCGCTTGCTGAAAATTATGACGAAGAGACCGATTACAAAAAAAGCGGCTGTGAACAGGAAAGCCTGCGAGGCACCCAGTTCAAACCACACATTATGTGAAAAAGGAATACTCACCAGCATAAAGACCAGTGAGAAAAAGGCCGTGAATGTGACTGTAGCTATCAGCTGATATTTCTGCCTGAAATAAGCGGGCAATCTATATTTGTCTGACATACTTCATTTTCTATTGCGTCTTGTAAAGGTACAAAATTCCTCAGATTTTTCCAAAGTCCGGCATTTTCAACAAAATTCAGCATGGATTTCACCACTTATTTTGGAATCTCGCCAAAATCCTGCTGCATAGCAGGCAGTTCACCACATTCATTTCAGCATTGGGATAATAAGGAATATCTTTGCACCGGTATAAAATTAGCGAATCTGAAATATTTTAGACAGTATGAAACTTATCGGAACAGGAAGCGCACTTCCGAAAAAGAAAGTGACCAATGCGATGTTGTCGGAGTTCCTCGACACAAGTGATGAGTGGATAATTCCGCGTACCGGCATCAGAAGCAGGCACGTGATCAGTGATGAGAACCTGGAGGACCTCGGAGCCGAGGCGGCATCCAAAGCTCTCGAAATGGCCGGCCTCAAACCGGAGGATATAGATTATTTCATCTGTTCCAATGTCGTGAACGAGTATATGACACCGGGGCTCAGCTGCATCATTTCCGAGAAAATCGGATTGACCTGCCCCTGCATTGACATAAATTGCGCGTGTCCCGGATTCATCTATGCGATGGACATTGCCGAATGCAGGTTTGAAGCCGGAAAGGCGGAGAACGTGCTCATCGTCTGCGCAGAAGAGCCGACCAGAATGACTGACTGGAAAGACAGGGCGACCTGCGTACTGTTCGGCGACGGTGCCGGAGCTGCCGTATTCACCAAAGGAGACAATCTCAAGGGCATCAGACTGCATTCCCAGCCTGCCCCTGACAAGATTTGGGAAAAGCGGGTTCTTGAACCGACACCATATGTCACCAAGGAAGAAACCTGCGCACCTCTGCAGATGAAGGGCAAGGAAGTGTTCAAGTTTGCGGTCAATGCCTCCACGACAGAAGTGGAAGCGCTGCTGTCCGAACTTGGAATGAGCAAGAGCCAGGTGAACTACTATATGGTGCACCAGGCCAACCAGAGGATTATCGACGCCATCAAGAAATATCTGGAAGAGCCGGATGAGAAATTCCCGGTAAACATTTCTGACCACGGAAACTCTTCCTCCGCGTCCTGCGCCATACTTTTGGACGAATGCAACCGCCGCGGAATGTTCCAAAAGGGAGATATTCTGGTCTTCAGCGCGTTTGGTGCAGGCCTGCTATCCGGGGTTGCGGTACTTGAATGGTAAAAATTACTATATTTGCAGGATAGAACATTATAATTATCAAGAATATGATCAAAAGTCCTATTTGTGATATTCTCGGAATAAAATATCCATTATTCCAGGGAGGCATGGCATGGATTGCCGATGCAAATCTCGCCGCTGCTGTTTCAAATGCAGGTGGACTCGGCCTCATCTCTTCCATAAATTTCGGAACTGAGGCTGTCAGAGCAGAGATCAGAAAATGCAGAACATTGACAGACAAACCATTCGGAGTAAACATCATGCTTGCGGCACCAAACGCTGCGGAAGTGGCCGACATGGTAATTGAGGAAGGTGTGAAAATCCTTACTACCGGTGCAGGCTCACCTGCCGCATATATGGAAAAATGGAAGGCTGCAGGAATCAAGGTCATTCCTGTAGTTGCTTCTGTCGCCTATGCATTGAAGATGCAGGAACTCGGCGCTACGGCTGTAGTGGCTGAAGGCGCTGAATCTGGCGGACACGTAGGTGACAACCACACGATGGCCCTTGTACCTCAAGTCATTGACGCACTTGACATTCCGGTACTTGCGGCTGGCGGAATTTTCGACGGACGCGGCGCGGCTGCGGCATTTATGCTCGGAGCTGTGGGCGTGCAGGTCGGAACCCGTTTCCTCATCGCTGACGAGTGCCTCATCCATGAAAACTACAAGGAGAAGCTTCTGAAGGCTTCCGACGTGAGCACAATGGTTACAGGAAAGTCAATGGGTGATGCTGTGCGCTGCCTCAAGACTCCGTTCTCCAAGAAGTTCTTCAAGATGGAGTACGACCCTGCCGTTCCGAAGGAGGAAGTCCTCGATTTCGGCAAGGGAGCAATGCGCAAGGCAGTATTTGACGGAGACAATATGGGCAGCTACCTCGCCGGGGAAGTTGCCGGAATGATTCATAAAAAAGAAAGCGCCAAGGATATCGTGGAAGATATTATGGGCGGAGCTGAGAAGCTTCTGAAAAACGCCCCGTCGCTTGTAAAATAAAACAACAGATATGACAAAAAGAGTAGTAATAACAGGTATGGGCGTCGTTTCCCCGATCGGAAATGACGTAAACACATTCTGGAACAACCTTGTGAACGGAGTATGCGGAATCGACTATATAGAAGAATTCCCGACTGAAAATCTTCCGGTGAAAATCGCCGGCAAGATCAAGAATTTCCATCCGGAAGAATACGGTATGGACAAGCCGTTCATCAGAAAACAGGACCTCTTCACACAGTTCGGCGTGGCAGCAGCTTATCAGGCAATGCAGCAGGCAGGTCTGGTGACAGAAGGCGAAGGCAAGAACATTGATCCGTTCAGACTCGGAGTCTATGTAGGCTCAGGCATCGGCGGATTCGAAATCCAGTACAGAGAGACTGCCAAGATGATTGACGACCCGTCAGGACAGTGGGTTTCCCCGCTCTTCATCCCGACGATGATTTCCAACATTGCAGCAGGCCACATTGCGACAAAACATCACGCAGAAGGCCCTTGTATCGATGTAGTTACGGCTTGCGCCACTTCTACGAACAATATCGGTGAGGCATTCAGGGCTATCCGCCACGGTTATGCTGACGCCATCATCGCAGGAGGCTGTGAGAATGCGACAATTCCTCTCGGAATCGCCGGTTTTGCCAATGCAAAGGCACTTTCCCGTGCTGAAGACCCTAAATACGCATCTCTTCCGTTCAACGGCAACCGTGGAGGTTTCGTAATGGGTGACGGTGCAGGAATCCTGGTTCTTGAGGAACTTGAGCACGCCAAGAAGCGCGGCGCCCACATCATCGCTGAGATGGTCGGCTATGGCAACACTTGCGACGCTTACCATCCTACCGCACCGAGACCGGACGGAACCACTCAGGCAAAATGTATCGAGCTCGCATTGGAGGAAGCAGGCTTCGACAAGGAGAAGGACAATATGTACATCAATGCCCATGGCACCGGAACCAAACTGAACGATGTGGCTGAGACCAAGGCATACAAAGTAGCGCTCGGCGACTATGCATACAAGGCGCACATCAGTTCCATCAAGTCAATGACGGGACACATGTTCGGAGCAGCCGGAGCTGCAGAGGCCATCACTACAGTCTTGGCTCTGATCAATGGCATTGTACCTCCTACCATCAATCTCGATACTCCTGACCCTGAGTGCGATCTTGACTACACGCCGAACACGGCTGTCAAGACTGACCTCACCATCGGCATCTCCGACTCTTTCGGTTTCGGCGGACACGATGCATGTGTGGCATTTAGAAAGTACGAGGACTAAAAACAGACGACTAAAACCTAAATTTATAATGAACAAGGAAGATATTAAAAAGTTCCTGCCCCACAGGGAGCCGATGCTCCTCATAGATGAGGCCGTAGTGGACGAAAACAATATTGCCCATTGCAAATACACCATCAAGGAAGACGAGTTCTTCACAAGAGGACATTTTCCTGGCAATCCGATTGTCCCTGGTGTAATTCAGTGCGAGATCATGGCTCAGAGCTGCGCCATACTGGTAAAGGACGATATTCCTGGTCATCTTACACTGTATGCCGGACTTGACAAGGTCAGATTCAAGAACCCTGTAAAGCCAGGTGACGTATGCGAAATCACGGCGAGGCTGATAGAAAAGAGAGGCTCTCTGTATTTCTGCAGCGCCAAACTTGAAGTGGGAGGCAAGCTCTGCTGCAAGGGCGAACTCACTTTCGCGCTGATACCGAAGGAATAATCAGATATCATAACTTATGGAAGTCTCACAATCCGGGTTTTCGGGTTGTGAGATTTTTTATTTTATTGATAGTGAAAGCAAAAAAAATCGTATATTTGTAATCAGTTAAAACGATACAGGACGACATATACACCAATAACACTGAAATGACATTCTGATCAACACACTAATCCAATAACAATATGAGCCTATTATCCAGACTATTGCTGACGATTGTGACTCTGACTTCATGCGTGACGATATCGTTCGCTCAAGGACAGGCCTCAATCGGCAAGGACTTGACTGTGACAGTTAAGGTCACGGACAAGACGGGCGCTATGCCGGGAGCAAGCGTACTCGTAAAAGGGACCACAAACGGACAGATTACCGGCCCGGACGGTACTGCCACACTCTCCAATGTGCCTGCGGACGCGACACTGGTCGTATCTTTCGTAGGATATCAGGACGTTGAACTCCACGTAAACGGAAAGACTTCACTCAATGCGTTGCTCAAAGACGACTCGCTCGCATTGAACGAAATCGTGGTCGTGGGTTACGGCACGCAGAAAAAGGCCAACCTCACGGGAGCCGTGGATCAGGTCGGATCCGAGACATTCGATGGCAGGGCCAATGCCAACATCACCCAAATGCTTCAGGGACAGGTGCCTAACCTCAACCTCAAGTTCACCGACGGAAGACCTAACAGTTCACCATCCTACAACATCCGAGGTACCACATCCATCGGCCAGGGCGGAAGCGCTCTCGTGCTTATCGACGGCGTGGAGGGCGACCCGAGCCTTCTCAACCCTAACGACATCGAGTCGGTCTCTGTACTGAAAGACGCGGCCTCATCATCCATCTACGGTTCGCGCGCACCTTACGGAGTGGTACTCATCACCACCAAGAGCGCTACCAAAGGCAAGCCGACGATCTCCTACCAGGCTAACTTCACGGTGGAGCAACCAACCTCGATACCTGATTACGTATCAGACGGTTACACTTGGGCAGACCATTTCTACAAGTCGTATTACAACTACAACTTCTCCAATCCATCAGGAATCAACAAGACCATGGAGTTCTCCACCGCCTGGCTCGCAGAATACAAGAAGAGAGCAGAGGCCGAGAACTACGAAGTCCTGGTAAGCGACGGAAGCATCGGAACCGCTGGACGATGGCTGTACTACCCTAAGGGAACGGACTATATAGGAATGATCTACAAAGACCACCTGTTCAGCCAGACCCATAATCTGTCAGTCTCAGGTTCTGACGACAAGTTCGACTACTATGTTTCCGGAAGATATTATGACAACAACGGTATCTTCGACTCACAGACTAACCCGGAAACCTACAAGATCCTGAACAGCCGCATGAAGATGGGATACAAGATCACGCCATGGCTGAAGATTTCCAACAACACAGACGTCTCATGGACCAAATACATCATGCCTCAGACCTACTCTGAAGGCAACGGAAACATCTGGAGAAACATCGCGGACGAAGGCCACCCTTGCTCGCCGATCTGGAACCCGGACGGCACCATGACCCACTCCGCAGTATATTCTGTCGGCGATTTCCTCTACGGACACAGCAACAGGACATACCTCAAGAGACAGCTAAAGACCACGTTCACCGCACAGGCGAAATTCTTCGAGGACAAGCTTCGTGTCAATGCTGATTTCACCTACCGCAACCACGATTTCAATACCACGGTAAAGAAAGTGAAAAGCGAATTCTCCAGATATGAAGGACAGGTGGAGACCATTTCCGGAACACAGTCCTACATGAGCGAGACCCTCAGGAACTACGGCTATCTCTCTACCAATGAGTTCGTGGAATATGAGGACACCTTCGCCGGGAAACATTATTTCAAGGCATTGGTCGGCTACAACTACGAACAGCAGTACTACAAACAGACCTACGCATACAATGACGACCTCCTGACACCTGACGTGGAGAACATAAACCTCGCGATGGGCATTGACAACAAGAGCGTCACAGGTGACTGGTACAAATGGCGCACAGCAGGAGCTTTCGCCCGACTGAACTACTCTTTTGACGACAGGTATCTCATCGAATTGAACGGACGTTACGACGGAAGTTCCAAATTCCCTAAGAGACAGCGTTGGGCATTCTTCCCGTCAGTATCTGTCGGCTGGAGAATCACAGAGGAGCCTTGGTTCAAGGTCAGCAAGAACGCTGTCACGAACCTGAAAGTCAGAGCATCATACGGCTCGCTCGGAAACAGCAACGTGGGCAACTACGCTTATGACGAGACCTTCTCCTTCAGCAACGGACGTATCATCAACGGAAGCAAGGTACGTTACACAAGCGCACCTTCACCTATCCCTGAGTCATTGACCTGGGAAACCGCACAGACTCTGGACGTCGGTCTGGACATGAGTTTCCTCAGCGGAAGGCTCTCTTTCAACGGGGACTGGTACAGCCGAAAGACATTGGACATGTACACGGTCGGACCTACTCTGCCGGACGTGTTCGGTGCAAGTTCGCCTAAGGGCAACTTCGCGGAGATGACCACAAACGGTTACGAGTTCATCATCAAATGGAATGACAGTTTCAACCTTGCAGGCAAGCCGTTCAACTACTCAGTCAGGGCATCGCTTGCAGACTATGTTTCTACCATTGACAAGTTCAACAATGCCACCAGGTCGCTTTCGACTTCTTCACTCAACACCAATTATTATGAAGGAATGCGTATAGGTGAAATCTGGGGCTTCGTTTCCAACGGGCTCTGGCAGAACCAGGCAGAAATCGATGTTGCAGAAGCCAAGGCACGTGAGGCTGGACAGAAGTACTACAATCCGCTCATGCAGACATCCAAGACCTACAAGCTCTACCCTGGTGACATCAAGTTTGAAGACCTCAACGGCAACGGCTACATTGACAGAGGCCAGAACACGGTAGATGATCCGGGTGACCGCAAGATCATCGGTAATGCAGAGCCGAGATACATCTACAGCTTCGGTTTCGATTTCGAATGGAACGGCATCACGCTCAGCGCATTCTTCCAGGGCGTGGGCAAGCAGGACTGGTACCCTTCAAACGAGTCCTCGACCCTCTGGGGACAGTATAACCGTCCTTACGGACAGATGCCTAAGTGGCATATAGGAAACTACTGGACAGAAGACAATCCTGATGCATATCTCCCGAGATACACAGGCTACTACGCTCCTTTCTACAAGGGAACCAACAATGCCAATACAAGGTATCTGATGGATGTTTCCTATATCAGGCTCAAGAATGTCCAGGTCGGATATACACTTCCGGAAAAATGGACAAAGGCCATCAAGATGAAGAAGATAAGCGTATTCTTCTCAGGAGAGAACCTCTGGACATGGTCACCGATGTACAGACACACGAGGGACATTGACGTTACCGCCAACATTTACGGAACCGACTCTGTTCTGGACAGCACCGGAGACGGATACAACTATCCGACAATGCGTTCCTACAGTTTCGGTATCAATCTTACATTTTAATCAGGCAAGATTATGAAAAACAATATTATAGCGCTGATTCTTTCCGCCTCAGTCCTCGTCGTTTCCTGCGACTTGGCTGAACAGCCGAAAGCCAAAGCCGGCAGAGACATGATTTTCGGTTCGGAAACCGGTCTTCTGACCTATACCAACGGGTTCTACGAGTACCTTCCGGACTATGACAATGCCCACAAGCAGAACATCACTATGGACAATGCGGCCAAAAATGCCACAGGCACATACGAAGTGGGCGCATACACTACCAACACATCCACATCATGGAGCTGGAGCAGCATCCGTAATGTGAACTATTTCCTCAAATACAACACTTCATCCAATGTGAGCGAGCCGATCCGCAACAACTACAGCGGTATCGCCAGACTCTTCAGAGCCTACCTGTATTTCAACAAGCTCGTGCAGTATGGGGCAGTTCCGTGGATCGACATTCCACTGGAGCCGGACAGCCCTGAACTCTACAAGACCCAGGACAGCCGCGACGTGATCATCAGCAAGATGATTGAGGATCTCGACTTCGCTGCTGCTAACATCACCGAGGACAAGATAACGCCTAACTCCAACAGAGTGAACAGGTGGACTGCATTGTTCTTCAAATCAAGGGTCTGCCTTTTCGAAGCTTCTTTCAGAAAGTATCACGCCACTGGAAGCAAGTACGGAAAGGATTACCTGAAGGACTGCAAGATCACTGCGGAAGAGCTTTACCGCCAGGCCGCCGACGCCGCTCAGGAAATCATTGAAAAAGGCCCTTACAGACTATATACGGGAACTCCTTATGCGAATGGACGCGGCTCCTATCGTGAGCTTTTCATCAGTGACAATGCCGTTTCTCAGGAAGTCATGCTCTCCCTCGCGCTCGATCCTGTTCTTCAGCTCGGTGAGGCAAACTGGTACTACAATTCGTCCACATATGGTCCGCACCTGTGTATGACCCACGCATTTGCGAAGACCTATCTGAATCTGGACGGCACTCCGTACAATGACAAGAAGGGCGACACCTACAAGACATTTGCAGAGGAGACCTCAGGAAGAGACTATCGCCTGAACCAGACCATCAGGGGTGCAGACTACACCTGCAAGGACAAGGAAGGCGTATTCGTTCCGACTCCGGCCAATATGACAGGCCATTCGCTTACCGGCTATCAGTTCACCAAGTACGTAATGGACGACGTCTCGTTCGACGGCGGAAGGACCAACTACAATGATGTCCCTATTGCACGTTATGCGGAAGTGCTTCTGAACTACGCCGAGGCCAAAGCCGAACTCGGGACATTGACCGATGCAGACTGGGAGAAGACCATCGGCGCACTGCGCAGCAGAGCAGGCATCACAGGCGGGCTGGACAAGAAACCGACCACGGCTGACCCATATATGATGTCCATCTACACCGGCGTGACCGATCCGGTTATACTTGAAGTCAGACGCGAACGCGAAATAGAATTGATACTCGAAGGCCTCAGGCTTAATGACCTGAAACGCTGGGCTTGCGGAAAGCTCTGGGAGACAGCGGCCTGGGACGGCATCTACATTCCTGCGCTCAACACGCCTCTCGACCTCAACGGTGACGGGACCAATGATGTTTTCGTGACTGAGGACAGCAAGTACAGCGGGCCTTACAAGAGCATTGCCATGTACACGGGCGACAATCTGAAGGTGGTCAAACTCACTGATGACACCAAGGGCGGATACCGTCTCAATTATGAGATAAGCCGTGTCTGGAACGACAATATGTACATTTATCCGATTCCGGAAATCGTCATTCAGAAGAATCCTAATCTGAAGCAGAATCCGGGATGGGACAAATAAAGGAGCAGAGCAATGAAAACAATGAACAAGATATTGACGGCAGCTGCGGCATTGTCAATGCTGGCAGGCTGTCAGAAGAATGAAGTCAAGATACACGCTGACTTCACTACGGACAAGGACGTGTATGAGCTCTATGAGGACATCAAGCTCACCAATACGTCTTATGCCGAGAACGCATACGTGATGGCGAGCAAATGGGAATGGGACGGAAATAAAGTATGGGGGCACCAGCCTCAGGAGCCCATTTCTTTCGACAAGACGGGCGAATATGAAATCAGACTGACCGTGGTGGCGGACGTGGACAACATTTCCGACGTCAAGGTAAAAAAGGTGAAAGTCCAGGATACGAATAAGGCTCCGGTCGCTGATTTCAGCTGGAGTCCGGAAAGCGGAATCCGTGCCGGAGATGCTGTACAGTTCACCGACAAGTCCTCCGACCCTGACGGCTCGATCGTAGCCTGGGAATGGAAATTCGGAGCCACTCCTGTCAATGAGCAGAACCCGAAATTCACTTTCGTGGAGTTCGGTGACATACAGGTGAGCCTCACGGTTACTGACAACATGAAGAAGAAGACCACCAAGAGCGTGGTGATTCACGTGGACAAGAGTGCCTATAGTCTTGAATTGCTCTGGGCCAAGCCTTACGAGAGTGACCCTGAGGCATATATCAAGTTCTCGTCTCCGGCTGTGAGCCCGGACGGAAACACTGTCTATGCATTCTCATCAGGATATCATCTCGCAGCATTCAGCAAGGACGGAGCATCGCTCTGGACATTCGACGCCACCGCGCACAACCCGAGTCCGTACTGCAAGGACGGCACCAAGAACGGTAATTCCTGCACGCCTTCAGTGGATTCCAAGGGCAACATCTATATCGCATTGGCATATAACGAAAGGGACGCGAAGGTCGTAGGCACTTACAGTTCAGGCGTTTACTCTATCGCACCGAACGGCAAACAGAACTGGTATTTCGACTACGGAAATGCGCGGTACATCGCAGTCATTCCGGTTATTTTCGAGGACCTCGGACAGGTCATCCTGACCACCAAGGCAAATCCGACAAAGACCGATTATCCGGCCATCTGGGAAGCTTACGGAAGCCAGGACAACGGACATGCCCTCAATATCGCTGACGGCTCGTTTGCTGAAAGACTGGAGGTAAAGCAGGGCAACTATGGTGGCTCTGTCGGCTTCAAGAACGGTACTTTCATCACCCACTGCAACGACAAGTACGGTTCGAGAATCTATTTCCGCGAGGGCAGCAAATGGAAGTATTACGGCAATGCCAACAACCAGCACAATAAGGCTCTCGGATATAACAACAGCAAGACTCTGGAGACCGGCGACTCCGGCCAGATGGCCACGTCAGCTGACGGAAAGGTATATATACTCTATACCAACAGGACCAACAGAGTGAGTTCAAGCAGCGTCCTCTACTGCTATGACACCAACAAGTATGTAAAGGACGACACCACCCCATTCGAGCCTGACTGGGTTACTCCAATCAACGGTAAACTTGCCAGATACAATGCCCAGGGTGTCGTCTGCGGTGCGGATGGAACAATTTATGTAACTACAGGTGTCAATGGTAATGACAAGGCAAGAGTTACTGCCGTAAGTCCTGACGGTCAGTTGAAGTGGGAATCTTTTGCTGACGGCGATATCGCAGGTTCTGCGGCTGTTGACAATGAGAATTACGTCTATTACAATGACTACGTTCTCGGCAAACTCGTGAAACTCTCGCCTGTAGATGGCAATAAAGTGGCTGAAATCCAGCTCGCTACAGATATGAGGTCATCCCCTACCATCAGCATTGACGGAACCATCTACTGTACCGGCATGAAAGACGGGAAACCGACATTGTTCGCTGTCAAGGGCTCGGCGACGAGTCATGCTGCAGGCTGGTCACAGCTCGGCGGAAATCCGTCAAAGACTTGTGTGTTATACTAATATATTATTGTCCAACAATTTATGAAATACAGAATTTCATTGATCGCTCTTTCAGCCTTGCTTGCTTTTTCAGCCTGCAAGGCTGAGCCTGAGCGGCACTATGTCAAAAATGACAAAGACCAGGAGGAGGAAGTAATTCCTGAAGGGAACGGAAAGACCTTGCTTGCAGGCTCTTTCAATATCAGATACTTCAATACTACGGATACCTATCCGTGGTCTATGAGGAAGGATGCCGTGTTCAAGTTCATTGAAACCACCAGTCCGGACTTTCTCGGTCTGCAGGAGGTCAAAGCCACTCAGTCTCAGGATTTTGCATACAAACTATCTGGCACTTACGGATATTATGACATTGACCGTGATACCGGAAAGGGCATCAGCAGCGGCTCAGGCGAAGGTATCGGAATCCTTTACAAGAAAGGCCGTTTCGAGCTGAAGGACAAGGGATTTTTCTGGCTTGCAGATACGCCGGACAAGCTTCCTGAAAAGAATGAAGACGGCACCTATTCTTCATGGAACAGCGCAAAACGCAGGGTCGTGGTATGGACGAAAGTTGCGGACAAGCTTCATAACAATCAGATTGTCTGGTTCTTCGCCACTCATTTCGACCACATCAGCGTGGAAGCCAGGACGAAATCAAGTGCATTGACAATTTCAAAGATCAAGGAGCTTACGGGGATTGCAGATCTGTCGAAGAGTTCCGTTCCTATTTTCCTCGTTGCGGATTTCAACTGTACGCTGAATTCTACTGAACTTGCGCCGGTCAGAGATGCGATGGGAGATGCCAGGACATTGGCGAAGAAGACTGAAAGCGGAAGGACTTTCAATGGTTTCGGCGAGACGAAACAGTCAGTGATTGACCACATCTTCTTCGTGGGCAATGTCAATGCCGACAGATATCACATTGCCACAGAGGATTATGGCGTGAAGTACATTTCCGACCACTACCCTATCACCTTACTCTGCTCTTACAAATAAGTACTGAGTATTATATACCTGAAGCAGGCTTATAACGGCGGGCGCATCGCGCAACTCACTGAATATCAACGATTAAGCCATTTTCAGAGTTGGGATTTTGGTAACTCTGAAAATGGCTATATTATTGATACTTAATACATTACGGGGCGCGCAACTATTCGTGTGTGGCGAAACGCTGTTCGGCCAGTTTCTCGTACTTGGTGCCCGGACGGCCGTAGTTGGCGTAGGGGTAGATGGAGATGCCGCCACGTGGGGTAAAGAGACCGGTAACCTCGATGTATTTGGGATCCATCAGTTTGATGAGGTCCTTCATGATGATGTTTACGCAGTCCTCGTGGAAGTCTCCGTGGTTTCTGAAGCTGAAAAGATAGAGTTTGAGACTCTTGCTTTCAACCATCTTGACGTCAGGGATATAGCTGATGCGGAGCTCCGCGAAGTCCGGCTGTCCTGTAATCGGACAGAGGGTGGTGAACTCCGGGCAGTTGAAACGCACCCAGTAGTCATTGCCCTGATGCTTGTTTTCGAATGTCTCCAGTACCTCCGGAGCGTAGTCCATTCTGTATTCGGTCTTGCGGCCAAGTGACTTGAGACCTTCTTGTTCTCTTTCGTTATTGTTCATAATATCAGATGTCTGCAATCTTAAACGGATTGTATGAAATGTTTTCGTCGAATGTGTCAATTCCTTCGTAGCGCTTGAGGGCTTTGACCACCTGCACGGTCACAGGAAGTATGACTATCTCGTAACATACTTTGAATGAGACCTGCGCCAACATCATTGCTGCCAATGACTTGATGTCTGCACCCCAGAAGACTATCGGCATGAAGATCAATGAATCAAGGCCTTCACCTGCTATGGAGGAGAGTATTGCCCTGACTGAGAAGCCCTTGCCTTTGGATGCTATCTTCATCTTGCTCATCACGAATGCATTCATCGTGGAGCCGGCGAGGAAGGCGAGCAATGAGGCGAAAGCCACTCGCGGGGCCATGCTGAAGACGTAATTGAAATGCTCTCCGCCGTCCCAGAAGGAAGCGGCAGGCAGCCATGCGACGATCTGACCGACCAATGCGACGAAGAAGTTCATGGCAAAGGCTGTCCAGATTACGAGTCTGGCCTTACGATAGCCCCAGACTTCTGCAAAGCAGTCGTTGAGGATGTAAGAAATAGGGAAAATGATCACTGCGCCCGGCAGTGTGATGCTACCGATAGCGAATACTTTGGTAGCGAAGAGGTTGGATGCGATGAGGCATACTGAAAAGAGTATGGCCATCAGCATGAACACTACTGATACTTTTTTGTTCATTTTTTCTTGTTTTTTTAAGTGGTTTCCTAGAATACACTATATATTTTATTGGGACTCTGTCCCAAACCCTGACACTCCGTGCGGCCTTTGCGTCCTCCACGTATTTGCTCTCGCAAATACCCGGACCCGGCCGGTCGTCTGATGACGACTTGTTAATCCTTTTTAATCTCCCCAACCCCCTTTTCAAGGGGGCGGTCAGGGCCTTCGGGCTTTCCATCGCCGCAGGGCTTCCCTGCCCGCCAGCTCCGGCCCGGCATCTGATGATGCCTTGTTAATCCCCCAGATTTCCCTATTCAAGGGGGAAATCAGGATTATTCGTCGTCGCCGGCGGCTTTGAGGCGTTCGGCGTTCTCGGCTATCTGGAGCTGGTCGATACATTCCTGGATATCACCGTCCATGAAGGCCGGGAGATTGTACATTGACCAGTTGATACGGTGATCGGTGACGCGGGACTGCGGATAATTGTACGTTCTGATCTTGGCGGAACGGTCGCCCGTCGATACCATCGTCTTACGCTTGGCTGCGATACCGTCCAGATACTTCTGGTGCTCCATATTGTACAGACGGGTACGGAGCTCTTCCAATGCCCTGTCGAAGTTCTTGAGCTGCGAACGCTCCTCCTGACATTGAACCACGATTCCTGACGGGATATGTGTCAGTCGGACAGCAGAATACGTCGTGTTCACACCCTGTCCGCCAGGACCTGAAGAACAGTAGGTATCCTTGCGGATATCATTCATATCCAAGTCAATGTCGAACTCGTCAGCCTCCGGGAAGACAGCAACAGATGCGGCAGAAGTCTGGATACGTCCCTGAGTCTCCGTCTGAGGCACTCTCTGCACACGATGCACACCGGACTCGTATTTCATTGTCCCGTAAACACCGTCAGCGCAAGAAAGCTTGAACACAATCTGCTTGAAACCGCCTGAAGTGCCCGGAGCCTGGTCCGAAACCTCGAGCTTCCAGCCCTTGCGCTCAGCAAACTTCGAATACATCCTGAACAAGTCACCTGCGAATATGGCAGCCTCGTCGCCACCTGTACCGCCACGGATTTCGACCATCGCATTCTTGCTGTCATCAGGATCCGAAGGAATGAGAAGCAGCTTGATGTTCTGCTCCATATCAGGAAGTTTCGGCTCAATCTCGGCAATTTCCTCTCTTGCCATCTCCTTGAGATCGTCATCCTTCTCATTGGCCATGATATCCTTGGCGGAAGCGAGTTCATCCACCATTCTCTTGTATTCCTGTCCGGCCTTGATGATAGGCTCCAGTTCCTTGTAATCCTTGTTCAGCTGAACATATTTCTTCATGTCCGACATCACAGCCGGGTCCGAAAGCTGTTCCTGAAGAGAAATGAATTTGTCCTGAAGGCTCAGGACCTTTTCCAGCAATGTATTCTTCTCTGCCATATATTGTTGTTGTCTTCTATTTCGTATTAAACCATCAACCACATTGGTTTACAGCGCTTTGACATAGCAACGTCTGCGCATGTAAAGCTCATGTTCGTACTTGCCCCAGACGTTCACCGCACTGTTCGTCTCAATCTGTGGATTGGAAATCGCCCACATTGTCCCGACTTTCTTGTACTTTTCAGCCATCGAGCAATGGTAAATGGAGCTTACGCCCTTGTTCTGCCACTGCGGCACTGCCCCGTTGAGCATAAGGTCCACGCATTCATAATTGTGCATTGCCTTGAGCAGGTGGAACCAGCCGAACGGGAACAGGCGGCCTTTCGCCTTCTGCAACGCCTTCGAGATGGTCGGGAACGCGATTCCGAAAGCCACAAGTTCATTGTTCTCATCCAGGACGATACTGCTCACCTTGTCTGAAATGAACGGCATTGACACTTTCGCCTCGTGGTCGATTTCTTTCTGCGTGAACGGAATGAAATTATAGACCGCAGCAGCAAAGCTCTCATTGTAAACCTTGAAGAAATAGTCCACCATCTTCTTGTCCTTCTTCAGGTTGTCTATTTTGCCGTCGTGCAGGTTATACCTTTCCTTGAGCATTCCCGCGATTCGACTCACCTTGTCCTGAACACCCTGTGAGGCATTCATCTTGTACTGAAGCCAGTCACACTCCTTCTCGTACCCGAGAGCCGTCACCAAGTCATTGTAATACGGGAAGTTATACAGACAGTTGAACGGAGGAATGTTCTCAAAACCCTCGACCAGCATGCCCTGCTTTCCCAAAGTATTGTAATACAATGGCCCGTGTACCTCGGCCATGCCATTCTCGCGGGCCCAGGCTTCAGCCGTTCCGAGCAGAAGACGGGCAACGTCAATGTCATTGATCGTGTCAAACCATCCGAAACGCGCTCTTTTCTTGTCATACAATTCATTGTAACGCGGATTTATCATAGCGCATATACGCCCCACGATTTTCTTTCCGTCGAACGCCAGCCACAACTTGTGCTTGCAATAATCCAACGCAGGATCTTTCGTCAGACTGAACACCTGATCAGAATGAAGAGCCGGAACATATTGCTCACAATCCTTGTACAATTCGTCAGGAAACTTGATGAACTTCTTCAGCATTCTTCTCCCGACGACTTCAACTATTGTATAATTCGCCATTTTTCTGGTTTTAAGTACAGTCTGCAAATTTAGCAATAATTTTGCAGAATATAAAAAGGTTGCCACATATGGAAACTTCCGGGTGACCCGATGGAGGATCGCCCGGAAGCAATTATTTGTATTCGGTCAAAGATTATTTGGTAATCTTGATGTTGTCGAGGAAGATACGACCTGCACCGCTGACCTTGTAATTGTATTTACCTGTATACTTGTAAACACCGCTCTCATCCTTCGCCATTACGACACGGTACATCACTACAACAAGGCGAGTATTGGCATTGACACCTTTAATCTTAACTGAAGAGTGAGACCAGTTATATTTGCCTTTAGGCTGATCGATTTCAAGGATATCACTGCACTTCGTACCATTCTCAAACTCACCATCACCCTCAATCACGATAACCACCTTAGAGTCATCGACAGTGCCACTTCCCTGCACCATAGCAGCATGGTCGAAGTCCATAGTAACATCAGTAGCCGATGTAACAGCGAGATTAGGCAGTCTGATAGAAGTATTATTTCCGCCAGTCTTACTGAACTTCAAATACTTATCCTGGAGATAAATAAGTTCAAAACCAGGATTCATATCTTCATATCCTGCAAGTTTCAACGCATCCGGAGCAACAGACTTAAGGTCCTTGCCATAAATATTCACAGCATTGTCGTCCTTGCTCTTTCCGATGGTATCACCTATCTTGTTTCCTGTGGCAGTACTATAGTAGTCCAGAACAGGCTGGAGCCACCCGAAGTCGTCAAAGAACACAACATTAGACTCGGCCTGAGCAACCGGAAGTTTCACAGAATAAGAGTACTCGTCATTTGACAGAACCACATCACCAGATCTTGCACTTCCAGCATTTGCCTCGAATGGAATATCGAGAGAATAAGTGCCGGCAGTTGCCTCAGTTGTCGGGAACTTAACCCATGAAGGAGCTGACACCTTGAATGGGATATTCGCAACTATAGTAACCTTTCTGGTCTCACCGATACCAGCGATAGTATTTACACCTGGGCAAGAAACCTTGATAGAAGGCTCGAACTTATCCTGTTTTACAGTAAGGACAGACTCGATAGTACCTTTCACAAAACGTACTGTACCAGTTCTGGCAACACCCGTAAGGTTAGCGGCAGCCTTGAATTTAAGAGGCGTCCACTCAACCTTTGCAGTTGTAGAAGGAAGGAGCTGGATCCAATCCGCATCAATCTTGGTCTCGAATGACGTATTTGCCTGAACAGTTACCGCAAATTCAGCACCCTGACCAAGAACTTCTACAGAGTTACCCTCCTTGATACTGATGAACGGATCAAGTTCCTGTCCTGCAGCGGACTGCACGACCTGAATCTTCCTGGATGTCACACCTGATTTGATGGTAATCTCACCCTTTCTCAAGACGCTGAGTTCACTAGGATCACAAGTAACACTGACCGTCTTGGTCTCACCTGCAAGTCCGGAGCCATTCTCAATATGAAGCCAGTTGGCACTTGCAGAAACTTTGAAGTCAACATCCGATGACACTTTGAATGTATAAGGAGCCTCAGGTGTCCCCTCGAATGTAATGAGGTCAGAATCAAGTCCTTCAACATTGATATTGGCCTTGACAGCATCAGCTGCAAGCATTACCTCGATATCATCTACATAATATCTGTAGTAGCCGGACTCCTGAGCACCGGCATGTCCGAACACTGAAGGATGGAATGATATTGCAGTTGCAGTCGTAGCGCCCTTGATTGTAAACATGGCATCCTGCCAGAACATCTTGCCTGAACTCTGAGAATGAGAAACAGGTTCGCTTATCTTGTCTGATTTGGACGCCGGCTCAACTTTACCTGGGCCATCAATTTCCAGAACAAGCTGAGTCTTGTCAATATTACCGTCACCCTGCATCTGTGAACACCATTTGAATGAGACCACGATATCTTGTTCGCCATCCAATCTAAAGAGAGGCAAAGTCAATCCTGACTGTTTTTTGTTAGCACCAAATTTGAAATATGCATCCTGAAGATAAATTGTCTTGAATGAAGGATTCAGATCAGTATATCCTCTTGATCTGAGTTCACCAAGAACATCACAGCCATTATCCGCAAGAGTCGTATAGAGGTTTGCACATCCGTCAGCAGAAGAAGTCACTGTTCCGACGCAGTCTGAAATCTTTTTATCTTCAGACAATTTGGAATTGGCAGCATCAATATATGGAGCAAGCCAAGAGAAATCATCTCTGAAAGGAAGTTTTACGCCTACACTTTCATCCTGTCCGTTATCCACGAATGAAACAGGAACTACTGTGACATCCTTCTTGATGACACCGATGTAGTACGCAAGCACGTCCACCTTGTGAGTATTGACCTTATTGAAGGTCTCAGCATCAGCAGGAACAAGAAGCGAACATGTGGTTTTGTCTGCAAAACGAAGAGTCGAACCTATAAGAGTTCCTGTCAGTTTCACGTATGTAACCTTATCAGGAAGAACAGACGGAGCTTTGTCAATAGCCACCGGCGTAGGATAAGTCACTTCTGCTGTGGACTTTACTTCTACCTGATCAAGCACAAAAGACGGGATTCCGCTGATTTTGCTTGTCTTGCCATTGAAATCCACGACATCACCGGCTTTAACCTCTGCTTTTCCATCAACAAACATGTTCACAGTACCATCTGTAACCACGAATCCAGTGGTAGAGACAGCCGCGACAGTAGCACTGAGCACCTTAGCCCTGGAAGCAGAATCAAGATCAGCTACCTTAGCAACACTAACTTCCGGCGCACCAAGATAGGTATCGCCATTCTGATAAATGGTAGTGGTTACCTTATAACCACGCTTGTTCATAATCGTAATGAGACCCTGGCGGGGAGCATTCATCACTCCGCCGGTATAGTTGTCCTCTACAGTGACATTGACATCCATTGTATTGGAACCGGACATCGGATCCACGGTTATCCATGGCTCGTCCACGTCTATCATCCAATCAGAATCCGAAGCTATCCTGAAAGACTGTGACTCTTCGGCCTTGGCCTCAAATGTCAAGCTGGATTCCGTCAGCAATGCATTTGGCTTGACCAACTCTTCCTCTTTACAGCTTGTAAAAGGAGAAGCCAGCAGCAAAATCGCACTGATTCTAAATAAGTTATTTATAATTTTCATAACAATCTAATTTAATGATCCAGATTTATTTGTCACATTGGCACTAGAAGTCCAGACCATCAGCCCAACCGTTATTCTGAGCCAGGTTAGGATTAAGTTGACGATCTCCACTTGGAATCGGGTAAAGATAATCCCTACTTTCATCAAAGGCACGTGCCTTCTTATAATGCATGGCAACAAAGCCCTTGGTACCCTCGCTCAAAATTATACCGTCTGAATATGGAACATATTTTCCGTCAATTTCGATTTCCTGAATCTGGAGATATGTAAAGTTATCACCATATTGTTTCTTTACTGCATTGTCAACCTTCGCTGTAGCATAAAGATAAACGTCTGCAGTGCCGTCACCTGTCAAATCATATGCGCCAGGTCCAGGGAAATACATACCGTAAAGCGGTTCCGTCCAAGTTGCGCCTTCTTTCCATCTTACGATATCATTCCATCTTCTTCCCTCAAGAGCCATCTCGATAGTCCTTTCACGACGGACTTCAAGAATCTGCGCGAGATTAGAAGGATTAAGTTTGGCAAGGTTCTGATAGCCATAAGTTTCAGAAGTCAGGAACGGATCGACTGTAAGACCTGCCAACACAAGATGCGGCATACCTACGCGGTCACGGAGTTTGTTGATGGAATTGTCAACATCCTCCTGAGTGAGGATATTCAGTTCGGCCTTAGCCTCTGCAAACATCAGATATGCTTCTGCCAAACGATATACTGGAATATCATTGAAGGACATATTTGCACGCTCAGCAGTTTCATACTGAGGATCCATCACGAACTTCTCAAGCTGGAATCCTGTAGAGGTCATCGTAAGTTCAGGACCATAAATAGTCTTCTTGGAGTTCACACGGATACTCTGAGGAAGCCTGATGATCATACCCAAACGCGGGTCCCTGTCAGCCACTTCTTCCACGAACAGCTTGGTTTCCCAATCCGGCTTGTCCGTATATCTGGTGCCGTCTTTCATCAAGAAACTGTCAATGAACTTCTTTGAAAAACCAGGGTTACCACCTGTGTTCATGGCAACATAACTTGTTGCGCTATGAGTACAGCCGATAGACTGTTCCATTCTGATGGCAAGGATATACTCATTCTGGTCAGCATCAGGTTCCCTGAACAGTTCATGATAGTCAGAAGCCAAAGAATATACTCCGGAATTCATAACCTGCTCAGCAGCCTGATAAGCGAGTTTCAAATAATCCTCAGCAGAATGTCCCGGCAAAGTGACGTTGTGGTATTTTCTGAAAGTACCTTCATAGAGACAGAACTGGGCCTTGAGCATAAGAGCCGCCCATTTGTTTACACGGTAAACGCTCTTTCCTGAAGGAAGACTTTCAATGGCGTCATCAATGTCATTCAACATGTTGCTCATAACCAGCTCACGGGAGTCTCTGGCCTTATACAGACTGGAGTCACGGGAGCCAAGTTCCTTGTCATACCATGGCACATCTCCGAATCTCATGACTTTCCGGAAATAGAACTGAGTTCTGAAGAATTTTGCCAGGCCAGTATATTGTTTAGCCACTTCAGCATCTGTGCACTGATCCATATGGCCCAGCATCGTATTGATCTTACGCAGCTGTCCCCATGACCATCCTCCTGAAGCAGCTGCCTGTGGAACTTCACGGGCAGTACCGCCGAGCAGTTCATCTGATATTGTTCCCTTCTCGAACATCACATCAGACTGTTCGTCATATGGAGTCTTATCTAAAAGATTGTCATAGAACGAGTTGGAAAACATCTTAAGGTCGTTTTCCGTCTTGAAGTATGTTTCCGGAACAAGTCTGTCCTTAGGGGTCTTCTCCAAGAAACTGTCACAAGAAGAGCACCCGAGAACAATAGCAATTATTGGAAATATATATTTTTTCATTGATCTGTCCTCCCGCATTAGAATGTAATATCAACACCGAACATAAGTGTCTTCTGCCAAGGATAAGCAACAGCATCTTTGTTATCGCTGTTTTTGTATATGCCGGTAGTAGAAGACTTGTCTTTATCGCTCGATGCTCTACGATATGAAGACTCAGGATCCAAGTACTTGGTATATTTCTTAATTGGAGACCAGTATGCAAGGTTCTCTCCAGAGAAATAGAAGCGCACTTTATCCAGATGGATCTTCTGGGTAAGTCTCTGAGGGACAGTATAGCCCACAGTCAGATTCTTGAATCTCAGATAACGGACATTCTGGATGTAACGGCTGTTCACAGGAGCAAGTTCACCACCAGTGGATGAATAGACTCGCGCTCTCGGGAAATAGGCGTCAGGATTCTCTTCAGACCATACGGTCTTGATGAAATCACGAGGCATGAATGCAGCGCAATATGCATAGGAATATGATCCCCAGAATGCGATGTTCATTCCTGCAGGATACCAGTAATGTGTACCTGTTCCCTGGAAGAACGCGCTCACGTCAAAGCCCATCCAGTCAAAAGCCAGATTGAAACCGTACTGCATGCTCGGAAGGGAATTACCCAGAATCTTACGGTCACCAGGATCATCAGCAGTGTTCTTTCCGAGAGTAATCTTATTGATTCCACCCTCACCGGAATGGTCATTGTCGAGATCGACATATCTGAGGTCACCTGCAAGGAATCCGCCCTGCATACGGTTTGTTCCTACATATGTCAATGCATCACAGACATTTGCCTGATAGTCCTTTGCCTCTTCATCAGTCTTGAACAGACCATCCACTACGAAGCCCCAGACATCACCGATACGCTGTCCTACATAGTAGTCATTCAGACGCTTGTCCGGGTTGTTTGCATATCTGGTAATATGTGAATCGTAATCACTGAGAGAAGCTCTTACGCTGTAATTGAACGGCTTGCCTGCAAGCTTGAATGAATCTCTCCAACCTACGGAAAGTTCATAACCGCGAGTTCTCAAATCAGCCGAATTCTCCTTAGGGGCATCTGCTCCATATACGCTCGGCAGAGCATTGCCCTGGACAAGCATGTTCTTGGTGTCCCTGATGTAAGCCTCAGCTGTGAAATCAAGTCTGCCGTTGAACAATGATGCATCCAATCCGACATTGTACTGCTGAGTGGTTTCCCAAGTAAGTTCTGATGAGTTCGGAGCTGAAATACCAGAATATTTTGCATTGGTAGATCCCTCTCCGAAGGTAAATGCAGAGAATGCCTGCTGTGAGATGGTTCTCATGTAAGAATAATCGGAAACATTCTGATTACCGAGAGAACCGAAGGAAGCACGGAGCTTGAGGTTGTTCACGATATCTCTTGCAGGAGCAAAGAAAGGCTCTTCAGAGATACGCCATCCTCCGGACACTGACGGGAACAGACCCCAACGATGTCCTTTAGCAAAACGGGAAGAACCGTCATAACGGCCTGAAGCCTCGATGAGGTAACGTCCTTTATAGTCGTAGTTCAATCTTCCGAAGAAACCTGCAAGAGCATATTCACTCTGGCCCCCTGCAAGAGTAGTGATGATGGCACCGGACTCATCTGGAGATACCAGGTTGAAATCGTTGAGATTCTCATCTGAAAGATTCTGACCTTTGGCCGTCACATTCTTGTATTGGTATGTCTCGACATTGAAGCCGAGCATAACCTTGAGATTGTGGGCATCCTTGAAGGTATTTTCGTAAGTACCGAAAATGTTTCCGGTATAATAGTCATACCTTCTTGTACGCTCTTCCAGTTCATTCAAACCGGCACCTGTAGTATATGCATCGGTAACACCAGGACGGACACCAAATGGTATGTTTACGGTACGGTGCATCTCATTGCGGTTTACACGTCTGTAGGTGAAATTCGCAGTCACATTGAAATGGTCCACCGGCTTGATGACAAGCTCCGTGGTATTGGTGAAGTTGAATTTCTTGTCATAGTTCTTGTGCTTGCCCATCGCAAATACAATCTGCCTACCGTTGGCTACATTATAGTTACCGCCGATGATGAGAGGGTTGTTGTAAAGGCCTGTTCCGTCCGGATTGAAGAGAGGGAAAGAGGCAGGAGTGTGGCGCAGGTTGCGGAACACGTCCTGAATATCGCCTACACCGATCCAAGAATAATTGGAATTGTAGAATGACGTGTTGTTGGACAAAGACATGATCTTGTTCAGCTTGGCGTCAATCTTGGCACGGAGATTATATTTCTGGAACACATCCGGCTCTGCAGCCTTCATGATACCGGTCTGCCTGTCATAGCCGCCCGATATGAAATACCTCACGTTCTTGGTTCCGCCGCTGACGGATATGTTGTGCTGCTGAACAGGATGTCTGTCCCTGAACATTTCGTGATACCAGTCGGTATTGCAGTAATATATCCACTGCTCTTTACCGTTGCGGACTTCCTTGACAACCCAAGGGCGGTCAGGATTCTCAGTCTTGTCATTGACACGGGCCAGAAGCTCCATCATGTCATGCTCGGTATAGCCCGTATAAGGGGTTCCGGCTGCCTGAGTCTTCCAGAATGTATCCAGAGTATAGACTGACCAATATCCCCTGTCCTCGTAATCTGTCGAAGTGGTCGGCTCTTCCCATCCGAATCTTCCGCTGTAGCGGATCTTGGCTTTGCCGTCATCCGAGCTTCCTTTCTTGGTGGTCACGAGGATAACTCCATAAGCTGCACGAGCACCGTAAACGGCTGCCGCAGCAGCGTCCTTGATGACGGAGATACTCTCGACATCGTTAGGATTGACATCTTCGAGGTCTCCGAGCGCACCGTCAATGAGGACGATAGGGTTCGCTTCATTGATGGAAGTAAATCCTCGGATATTCAGTTTTCCGGTACTTCCAGGGTTACCTGACTGAGTCGTGATGTTCAGGCCAGGAACAGAACCCTGCAGCATGGTGACAAGGTTGTGTGATGACCTGTCCTTCAGGGCTTTGTCATCTACAACTGAAATAGCGCCTGTCAAGTTCACCTTCTTTTGAGTACCATAACCTACAACGACCGTCTCGTTCAAGGTCATGTTGTCTTCATCAAGTGTGACATTGACAGAAGACTTTGCTGCCGGAACACTCACCTTTCTGGTAATGTAACCGAGAGATGATACCTCCAGGACAACATCCCCGGAAGGAACCGACATTGAGAAACTACCGTTCACGTCAGTCGTTGTACCGGTACTTGTGCCGGAAATCAGAACCGCCGCTCCGATAAGAGGTTGCTGTTGGTTGTCCAGAACTTTTCCGGACACCGTCCTGTTCTGGGCAAAGGCACCTATGCAGGTGGCAAATGCTACCAGAAGGGACACAGCAAGAAATTTGACTGTTCTCATAAATTTTGTATTTTGGTTTGTATTATATGGTATCAATCCATTATGAATCAATACTGTGTATAGTCAGTAAGGGTATTGAATGCCTTCGGACGCGCCATGTTTTCAGTATAGACGTTGCCGAATTCATCCTTTACAGTTATCGTCAAGTCATCCGTGGCATTGTCCGCCTTGACCTTGAAGAAATGCGGCATTGCGTTTTCAGTTATGAAAGAAGGCTCCTTGGTTATGTTCTTGTTGAATCGAGGAATCGTCAATGCCTTGATATGAAGAGGGTCATATGCGAATGTCCTGGTCCATTTCAGGTCCTTTCCATGCTCGTCAGTAACTGTGAGGGTCCATTTCGGATTCCAGTTCCACACATTGATAAGAACCTCATTGTCAGTATTTTTCGGATACGCCAGGACATACTTTGCGAACGCCAATTTCATCTCCGCGTCCTTGAGTTTAGGGACATCACCATATGAAACACTGAAATTGTTCAGGTCATAAGAGCGGAACTGATAGTCCTCACTTTTTCCGGTCGCCTTATATTTCCACTTGAAATCAGTACCGTCCACATCCCAGATACTGTAGCCGCCCGGAGCTCCGTCCAGACTGATGTGGACTCCCGGGGTCAAATGAGCAGACCACCACCATGATGCGCAAACCGCACCGGCGTTATGTTCCTGCAGATTTTTCGCGCCAAGTAAAGCAGTATCTTCCGGAAGGGCATTGAAAATCGTGTGAGTGTGCCCGGTCACAGCATGCACTTTGTAGCCATCCAGAACCTCAAGCAGTTCTCTCACGTTGCTGAAACTGTACTTGAATAGGGAGACGCTTTTCTCTGACGGATAGAACAACTGAGCATGAGTCGTCAATACTATAGGGGTAGATGTGCTCACATACGCCAGGTCCTTCTTAAGCCAATCCAACTGATTCTGTGTCAGATTCTTTTGATATTTTCTTTTAGATGTTCCGTCATAATCTGTACAGTCAATGTCGTCAATCACCACATAATGCACCTTTCCGATATTGAAGGAATAATACTGGGGAGCAATGGTTTTGTCATACGGAAGCTTTGCATCATAACCGTTAGTCGCGAGCATATCATTGTCATGATTGCCCATTGTATGGTATATGATTATATCCGACACTCTGGCGTTTATAAGATCCAGATAGTCTTTCAGTTCCATCTGGTTCGAGTACCAATACAGGTCCCAGGTCATGTCGCCGAGGGTAATCGCATACATCTTCTCGGACTTATGCTTGTCGCGATATGTGTTCCAGTCATTGGTAAACTCAGTGAACTGTGTCCTGTCATCGGTCCTGTTCGCAAGATGCATATCTCCCAGGAAGAAGACCTTGTACTTGTCCTGGCCCTCCACTTTATTCAAGACGAAATCCACACGTTCCGCTTTTGTAGCAGGAGAGGTCAATGCGCTGTGAATCTTCGGTAATATGCCATTTACTTCAGGCTCATATCCGCTCGGAACGGACATAAACACATATTTCAGATATTTTGCAGACCTCATCTGATACACTCCGTCAGCATCAGTCTTTACCACCTCATAGCCATCAGATACGACTACGTCAGGGACACCGACACCATTGCATGAGATCTTTCCGTAAACGGTAGAACCGTCAGCAGGTTCCACCCCGTCGCCGTAAATGGACACCACCATCTCGCCCATAAGCTTGACCGCATTCCCACGCTTTATGGACACAGAATACTTTCCAGAAACCATTCCCGAGTAAAGCGAGACTGTAAACTTGGTCGTGCTGACAGATACGATGTCGCAGGTATGTTCGACTCCTACGGGATCTTTCAGCACAATCTTGTCGGTCTCCTTCGGGGACTTCTGGAACTGCACCCTGAAATCAAGAGTTGTAGCGTTGTATTCAAGTTCTACATTTTCCGGCACACGGAACTGTACATCAATCTCGCCCCCCCCACCATTTTCTGTCTTGCTGCATGAAGCGAACGCAAAAGCAGCAAGAAAAACGATGATGGAAGCCCACACTCGTATTATTTTCATTGTATGTGATAATAGTTATTGTTTTTGCCTTGTAACGTTTCAATTTGGTATCACAATCGTTTCGAAAGCAAAAATAGCAAAAACTTGATAATTTCAAAAGTATTAAATCATTTTTTTGCGAGAAAGCATAACTCTGGCAATGGTAACGTTATCCACGGAGGCCATATAAAGCAGAACGAAAGTCATAACAAACTTCCGTCGATTGAAGATGTTATAACTTTCAGAACATATTATTATATACTATTTGTTGTTCGTGGAGCGGAAAACGGGACTCGAACCCGCGACCTTCGGCTTGGGAAGCCAACGCTCTACCAGCTGAGCTATTTCCGCATTGCAGCCGTTCTCCGGATGCGACTGCAAAGATAGTAAACTCGCATAAGTTTACAAATATTTTTTGAAGGATACTTATGTATTACCTACTCAATCACGCATTCAGAAATGTTCTTCACACCTGGAATACCGAAATACGATTCCACAATGTCGCCCTTCAGGAACACTTTTCTTTTCAGGTTTGATGGGTTTGATACAAGGTTCAATGCATCCCGGACCTTGCCTTTCAACAATTGGACTGACATACAGGACTCCTTGTCATAGACAGTGGTCCTGCCTGCGATGGCTATATTCGATTCAGACTCAAACGGCTCGTCGAATGACACGGATGAAGCAGTCAAATCACCACCCACAATATAGCCATATACCCACACGCCTTTCGCATCCAACTCGGATTTCGCCTGAGAAACGCTCAATGCGTCCTTATATGCTCCTCCGGTGGGTGCGCTGCCGGAGCCGGCACCGATGACGTATCTGTCACTCACCCAAGCCTTAGCTGTATCCAAGGCAATGCTGATGCCGGCGCCTGAGGTTCCGGCAGAGGGGGCCTGCACGCTTAGGACAAGTACCTGTTTAGGTTTTAATTTTTTAGTTGTCAACGACTTGTCCTTCCCGCCGGCATATAGGACCAATGTTACATTTCCCGGCTGGAAATAGGCCACCCGCTTTTCGGAGTAACCGTACATGAGCTTACCGGCAGAAGACTTCAGAAAGAGCACGCCGTCAGGATAAGATTTAAGGAAATCGGGCGAAATCACCAGCCGGATTCCCGCATTCTGCATATCACAGTCGAGATAGACATGTGCGGTCTTCCCTTCCTGAACCACAACACACTGGTCATCTCCATATTGTGGGGATGAGAATGACGGCTTGGAGAACTCTGCGGAACGCACTGAGATATTGTAAGTTCCGGATTTCACAAGAATCTTTTCGGAAGAGTCGCCATACTTGCCGTCATATATGACCTTTCCTCCGGAGTCCGTGACTTTAAGCAGGAAATCACACGTGTCCGGCAAGTTTTCCGCAGTGGCTTTTGTCAGGGCATATGCCTGTTCAGAGAAGTGAATACCAAGATAACCGGAGCCTGTCTCAGTCCCCGCATTGATACGTTTACAGAACGTGAACGCCGGCAAGAGCAGAACTGCCAAAAATTTGATTTTCAATAGTTGTCGCATAATTCAATAAGTTTAAGCGACCGCTAAAGTATGTGAAAAATTTCCGATTTTATTTAAGAAACGTAAAAATTTCCCGACAGAAATTTTAAATTTTCCTGCCGGGCATTTAAAAAAAGTTTTAAATATCTGTTCTAACTCTCTACAAGGCGGATTTTAGCATACTTGAGCAGCAAAATCTTTTCTCCGAAATTATCGAACGCGATCTTCGCCTTCAGATCTGTTCCGGTACCGGATATCTGTCTGATGACGCCGAAACCGAAACGGTTATGCTCGATCCGCTGCCCCACTTTCATATCCAGGACAGAGATCGGAGTAAAGTCAGCATCGAATGAACGCGGACTCGGAGCTGAAGAGGCAGGCTTCAGAGGCTTGCCGGTCACTGATGATACAGGAGGTCTGCTCTCTTTGATGACTTTCACTGGACCCGAAGTGCCATATGAACGGTTTTGCGATGAAGCGCCATAACTTCTGCGCTCTCCGGAGAATTTCGCGCCATAACCGAAACGGGAGCCGAATCCGCCGAAAGACTGCATGCCGTCTTCACGGGAGTCATCATCCTCGCGCAGTGGATTGTCAATATACCTTGTGTTTATTTCACGCACGAAACGGCTCGGCGCATTCTGTTCATGCTTTCCGTTTCTCATCCTGGTAGAGGCAAATGACAGATTTACAGCCACTTTAGCACGCGTCAATGCCACATAAAACAGCCTTCGCTCCTCTTCAATCTCAGACGGCGACGAGAACGAACCTCCGGACGGGAATATATTCTCCTCCATTCCGGCAACATATACATAAGGGAACTCAAGGCCCTTGGAAGAATGCACCGTCATCAGGGTTATCTTGTTGGACGACTCATCATCCGTCATATCGATAGCGCTGAGCAATGAAATGTCCTCCAGGAAATCCCCGAGTGTCACCAAAGGAATGTCGCTGTCCGAAATGGACTCGATATCCACAACATTCTCATCAGCAAGCATTTCCTCCTTATACTGGTTCTTCCTGTCCTCCACGAAGCCCTGAACGCTGTTCAGGAGTTCTTCGATATTGGCCGCTCTGGACTGGCTCTCGATCGAATTGTCCATCTTGAACGACGCATACAGGCCGCATCTTGTAGAGAGTGCTGATGCTACCTGAAAAGCATCATCCTTCACCAGAGAAGCATTGGCATTGGCAATCATATTCCTGAATTCCATTATCTTGCCTGCAGCTCCGGACTTGATTCCGGCCTTCATAAGCATTGACGGTTCACAGGCATTGAACAATGAAACTCCCGCGGCAGCGGCGACAGCGACAAGAGCGCCCTCGGAAGTGGAGCCGATTCCCCTGGCCGGCGTGTTCAGCACTCTGCGGAACGACTCGTCGTCATTCGGATTAACGGCAAGTTTCAGGTAGGCCATCATGTCCTTCACCTCGGCACGATCGAAGAAGGAATTGCCGGAGACTATCATGTACGGCAGGTTGCGTTTTCTGAGCGCCTCCTCCAGCGCACGAGACTGGGAATTCGTTCTGTACAATATCGCAAAGTCCTGATACTGACAATGGTCCTTTTCCATGCGGGACACGATGGAAGACGCGATAAGCACAGCCTCCTCTTGCTCGGTATATGCCTTTATGAGATGTATCAAATCGCCCTCTGGACCTTTTGAAAAACAGGTTTTCGGAATTCTTGACTCATTGTTCTCAATGACGGAATTGGCAGCATCCACGATTACCTGAGTGGATCTGTAGTTACGCTCAAGTCTAAAGAGCTTATAGTCAGGATAATCCCTTCTAAAGTTCAGGATATTCTCGATCTTGGCTCCGCGGAACGCATAGATGGACTGCGAATCATCACCGACCACACAGATGTTGTGGTGTTTCTGACTGAGCTTCTTGAGAATGAGGTACTGGGCCACATTGGTATCCTGATACTCGTCCACAAGAATATAGTCGAAGCGGGACGCCACGGAATCGAGAGCCTCGGGATTGTCCCGGAACAAGATGTTCATATTCAGCAGGATATCGTCGAAATCCATCACCCCAGCCTGCCTGCATTTTTCGGCGTAACGGGCGTAGATGTTGCAGATTTCCGGCTTCTTGGCGTGCGTGTCATTGATAATGGCCTGGGCATCCTTCTTGTACGCCTGAGGCGTTATCAGGTTGTTCTTGGCCATCGATATGCGGCCGAGCACATCCTTCGGCTTATAGACTTTGTCATCAAGTTTCATTTCCTTCAGGCACGACTTTATGGCGCTGATGGAATCACTTGTATCATAGATGGTGAATGAGGACGGATAGCCGAGGCTTTCCGCAAACTCCCTGAGAAACCGTATGAATACGGAATGGAAAGTGCCCATGTAGAGCCGCCGGGCCTTCTTCTCCCCCACTATTGCCGCGATTCGGGCTTTCATTTCAGCCGCAGCCTTCTTTGTGAATGTCAATGCCAATATCCTGTCGGGTTCTCCCCCGTTTTCAAGAATATAAGCGATTCTGCCGGTCAACACTCTCGTTTTTCCTGCTCCTGCGCCGGCAACTATGAGCACCGGCCCCTCTGTCTGGCAGACTGCAGCTCTCTGCTGTTCGTCCAACCCCTCCAATATAGCACTTTTGTTTTCCATAATAATGGCGAAATTACGAAAAAAATTCAGTATATTCGCGCCGGAAATCCGAAATACTATTAAAGGTTACCTATAATGTCAAACAACATCGATTTGAAAGGCGGACTGAACATTCCTATTTCAGGAACAGCAGTCCAGAAAACCAGAAAGACGATCGTACCGGACGTTATCGCTGTGAAACCTACTGATTTCAAGGGTCTTATACCAAGACTTCTTGTAAAGGAAGGCGATAAGGTTCTGGCCGGTTCCCCTGTTCTGGCAGACAAAAAGAACCCTGACATCCTCTTCTCGTCTCCGGTAAGCGGAACGGTTGCGGAAATCGTCAGAGGCGAAAAAAGAAAGTTGCTTGAGGTAAGGATCAAGGCCGACGCCCAGCAGGAATTTGTTGACTTCGGTGTCCACAAACCGGCAGAAATGCAGGCAGAGGACATCAAGGCGCTTCTCCTGAAAAGCGGATTGTGGCCATCTCTTGTACAGAGACCTTACGGCGTTCTCGCAGATCCTACTGTAAAGCCTAAAGCAATCTTCGTATCAGCATTCACAACAGCTCCTCTTGCAGCAGCGCCTGAATTCGTTTTCAAAGACGAAATCGCAAACATCCAGACGGGTGTGAACGCGCTCAACAAGCTGACTGACGGAGGAATCCACTTCTCTCTTTGCAGGGAGAACTACTCCGGAACTCCTCTTCACAAGGTAGAGAATGTAATCCAGCACGTTTTCACAGGCAAACACCCTGCAGGCAACGTCGGTGTACAGATCAGCCATATCTCGCCTATCATGAAGGGAGACACCGTATGGACAGTTTCACTTCTTCTTCTTGCAGCCATCGGAAAGCTTTTCAACACAGGAAAGTACAACATGGCCAGAAAGATTGCCGTGACAGGTCCTAAGGCTATCGAGCCGGCTTATGTAGATGCCCTTCCAGGTATCAACATGGCAGACCTGAAAGATTTCTATGACAACTCCGGCAATGACCTGAGATTTGTCAGCGGTGACGTTCTCACCGGTGAGAATGTCGGCAAGAACGGTTCTCTCGGCTTCTTCGACAATCAGGTCACCCTTCTCCACGAAGGTACTGAAAGAGAAGTTCTCGGATGGGCCAAACCTTTCAGATTCGGCAAATTCAGTTCAAGCCATACATACTTCTCATGGCTCTGCCCTAAGAAGACATACGATATGGACACCAACACGAATGGCGGCCCTCGCGCATTCGTAATGTCAGACGTTTACAAGAAAGTGCTTCCTATGGATATTTTCCCTGTATTCTTGGTCAAGGCCTGCCTCGCCGGCGACATTGACAAGATGGAGAAATTCGGAATCTATGAGGTGCTTCCTGAGGATCTCGCTCTCTGCGAATACGTGGATCCTTCAAAGAATGACATTCAGGCCATCATTGAAAAAGGCATTGACCTTATGATTAAAGAAATGGCATAATCAGACGGAAGTTATGGAAGAATCAAAAAATACAACTCAGAAGCCGGGCCTTTTCGAAAGGGGCGGCAAATTTGGATTCCTTCACTCCAGCATTGACGCGTTCGATACTTTTCTCCGTGTTCCGGGAACGGTAACAAGCAAAGGTTCGCACGTCAGAGATGCCGTTGACCTGAAGAGAATCATGATCATCGTAGTAGTCGCATTGATTCCGGCAGCTCTTTTCGGCATGTGGAACGTCGGCTACCAGCACGGACTTGCGACAGGACAGAGCTTCGGACTGTTCCAGAATTTCTGGTACGGATTCCTCAAAGTGCTCCCTCTTTATCTTGTAGCGTACATCGTAGGACTCGGTATCGAGTTCGCATCTGCGCAGATCAGAAATGAGGAAGTCAATGAGGGATACCTCGTTTCAGGTATGCTCATTCCTCTTATTGTCCCTGTGGACGTGCCGCTTTGGACACTCGCCATCGCAGTTGCGTTCGCAGTATTGTTCGGCAAGGAAGTGTTCGGCGGAACCGGTATGAACTTCTTGAATCCGGCATTGCTCTGCCGTGCATTCCTGTTCTTCGCTTATCCTAGCAAGATGTCAGGCTCAAGCGTATGGGTATCATTGAAAGGCGGCGAAAGCCTCATTGACGGTGCGACAGGAGCCACTCCTCTCTCATTCGCTTCTGAAGGTCTCGACGCAATGAACAACGCCGGAGTACAGTACGGCATGTCAGCTTGGGATATGTTCGCAGGTCTTGTTCCGGGTTCTGTAGGTGAGACCTCAGTAATCGCCATTCTCATCGGTGCAGTCATTCTGCTCTGGACAGGTGTTGCAAGCTGGAAGATTATGGTTTCATCAGTTGCCGGTGCTCTCTTCGTGGGCTGGCTCGGAAACTTCTTCGGAGCTACTGACGTTCCTGCTTACTACCAGCTTCTCATGGGCGGATTCGCATTCGGTACAGTATTCATGGCAACAGACCCTGTAACGTCAGCACAGACTGAGTGCGGCAAGTGGATCTACGGATTCCTGATCGGCGCTCTCTGCGTTACCGTAAGACTGTTCAACCCTGGATATGCAGAAGGCATGATGCTCGCAATCCTGCTGATGAACACATTTGCACCGCTCATTGACCACTACGTCACCGACGCTGCGATCTCAAGAAGAGCCAAGAAAGTTAAAATCGCATAATATATATAATAGGTATGAATACTAACGGAAATATATATACAGTCATCTATACGACAGTAGTCGTTGTGGTGGTAGCTGCGGTTCTTGCGTTCGTCTCTGAGACTCTCAAGCCGAAGCAGGATGCCAACGTGAAAGCTGACGCCATCAGCCAGATGCTGACTGCCAGCAAGTTATACGAGAAGAGCGAGCTCGACGCGATGAGCAATGACCAGAAAATCGACGCCTACAAGGCTGTCGCAAAATCTTCTGTTCTTGTCAATGCAGAGGGCCAGGAGTGCGGAACACTTGATCTTGCAAAGCAGGAAATCTACACCACCAGCCAGCTCAAGGCTCAGGACAAACGTGTCAAGGACCTTCTCAAGAACGGCAAAGCTGACTTGAAACTGCCTGTTTTCGTTTTCGAGAAAGACGGACAGAAAGTCACCGTAATCCCTTGCTATGGCGCAGGTCTTTGGGGACCGATCTGGGGTTACATTGCCCTCAACGAGGATTATCAGACGATTCGCGGAGCATATTTCGACCATGCGAGCGAGACTCCTGGTCTTGGTGCCAAGATCAAGGACGATCCTTCATTCAGAGCAGAATTCGAAGGCAAGAAAGTGGACTTCGAGGCTGAAGAAGCATTTTGCGTAGTCAAAGGCGGGGCTCCTGCCGGCAAAGAGAATGCGGTAGATGCCATCACAGGCGCTTCCATCACCAGCCACGCACTTGGAGTTTCCATCGACAACTGGCTTCAGGCTTACAAGCCGTTCCTCAAAGCTGCCGCAGCCAATGCAGTGCAGCCATCAGAGGTGGAGAATGCAGTTGACTCACTCTGTGTTTCAGCAGATTCACTTGCAATCGCCAAATAATGAGGAGGAAATAAAATGAACGCAAAACTTAAAGAAACAATATTGAATCCGATTTTCAAGGGCAATCCTATCACTGTCCTCGTACTCGGTATCTGTTCCTCATTGGCTGTGACCGTACAGATGAAGGGAGCCTTCGTAATGGGTCTTTCCGTCATCGTAGTTACAGCACTTTCGAACTTTATCGTATCTCTGATGAGGAATTCCATTCCTAACAGAGTCCGTATCATCGTTCAGCTCGTAGTTGTGTCGCTGATGGTAATCCTCGTGGACCAGTTCCTCAAGGCTTATGCATACAGCATTGAGACTCAACTCTCTGTATATGTGGGACTTATCATCACAAACTGTATCGTCATGGGCCGTATCGAGGCTTTCGGTCTGGGTAACAAGCCTATTCCGTCACTCCTTGACGGTCTTGCAAACGGAGCCGGATACGCTATGATTCTTCTTATCGTGGCATTTTTCCGTGAACTGCTCGGTTCAGGAACCCTCTTCGGATTCCGGGTAATCCCGCAGTGCTTCTACGATGCAGGCTATATGAACAACGGACTTGTGATTCTTCCTCCTGTAGCACTCATCCTGCTCGGATGTATCGTATGGGTACAGAGAAGCATCCAGAAAGATCTTCAGGAGAAATAACAACTAACACGCAAGTAATATGGAATATATAAGCTTATTCGTAAAGTCAATTTTCGTTGACAATATGATTTTTGCATACTTCCTCGGTATGTGCTCATACCTGGCAGTATCTAAAAATGTGAAGACAGCTTCCGGACTTGGTGCGGCTGTTATCTTTGTGCTCCTGGTCACATTGCCTATCAACTACCTCCTGAACACTTACGTGCTCAGCCCTGGTGCATTGAGCTGGCTCAGTCCAAGCCTCGCAGGCGTTGACCTCAGCTTCTTGAGTTTCATCACATTCATCGCGGTCATCGCCGCTATCGTACAACTCGTAGAGATGGTTGTCGAGAAATTCGCACCTACACTCTACTCAGAGCTCGGTATCTTCCTGCCTCTTATCGCAGTGAACTGCGCCATCCTCGGAGGTGCGCTCTTCATGCAGCAGAAAGATTTCGTCAATGTCGGTGAAGCAACCGTTTATGCTCTCGGCTCAGGTATCGGCTGGTTCCTCGCTATCGTGACACTCGCCGCCATCAGAGAGAAGATGTCATACTCGAATGTGCCTGCACCTCTCAAGGGTATCGGTATCACATTCATCACCGTAGGTCTTATGGCCATGGCATTCATGACATTTATGGGTATTTCACTTTAATAGGAGACTTGAAAGATGAATGAAATTACTCTTACAATTATAGCCTCAGTAGCAACTATCACAGTGGTTACGCTGATTCTGGTAGTCCTGCTGCTGTGGGTCAAGACAAAACTGACCCCAAGCGGTACAGTCAAGATTGACATCAACGGAGGAAACAAAGTGCTCGACGTCGCTCCAGGCAACTCGCTCATGGGCGCTCTTGCAGAAGAGAAGATTTTCCTCCCGTCAGCCTGCGGTGGCAAGGCCAACTGCGGACAGTGCAAAGTCAGAGTCCTCGAAGGCGGCGGAAACATCCTCCCTACCGAAACAGGATTCTTCAACAGAAAACAGATCAAGGACAACTGGAGACTCGGTTGCCAGGTCAAGGTCAAGGAAGACCTCAAGATCGAGGTTCCGGAGTCAGTGCTCAGCGTCAAGAAAGTGGAGTGCGAAGTCATTTCCAACCACAACGTGGCTACCTTCATCAAGGAATTCACTGTCAAGCTGCCTGAGGGTGTTCACCTCGATTTCAAATCAGGAGAGTACATCCAGATTGATATTCCTCAGGGAACATTCAATTTCAGCGACATTGACGTAGATCCTGAGTACAAGGCAGACTGGGAGCGCTACAAGTTCTTCGACCTCAAGTGCGTGAACCCTGAGCCGACCATGAGAGCTTACTCTATGGCCTCTTATCCTGCAGAGGGCGACATCATCAAACTGAATGTCCGTATCGCAACTCCTCCATTTGACAGGACAGCGCCTAAGGGAAGCAACAAACTCCTCCCTGTAAACCCAGGTATCGGTTCTTCATATATCTACACACGTCACCCAGGTGACAAGGTTATGATTTCCGGTCCGTTCGGAGAGTTCCTCCTTCCTAAGGATGATCCTGATTCACAGGAATACATATTTGTCGGCGGTGGCGCAGGTATGGCTCCTCTCAGAAGCCACATCATGCACCTGTTCAAGACTCTCAAGACCAAGAAGCAGGTCAACTTCTTCTACGGTGCGCGTAGCCTGAAAGAGGCATTCTACCTCGAGGACTATGCTGAAATCGAGAAAGAGTTCCCTAACTTCCACTTCCATCTTGCTCTCGACCGTCCGGATCCGGCAGCTGATGAAGCAGGAGTAAAATATGTTGCAGGTTTCGTACACAATGTCATGTACGAGACATACCTCAAGGAGCATGACACACCGGAAGACATCAAATACTTCATGTGCGGACCTCCTATGATGGTCAAATCTGTCAACACATTGCTCGACAGTCTCGGAGTACCTCCTGAGAATGTTCTTTATGACAATTTCGGCGGTTAACAGCCTGAAAATATTTTTTTGAAAGCGACTGGCGTCTGTCCAGCCGCTTTTTTGTGTTTTTATGTCACAAATTTGCAATCGAAAAAAGGCATTTAAAACAAATTTTAAAGTTTAAGAATCGTAAAAATCTGCATTGGAGACGCATGAAATGGTGATTTTTTAAAAAACATCCTAATATATTTGCAGCCGGAAACGATAACAACTGCAACTCATGAAAATGAAAAATCACATAAAAAAAGACCGGCTGCATATTCATAATATTGTCGCCTTTAACTTGACCATCTACTATATTTCGGCCGTTCTGGCCGTAACCTTGCTTTTGTTGCCGGTCTTTTATTCTTGCACATCGACTGCACCTGAAACTGCCGGGACTGAGAGGAATGACAGAGAGGAAAAAACCGAACTGACATTCAAGACAGACAAGGCAGTCAAAGGGTACATTGACATACTGTATTTCAACGATGACAGACTCAGGAAGCTTGATTCCTATATGCGGGCGGAACTTGGCGGAAGCGGGAGGACAGAATCCGCTTCGAGAGCAGGGAAAAAGATACTGGTAACGATTGCCAATTCCCCGCTGAACGCTGAGGAATATCGTAAAGTGCTCGCCTATGACGACCTGCAGAATCTGTATGCCGAGCTGAAGTCGGAGAACCCTGACGCACCAGTGATGTATGCTGAAAACAGGGTCAATGCAGGATATGAAAGGGAATGTGAGATAACACTCACTCCCCTGCTCGCCCGGATAACGCTGAACAGCATCAGCTGCGATTTTCACGGAAGGCCGTATGAGGGAAAGTCTCTCGAAGACGTATGTGTCTATCTTACTGATGTCTGCGGGCGGTTTCCGGTGAGCGGGAAAGCCCCGACCATACCCGAGAGCATATTGAACGCAGGAAAACTGGAACCGTCTGACACGGCCGGATTCACTTTCGGAAATCTGATATGCAGCAGAAGATTGGGAAACATCGGCGAGTCAGTAAGGTTCCCGGAGACGGAACTGTTCTGCTACCAGAATGAAATCAGTCAGGAGGGCCTAGGGGCCGGTTTCACCAAGCTTGTGATAGAAGGGACATTGGACGGAGAACGGACTTGGTACCCAATAGAAATCAACAGGGGGCAATGGTGCAACACGCCTGACAGTGCCGGCGTCCAGGCAGGGAAAGACTACATATTCTACATAACATTGACACGACGGGGTGTGAGTTCACCTGATATTGCGATAAACCTCTCTACAGTGAATTGCAAGTTCAGAGTCAAGCCTTGGACGATAAAGGATGAAAAGACCATAACATATTGACAGTCATGCGATACGCGAAGATATTATCTGTTCTGATATTGGCACTGCTCTGCGGATGCCGTAAAGAAACATCCCCGGCATCGGCAGTGGTGTCGGTGAACATAGCCGTTACGCCTGCGACAAGGACGGACGACCCGGATGAAGTCAAGATTTCCGACCTCAACATCTTCATTTTCGATGCAGGAGGCCATCTTGAAGAGTCTGCCTATATCGATTCGCATATGAACGGAGGTGAGGCCAGATACAGTTTTTCATGGATCGGGCAGACCGACTGCCGGGTATTTGCCTGCGCGAATCTGGGATTCCGGATTACCGGCATCCGCTCGGTCGGAGACTTGAAGCAATACCGTTACCACCTGTCCTACCCGGACGAATACAGCAGAGGGCTGCCGATGACGGGAGAAAGCGGCATTGTGCACATTGACGACAAGGTCAATGACATAGATATAAATCTCGTGAGCATGATGGCGAAGGTATCCCTCTGCATTGACCGGACCAGACTTGGAAAGAACGTGAAGTTCAATGTCAAAAGCGTACAGGTGGGCGGCTGCCCCAAATCTGCCTGTCTGTTCTCGCAAAGCAAGGTGAGCGGGGGCAATGATGTGTTCGCATCAGGATATTGCAAAAGCTATGGTGAGGCAGATGACTTGAACATTGACAGGAGCGGTGGTGTAAGCCGTGAGGTAAGCGTGTACATGCTTGAAAACATGCAGGGCAGATTGCTTCCGGAGGCCAAGACGGAGAAGGACAAGGTTCTGGATATGGCAGATGCTGTGGCAGGACTATGCTCATATATCGAGATTCAGGCAGAGTACCGTTCAGACTCATTGTACACCGGTCCCGGAGAATATCTTAAATACAGGTTTTATTTGGGAGACTCCCCGTCTGATTTCGATGTCCAGCGGAACTGTCATTACCATATACGGGTAAGCCCTTCAGGGAGCGGTCTCGAAGAGGACAGCTGGAGAATAGACAAGAGCAGTCTTTTACCATACGGAAAAGCGTCCATACGTCTCCATCCCGGCAATTATGTAGAAGGAAAAGTCGGCTCTGACCTGCATATATGGGCTGAGATAGAGCCGAAAGGGTCAAGGCTGTCATTTGGAGAAGAAGAGCTGGAATATGACAAAAGCCGTGGCATCTATGACTACACTATGGACAAAGACGGACACGGAGTAACCCTGCACTTGAAAAAACCTGGAAGCGGCATCCTGTATATTGAAGGCGGGGCACCCGCGAGCGCTGCCGAAATGGTAGTTGTCACTGTCCTGGACAGCCTCCGGACAGAGAACGATCAGGTACGGTTCAAAGCCTCCGTCGTCAAATCTCCGTCACCGTCCGGGAATGCTGCAAGTCCTGCCGACTTCAGCCTTTCCGCCTGTCTCGGAACAGAAGGCGCAGCTCATACCGACTATATGTGGAACATGAAAGTAGTGAAAAGTAATGGAGGATGGACCAGTTCCACACCCCTCTACTGGATGAATGACACAGACATACGGTTCTATGCGTTTTCGCCATACCCTTCATCCGACAATGGGATCAGTCCGTTCCCGGCAGGTGGGGCGCCTTCGCTGCAATTCTCAGCCAAAACCAGGGCAGAGGAACAGATTGACCTTTTTGCGGCAAGTGACGTGCAGAGAGAAGGAACAGTACAACTCGCTTTCAATCACACACTTACCGCCATACGATTCCGGAAGGGAGAAATATTCAGCGAAGAGGCTGCGATTACTGGAATATCCCTGTCCGGCATCCGAGGAGACGGTATATACAATATTGAAAATGGGGAATGGTCAGAACTCTCTTCTGAAAAGACATTTACGATGTCTGATCCCGCACTTGCCTTCATGCTGCCGCCTCAGGAGTTCGGACGCGGTTCCAAAGCCTGTCTGAACATAACAGTCACGGAAAACGGAGATTCTGAAACAGGGAGCATTCCGCTTGAAGGCCACAAGTGGGAAAAAGGCAAACTGACCACATACTCCATATCCTACAGCGGAGGACATTTTTCAGTAAACTCCACTGAGAATCTGTTCACTTCGGGGGATATCACCATCAATGAAACAAATGAAGACAATACCATCAATGAATTCTGATACTATGAAGACTATTGACCGCTATCCGATTATTCTATTGTTCTCAGCCGCCACCTTGTGCTGCGCCTGCAATAAAGAGGCCGGAGAACTTAATGTATCCGATGAACTGGAGTTTATCGCCACGCACATGGAACACGCTGAATGCAAGACATTTATGGGGAACGGGACTGAAGATGGACAATATCCGCTGCTTTGGTCAAGAGGTGACAGAATCATCATCTCCTCTTCATCTTCAGTCCCTGCCTCATCTTACTTCGTCACGGAAGATGAGGGAGCAGGAAGCGCCAAATTCGTGTATGACAAGAGCGTTTCAGGAAATGCCAAAGCAAAGAAAGCAGATGAATGGCAGGCATTCTACCCTGCCTCAGGATATTCCTTTGTCGACGGAAAGCATGTCCTGTCGCTTAAATCCACTCAGGAGTATTCCGAGTCAGGATTCGGAAGCGGGTCAATGCCGATGGCAGCATCTTCCACCACGAAAGAGCTGTCGTTCAAGAACTTGTGCGGCATCTGCAGGCTCAGGATAAGCTCGTTGAAAAAAGACGCTTATGTCAATGAAATAAAGCTTAAAGCCGACAAAAACCTGTACGGCAGTCTGTACTGCACATCTGCATCCGGCGCCTGGATGATGGAGAAAGATGGAGGCAATGTGCTGACACTCAACTGCGGTAGCGGTGTAAAACTCAGTTCAGAGCCGAAAGATTTCTGCATTGTGCTTCCTCCTGAAAGCATAGGCGAACTGAAAATACAGCTGTCTCTTGTTTCCGATGGAACAGATGCGGGCAAAAAGATATACTCCCTTCCGGGCAGCATAGACATTGAACGGTCAGGTATCCTGAACATTGACCTGGACCTTGCACAGTTCAGATCAGCCGGCATTGATGACATCATCCGCGAGAATGACGAGTCTGCGATAACCGGTCTTGAGTACAGATTCGAGACGGACAGAAGCAGAGTGGAGTCATTCAGAGACGGGGGTAACGGGAAGATAAACATCACCAGCCTTTCTTCAAGCACATTCAGCGACGGGTCGGGCAAAGACCGGAACGTGTCATGGAAAATGGACTTCAGCATTGACAAGGGCGCGACCTGGAATGCGGAAACGCCTGAAATGTTCGATTCGTTCGTACTGTCCGGCGATGGCAATTCGGTAGAATACTATATTCCGGAATTCGATACAGACCGGGAGTGTCTGGTGAGATTCACACAGGAAGAGTCAGGAAAGACACAGACTGTAAGGGTAATGCAGCTCAGCAATGCCATTGTTGCGGAGTATCTTGTTGTTGATCCGAGCCAGGAAGTACCGATATGCGCATCTCATCTGGACAACCTCAAGGGTATCCTATATGATGACGGCACTGAAATCAGTTTTGAGTATGATAAATATTCAAGTCCCTATAAGAGCTTTTATCACAGATTCCAAACGGAGGGCAAGCACAAAGCGATTCTATGGCTGAACCATGATGCCAAGACACTGGACCGTCTGATGCAGGACAACAGGTATATGGAAACCCACAAATACCTTATAGGAATAGACCTTTCGCATCTGAATCCGCTTCCGTTTACAAGTATGGACTGCACATTCGACAATTGCTGGAAACTCGCATATGTAATTTTTCCGGAGAAGAAACTGAACACTGTCAATCTGGTCAACATCCATAAGATGTTCTATGACTGCTCTTCTCTCATCCATCTGGATATAAACAAACTGGAGACTTCGGCAGTAAAGGACATGTCCTATCTGTTCGGATGGGACACAAACCTGACCACAATAGCCCTTGACGGTTTCCGAACGGATTCCGCCGAGAACATGGAGTCCATGTTCAGCTTCTGCAGAAAACTGGAAGCACTGGACGTGACAGGATTTGACACGCGCAATGTCAAGGACATGAACAACATGTTTGGCGGATGTGAGACTATCACGTCGCTGGATGTTTCCGGATTCAAGACGGACAATGTCACCAGTATGGGAGCGATGTTCAACGGATGCAAGCAGCTCAGGTCACTTGACGTCTCGAATTTCTCGACAGAAAAAGTCACAAACTTGAGCTACATGTTCTCAAGTTGCAAAGAACTCACACAGCTTGATTTGAGAAACTTCAAAACCGATGCTTCCCTCTATTTTTCCGGCATGTTCAATGACTGCATCAAGCTTGAATCACTGGACATAAGCAGTTTCCGTACAGACAAGGCGACTACCATGAGCTACATGTTCTATAACTGCAAGAAACTGAACACTTTGGATATTTCCAGGTTCAGGACTCCACTTGTCAAGAGTATGGATTTCATGTTTGCCCGTTGTGGAGCCGAGGTTCTGGACTTGTCCGGATTTGATTTTTCAAATCTTGAAAACGGACGTGAGATGTTCCACAACTGCTTCAACGTAAGAGAACTTGCAATCGAAAACATGATATCACCGAAACTCAAGAGCTGTTACTATATGTTCGCTAATTGCGACGCGCTCAAATCTCTGACTATCAGAAAATTTAAATGCGGACCTGACTGCATGCTGCATTCAATGTTCGAACGCTGTTATTCTCTCGAGTCCTTTGTCTCGGAAGATTTCGACGCAAGCGGTGCAAAAGACATGAGCTATCTGTTTCTCGAATGCTCAAAGCTGAAGACTCTGGATCTGAGCGGATTCCACACGGAAAGCGCTACAGATATGCACATGATGTTCCAAGGATGCACTTCACTGGAAAGTATAGACGTGTCTTCTTTCTGCACCACGAATGTAGAAAAAATATACTCCATGTTCAGCAATACCCGCGTGGTGGATCTTGATTTGAGCAGTTTCAACTTCAGCAAGGTGACGGACATGACCTTTATGTTAGCCAGCTGCTTAAATCTGAAAACTCTCCGGATGGATATGACCGGCATCCAGGAAGGTATCTCAATGAGCAAGCTGTTCTACAGTGTACCGGCAGGCCTTACGCTATATGCGAAAGACAATGTCGTCCCCGCGAACATCCAGTCACAACTTCCTTCATACACTAATATCATAAGCTACTGATGAAGAGATTATTATCACAATTTGCCCTAGTTCTGCTCCTGCCCGGATGCAGACAAACGGAAACCACACTGGAGGAGCCATCAATGATGTTTTCTGCAGGAATCTGTCTCCCCGCAAGCACGACTAAAGTCTGTCCGGATATGAACTCAGCCGGTGATATTCCAGTATATTGGGAAACAGGTGACAGAATCAGGATTATGGATGACAGAGGCGAAAGCATCTATATCACAGAGGATTCCGGAACAGCTTCAGCACGGTTCGCTTTCGACAAGTCCTTAGAAGGGAACCGTCGCTTGAATGCGTCTGACAGTTATCTTGGCTTCTATCCTGACAGGCATTGGCTTCAAGGTGTGTTCACCATGCCGGAAGAGCAGCGCAACGACAAGCTGCTGTATCCGATGGCCGCACATTCTACAGGCAACTCATTGGAGTTTTCCGGTATCTGCAGCATTGTGAGACTGCGGTTGCACTGCATTGACAAGACTGGCAAGCCGGCGGTCATAAGAAACATAACTGCCGGAGCCTATAAGGATATAGGCGGGATTACCGGACAGATGGGCGCTGACGGTGCCATAACTTGGGAAAGCACAAAAAGTGACGGATTCAAGATTGGCCGGCCTCTGAAGTTGGAGTGTTCGTATGACAGCGCAGATGAGAGAACCAGCACGGAAGAGAGCAGAGACTACGCGGCTACTGGCGCACCGGTGGTCTGGAGCGGGACAGGTAAGGAAGAAGACTATTATATGGTGATGCCGCCACTTGATTATGAAGGACTTGCATTTCAGATAGAGTCTGACTCAGGGTGGTACGTTTACGCCGTTCCGGGGACTACTGCCCTGCTGCCTAACCGGATATACACATGGAATCTTCCGATGGAGGCATTTGACAGATACGATGAGCCAGTGCTTGCGAAAGGAAAGGTCTCGCCACCCCTGACGGATATCAGTTACGGGTTGTCATGTGCGCAAGACAGCATTGCCATAACCTCGTCAAGCCAGTCTGGTGAGATTGACGTCTCGAGCATAAAATACAGAAAATACTCTGACGGACAAGAATTTACCTCAACAATAGGGTTCACCGTAGATATCAGTTCCGATGACGGAGCGACATACCATAAAGAAGCGACAGGGATTGCGGTCACCACGGACAGCACATTTCAGAACATTCGCTACGAGATCAGCATCGCCAAGTGCAGTTATATTGTAAGACTCACGCAGTTCATAAGCGGCAAACGCCTGTATCTCAGGTTCTCAAGCGGTTAGCCCTTCATTTTCTTGAGATACTTGGCCGTGTAGGTGCGGCCTTTGGCGACGAGGTCTTCTGGTGTGCCCTGGAATACGACTTCACCTCCGAAGTCGCCGGCGTCAGGACCGAGTTCTATTACCCAGTCGGCTGCTTTGATCACATCCATATTGTGCTCCACAACCACTACGGAGTGGCCTTTCGCCAAGAGAGCATCGAATGACTTGAGCAATTTCTCCACATCGAAGAAGTGCAGTCCTGTGGTAGGTTCATCGAATATGAACATTATTTTCTTGGCAGACGGCTTGTCGGAGGCATCGTTCATCGAGAGGAAATATGCCAATTTGATACGTTGGCTTTCACCGCCTGACAATGTGCTGCTGCTCTGACCGAGTTTTATATAGGAGAGGCCGACGTCCACGAGAGGCTGAAGTTTCTTGGCAATGCTTTTCGCTGCGGCCTCCTTCTGCGCGCCGAAGAACGCTATGGCCTCGTCCACGCTCATATTCAGGATATCGTCGATATTCTTTCCACTGTACCTCACTTCCAGGATTTCAGGCTTGAACCGTTTGCCGCCACAAGCCTCGCAAACCATTGTCACATCAGCCATAAACTGCATTCCGATATGAACAAACCCTTCACCCTGGCACTCCGAGCATCGTCCGCCGTCCTGATTGAATGAGAAATATGACGGCGTGAAGCCATTGACCTTGGCGAACTGCTGCTCGCTCATCAGCTTCCTGATGTCGTCATACACCTTCAGATAGGTGACGGCATTGGAACGGGAACTCTTCCCTATCGGGTTCTGGTCCACATATTCGATCGATGAAATCCGGTCCAGATTGCCGGTGAGACGACGGAATATGCCCGGCTGCTGACCCGTCTGGTTCAGATGCCTGTACACGGCAGGATAGAGCACATCGCCGACAAGCGAAGACTTGCCGCTACCGCTGACACCGGACACCACAGTAAGCACCCCGAGAGGGAACTTGACATTGATATCCTTCAGATTGTGCTCCATGGCGCCCTCGACGCCGACATAATATGTCCACGGACGTTTGGCCCGGAGAGGCATCTTGCGGCGGCCTGTTATGTACTGCAACGTCATTGACACGGAAATCTGCTCCTCTGTCAGGTTATCGTCCACCGGTCCGCGGAACACGACCTCACCGCCATTGACCCCGGCCAACGGTCCCATATCTATCAGCATATCGGCCGACCGGATTATCTCCTCATCATGCTCCACGACGACTACGGTATTGCCGATGTCACGGAGACGCTTGATGACGCTTATGAGCCTGTCGGTATCTCTCGGATGCAGGCCGATGCTCGGTTCATCGAGAATATACATTGACCCGACCAGAGAACTGCCGAGCGCTGTTACCAGATTGATACGCTGGCTTTCACCGCCGGAGAGAGTATTGCTGGCACGGTTCAATGTCAGATAACCCAGCCCCACGTCAGAGATGTACTGGAGCCGCGAAGTGACTTCCGAAACCGCCTTCTTCACGATAGAGTTCTCATACTCAGTCAGTTTCAGGTTCTTGAAGAAGTCCATCAGCTGGTGCACGTTCATACTCAGGAGCTCGTGGATATTCTTTCCGCCTACCTTTACGTACAAGGCATCTTTCCTGAGCCGGCTGCCCTTGCATTCATGACAGACCGTCCTTCCGGAAAAACGGCTCAGCAGATATTTGTACTGGATTTTATACCGGTTCGCCTCCACCCATTTGAAAAATTCATTGATACCGATGACAGAATCCTCCTCAGTCGCAGCCTTGTGCCCGTCCCATATCAATGCCTTTTCTTTCTCGGTGAGGTTGCAGTACGGTTCGAATATTCTCAGACCATATTTACCGGCCACACTGACCAGGTGATCCTTGAACCAGCCCATTTTATCCCCTTTCCAGCAGGCGATAGCCCCGTCGTATATGCTCAATGTCTTGTCAGGCACCACCAGGTCCTCGCTTACGCCAATGATTTTTCCCAATCCGCCGCACACAGGACAGGCCCCCAACGGGCTGTTGAAACTGAACATATATTCGTCCGGCTTGCGGAAAGTCATGCCGTCCGCCTCGAACCGGTCAACAAATTTCTGAAAAGATGATTTGCCGCTGCCCAGGTCAATCTTCACGTACATTGTCCCGTTTCCTTTGCTGAAACAGGTGGCGATAGAAGAATGCAGACGAGTCTTGATATCTTCCCATTCGCTCAGGGACATTGATACGACTCCTTCAGGGACCGGGACACCGTTCTTGACGGCCGGCAGCTTCATACGGTCTATCATCAGCAACAGACCGGTCGGGAACTCTCCCGCCTCGGCACCCCGTATGACATCATCGATCCGCATCTGCCCTTCCGTCTGGGAAAACAGCCTCGAATAGCCCTCCTCCTTCAGGGAAAGCAGCAATTCGGTCTTGTCCGCCCTCGAATCCCAGCCGATTTCCGCCAAAAGATAGACAGCTGACGGTTCGGCGCTGCCCATTATGAAAGCCATGACGTCATTTTCACTATGGCACTTCACCTCTACCCCGCTTATCGGCGAGAACGTCCTTCCGATACGGGCAAATATCACCCTCAGATAATCGTAGATCTCAGTGGTCGTGGCAACAGTGGAGCGCGGGTTCCTCGTATTGACCTTCTGCTCTATCGCGATTGCCGGCGGAATCCCCTCGATAGCCTGCACGTCCGGCTTGCTCATCCTGCCGAGAAACTGTCTCGCATAAGAGGACAGACTCTCAGCAAAACGCCGCTGTCCCTCCGCGAACAATGTGTCGAAGGCCAATGAAGATTTTCCGGAGCCCGAAATTCCGGTAACCACGGTAAACTTGTTGCGCGGAATCTCCACCGTCACATTCTTGAGGTTATTGACCTTGGCCCCTTTAATTATGATATTTCCGTTGTCAGGCATATTCACTCCCGTTTTGAAGCTTCGGTCAATGTCATTGGCACAGCCCTTCGGCACGTGTGCTCCTTCCGACAAACCGAATTTGCAAATATACATCTTTTACTACATATTCCAATTTAAGGCAATGCGGCTTTCGGACATTTTGACAATAAATCAATGCCATTTTGTCCATATACACGACATTTTGTCCTCTTTTAGAACTTTTTTCACAATGGTATGCAGATTGCCATAAACTAAGGCGTCCGGTCGAAAGACCAGACAAAGAACCGGCGCAGGATCCGAAAGGGTCCGAGGTCCGGGAAAGTTAAACGAAATTAAAAATAGGAGATTTATATTATGGTACCTTCAAGAAGATATAACCAGAATTGGTTACCAAGCATGTTCAATGATTTCTTTGACAATGACTGGATGGAGAAATCAAATGCTACCGCTCCGGCCATCAACGTATTAGAAAACGAACACAGTTATGACTTGGAGCTCGCCGCTCCTGGCATGACCAAGGATGATTTCAAAGTTTCTCTCGATGAGAACGGAGACCTTGTAATCAATATGGAAAAGAAACAGGAGAACAATGATGAGAAGAAACACGGTCATTACCTCCGTCGCGAATTCTCATACAGTAAATTCCAGCAGACAATGCTTCTGCCGGAGGATGCCGACAGGGAAAAGATCAATGCTCAGGTTGAGCACGGTGTATTAAAGGTCAATATCCCTAAAGTCGTCAAGGTTGAGCCTGAACATACTCATAAAGTAATCGAAATCAAATAATTCCATTTGATAAAGTGTTGGGAAAAGCGGACAGAAGCGATTCTGCCCGTTTTTTTCGTTTCCGGCAAGTATCGTTTTATATCGAAATTTTTGAAAATTTTTACACAAAACGCTTGCAGGTCCGGAAAATATACCTATCTTTGCATTCGCGTTTGAGAAAAACCTCAAACACAGCAGAACACGGTGCGGTAGTTCAGCTGGTTAGAATGCGGGCCTGTCACGCCCGAGGTCGTGGGTTCGAGCCCCATCCGCACCGCCTGAAAGCCCTTCACGAAAGTGAGGGGCTTTTTCGTATATGGACCTTCCGAATATTCGGCCCTGTGGAGAACATGCCATGGTTTACTCCTGCCGAACTTCCTGAAAACAAGTATTATATCTTCGGAAAGGACGGAGGCGTGAGGATGGCTGAGAAATATGGAGTTCCGCTTCTAGGCCAGATTCCTATCGTCCAGAGCATCCGCGAGAATGGCGATGCAGGCGAGCCTGCCGCTTTGTCTTCACGCCCAGACGGACTGGCTTTTCTGAATCTTGCAGAAAAACTTGTTAAATCTGTCGAGATGCCGTAAATTCGCCCCGTGATTTCAGGTTGCGTGCCGGATTAAGTGGTGGGATAGCCCGATTTCTGATGCGGAACGACTCGGATTCCTGTGTGGCAGTTCGGATTCGGTGGTAGAAGGGCCCGGGTTCTGTGGCAGGAGCACCTTCAGAGGTGGGATAGCACGGATACAGTGGTAGAAGTACCCTCAGAGGTGGAACCGCTCGATTGCATAGGTAGGAGCACCCGACTCCTGATGTGGAACGACTCGGGTTCCTGTGTGACAGTTCGGATTCGGTGGTAGAAGGGCCCGGATTCTGTGGCAGGAGCATCATCAGAGGTGGGGTAACACGGATACAGTGGCAGAAGGGCCCTCAGAGGTGGAGTAGCAAGATTCCAGAGAGGGATAACACGACTCCAGAGTGGAAACACCTGATTTGAGTGGTGGGAGCACGTCAGACCTCAGAGAGGCGCAACCCATAAAACACTGATAATCAAAGACTTGCCTGATTTCAGAGTAGTAATTTTCACAACTCTGAAATCAGTTAAACCTCTGAGCATCAGACAATTACGCGATGCGCCAGGTGTGTACGGCAACAAGAAGCCCCTCAACTCTTTTGCTCTCACGTCCGAAGGGCTAGCAGGCATCATCAGATGCCGGGCCGGAGTTGGCGGGCAGGGAAAGCCATTGCGGCGATGGAAAGCCCGTAGGCCCTGATCGCCCCCTTGGAAAGGGGGTCGGGGGGATTGAGATAAGCAAGTCCCCACAGGGGCAACCTTGTTGCCGGCTACAATGGCTTCGGTTATCTACATTTAGTGCAGCAGGCCGTCTAACGGAATTCTTTAGGGAAGGAACCAGGGCATCTTCAGATGCCGGCCGAAGAACAGCGAAGCGATGGCCCCGAGCTCTGGTGCGCACGAAGGCCTGATGTGCCCCCTTGAAAAGGGGGTTAGGGGGATTGAGACAAGCGGGTCCGGGTATTTGCAGCAGCAAATACGTGGAGGACGCAAAGGCCGCGCACATCTTCAGGGCTTGGGGCAGCAGCACAACAAAGCGAAGAAGTCCGACCGAAGTGCTAACAGGGCATCATCAGATGCCGGGCCGGAGTTGGCGGGCAGGGAAGGCATCGCTGCGATGGAAAGCCCGCAGGCCCTAATCGCCCCCTTGGAAAGGGAATGTCCTCTGAAGAAGTACGTCTGGATGATCCGAGAATCTAACAAGTCGTCATCAGACGACCGGCCGGGTCCGGGTATTTGCGGCAGCAAATACGTGGAGGACGAAAAGGCCGCACGGAGTGTCAGGGTTTGGGACAGAGTCCCAATACGAAAAGAGAGTCCTCAGACGAACGTCTGAAGACTCTCCCGAAGAACGGCAGCTTCCTACTCTCCCACCTGGTCTGGCAGTACCATCGGCGATGACGGGCTTAGCTTCTCTGTTCGGAATGGGAAGAGGCGGTTCCCCGTCGCTATAGCCACCGCATTATATAACTTGAGAGAAAACTCGAGGAAGACTTCTAAGACTCTTCCCTGGCTTCACTTTCCTCTGAAAGAAAGATCTCGGGCCATTAGTACAGGTCAGCTCAGGTCGTCACCGGCCTTACACTTCCTGCCTATCGACGTGGTAGTCTCCCACGACCCTCAATGGAAGTCTCATCTTGGAGACGGCTTCGCGCTTAGATGCTTTCAGCGCTTATCCTGACCCAACGTGGATACCCGGCGGTGCAGCTGGCGCTACAACCGGTAAACCAGAGGTTGGTCCGTCCCGGTCCTCTCGTACTAAGGACAGGCCTCCTCAAACTTCCTACGCCCACAACAGATAGAGACCGAACTGTCTCACGACGTTCTGAACCCAGCTCGCG